>Ga0265798_10000042_pt1 | contig 298353 bp, 241 predicted proteins | sample P3T30metagenome_FD_192430 | JGI IMG/M metagenome (GOLD analysis project Ga0265798, IMG submission 192430) | Plant litter microbial communities from East Loma Ridge, Irvine, California - P3 T30 | ecosystem: Environmental > Terrestrial > Plant litter > Unclassified | place: USA: California...
GGGACCCTTCGGCCAGGAAATAGTCGTGGGATTCGCGTCCGGAGGTGCTTTTCTTGCGCCGGTAGACCCACAGGCCATAGCCGGCGACGACCACGAAATAAAACAGGAAGACGATGGAATCGATTGTCGAGAAGGAGTTCATGGGATGCTCAGGGAAGTCTCGTGCGGACGGGGGCGGGCATTCCCGTCTGCTTGTTATGGTGTCGGCCGGCGTCGTGCCGGCTGCCCGCCGTCATGTGAATCTTGGTGCCCAGCTTATCGAAAATACCACACATTCCTCCAAGTGTGTTGCCTGTTGAAACTATCTTTTCAGTAGGAACCGGTCCCTACGCCTTGTTCACGAAATCGCGCACGTTCCGGGTTACCACCGGCGTGTCGCGTACGGTCGTCACCTTGACGTCGTCGAGCGTGACGCCGCGTACCGGCAGCTCGGCTTCGCCCTTGATCTGGCAGATGAACTTCGCTTCGCCGACGCGTATCTTGCTCACGTACAGGCCCTCGATCGGCGTCAGCCTGCGCTCCAGCGTCGGCACCAGCGTGCGCCACTGGTACAGCACGTCGGTTTCCACGCTCAGCACGCCGCCGGCGACGCGGGTGGCGCTGACGTTCGACATGTGGATGTTGCGCACGTAGCCGCCGCGCCGCTCGTTGGTCTTCACGTACAGCAAATTGGTGATGCTGCTCCTGGCGTTGGAGCCGTCGTGGTCGAAGCGGCAGTTGTCGACGAATACGTTCTCGACGCCGCCCGACAGCTCGCTGCCGATCGCCATCAGCTGGTGCCCGTTCTTCATCAGGCAGTTGCGCATCACGATGTTCTTCGCCGGGACGTTGATGCGCCAGGCTTCCTGGTCGCGCCCGGATTTCACGGACACGGCGTCGTCGCCCTGGTCGAACACGCAGTCCTCGATCAGGAGGTTCTGGGTCATCTCCGGATCCACGCCGTCGTTGTTGTGGCCGTGGGCACGGATGTCGACGCGGCGGATCACGACGTCGCGGCACAGGTAGGGGTGGATGGTCCAGAACGGGCTGTCGACGATGTGGATGTCTTCCATCAGCACGTTGCGGCAGCGGTTGAACTGGACGAAGTGCGGGCGCAGGTTGGCCTGACCAAGCGTCATGTCGCGCTGGCTCACCGGCACGCCCTTGACCGCCATGTGGTACAGCGCCACCAGCGCATCCATGTGCGGCTTGGGCCGCGCGTACCACACCTTCCAGACGTCGAGTTTCGCCCGCAGCGTACCCTTGCCGGTGAGCGCCACGTTCTCGCAATCGTGGGCGTACACCAGCGGTGAATAGTTGTAGCACTCCAGACCTTCCCACGACGTGTGGACGGCCGGCAGGTAGTCGGCGGGGTTTTCCGAGAACAGCAGCGTCGCGCCCTGCGCCAGGTGCAAATTGACGTTGCTCTTGAGGTGCACCCTGGCGGTCGGCCAGGTACCCGGCGGCACCACCACGGTGCCGGATCCGGCGTCGTGCGCGGCGGCGATGGCGCGCGCGATGGCGGCGCTGGTACGGGCCTGGTCGTTCTGGTCGGCACCGAAATCGGTGATCGGGAACTGGCGGCTGCCGCTGAAGTCCGGCACGCCGATCGCCGGCATGTCGAACGGCGCGCTGGCGCGCACCTGCTGCTGCGCCAGCCTTGCGCCGCGCGGCGCCTGGGCGAGCGGCTGGCACGCCGCCAGCAGGGGCGCCGCGGCGCCGGCCAGCAGCAGGCTGCGCCGTGACGGGGAATGGGATGCCAAGCTGTGTCTCCTGTTATATGTGCAGGAATTGTAGGGGAGACCGTCGGGCTTGATTGATAACCGGGTGAAACAATCAAACAATTGATTTGTCGGTGATCGGTACGCGGGAACTGCCGATTCGTTCGTCGTCCCGCAATTCCCGCGTCGTCCCCGCAATCCTCGCGTCGCCCCCGCGCAGGGGGACCCGCACCGAACAAAACAAGCTGATACATATTGAGCAGTCCGAGTGCTTCGACCAAAAGGGTTTTCGGAGGTTATGATGCACAACTATTAACAATAACGAGAGACCCGATATGCTCCTTCATTCTCCGCTTACCCGGTCCCTGCTGGCCCTGCCGCTGCTGCTGTCCGCCTGCGCCTCGACCGGCCCCGCCGGCAACGTCGTCGACAGCGCCGCCGGCGAGGGTGCGGGCCTGCGCGTCGCCCTCGACACTGGCGCCCTGGAAGGCCGCATGGAAGCGGGCGGCATCCGCAGCTTCAAGGGCGTGCCCTTTGCCGCCGCCCCGGTCGGCGCCCTGCGCTGGCAGGCCCCCCAAGCGGCACCGGCGTGGCGCGGCGTGCGCCAGGCCGATGCCTTCGGCGCGCGTTGCATGCAGCAACCGCTGTTCTCGGACATGGTGTTCCGCAGCAAAGGCATCAGCGAAGACTGCCTGACCCTGAACGTCTGGACCCCGGCGCCGGCATCCACGCCCGGCGACAAGGCCCGCGGCAAGCTGCCGGTGCTGGTCTACTTCTATGGCGGCGGCCTGCAGGCCGGCGACGCCTCCGAGCCGCGCTACGACGGCGCCAGCATGGCGCGCCAGGGCATCGTCGCGATCACCGTCAACTACCGCCTCGGCGTGTTCGGGTTCCTGGCGCATCCGGAACTGACAGCCGAATCGCCGCACCGCGCGTCCGGCAACTACGGCTTCATGGACCAGGCGGCGGCGCTGCAGTGGGTGCGCCGGAATATCGCGGCCTTCGGCGGCGATCCTGCGCGCGTGACGATCGCCGGCGAATCGGCCGGTTCGTATTCGGTCAGCGCCCAGATGGCGTCGCCGCTGGCGCAGGGCTTGATCAGCGGCGCGATCGGGGAGAGCGGGGCGCTGCTCGGCCTGAATCCGCTGCCGACGCTGGCGGAAGCCGAGCACAGCGGCCAGCGCCTGGGCCAGCAAATCGGCGCGCCGACGCTGGCGCAGCTGCGTGCACTGCCGGCCGCCACGCTGCTGGAAGCCAGCGGCCGTCCCGGCATGCCGCGCTCCGGCGCCGTGCTCGACGGCTACGTGCTGCCGCAGTCGCCCGCCGCCATCTACGCCGCCGGCAGGCAGGCCAGGGTGCCGCTGCTGGCCGGCTGGAACTCGGCCGAAGGCACGGCGCGCAGCATCCTGGAGCAGGGGCAGGGCAAAGGCAAGGACCTGACGAGCGAAGACAGCTTCATGAGCGCGCTGCAGCGCTTGTACTTTGAGCGTGCCGGCGCCGCGCGCCAGGCCTATGCCGGCGACGTCGAGCAGGCCGCGCGCGAACTGGCCAGCGACCGCTTCATCGGCTTCGGCACCTGGCGCTGGATCGACCTGCACGCGAAAAGCAGCGGCCAGCCGGTGTACCGCTATTACTATACGCAGCCGCGTCCAGGCACCCGCGCCGGCGGTGCGGCGGCGACGGGCGCCGGCCATTCGGTCGAGATCGAATATGCGCTGGGCAATCTGGACGGCAACGCCGTGTATGCCTGGACGCCGGACGACTACGCGCTGTCGCGCCAGCTGCAGGCGTATTTCACCAACTTCATCAAGACCGGCAATCCGAACGGGAGCGGGCTGCCGCAGTGGCCGGCGCTGGACAAACGCGGTGCCGGGGACGGCACGCCGCTGATGGTGCTCGGGGTGCAGTCGAAGGCGGTCGAGGCGCAGGATGGGGCGCATCATGCGTTTCACGGGCAGGTGGCGCAGCCCTGATCTAGATCAAAACGATCGGGTGTCCTGGCGCCGTTTGGCGCCCTCCGGCCTAGAATCGATACCGTGGAATCGCGATCGATCGCTGGAGGCCGGCGCGAGGGTAGCCATGAGTGAACAGGACACGGTGTTTCTGGTCGATGGCGACGCCGGTTTTCGCCGCGCGCTGACGCGCACCCTCGGCGCGGCCGGCTTGGCAGTGCGGGAATTTGCAAGCGCCACCGCATTCCTGTGCCAGCACGACCCGGACCAACCCGGCTGCGCACTGCTCGACATGCGCCTGCCGGACCTCAACGGGCTGGCCCTGCAAAAAGCCCTGCTGGCAGCGGGAGACCGGCGTCCGGTAATCTTCATGGCCCGCTACGGCGACGTGGCGGCGAGCGTGTGCGCCATGAAGGCCGGCGCCACCGACTTCCTGACGAAACCCTTCGACGACACCGCGCTGCTGGCTGCGCTGTACGAGGCATTGGCGCGCGACCGCCGTGCCCGCGAGATCGCCAGCCGGCTGGACGCGATCCGGTGCCGGCTGGCGGCGCTGACGCCGCGCGAGCACGAGGTCATGCGCCACGTGGTGGAGGGACGCCTGAACAAGCAGATCGCTTCCGAGCTGGGCATTGCGGAAAAGACGATCAAGGTGCACCGGGCGCGGGCGATGGAAAAGATGTGTGCGAAATCGGTCGCCGACCTGGTACGCCAGACACTCGAGTTCAGGCTCGGCATGGTGCTTGGGGTCGGCGACCGGCTTCAGGAATGAGGCACGAAGGCGCCTCGATCGCTATCTGGAAGCGCCCGCCTGCAGCGCCTTGATCCGCGCGATGGCATTGACCTGGTTCCTGTCCACCGCCACCGCCTTTTCGTAGGCCGCGATGGCCGACGCGGTGTCGCCCAGCGCCTCGTACGCCTCGCCTTCGCTGTCGAAGGCATTGCCGTATTTCGGCTCAATGGTGGTGGCCAGCTTGAACAGTTCCACGGCGCCGCGCGCATTGTTCGCGCGCAGCAGCTGGTAGCCCTGGTTGTTCAGGTTCACGGGGCTGAGCTTGAAGTCGGGCGACTGCGCGGCCATCTGCGTATGGATCGACCGCGCGCCTTTATATTCGGCTTTCGCGAAAGCGCGCAGGAAGTCGCCTTCGCCAAGGAGTGCGGACCGGGCGGGGTAAAATTCCATCGACATCGTTTGCGGACCGATGCCGTGCCGCGCCGGCGACTGCTTCAGGAACGCCAGCGCATCGGCATCGTTTTTCAGATAGGCGTCCAGGAAGCGGCGTGCGTACAGCGCGGTGCTGCGGTAGGCCTGCAGCACATTGGCGCGCCCGTAGTCGCCGAATGCGCTGTCGGGGGCGAACCGCAGTTGCATCGAGCTGAAGTCGCGATGCGTCATCGGCGGCGCCGTCGTGACGTAGACGTCCGAGTAGCCCATGGTGTTGATGTAGCTCGCGCCCAGTTTGTCGTCGCGCTCCATGGCCTCGGCCGTCGGCGTGCGCGCGCCCAGGTACAGCAGCGGCACCGCGGTGCGCGCCGGCCGCACGTAGGTGGCTGCGCCCCAGATCTTCGGATGGAAGCGGATCGAGCCATCCAGGCTCACCAGCGCCTTGAATCGGCTCGAGCGCGCCGCCGCGAACACGTTCGCCATGCCGCCCCAGCTGAAGCCGGCGGCCGCCATCCTGGCGATGTCGGCCTGCTGCAGCGTGTGCGCATAATTGGCGAGGAAGGCGATATCGGCCGCCTGCGCCTCGATGCCGTCGATGTCGTCGGTCATCATGACCGAGCGCGCACCCAGGCTGCGGCTGGCGATCACCACGTAGCCGTGGCTGGCCAGGTATTCGCACAGGTCCAGGTTTTCGTGCGCAAAGTTGGCAAAGCTGGGGGCGTAGATCACCACCGGATATTTGCCGTCCGCTGGCGCGGCGTCGCGTACGGCCAGGGTCGCCGCGCCGTATTGGGCTTTGCGTGGGCCCGCCATCCAGCCTGCGCGCTGCTTCGCCGCCTCGGCGCCGGACAAGGTGAAGTCGACGTCGCTCAGGCTGGCCTGGTGGTAGTCGGCCACCTGCATGGGCGCCGCGTTCGTGCGTTTGGCCGGGTACCAGACCAGGGTCTGGATCGGGCGTCCCGGTCCGGCATTGCCGGCCTTGCCGAAGGCATCGACGGGCGCTTCCAGTACGCGGCTGTAGTCATACTGCTGCACGATGCGCAGGCCGACCGCGTGCGGGCCGGTTTCCGGGATGATGTCGGACGGATTGGCCGTTTGCGGGGCGGCCTGGAGATTGCCGGCGAATACGAGGAGGATCAGGAAAGGGCGGAAGTTCATCGGGGTTTCCCTGTTGTCAGTTTGGATACTGAACAATAACCTCCAGGTTTTCCGGCCGTCTAGGCCGTGCGATAAACGGTCGAAATAAACGGATGAAGCGAAAATTTTGCCGTATTTGCTATCAAAGCGATGGAAAGGAAAGAGTTCGCTCCTGGACGGCGCTACAGCGCAGGTTCTTCCGTGGCGCATTAATGCATACAAATATTGACTTGACGACAAGCAGTGCGTGCCTGATGATTTCTGGGCGGCACGGCATGGCGCCAGTGCCACCGACCTTGGAGACGCAACAATGAAACGATTCATCCTGACCGCCACCCTGCTGGCGGGTAGCGTGGTCGGCCTGGCGCATGCCGCCGACGATGCCCAGCTGCGCACCGCTATTGCGGGCAAGCACAGAAGCAGCACCAACGTGGCGCGCGACAACTGGCGCCATCCCTATGAAACCCTGACGTTCTTCGGTATCAAGCCGAACATGACGGTGGTGGAACTGTCGCCGGGTGGCGGCTGGTACACCGAGATCCTTGCGCCCTACCTGCGCGACAACGGCAAGCTGATCGCCGCAGGCGCCGCCCTTGACCCGGCCAGGCGTTCCACCGTGGCCTTCAAGCAGAAGCTGGACGCCAACCCGGCAGTCTTCGGCAAGGTCGTGCAAGGGGTGTTCGAGCCGCCGTCGACCTATAACTTCGCGGCCCCCGGCAGCGTCGACATGGTGCTCACCTTCCGCAACCTGCACAACTGGATCGGCGATGGCGGCGACGACGAGCTCAAGGGGGTGTTCAAGGCTATCTACACCAGCCTGAAGCCCGGCGGCGTGCTGGGCATCGAAGAACACCGCCTGCCGGAAGCGATGACGCAGGATCCGAAGACCTCGAGCGGCTATGTGCACCAGTCCTATGTGATCAGGATGGCGGAAAGCGCCGGCTTCAAGCTGGCCGCGAAATCCGACATCAACGCCAATCCGAAGGACAAGGCTGACCACAAGGGCGGTGTGTGGGCCCTGCCGCCGACCCTGGCCAACCGCGACCAGGACCGCGACAAATACCAGGCGATCGGCGAGAGCGACCGCATGACGCTCAAGTTCGTGAAGCCATGAATCCGGCCCGTGTTCGTTGCGGCGAATGCAACGCCGCAACGAATATCCGTGATTTTTGCCGCGGGATCCTGGGCCGGAAAGCCAACAAGTAACAAACGTCCGCAACGGGTCGGTTGCCGCACGGGAGTGCGACACTCGGCCAGACACGGACGTGGAGAAATACTCGAATCATCACGACTGAACGACTGGAAAATGCAATGGAACTTTCCAGGGCAATCGACCTTCCATTTTCCCGTGATTCGGTGTTTCGTGTGCTTTCCTGTGGTGCTAATCCAGAGAGCCGCCCCTACAGTCACATGCCCGTGCAATGGTTTCGCGACTGACTGAAGGAAGTCGAGAGCACGAACTCGCCTGCGCGAACAGCAATCCATGCACCGTGAATCCCGTGTGCCACTCCTGCGGTCAAGTCAGTAAAATCGCGACATATCCGGCAAGGCGCGGATGCTAGTATCGACAGAATATTTGCACCAATGAAATTCCGACGGCGATCGCGGCGCATGGCAGCTGCGGCAGGATGACAGGCGCGGCAATAATCTGCTCAAGAACGGGCAAGTCGCTGATGATCGTTAAGTCGGACGGCCATTCTACCGTCTGATCTATGCCCAATCTTTCTCAGCGCCTTACATCCTTCCGTCCGCGCGGCCTGGCCGGCTACATGGGCCTGGCCTTTTCCACCCTGTCGATCGTGCTCACCGTGGTCGTGGTCGGCGTGGTCGAGAAGGAAGCCACGCGCCACGTCGAACACAGCATCGGGCACGGCCTGGGCGAACTGGCGCTGCAGGCGTCGGACAAGCTCGACCGCGGCATGTTCGAGCGCTACCGCGAAGTGGGACTGATCGCGCGCCGTTTCACGATCGCCGAAAGCGGCGTCAGCCATGAGGACTGGCGCCGCATCCTGGATGACGTGCGCGCCACCTATACCTATTACAGCTGGATCGGACTGACGGACGAACACGGCAAGGTGCTGGTTTCCGCCGGCGGCCTGCTGGAAGGGGCCGACGTGTCGAACCGGCCCTGGTTCAAGGGCGCACGCGGCGACAGCCACGTGGGCGACGTCCACGAAGCGCTGCTGCTGGCCAAGCTGCTGCCGCAACAGGGTAATGAGCCGATGCGCTTCGTCGACGTGGCCTTTCCCTTCCTCGACCGCCACGGCGTGCAGCGCGGCGTGCTCGGCGCCCATTTGTCCTGGCAATGGGCGCGCGACGTCGAGCGCTCGATCATCGCGCCGCTCGAGACCCAGCGCCACGTGGAGGCGCTGATCGTCGGCGCCAGCGGCAACGTGCTGCTGGGGCCGCCGGGCCTGCAGGGTACCACCATCGACCTCGAGAGCCTGCGCCGCGCGCGCATGAGGGGGCAGGCCGGCTACGTGATCGAGCGCTGGCCCGACGGCAAGACCTACATGGTCGGCCACAGCCGTACCAAAGGCTATGCCGATTACCCGGGCCTGGGCTGGACCGTGCTGGTGCGGCAGGACATCGACAATGCGCTGGTCCCGGTCGAGCGCCTGCGCCGCTACGGCATGTGGAGCGGTATCGGGCTGGCGCTGCTGTTCTCGGTGGCCGGCGTGTTCGTCGCGCGCTGGATCACCCGGCCGCTGGAACTGCTCAAGCTGGAAGCGGTGCGCATCCAGGAAGGGCAGGGCGCGACCATCGCCGCGGGCAAGCGCGCCTACGAGGAAGTGCAGGCGCTGGCCGGCACCATGAACGGGCTGGTGGGCGACCTGCAGCGGCGCCAGGGCCAGCTCGAGGAGCTCAACCTGACGCTGGAAGAGCGCGTGCGCGAGCGCACCAGGGCGCTGGGCGAGGCGCTCGCCGTGGTGCAGCAGAACGAGCAGCGCATCAACACCATCATCGAGACCGCGCAGGACGCCTTCGTCGCCCTCGACCTGGGCGGCCGGATCATCGACTGGAACTCGGCGGCGCAGCGGATGTTCGGCTGGTCGCGCGACGAGGCGATCGGCCGGCCGCTCGGCGAACTGGTGGTGCCGGAACGCTTCCGCTACAGCTACCTGAAGGCGATCCAGCAGTTCCAGGATACCGGCCACCTGGAACTGCTGGAACGGCGCGCCGAACGCATCGTGTGCAACCGCCAGGGCGCCGAGATCCCGGTCGAGATGACGGCGCGCCTGGCTGGCCAGGCCGGCCAGACCTTCTTCAGCCTCTTCATGCACGATATTTCGCTGCGCAAGAAGGTCGAGCAGATGAAGAACGAGCTGGTGGCGACGGTGTCGCACGAACTGCGCACGCCGCTGACGTCGATGCGCGCCTCGCTGTCGCTGCTGGCGTCGGGTGCGGTCGACGGCGTGCCGGACGATGCCAAGGAGCTGGTCGACATTGCGCACCGCCACTGCGAACGCCTGGTGCGGATGGTGAACGAGATGCTGGACGTGCAGAAGATCGAATCCGGCAAGGTGCAGCTGGCGCGCACCGAGCAGCCGCTGCTGCCGATCGTCAAGGATGCGGTGGCGGCGATGCAGGGCCACGCGCGCCAGGCCGGCGTCCACCTCGGCTGTGGCGCCGGGCCGGACGGGGAGGATTTGCGCGCCGCGGTCGACGGCGACCGCCTGACCCAGGTGCTGACCAACCTGGTGTCGAATGCCATCAAGTTCTCGCCGGGCGGCGCAACCGTCATGGTGGAGCTCGGCCGCCACGGCAACGCCGCGCGCATCGCCGTGCTCGACCGCGGGCCGGGCATTCCGGAGGCATTTCGCGCCAGGATCTTCCAGCGCTTCGCCCAGTCCGACGACGAGGCGGCGCGGCGCCAGGGCAGCGGGCTGGGGCTGAACATCAGCAAGACCATCGTCGAGGAGCATGGCGGCCGGCTCGGATTCACGGACCGCGAACACGGCGGGACCGCCTTCCACGTCGACCTGCCGCTGTCGGCGCCGACCGCTGCGCTGACCGCGGCCGGCCTGGCGAAGGCATGAAGTGAGGACGCCCGGCACGGTGAATACGAAAAAAAGAAAGATGTTGCCTCAACGCATCACTTTTTCCAGTTTTGCCGAAATTTCCGTTTTCGGATTTGCTGATTTTCTTGAGTTGTGGCATAGTTGTCGTACGGCAATTAACTACATCCACACCTCGTACAGGAGTCATCATGTTCGTATCGAAGTTTCGCAACATCGTCTTGAGCGCCATTGTTATCGCTACCCTGCCGGCCATGTCGCATGCAGCGGTGTATAGCAAGACCGCAACGGCGAGCTTCGATGTCAGCATGAAGATCACCGCCGATTGCACCGTCGGCGCCAGTGCCATGGACTTCGGCGAAACCCGCGGCGTGATGAAGGCGGCCGTCAACGCGTCGTCGGCAATCACCGTCACCTGCACCAACACCACGCCGTACAACGTCGGCCTGAACGCCGGCAACGGCGCCGGTTCGAGCGGCACCACCCGCTACATGAGCGGTACCGGCGCCAACACCGACACCGTGCGCTTCAACCTGTACCAGCAGCCGGGCGCCAACCTCTGGGGCGACACCCAGGGCGCGAACACCGTCAGCGGCACCGGCACCGGCTCGGTGCAGACGCTCAACGTGTATGGCGAAATCCCGGTCCAGCCCACGGCGCCGACCCCGGACAGCTACAAATCGACCATCACCGCCACCGTCTACTTCTAAATAGATGATCCGACACTTCCTGCGCTGCGGCGCGCTGTTCCTGGCGACCCTGTTCCTGCTGCCGGCCGGCGCCGCCAACCTGCAGATCTCACCGGTCACGATCCAGTTCCGCCCGGGGCAGGGCGCGGCCGGCATCAATTTGCAGAACTACGGCGACGCCCCGCTGTACGGCCAGGTGCGCGTGTACCAGTGGGACCAGCGCGACGGCCAGGACGTGCTGACGCCGGCCATCGACGTGGTGGCCAGCCCGCCGGTGATGCAGATCGCCGCGCGCAGCAGCCAGACCATCCGCTTGGTGCGCCGCGGGAACATCCAGAACGCGGCCGAGCAGACCTACCGCATCCTCATCGACGAGATTCCGCGCGACGACGGCGCCGCCAGCGGCGTGGCGATCCGCCTGCAGTATTCGGTGCCGGTGTTCGCCCAGCCGACCGACGCCCAGGCCGCCCCGCGCCTGGACTGGACCCTGTTCCGCAAGGAGGGCGCCTGGATGTTGCGCGTGCGTAACGATGGCACCCTGCATGCGCAGATCGGCGCCACCACCCTGCATGCCGGCGGCAAGGATTACGAGTTGAGCAAGGGCCTGCTGGGCTACACGCTGGCCGGCAAGGTGCGCGAATGGCGCCTGCCGATCGACGCCAAGGTCGACCTGGGTGCGCCCGGCGCCAAATTGGTGATCCGCGCCACCGTCAATGCCCGCGTGCTCGACGCCAGCGCGGCCGTCGCCGGAGAGTAAGATTTTGGGGTAGCGCGGCGTGGCAAGACAAACGGCAAGACAAATGCCGATACCGGCATGAGGACGCGCACGCGCCGCTTTGGCGCGGCGTTGCTGTTCGCGGCTTGTTTCGGCACGCGCGCGGTGTCTGCCGTGCCCGCATTTGAGCCCCCATCCGCTGCCGTGCTGGATGCGAAGCAGATCGCGGCGCAAGCCGCTGCCGCCTCTGCCGAACTCTATCTCGAAGTCAGCCTGAACGGCGAAAAGACCGGCCTGGTGGTGCCGTTCCGCCAGAGCGCGGCCGGCCTGGTATGCGGCGTGGACAGCCTGCGCGAACTGGGCCTGGACCCGGCCCTGTTCGGCGTCGCCGGCCGCCAGGAATTCACGCTCGACGCCGTCGCCGGCCTCACCTACGCCTATGACGCCGCCGCCCAGAGCATCGACCTGCGCCTGGGCGACGCCCTGCGCCAGCCGTTCCAGCTGCAGGCGCGCAGCACGCGCGCGGCCGGTCCCGGCCACGCCGATCCCGGCGTCCTCCTGAATTACGACCTGTACGCCCAGCTGGGCGGGGCCGGCCGCGTGGCCGCGCTCAACGAAGTGCGCGTGTTCGGACCGCTGGGCGTGTTCAGCAACAGCGGCGCCGCCATCCTGCGCGGCCAGGGCCAGCGCTATACCCGCTACGACACGTCCTGGACCTGGTCCGACCCGGCAAGTCTGCAGACCGTGCAGGTGGGCGATGTCGTGACGCCCGCGCTCAACTGGACGCGCTCGCTGCGCATGGGCGGCATCGAATGGCGCCGCAATTTCGACCTGCGCCCCGACCAGCTGACGTATCCGCTGGCCGCCATCGGCGGTTCGGCCGTGGTGCCGAGCGACGTCAGCCTGTACGTCAACGGCGTCCAGCAGTTCAACGCCGAAGTGCCGGGCGGCCCCTTCATGGTCGACCAGGTTGCGGGACTCAACGGCGCCGGCCAGGCCACCATCGTCACGCGCGACGCGCTCGGGCGCTCGGTGGCGAAATCGATTCCGCTGTACGTGGACACGCGCCTGCTCGCGCCCGGCCTGTCCGACTTCGCCTTCTCGCTCGGCGCCCTGCGCCGCGACTACGGCATGCGCTCGCTGCGCTACGCCAAGTCGCCGGCGGCCACGGCCTCGGGGCGCTACGGCTGGTCGGACGCGCTGACGCTGGAAGGCCACTTCGAGGCCGGGCGCGGGCTGGCCAACGGCGGCGCCGGCGCGCTGCTGCGCCTGGGCAAGGCCGGCGGCGTGCTGAGCGGCGCGCTGGCCGTCAGCGCAATCGACCGTGCATCCGGCAATGGCGTGGCGCGCCGCGGCATGCAGGCCAATCTCGGCTACCAGTACATCGCGCCGCGCGTCGCGCTCGACCTGCAGAGCACGCGCGCCAGCGGCGGCTATGCCGACCTGGGCACGCTCGAAGGTGCGCCGGTCAGCCGCGCCAGCGACCGCGCCACCCTCAGCGTGTCCCTGGAAAAGGCTGGCAGCCTGAGTGCCAGCTTCGTCCACTACCGGGCGCCGGCGCAGGCCGCGGTGCGGCTGGCGTCGCTGGCGTATTCGCGCAGCCTGTGGCAGGGCGCCTTCTTCAGCCTGAGCGGCTATCAGGACCTGGACCGCAAGGCGTCGCGCGGCCTGACGGCCTCGCTCAGCATCCCGCTGGGCGAGCGCATCTCGCTGAGCGCCGGCGGCGGCCTCCAGGGCGGCGACAGGAGCCGCTCGCTGACCGTGTCCAGCGCGCCCGACTACACCGGCGGCTGGGGCTGGGGCGTGCAGAACACCCGCAGCGGCGCACTCGACGTGTCCCAGGCCCAGGTCCAGTACCTGGGCAGCGCCGGCCAACTGGTGGCCAGCACGGTGCGCGCCGGCACCTCGCACAGCAGCGCGGTGGGCCTGTCCGGCTCGCTGGTGGCGCTGGACGGCACGGTGGCGGCGGCGCGCCAGGTCGGGCGCGGCTTCGCCCTGGTCGAGACCGGGCTGGCGGGCGTGCCGGTGTCGCACGAAAACCGCCCGATCGGGCGCACCGGCAAGGATGGGCGCCTGCTGGTGACCGACCTGGTGCCGTACACGGCGAACCTGATCGCGATCGACGCCACCGACCTGCCGGTCGACACCCGCCTGGAGTCGACCTCGCTGCAGGTGGTGCCGCAGGCCGGCGCCGGCGTGGTGGCCGCGTTCAAGGTCGAGCGCTACCGCGCCGCCACCGTCATCGTGCACGGGCTGGACGGCAAGCCGCTGGCGGCCGGCACCCCGGTGCGCCAGGCCGGCGGCACCGGATCGCTGGTCGGCTACGATGGCGTGGTTTTCCTCGACAACTTGCAGGAACAGAACGAGATCGTGCTGGGGCAGGGAGTTGCCGCCTGCACGCTGCGCTTTGCCTATCAACCCGGCGCCGGCGGCGAACTGCCCGTCATCGGCCCCTTACGCTGCATGCCGCACAAGGACACACCATGATGCTTCGTTTTATTTTCTTCGTCGCCCTGTGCCTGCTGGCCGCTCCGCGCGATGCGCGCGCCGATGATTGCACGGCCACCATGACCGACGTCGCGTTCGGCAACGTCAGTCCGATCGCCGGCACCGACTATTATGCGAGCGGCACCCTGACGGTCACCTGCACCTGGGTGCTCGGCAACCTGCTCACCGCCGTGGTGCCCACCGCGAATATCTGCCTGAACCTGGGGCCGGGCACCGGCGCCACCGCCATCACGGCGCGCGCCATGCGCAACGGCAGCGCCACGCTGCCGTTCAACCTGTACCGCGACAATACCTATTCCGCGGCCTCGATCTGGGGCGGCACGGCGACCGCCGGCAGTGCCCAGCCGGTCACGACCTCGATGATCGGCCTGCTGGGGCTCGGGGTCCAGACCCGGACCTTCACGATCTACGGCAAGATTCCCGGCGCCGCGCTGGCCGGCGTGCGCAGCATGGGCGGCGTCGACACGCCGTACACGGCCGATTTCTCCGGCGCCGGCACCATCCAGTATTCGTTCGCCGGCCTGCTGGCGGCCAGCAGCGCATGCACCGGCGGTACCAGCGCCCCGTTCTCGTTCAAGGCCACCGCCAACGTGATCAATGATTGCTTCATCAACACCAGCCCGCTGGTGTTCGGCGCCAGCAACCGGGTGCTGAGCGCGGCGGTGCGCACCACCGGCGCGTTGAGCGTGCTGTGCACGGCCGGCAGCCCGTACCAGATCGTATTGAACGGCGGCAGCGTGGCCGGCAACCCGGCGGCGCGCAAGATGGCCAATGCCTTGACGAATGAAACTATTGGTTACGAAATTTCCAGCATCCTGGATGGACCGCTGTGGGGCGATGGCAGCGGCGGCACCGTGGCGGTCAGCGGGACCGGCACCGGCGTGCTGCAGACGGTGCGCATGTATGGCCGGGTACCACCGCAGAAGACGCCGACGCCCGGTGACTACAAGGACACCGTCATCGTTACATTGATGTTTTAGAAATAGATCTGCCAGGCCAGGCGATCCGGACGGGCCTGGGCCGGGGCGATGGCTGCGCTGCTGGCGCCGGCGCTCGAGGAACTGACGCTGTCGACGCCGCCAGCGGCGCCATCCTTGCCTTGCGGCGATACCTGGTAGGGCGCGGCATGGCCGCAGGCCACGGTCGGGGTGCTCGAGCGGGCGCCGTCCGGCGCCTGCACGGTGCAGGCTTCCAGCACCGCGAAGCCGACCTGCATGGTGGCGCTGGCCGAGCCGGCGGCAATGGCGCTGCTGGCGCCCATCGCGGACAGCAGCAGGGCGGTGAAGATCAGTGTTCTCATCCGCGGCCTCCTTTCCGTTCGGGTCGATGTGTGCTCGGTGAGTGATACGATGATACCGCATCGTTGCCATGCGGTAATTTGATGCGGAAAAGGCAATGCACAGATTGCGGGCAGGCCGATTGCCGGATTCGCCGGATTGGCGGCGCCGTGCGGGCGGCTATCGAATCGGATAGCGCAGGATTGTGGCGCCGATGCCGTCGACAGTTTCACTTTTTCCGCCTTGGCCCGGTTGTCAGCTGGATTAGAAAATCACTTCTAATCGCATCAGGCATTGCCCAGCAGCGTGCCGGCGGTCTCGACCAGGCTCTGCGGACTGAAGGGCTTGATCATGTAGCGGTCGGCGCCGGCATCCAGGCCGGCTTCGACGTCGCTCTGCTGGCCGCAGGCGGACAGCAGCAGCACGCGGGTGCCGCTGGCGGCGGCGTCGGCGCGGATCGCACGGCACACGTCCAGGCCGCTGCCGCCGTCGCCCAGCCACACGTCCAGCACCACCAGGTCCGGCTTTTCGGCGCGCACCATCTCCAGGCCCTGGGCCGCGCTCGATGCAAGCACGATCCGTCCCAGCGATTTCAGGCTCAGGCGGATCAGGAGCCGCAGGTCGTCCTGGTCCTCGACGATCAGGATGGTTTTATCAGTCATGCTCGGCCTCCGCCGGCAGCCAGACCGTCACCGTGGTGCCCACGCCGTGACGCGATTCGATCTCGGCCTGGCCGCCATGCAATTCGATGATTTCCTTGAAAATGGTCATGCCCAGGCCGCTGCCCTGCACGTTGGGCGATTCCCCGGCGCGGTAGAAGGCGTCGAAGATGCGGTTGCGCTGGTCGTCGGTCATGCCGATGCCGTGGTCCGCCACGCGGATCGCCACCATCGGGCGGCCGTCGCGCTGCAATGCGGCGGCGCCGACGTCGATGGGGCTGCCTTCGCCCGAGTACTTGATGCTGTTGCTGATGATATTTGTGAGCGCTTGCTGCATTTTCAATGCATCGGCGGCAATCGTCGGCAAACCTTCTTCCAGGTCCACGCGCACGCGACCGTTCTGTCCCAGGCCGTTCAGGCCGGACAGCGTCTGTTCCACCAGGTCGGCCACCACCACCGGGCCGATGTTCAGGCCCTGCACGCCGCCGGCCTCGATGCGCGCCAGGTCGAGCATCTGGTTGATCAGCTCGACCAGGCGGGTGGCCTGGCGGTGGATGATTTCCACCAGTTCGCGGCTGGTGGCGGCGTCGAAGTCGCGCTTGAGCAGCAATTCGGAAAAGCCGAGGATGCTCGCCATCGGCGTGCGCAGTTCGTGGGTGGCGGTGGTGAAATGCTTGCGCCGGCGGTCCTCGGTGGCGCGGCTGCGCTGCTCGGCATCGCGCTGGCGCGTGACGTCGCGCACGATGGCGGCAAAGCGGCGCTGGCCGCCCATGCGCATCGGCGCCACCTTGACCTCGAGCGGGAACGACGAGCCGTCGATGCGCCGGCCGACGCTTTCCTGGGCCGCCGCGCCCGGATCGCGCCGCGGCGCCACCCAGGCGCCGATGTCGTCGCCGAGCAGGGCGGTGGCCGGGCGCCCGGCCAGGCCCGCCACGTCCGAACCGAACATCTGTTCGGCGGCCGGGTTGGCGGACAGGATCGTGCCGCTGCGGTCGAGCATCAGCACGCCGTCCGGGATATGGGCCAGCAGCACGCCGAGCCAGGCGTCGTCCTCGCGCCGCCGTTCGCTGGCGTGGCGCATGGCGCCGCTCGCGATTTCGCCCGCCACCATGTGCGTCATGTCGCGCAGCAGTTCGCGCTGTTCGTCGTCGAGGGCGCGCGGGACGCGGTCGAGGATGCACAGGGTGCCGATGCGGCTGCCGTCCGGCGCCTCGAGCGGGCAGCCGGCGTAGAAGCGCGCCTGGGCCGGACCGGTCACCAGCGGATTGGCGGCGAAGCGCGGATCCTGGGTGGCGTCCTCGACCACCATCACGCCGTCCTGCATGATGGTGTGGGTGCAGAACGAGTCCGAGCGCTCGGTCTGGCTGAACGGGACGCCGATGCGCGACTTGAACCACTGGCGCTCGGCGTCGATCAGGCTGACGAGCGCGACCGGCGCCTGGAACAGGCGCGCGGCCATGCGCGTGATGCGGTCGTAGCGCTCTTCGGGTGCGGTATCGAGGATGTTCAGGTCCAGCAGGACCTGGAGCCGATGCGCTTCGCTCTGGGGCATGGGCGTTGGATGCATAAGATGATCGGAAGTTGGAGCGCTTGGTCGGACTCTCCCTGCAGGATTCAGGCAGGCTGGAGCATGCGCTCGATGACGCTGCGCAGGCCCGAAAACGGGACCGGTTTAGGAAAGAAGGGGATGTCGGCGGGCAAGCCCATCGAGGTGACCGTCGTCTGGTCCAGGCCGCTGACCACGATGATCGCCATGTCGGCATAGGCCGCTTCGGTGCGCAGGGTGCGGATCATGCGGAAGCCGTCCATGCCGGGCATGCTCAGGTCGCTGATCAGGAGGTCCGGCCGGGCCTCGCCGATCTTGATCAGGGCTTCGAAGCCGTTGTGCGCCTTGATCATATCGAACGGCATGTCCCAGCCCGCCATTTCCAGTTCGTACAGGCGCAGCATGGTGGGGTCGTCGTCGACCACCAGCAGCTTCTTGCGCGCGTTGGCGGCGGCTGCGGCGGCCGCGTCCGGTGCGGCGCTGCCGGCAGCGCCGGGCGCCTGCGCCAGCGCTTCGCGGCGCTGCTCGAGCAGCTTGGAAATGGACTGCATGGTGATGCGGCGGTGCCCGCCGGCCGTCTTCCAGGCCTGCAGGATGCCGCTTTCGACCCACAACTGGATCGTGCGGTGGGACACGCCGATGATCGAGGCCGCCTGTTTGGTCGAGCAGAACTCGGATGCTTCGGGACCGCCCGCTAATAGGTTGCTTTCGGCTTCGATTTTCATATTTACCGATTTTAACGGTTTGGCGGGGGTAGTCAAGTTCCTGGCGGAATCTTTCATTGGCGCACCGCCAAACTGGCCCTCCCGGTCTCCTTTCGTCCACATGCGCATGACGATACCTTTTATTGAACAATCACTTTGAAATTCACGCTGCCGCTGGCGCCCGGCTGCAGTCCCCCGGTGAAGCGCCATTCCAGGTTGTTGCCGGCGCCGGCGCCGGCCTTCGGCTGCGTCGCCAGGGTGCAGGTGGACAGGCCGGCGCCGAGCACGCCGCAGGCGCCTTCCACGTAGGTGGTGAACGCCGGGATCGCATCCAGCACCTTCAGCTCGGTCAGCGTGGTGGTGCCGCTGTTCTGGTAGGTGATGGTATACAGAATCGTGTTGCCCGGGAGCGCGCTGTCCTTGTCGACCGCCTTGACCAGCTTGAAGTCGTCGCAGGTCTGGCAGATGCCGTACACGGTCACCGTCATTTCGCCCAGGCCGATGCCGAGCAGCTTCAGCAGCGGATCGGCGACGCCGGTCAGCACCGGGGTCAGCACCGGCGACAGCGTATCCACCACCAGGGCCTTCAGCACCGGCTGCAGCAGGCCGTTGAGCAGGTTGGTCACCGGCACCAGCACCAGGTCGAGCAGGCCGCCGGTGAGGATGGTGGTGCGCAGCGACAAATTCGATACCAGGCTGTTGGTCAAACCGGTCACGAAGGCGGCGCTGGTGCTCACGGTGCGGGTTTGTGGAAACGCGCCGGACATGGTGACGCTGGTGGCGAACGGCGCCTGGCCGCGCGCCGTGCTCTTGACCTCGAGGGCGACATTGATGCCGTTCAGCACCAGCGTACCGATCTGGCCGTAGCCGACGTCGGCGGCCGACAAGGTGCGGGTGCGGTTGAAGAACACGCTGTCGGCAATGCTGCCGATGTACACGTCGCCCACGCCCGGCGCCACGTTCAGGGTCACGGCCTGGGCGGCGGCGTCGACCGCGCCCAGGCTGCCTTCGCCGCGCGCCGCTTCCACGTACACGTCCAGCTTGCCGATGGCGATTGTGGCGCTGTTCACGCCCTGCACCTGTTTCAGCGTGTCGGTGACCGGGCTCAGGGACACCAGGTCGAGCTTGAGCTTGATGCGGATCGCCGCCGAGTGGAACTGGGTGCCGGTCGGACCGCAGGTGTACACCGGCGGTTCGATCACCTGGGCGTACAGCTGCACGTTGTTGATCAGGCCCAGCATGCCGAGCGCGCCGCCGGAAATGCCGACCGGCTGCGGCGTGGTGAGCACGTTGCGGTAGTTATACAGCTGGATCAGGCCGGTCAGCATGTCGAGCGAATTCAGGGTGCTCGAGGCCAGCCCGCCCGTGTCCACGTTCATCTTGAGCAAGTCGCCCACGCGCACGCTGGCGCCGGAATTGCGCAGCGCCGAGGACAGCACGCCCAGCACGCCGGACAGGCTGGTCTTGCCCTCGACCTGGGCCGCGGCGCCGAGGGCGGCGGTGACCTGGGCCAGGCTCAGGTTGGCGCCCAGCGCCTGCGCCGGGCTGGACACGTTGGCCTGCACCTGCAGCGCGTTCAGGAAGTCCAGCACCTTGATGTCGCCCTGGCCGAGCGTGTTCCAGTCGGCCACGCCCAGGTTCAGGCTGGTGCCCAGCAGGCCGCCCAGCAGCGGGTTGAGCAGGGCGCTCTGCTGGGTGCTGACGCTGGCCAGGCGCGGGCCGGCGCCGACGCAGGCGCCGGTGGTGGTGCAGGCGGCGCGCGCCGGCAGGGCCGCCAGCAGCGACATGGCCAGCAACAATGCGAGTAACGACAGGGCGCGCAAGGAAAAACGGGATTGCGCTTGGCGGTTGGCGATCGGGTTCATCGATGTGTCCTGATTATTTGAATGCTTGCGGCGACAGCAGGCCTTCCAGCGTGCGTTCGTCGAATTTCATGCGCAGGCGCACGTAGGCGCCGCGGGCGGTGGCATCGGCGCCGGACAGGTCCGGCTCGCGGAAGCCCAGCACGTTGTAGCCGGCCGACACCCACATGTTGCGGCGCAGCTGGTAGCCGGCTTCCACGCCGAGGCCGAACTGGCGGCTGCGGGTGCCGCCTTCGACCAGCATCTGCGCGGTGGCGCCGATGTCCCAGTCGCGGGTCAGTTCCTGGGTCACGCGCGCCGCCACCAGCTGGGCGGTGCTGCGGGTGTCCAGGCCGCCCGAGCGGTCCTGCGCCAGCTTGGCGGCGTAGCGGCCGGTGAACACGGTCTCGGCACGCGGCTGCCAGTTGGCGGTGACGGCCACCGAGTGCACTGCGCGCTTGAAGTCGGCGGCGCCGTTGTCCGATTCCAGCTTGTACTCGTACTTGGCCAGGCCGTTCCAGCCCAGCGACGCCAGCGCGCGGTAGGCCACGCCGGTCTGCAGCAGTTCGTTGACGCGGGTGCTGTCGCCGGCGCGGCTGTGGCTCGCTGCCAGGGTGTTCTTGCCCAGCAGGCTCCAGGTCTCGCTCAGGCGGTAGGCCAGGCCCAGGGTGTTGAGCACGCTGTCGCTGTCTTGCGCATGGCGCAGTTCCAGGCGCGCCGTGCCCTTCCAGGCCGGGTTGCGGGTGTAGTCGATCGCGGCGGCGACGGCCACCGATTCGTTCGCGGCGTTGCCGGACAGAACTTTAACACGTTCCAGGTTGGTGTTGACGCGCACGCCGTCGGCCACGTTCCACAGGTTGCGCAGGCCGATGGCGGCCTCGGCCTGGTGGCCGTTGTCGAGGGCGTCGCCGCGGGCGCGGTATTCCGAGAACACGCGGCCATCCTTCATGTAGTCGGAATCGATGCCGATCACGGTGGCGTTGCGCTGCTGGCCTTCGTTCAGGTCGTAGTTCGAGCCCAGGCTGCTGATCAGCTCGTGGCGGCCGTAGACGCGGCTGCCGCCGGCCATGCGGTAATCGCCGCCCAGCGCCACCATGCGGCGGCCGCTGTCGCGCACGTCCTGCTCGCCTTCCACGAACACGCCGGCCTGCGGCAGGCCCGGGATCTGGGCCGACAGCTTGGCGCGCACGCTGGTCAGGTCAGGCTGGGCCACGACGGTGTCGTTGGCCGCGCTCTCGTGCGACTGGCGCACGCCGCCTTCGACGCGCACGCCGCTGCCGAAGGCATAGCCGGCCATCAGCTGGGCGCCGTCGCGCGAGGCGCCGGTGGTCAGGTCGGCCGTATGCAGCACTTCGGCGCCGACCGAGATGCGCTCGTCGACACGGTAGGTGACGCGGGCGCCGGCTTCGGCGCGGCCCTTGGGCAGGCTGGCGGCCGGGTTGTCGAAATACTTGTCGGCGCGGCCGGCGTACACGTGGCTTTCCAGCTTGCCATCCTTGCGGGTGGCGTCGACGCGGGCGGCGCGGCCGTCCTCGCCCATCTTTTCCATCTGCGCCGCTTCCACGGTGACCACGGTCTTGGCGTCCGGGCGCACGGTGGCGTTGACGCTGGCCAGCGTGGTCGGGGCGGCCGGATTGCGGTCGTCGACGTAGCTGCCGCCGACGTCGATCTTGTCGGTCACGCGCACCTGGGCGGCGACGCCGCCGACCCAGAACGTCGGGCTGCCCTGGTCGACTTCATAGCTGATGCGGATCGTCACCGGGTTCAGGTCGGCGTCCAGGCTCGGCACCGGGGCGCGGAACAGGATGCGGCCGGTCAGCGGCTCGATGTCGTAGTCGGCGTAGCGCACCTGCTGGACGCGCGACAGCAGCACGCCCGGACGGTTGCGGTCGCGCACGATGATCTCGATGCGCTCGCTGTTGATCACCATCACGCCGGAACCGGTCAGGTAGGGGCCCGAGGTGCCGTTGGCCGAAATTTCCTCGACCATCTGGCGCGTGCTGTCGCGGCTCAGGAAGGAATCGACCGTGACGCGGCCTTCTTCGTAGTGGTGGCGCAGGCCGTTCAGGCTGCGGTTGTAGGCGCCCAGGTTGCGCGCCGGGGTCACGCCCGGCGGGGTGTAGTCGCCGTACAGCAGCCACGACTTGTTGCGGTCGGCGCGCAGGTACAGGCGGCTGGTCGACTGGGCGTCGAAGCCGCGCTGGGCGTTGTCGCCGTAGGTCGGGTAATAGGCGGTCGGGTCCAGGTCACGGAACAGCGGCTGCTCGTAGGCCTTGTCCGAATCGTAGGACATGGTCAGCAGGGTGTCGTTGCCGACGTCGCCCTTCATGAACATGGCGGCGCGGGCGCCCAGTTCGGCCTGGCTGCGGTCGCTGCCTGCCGAGAAATGGCGCAGGGCATCTTCGAAGCCGTCGAAGTCGCGCTTCGGGCTGCCGGTGTTGCCGGTGATGCGCTTCAGGCTGACGGCGCCGTCGATCACGCCGGCCGCCACCATCGGACGCAGGTCCGGCACGAAATCGGCGCGGGTGTCGGCTTCCAGCTTGCCGCTGCTGGCCTTGATGTTCGCTTCGCCGGCTTCCAGCGGGGCGCGCAGCGCCACTTCGGTGGCGCCGCCTTCGACGAAGACCTGCAGGCCCGCGGTGCGCGGATCGAGGTCGGCGCCCTGCCAGTCGCCGCGGGTGGTGTCCAGGGTCAGCGTGGTGCGCTCGGCAACCGGCAGGCCGTTGGCGTCTTCCAGGCGCACGCGTACCGTGGCCAGGCTCTTGCCGTCGGCGGCGATGGTGGTCTTGTCCAGTTCCAGGCGGATCCGGGCCAGGGCGCCCGGCGCCATCACTTCGATGCGGCGGCTGCCGCGCGGGTTGCCGAACTGGTCGCGCTGGCTCACTTCCAGCACGTTCTTGCCGGCTTTCAACGCTACGCCGACGAATTCCCAGCTCTCCAGCTGGCGCGATGCGACCGTGCTGCGCTTGCCGATGCGCTGGTCGGACACGGCATCGCCATTGACGCTCAGGGTGAAGGTGGTGCCGGCCGTACCCTTGACGTGCACGGTGGCGGTGGCTTGCTGCAGCAGGGCGCCATCAAGCAGGCCAATGAAGCCGAGGCTGTTGTCCATGGTTTCCAGGGCGGCTGCGGGGGCGGCCGGCTTGGCGGCCACGGTCGCGGCAGACGTGGCGGTGGCGGTGGCGGCGTCGAAGCGTTCCTTGGCCTGGGCGGCGGCGCGGCGCGCGGCGATGGTCTTGCGCAGTTCCGGGGTGCAGCGCGCGATGGCGAAGTCGGCCTTGGCCAGTTCGCCGTCGTGCAGGTCGACGAAGCGGCTGGCGGCGTCGCCGCTGTTGCGGTTCGACAATACGGCCAGCACGGCGCCCTGCGGCAGGGTGCTGCCGTCGATCTTGGCGACGTGGGTGCGCGGGCGCAGTTCGGCAAAGCCGTAGCGGCCGTCGGCATCGGTCTGGGCAAAGCTGCCGTCTTCCAGGTAGACGCGCACGCCCGGCACGCCCGGCTCGTCGGCGCCGCGCAGGCCGTCGCCGTCGCAGTCGGCGAACACGTTGCCGACGATATAGCCTTTTTCGCTGAACACGCCCGGCGTGACCTTGACCTTGGCCGCGGCCACGCTGCTGCTCAGGGCCAGCGGCGCGGCGCTGGTGGCGCTGGCGCGGTTGATGCCGTCGCCCTGCAGGGCGCCGGCGCCGATGCGCACGCGGTAGCGCAGCACCGACACGCTCTTCGCGGCGACGCCGCCGATCTCGAAGCGCAGCGCCGGGCCGCGCAGGCCGGCCGGATCGGCCATGCTGGCGCCATCCAGGCGCACGGTGCCGGGCGCCAGGCTGAAGCCGGCCGGCAGATTGTCGTCGACCACGACGCCGGCCAGCGCCTGCTCGGCGGCATTGTGGATGCGTACGGTGTAGTCGACGAAGTCGCCGACCTCGGCATTGGCGCGCGAGGCGGTTTTTTCGAGGTACAGGAGGCCCGCGACCGGATCAAGCGGCAGGTCGATCATCACGGCGCCGGTGGCGGCGCTGACGGTGAACGAGCCGCCGTAGGAGGCGGTGGTGCTGATGGTACGGTTGCCCGCGAGCTTGGCGGCCTCGGTCTTGGACGGGAAGGTGTAGTTGGTCGGGGACACCACCTGCAGGCGGTACAGGCTGGGTGCGACCAGCGGGAAGGCATACACGCCGTCGGCATCGGTGGTCACGGTGCTGGGCCACGGGGTAACGCCGTCGACGTCGAACACGGTCGCCGGACCGTTCGGGATGCCGCCGTTGCCGGCGCCGCTGATGTCGATCAGGGTGACGCGCGCGCCGGCCACCGGCAGGCCGGTGGCGCTGTCGAACACCACGCCGGTCGGGTCGACCAGGATCGAGGCCCAGGTCTGGCCGGTGCCGCAGCCCTTGATGGTCGCCATCAGGGTGTCGTTCTTGCCCACGGTGACCGTGCCGTCGTCGTTGTCGCTGGCTTCGGCGTCGTCGTCGTTCGTGACGCCGGCCCTGGACACGCTGCGCGAGGTAACGCTGTTCGTTGCGGTCTCGGTGGTGCCGACCTTGGACGTGACGCGGAAAATGCCGCTGTCGCTGTCGGTTTCGACGGCGTTGTAGTTCTCGGTGTCGCCGCTGAGCTTGGAGGTGATCGCGATGACGATGCTGTCGGGCGCCGCCGGGTTGGCGTCGCATTCCGGCGCGCTGGCCTGGACGTACAGCGGCTGGCCGCTCATGGTGACCCTGGCGGCGGTGCTGTAGCTGGAGCTGGTGTAGTAGCTGATGGTTTCCGCCAGCTTGGCGGTCACCGTGTTCGATTGCCGGGTGGCATTGCCACCGCGTCCGTCGTCAAAGCTGGCGCTGGCCTGGTTGGTGACGCTGGCGCAGGCCACGCCATATGCGCATGCAAGTACGATGAGCAGGCAGTAGAGGGCAATTTGACGGAACGAACGCTTCATGGCGAGGATCCAGAAATCTGGTTAAAAAAATTCCCGGTAACAGCGATGCCACCGGGAACAAAGGCGCAGGGGCGGCGCCGGAGGATTACGGGTTGATGCGCACGCCGAACTTCACCGTGGCCGACTGGCCCGGGGTCAGCAGGCCGACCGCCGCGTACACGGTGCCGGTCAGGCCCGGCAGCGGTGCGCCGGTGATCAGGCCCTGCGACGTGGTGGCCAGCACGCGGCCGTGGTAGACGGTGTTGGCCGGGATGTCATCCTTCACGACCACGGTGCCGACATTGGTGGCGCCGGTATTGGTGGCGACGATCTGGTAGCGGATGCAGGCGCCCGGGATCGCGCCGGCGGTGATCGGCACGTCGCTGAACGAGGTGTCGGCGACGCCGTCGCAATCGGCATCCAGCGCCTGCGACTTCAGCAGGGTCAGCTCGGTGCCGTTGGCCACCACGTTGACGGCGTTGTGGATGGTGTCCGACACGTTCGAGGTCGGTGATGCCGCACGGAAATACAGGTCGGTCGTGCCCGGGGTGGCGCCGGCCGGCACGGTCACCTCGGCGTACACCACGGCGTTGCTGCCGGCGGCGACGGTGCGGTTGGTGATGACGGCGCCGTTGGCATCCTTGTACACCACGGTCCAGCCGCTCGGCAGGGTGGTGTTGCCGAAGGCCGGGTCGGCGCTCGAGCTCAGGTTGAAGGTGTCGGGCGAGCCGCCGCCGTTGTTCAGGTACAGGGTGAAGCGGGTGGTGTTGCCGGCGGCAACGATGCCGGTCGCCACGGCGGTGGTTTCCACGCCCGGACCTGCACCCGGTGCGCCGGTGCCGGCCGAGTTGGCGGTCAGGTCGATCTTGGCGCCGGCGCTGACGGTGGTGGTGTCGGTGCTGGTGGCGTTCACGGTGCCGGTCAGGACGCTGGCGGCGGTCACGACCAGGCTGTTGGTGCTGCCGGTGGCGGCGGCGCCCGGCAGGGTGGCGACGGCGACGAAGTGGAAGGTGGCGCCGGCGGCCAGCTGGCCGGTGCTGACGATCGGGGTCGCATTGTCGGCCACGCCGTCGGCGTCGGCGTCGGCATAGAACACCACGCCGGCCATCTGGAAGGCGCCGCTGTCGCTGGCGGCCAGGGTGAAGCTGTCGGGGCCGTTACCGGTGTTGGTCACGGTGTGGGCAAATACGACCGGGGTACCGGCGGCGGCGTTCTTGGCGGTGCCGTTGTTCAGGGTCAGGCTGGCGACCTGCTGGACGGTGGTCACGACCGTGTTCGAGGTTGCGCTGCGCACTGCCAGGGTCGAGTCGATGTAGGTGGCGCTGGCCTGGTTGGTGATCGCGGTGCCGGCGGCGGTCGCGGCCTGGGCTTGCATGCCTTGCGAAGCTGCAACAGCGATGGCCAGGGCGATGGCGGTACGGGTCGTATTGAGTTTCATAGGAGTTACCTTTCGAAAACGGGCGTGACGAAACAATTAATTAATTAGCCTTGTGCGTTGTCGAGACGCATGCGGGAACTGACAGTGATGCTTTTGCCGGGCGCAATTTCGCCAAGCTTCCAACGGAGAAAACGGTATTCGGAGACGGGTACGGTTTCGGTCTGCTGCTTGCCGTTGCGCGTGACCGTGCGGGTCAGCGGCACCGGGGAGAATTGCGTGCCGTCGAGGCTGGCCTGGACCGTAACCGGGGTGGCGCTGTCGGCCACGTAGCTGACGCCGCCTTTCGGGACCGGCAGGGTGGCCAGCACATCGCGGGCGGCGGTGGCGCCGGCGTTGCGGTAGGTCACCTGGTATTCAATGGTCTCGCCCGGCTTGGCTTCGGTAGTCGGGACCAGCTTCTGGCCGTTCTTGTCAGCAACGACCCGGAAGGCGTGCAGTTCGACGGCGACGTTGTTTTCTGCGGCGTGCAGGAATTGGGTGCAGACCAGCTGAACAATGAAAGTTGTCAGGATGACCAGGAAACGTTTCATGAATGCTCCAGTTAAAGCGGCTACCAGGACCGGGCAGCTCGGTTCCGGCTTTACTGCGTTTGCCGGTTTGTTCGATTTCTGAACTTTACTGGTTTTACTGATTTCCCACAAGATATATTTCTGTGCAGGAAGGTTACGTTGCGGCAATACGACGCGCGGCGTGGCGGAAAAGCGAAAAAATCGAAACCTGGGGCAGGCCTGGAGGCGGGAGGTCGAACGGAGAGAGGGAATCGTAAAGCAGGCGTGGCGGTACGACACGGCCATGCTGGCCGTCTATGGATTACAGGGTTCGGGGATTAAAAGAGAGCGCCTGCAAGAACCAGCTTGTTGAAACCGTCGTTCCCGCGCAGGCGGGAACCCGAGTTCAATGGCATGGACAGCGGGGATGCCGATTTGACACCGGCGAAGGAAGCTTGCTGAGTGGCAGCCGAACGGCTACACAGAAATAGAATTACGGAAAGTAAATATCAGGCGGCCAGCGCCTTTTCCACAGCCAGGCGCAGTTGGTCGAACGGCACCGGCTTCGAAAACACCGGAATATCCGTCGGCAAGCCCAGCGACTTGATGGTCGATCCATCCAGCCCGCTCACGATGATGATCTGGAGATCGCCATGGCGCGGATTGCCACGCAGGTTGTGCACCATCCGGAAGCCATCCATGCCTGGCATGCTCAGGTCACTGATCAGGATCGCGGGATGATGCTCGCCAATTTTCAATAACGCATCAAAACCGTTGCTCGCCTTGATGATTTGCAATGGCATATCCCAGCCGGACATTTCGAGTTCATAAAGACGAAGCAGGGTCGCATCGTCGTCGACGATCAATACCTTGACCGGTTCCGGTTCGACCGCCGCGGCCGCGGCCGCGGACGGGGCGGCGGCGGCGGGCGCCAGCGCCGCACGGCGTTCCTCGAGCACTTTCTCGAGTGAGGCCGCGGCAATGCGCCGGTGGCCGCCTGCCGTTTTCCAGGCCTGCAATGCGCCGTTTTCCACCCACAACTGGACCGTGCGGTGCGAGACCCCAAGGATCTTTGCCGCTTCGGCAGTGGAATAGAACTCTTTCGGCTCGAGGCCGTCCTGGTTGGCGCTGGTGCCGGCGCCGGGGTTGGATTTCCCGTTTGTCATTTGCTCTTCGGCTACAAAAAACATTGGCGTTCGTGTGTTAAAGCAACAATAATAAGCATCCGACACGGCCAATTCCGCAAACGGTGCAACTGTTCCCACGGCTTTATGGATGCCATCCATGATGGTAACCGCAATCATCTTAACATTTCGACCGAAATCAATAAAACATTGTGACCGAAATTAATGATTAATTCTGGTCACAATCATTATTGCATGGTGGTCGTAACCATGGTGAGAATGTGTGAGTAGTGAGAATGTGTGAGATTTTCCAAATAATAACTTGTTTAGACATGTTTCGTGTTGGAATTATGTTATGGCTGATGTCAAAATGAAACATATAGACTATCGGCAAACTATTTGGGTAAGTTGCAAGCAGTTTGATTTAGGAACATGCTTGCTTTATAGATAAACAACTATGCATGCAGCAAGGCGGCTCGATACCGCCATGGCATGCCAGTTTCGCTGGCCGCGTCTCGCCGGCGGCGACCGTTTCTTTACTATATGCAAGCGCTCGACCGGTGCACATCACGATTGCCGGCCAGCGTCGTCTTCCCTTTAGCTCGTCCTCCTACGTCACGCATGTGCGCCTCGCACAACAACTTACTGATTTTGCCGAGTTTTCCGAGTTAAGCATTGCTTTGCGGCAAAGTATGGTGCATTATCGAATTTACCGAATTCGACAGTGTCCGCGCCTCTGTCACCATGGTTTTCCAAAGGCGCTCACCATTTACCTTGGTCAACATGCAAATCAGTCAACAAGATTCCCAGAGCGCTGTACAGGAGCTGCAAGCCATCCATTCGGCGCTGAACCGGGCGCAGGCACTCATCGAGTTCCGCCTGGACGGCACCATCCTCCACGCCAATAGCAACTTCCTGGCGGTGACTGGCTACACGCTCGAAGAAGTTGTTGGCAAGCACCACTCGATGTTCTGCGAACCCGGCGTGGCCGAGTCCGACGAATACCTGCAGTTCTGGCGCGAGCTCGGTGACGGCAACGTCAAGCGCGCCGAGTACAAGCGCATCGGCAAGGACGCGCGCGAAATCTGGATCAATGCGTCCTACAACCCGGTGCTGGACAGCGACGGCAACGTCTATAAAGTCATCAAGTTCGCCACCGACATCACCAAGGAAAAGACCCGCGCCGCCGAGTTCCGCGGCCTGGTGAATGCCATCCAGAAATCGCAGGCCGTGATCGAATTCGACATGGACGGCATCGTCGTGAACGCGAACGAGAATTTCCTGAACGTCATGGGTTTCGCGCTGGAGGACGTCAAGGGCGAACACCACCGCGTGTTCTGCGAAGACGACTACGCCGCCAGCGCCGCCTACCGCCGTTTCTGGCAAAAGCTGCAACGCGGCGAATTCGACAGCGGCCGCTACAAACGCCTTGGCAACGACGGCAAGGTGATCTGGATCCAGGCAACCTATAACCCGATCCTCGACCTGAACGGCAAGCCGGTGAAGGTGGTGAAGTTTGCCACCGACATCACCGAGCAGGTCGCCATGGAGCAGAAGAACGCCCAGCGCGCCGAAGCCGAGCATCGCAAGGTAAGTTGCCTGCTGGAACAGGTAGCGCGTGCCTCGCGTGGCGACCTCAGCGGCACCATCGACATCGACGGCGACGAGCCACTCGACCAGCTGGCGCGCGGCGTCATGAAGATGATCGGCGATTTGCGCGGCGTCATCGGCGAAGTCGTTGGAGCCGCCGGCCGCCTGTCCGATTCCTCGCGCACCATCGCCGACCGTTCCAACGTGGTGGCGGCCAGCGCCCAGGCGCTCGGCGCCACCGTCGAGGAAATGAACGCCTCGGTCGACGGCCTGACCGCATCGATTGGCAACATCGCGCGCAGCACCCAGGATGCCAATTCCCTGGCGCAATCGACCCAGAGCGAAGCCGAAATCGGCGCCAAGGCGGTGGCCAAGTCGATCGAGGCGATGGCCCTGATCAACCAGTCGTCCGAAGACATCGCCGAGATCGTCAAGGTGATCGGAGAAATTGCCAGCCAGACCAACATGCTGGCCTTCAACGCCGCGATCGAAGCAGCCCGTGCCGGCGAACACGGCCTGGGTTTCTCGGTGGTGGCCGACGAGGTGCGCAAGCTGGCCGAGCGTTCCTCGCAGGCAACCAAGGAAATCAGCAAGCTGATCAACGAATCGGTGCGCCGCGTGGCGCAGGGCAGCGACATCTCGCGCCAGGCCAGCGACGCTTTCGACCGCATCGCGTCCGGCGTCGGCAAGACCTCGCTGGCGATCGCCGACATCTCGCGCAGCGCCGGCGAGCAGTCGCTGACCGCCAAGGAAGTCAGCGCCGCGATCTCCTACATTGCCCAGGAGACCGAAAAGTCGGCCGGTTCGTGCGACAGCATCGCCCGCTCGACCGAAGGCTTGAACGAAAACGCAGAGCAACTGAACGGCATCGTCTCCGGTTTCATCGTTTAACGACAACATCATGGAAGCCATCCTGGAACTCGACGGCAAGGATCTGTCGTCCCTGATCGCGCTGGTGCGCCAGCACACCGGCATCGCCATGCACGAGCACAAGCGCGTGCTGCTGCAGGGCCGCCTGCGCCCGCGCATGCGCGCGCTCGGTCTGTCGTCCTATGCCGACTACATCGCCCTGGTGCAACGCGGCGGCGCCGAGGTGCAGCCCTTCGTCAACCTGGTCACGACCAACGACACCGCGTTCTTCCGCACCCCGGCGGTGTGGGCCTACCTACGCAGCGTGTTCCTGCCGCGCTGGGTGGAAACCCGTGGCAATGCCGTGCTGCAAGTCTGGTCGGCGGCCGCCGCCAGCGGCGAGGAAGCGTATTCGATGGCGATGCTGTGCCGCGAATTCCAGCACAGCCATCCGGATTTCCGTTTCCAGATCCGCGCCACCGACATCTCGAGCGAGGTGCTGGACACCGCCGCGAATGGTGTCTACCAGGGCCGTTCGATCGACCGTTTTTCGGAAAGCCATCCGCGCCTGCTGGAAACCTACCTCAAGCCGGAAGGCGAGGTCTGGCGCGTGGTGCCGGAACTGCGCGAACGCGTGCGCTTCGCGCCGCACAATCTGCTGGCGCTGCCGCCGGCCGGCCAGCGCTTCGACCTGGTGCTGCTGCGCAACGTGTTGATCTACTTCGATGAAGACAACCAGCGCCGCGTGCTGCACAACGTGCGCGCCGCCATGAATCCGGAAGCGCGCCTGATCCTGGGCGAGCAGGAATCGATTACCCGCATCGCCACCCCGTTCGACTTCGAACAGACGCACGTTTACCGGATCCGCAAGGAGCAGGCATGAATTCCATCCACGTCGCAGGCAGCGTTGCCGGCGAAGGCAAGCTCGCCGCCGCCCTGGCCGCCAACCACGCCGCCGTCATGGCCGGCCGCCTGGCCGCGGGTCGCACCGCATCCCGCACGGGCCGCGAGAGCACGCGCCACGTCTGGACCGGCGAACTGCAGGTCGGCCGCGGCGCCGACGTGCTGACCGCGCTGCTGGGTTCCTGCGTCGGCATCGGCATGATCTGGCGCAACGGCCGCCGCTGCGGCCTGGCGCACTGCCTGCTGCCGGAAGGCGTGACGGACGAGGGCGAACACGGCGCGCGCTACGTCAGCGCCGCCGTGCCGCGCCTGCTGGCCGCGCTCGGCGTGCGCCGTGAACAATACGGCGAAGTGGAAGTGGTGCTGGCCGGCGGCGCCAGCATGATGAGCGCCCTGCGCGGCGGCGACCCGGTCGGGCGCCGCAACGTGGCGGCGGCGCACGCGCACCTGGCGCTGCGCGGCCTGAACGTGGCCCACGTCGACGTCGGCGGCCACCAGGGCCGGCGCATCAACATCGATTGCGACAGCCACAGCTATTCGGTGCTGCGCGTCGGCACGCCGCAGGCAGGCCACGCATGAGCGCGCCGATCGCGATGGGCATGGGCCAGGCGGCTGGCATCGCCGCCGCCCCGGAAGTGCAGCAGCGGGTGGCGGCGCTGGACGCGGCGCGCGCGGCGGCCGCCAGGGTGCTGAGCGACGCCGCCGGCATGGAGCTGTTCGGCACCTTCCTGCTGGGTGGCCAGGAATTCGCGCTGCCGGCCGGGGCGATCCGCGAAGTGGTGGGCCTGCCCGACAAAATTACGCCGATCCCGCTGTCGCCGTGCTACCTGGAAGGCATCTTCACGCTGCGCGGCGCCGCCATTCCGGTGCTGAACCTGGGCCGTATCTTCGATGCCGCGTCCCCCGGCATCCAGCCCGGCCAGCGCATCGCCATCCTGGACCACCAGGACGTGCAGATCGGCATCCTGTTCGACGCCACCGGCGAAGTGGTGCGGGTGCGGCCCGAGCAGCGCAGCAGCGTGCGCTATGCCGACAATTATGACGCCGGCGCCGGCGCCGCAGGTGGCAGCGCGATGCAGGGCGTGATCGGCGGCGCCATCCTGCTGAACGACGGCGCGCGCCTGGTGCAGGTGCTCGACGCCGCGGCCCTGATCCGCATCGAGAACGTGCCGCAGGTGCGCTCGCTGGCGAATGCCGCGCGCAACGCCGAGCGTGCGCGCTTCCTGCGCCAGGCCGAAGGCCACAAGTGCATCACCTTCAGCGTGGGCGGCCTCGGTTTCGCGCTGCCGATGCTGGCGGTGCAGGAAATCCTGCGCGTGCCCGAGCTGAAATCGTCGGTGATGTTCAGCACCCTGTGCAAGGGCTGGATCAATCTGCGCGGCAGCGCCGTCGGCGTGGTCGACTTCGGCGCGCTGCTGCAGTGCGCGCCGGGGCAGGGCGATCCCGACGAACGCCGCATCGTCATCGTGCGCGTGGGCGAGGAGCGCCTCGGTCTGCTGGTCGATTCGGTCGACGACGTGCGCGCCTACTACGACAGCGACATCCTGCCGGTGCCGATGCTGGGCACGCGCCGCGCCGCCATGTTCCGCGGCTGCCTGCCGCACCCCGAGCGCGGCGACGTGCTGTTCCTGTCGCACGACAGCATCTTCACCGCCGGCGAAGTCGGCGACATCTGCGCCGGCCACCGCCGCCTGTACCAGCAGGAAGCGCAGAACGCCGCCGCCAAGGCCGCCAGGAGCGCCGCCGGCGCGCGCCGCCGCGTGTACCTGGCGTTCTCGGTGGGCGCCGCCTGGGCCGCCGACATCGGCCAGGTGCGCGAGATCGTCGCCCACGGCGGCCCGGTGACGCGCCCGCCCGGCATGCCGGACTTCGTGCAGGGCATGATGCAACTGCGCCAGCAGATGATCTGCGTGGTCGATTTGCGCGCCCTGTACGGCATGCCGGCGCTGGCCGCCGGCAGCGCCGACGCGGCCGCCAGCCAGCAGGACGGCGCCGCCGAGCGCCGCGTGCTGGTGATCGAGCACGAGGGCGAGTGCTACGGCGTGGTGGTGGACCGCGTCGACAGCCTCCTGACGCTGCCGGACAGCCAGCGCCGCCCGGCGCCGGGCCTGGCGCGCGTGGACGCCGTGGCCGCCGACATGCGGCGCGACATGGGCGAGGTGCTGGAAGTGGTGGGCGAGGACGGGAAGGAGAGCGTGGTCAGCCTGTTCGACAAGCAGCGCTTCTTTGCGACGCTGCGGGCGCGGTTGGACGAATGATGTTGACCTAAGAAGGGGCGGCAATTGCCGCCCCTTCTACGTTTCACGCCTTGTTCTCAAGCCTTGTACTTCGGCCCATGCGTCAGGAACACCCCGCCCTGGTACACCAGCGTGATGTCATCCGGATCCTCCGACTTGTCCACCCCCGACGCGATCACCTTGTCCGCGAACTGCGCCGAGCTGTCCTTCGGCTTGTAGCCCAGGAAGCTTGAGTGGCGCGCATCCCAGAACCGCCCCGGGTTGTCCGACACGCCGAAGGTGATCGTGTGGCCCACGCGCGGGGTCAGCAGCGAGCGGCGCAGCAGCTGCACCAGGTCGTCCAGGCTCAGCCAGGTGGTCAGATGGCGGTGGCAGGAGGCGTCCGGGAAGCAGTAGCCGATGCGGATGCACACGGTCTCGACGCCGAAACGGTCCCAGTAATAGCGCGACAGCGATTCCCCGAACACCTTCGACAGTCCGTAGTAGCCGTCGGCGCGCGGCGGCATGGTGGCATCGACCGTGTCGGTGGTCTTGTACATGCCCATCGTGTGGTTCGAGCTGGCAAACACCACGCGCCGGATGCCCAGCTTGTGCACCGCTTCGTACAGGTTGGCCATGCCCAGGATGTTGGCCTGCATGATCGGCTCGAACTCGACCTCGGTCGAGACGCCGCCGAAGTGGATGATCGCGTCCACGCCCTGGCACATCGCCATCACCTGTTCGCGGTCGGCCAGGTCGCACTGGACCACTTCCTCGCCCGGCCCGGCGGGACCGATGTCGGCGATGTCGGCCAGGCGCACGACGTCGGCGAATTCATGCAGGCGCTCGCGCAAGCGGCGGCCCAGGCCACCGGCGGCGCCGGTGAAGAGGATGCGTTTGAATGGTTTCGTCATCGGGATCGAAAAAATAGAGGTCAATAAAACAAAAGGGGATAAAAAAAGGGCGCCGCCGGTGAGCCGGGGGCGCCCGTGGCGCGGTTCAGCCGGCGAAGGCCGTTTCCGGCACGCCGCGCACGCCGGGGCGCAGCAGCAGTACCGAACCTGCCCAATCAGCAGCCCCCTGAGCGGCGTGGCCGGTACCGTGCTGCGGATCGATCGACGTGACCAGCAGCGTGTCCAGCCCGGCGCCGCCGAAGCAGCACATCGACGGCTTGGCCATCGGCAGCGCGATGTCGCGGTCGAGCACTCCTGCCGGAGTGAAGCGCAGCAGGCGGCCGGCGTCGTTGGCGGCGGTCCAGTAGCAGCCGTCGCTGTCGATCGTGGCGCCGTCCGGGCGGCCGGGGTAGGCGTTCATGTCGACGAACAGGCGCCGGTTGTGCGGCGTGCCGCTGTCGACGTCGTAGTCGAAGGCCCAGATGAGCCGGGACTTCGGGTGCGAATCGGACAGGTACATGGTGCGTCCGTCCGGCGACCAGGCCAGCCCGTTCTGGGTCAGCAGGTTCGATACGACCGGCGCCGACAGGCCGTGCACCGCATCGTAGCGGTACAGCTGGCCGACCGGGCGCGCGGCGGCCATGTCCATGAACATGGTGCCGCTCCAGAAGCGGCCCTGGCGGTCGCAGCGGCCATCGTTGAAGCGCATGCCGGGACCCAGTTCCTCCGGTGCCGCCAGGCGCGCGGCGCCGACGCTGCCGTCGGCATGCAAATCGAGCGCGAAGATGCCGCTTTCCATGCCGGCGATCAGGCCGCCACCGGCGCGCGGGGCGATGCAGGCAACCATCTCCGGCGCCTGCCAGCTGGCCGTCGTGCCGCTGGCGGCATCCAGGCGCCAGACGCGGCGGGCCGGGATGTCGACCCAGTACCATGCCTGTTCCGGCGCGCTCCAGACCGGGCTTTCGCCGACCGCGCAGGCGGCCGGGGCCGCCCGCACGATCTCCGGCTGCCGGTTCCCAGCCCGATTTCCAGGCTGATTTTCAGGCATTCGCCAGCTCCGTCGGCGCCACCGGCTGCTTGGTGTTCGGCACCAGCACGCGCATCAGGACCCAGGCCAGCAGGTAGGCCAGGGCGCAGAACGCGAACATGATCATGTAGCCGGTCTGGATGCTGCCCAGGGCGCCGTAGTAGTCGAACAGCTTGCCGCCCAGCTTGGTCACCAGCACGCCGCCGATGCCGCCGGCCAGGCCGCCGATGCCGACCACCGATGCCACGCTGTGTTTCGGGAACAGGTCCGACGCGGTGGTCAGGAGGTTGGCCGACCAGGCCTGGTGCGCCGAGGCGCCGATGCCGATCAGGATCACCGGCATCCAGAAGCTGATGCCGCCCAGCGGCTGGGCCAGCAGGACCACCAGCGGGAACAACGCGATGCGCAGCATGGCCTTCATGCGCGCCTCGAACACGCCGTGGCCGCGCCGGATGAACACCGTCGGCCACCAGCCGCCGGCGATGCTGCCGACCATGGTCATGCTGTACAGGACCGTCAGCGGGATGACCATGTCGGTGGTGCTCAGGCCGTAGGTGGTGGCCAGGTATTTCGGCAGCCAGAACAGGAAGAACCACCACACGCCGTCGGTCAGGAATTTACCGGCAGCGAAGGCCCAGGTCTGGCGCTGGCGCAGCAGTTCGCCCCAGCTGGCCTTGCGCAGCGGCGCCTGCGATGCCGGTTCCGGCGTGGCGTCGGCCTGGATATAGGCCAGTTCCGACTTGCTCAGGCGGCGCTGCTCGGCCGGTTCGTCGAAGAAGATGGCCCAGAAGATCATCCAGATGAAGCCGATGGCGCCGATCCAGATGAAGGCGGCCTGCCAGCCCCAGATGGCGGCGATGATCGGCACCGACAGCGGCGCCAGGATCGCGCCGATGTTGGCGCCCGAGTTGAAGATGCCGGTCGCGAACGAGCGCTCGGCCTTCGGGAAGTACTCGGCGGTGGCCTTGATCGCGGCCGGGAAGTTGCCGGCTTCGCCGATCGCCAGGATGGCGCGCGCCACGATGAAGCCCGCCACCGACACCGGCACCGCGGCCAGGCCGATCGAGGTGAAGATGGTGTTGACGGCTTCGCCGACCCAGATCGCGTAGGCGTGGGCGATGGCGCCCAGCGACCAGATGAAGATCGCAAGATGGTAGGAACGCTTGGTGCCGAGCTTGTCGACGATGCGGCCGGCGAGCAGCAGGGCCACGGCATAGATGAACTGGAAGGCCGCGGCGATGTTCGCGTAGTCGGTGTTGGTCCAGCCGAATTCGGTGGAGAGGGATGGCGCCAGCAGGCTCAGGACTTGCCGGTCGAGATAATTGATGGTGGTTGCGAAAAACAGCAGACCGCAAATGGTCCACCTGTAGTTGCCGATAGCATTCCGGGTCATGGTCAGGTCTTCTATATATAAGTGTTGATGCTGACTTGCTTCACACGCTGGCGGGTGTCTCCTTCCCGCCGTGAAGGCCTTGGAAACCGTCGCGCTTGGCAACAATTTCCACGGCCTTTAATGTAATGCGCTTTAACGATCAATATTGCTCAATGAATTGATCGATATGTGTTGACTGTCGGGATCGGGGGCGTGCGGGTGCATGGCGTCTCCAGGTATTATTGGTCCAACCAATTTAGTTGTAGGTCATCGTACAACCGATTGTTAATACAGGCAAGAAAAAGCTTGTGCTGTGGTTGGATCACAGCGGCACAGGTAATCGAACACGGTGGCGCGGGGACGTGCGGAGGCGGCGCGCCGGACGAGCGCACCAGGCGAGGGACGGCTGCAGGCGCCGGTCCAGGTCAGCTGAGCGACGCTTCCAGGCGCTGCTGGGCCTGGCGCAGCCGTTCGCGGCTGTTGGAGAGGTGGGTGCGCATCGCCGCGCGCGCGGCTTCCGGATCCTGGCGCAGGATCGCGTGGTAGATGTCTTCGTGTTCGCGGTTGACGCGTTCCAGGTAGTCGGCCGGCCGTTCCAGCTGCAAGCCCGGCATGTTCAGGCGCGCGCGCGGGATCAGGGTGTTGCCGAGCTGGCCCAGCATCTCGACGAAATAGCGGTTGCCGGTGGACTGCGCCACCAGCGCGTGGAAGCGCACGTCGGCCTCGACCGAGGCGCGGCCCTGTTCCATGGCGCGCTGCATCTCGCCCAGCGCCTCGCCCAGCGCCTGCGCCTGTTCGTCGGTGCGGCGCGAGGCCGCCAGCCAGGCCGCCTCGGTTTCCATGCTGATGCGCAGTTCCAGGATGGCCAGCACGTCGCGCACGGTCACGATGCTGTCGGCGTCGATCCCGAGGTTGCCCTGCGGCCGCTCCAGCACGAAGGTGCCGATGCCGTGCCGGGTCTGCACCAGGCCCGCGGCCTGCAGGTGAGAAATCGCCTCGCGCACCACCGTGCGGCTGACGCCGTACTGTTCCATGATCGCGGATTCGGTCGGCAGCTTGTCGCCGGGTTTCAGCAGCGACTGGCGGATGCGGTCGCTGATGTCCTCGACCACGCCCTGGGCAAGGTTGCGGTGCTTCTTGCGGCCGGCGGCCTGGGGGGCGGGGGTAGACATGCTATGCGAGAGGGTTGAATAAATGATGGTTATTATAACTTATTATAACTGCTGCGCGCGTGATACGATGTCTGACAACTGAGGGTCATCAAGATTACATTATGTTCAAGGCTGCATCCAGACGACGGGACAGGCATACCGGCCACCTCTTGCCACTGCCAAATCCACGAACAGAGGGACGCAAGGGCCGGACCGGCCGGAACGCGCGATCCTCCCGGCGGGGCAGTTCGATGGGTTCGACTTTTTGATTGGCATGTTCGCACTGGCGCTGCTGGCCGTTGAAGCCCAACAGATCAGGAAATATTGAACCATCATACGGAGCGCACCATGTCCGACGACCTGCAGCACCTCGGTTTCCTCGGCTTCGACGTCTTCGGCACCGTGGTCGACTGGCGCACCGGCGTCGCGCGCGCCGCCGAGCCCTTCCTGCGGCGCCACGGCATCGATGCCGACCCACTGGCCTTCGCCGACGCCTGGCGCGCCCTGTACCAGCCTTCCATGGAAGCGGTGCGCTCGGGCGCCCGGCCCTGGGTCAGGCTGGACGTGCTCAACCGCGAAAACCTGGCGCAGGTGCTGGCGTCCCACGGCGTCGCTCCCGGCGCCATTCCCGCGGCCGAGCTTGCGGAACTCAACCGCGCCTGGGAACGGCTGGACCCGTGGCCGGACGCGGTCGAGGGGCTGACCCGCCTCAAGCGCCGCTTCGGGATCGGCCCGATCTCGAACGGACACATCGCCGGCATGCTGAACCTGGCGCGCTTTGGCGGACTGCCGTGGGACATGATCCTCGGCGCCGAGATCGCGCGGAACTACAAGCCGGTGCCGGACACCTACCTGAAATCGGTCGAGGCAGTCGGCCTGGCACCGGACCGGGTCGGCATGGTGGCGGCCCATAACAATGACCTGAAGGCGGCGCGTGCCCTGGGCCTGCGGACCATCTTCGTGCGCCGGCCGCGCGAGCACGGCCCGGGGCAGGGCTCCGACCTGCAGGCCGAGCAGGACTGGGACCTGGTCGCGGACGATCTGCTCGAGGTCGCGCAGCGCCTCGGCTGCACCTGACAATCCTGCCAGCTTCGCCAGTGCCCGGCGGCGCGCTATGATCGCTTGCCGGATGCGTCGGGCATATCGGATGATCACAACCGGAGCAATCATGAAAAGAGCAGGACTGGCGGGTTTGTGCGCGGCGTTCATCGCCTGGCCCGCGTTCGGGCAACAGCAGGCGCCCGCGAACGCGGTGATGAAGGAAGACCAGGTCACGCAGGGGGCGCTGATTGACGCCCTGGCGCCGCCCGCTGCGGAGCCCGAAATCCGGACCCGCAGCATCCGCGTGATGCGCGCCGAACCGGCGGTCGTCAAGGCGCCGACCAGGGCCTCGCTCTTGATCACCTTCGACACCAATTCCGCGCGCCTGACCCCGAGCGCGCGCAAGGCGCTGGACGTGGTGGCCCAGGCCTTCGCCTCGGACAAGCTGGCCAGCCAGCGCTTCATGATCGAGGGTCACGCCGACCCGCGCGGCGCCAGCGACGCCAATTTGAAGCTGTCGCGCGAACGGGCCGAAGCCGTGCTGGCCTACCTGGACACCAAGGGCGTGGACCGCGCCCGCCTGCAGGCGATCGGCAAGGGCGACAGCGAGCTGCTGAAGCCGGGCAATCCGGCGGCGGCGGAAAACCGGCGGGTCACCTTCGTCACGGTTACCCAGTAAGCCGACGTCCGGTAGGCGGGCGCCGCGGGCCGGCGCGGCCTGCGGTTTACAGGCTGACGTTCAGGGACAGCACCAGCCCGTCCCTGACGTCGCGCAGGCGGCGGCTCTCGCCGTAGACGGTCCCGGTACTCCTGGTTTTTACCGTTTGCGTGCGATAGCCGAGCGCCGCGCTGACCGCGCGCAGGCCGGCGCTGTCGACCAGGATCGGATAGCTCAGGCCGAATTCGCCGATCAGGTAGCGCGTACGCGCATCGATCTGCGCGATCGAATTGTCGACGGTGCGCGTCTTGATGTCGCCCACGCCGTAGCCGGCGCTGCCATAGAAGTTCAGCGATCCCTGGATCGGCACGCTCAGCGCCGCACCGACCAGGACGGCATCGGCCTTGTTGACGAGGAAGGGCACGCTTTGCGGCGCGATGCCGAGGCGGGTGTCGCGCGATTCCTTCGCATACTTGTAGCCGACCGTCAGCGCCAGTTGCGGCAGCACATAATAGCCGAGCACCAGGTCGCTTTCGCGGCGCACGAAATGGTCGGTACGCGAGGTGATCAAGGTCCCCGCAGGCGTGATCACCGGACTGGAGAGCAGGGAAAAGTCGGACTTGAAACGGCCATAGCTGGCGGCGACGAAATAATTGCCGTAGCGGACGGCCAGCTGCGGCAGGATGCTGGTCTCGCGGCTGCCTTCGGCCGAGTCGATGATGTCGCCGACCGCGCTCTGGTTGCCCGCGGTGGCGCCTAGATAAGTGGCCGGAATATAGGACATCCACGACGCGTTCCACAGCTTGGCGCCGATACTGAATTGCGGCGCCGGTGCGGCATCCTGCGCATGGCTTGCGTTGCAGGCCAGCAGGCCGAGGGCGAGCGCTATCCTTGACATCGTTTTCGTCTCTTGCATGGCATCCCCTGAAGTGGTACAGCGTCAAAAAGCCGGTATGACCGTAGGCTGCGGTTTCTTGTCCGCGGGCTGCTCGATGCTGCGCAGGCGGATTTCCTTTTTCTTGGCGTCGATCGTGGCCTCTTGCGCGATCAGCGATTTGCGCATGCGCTCGACTTCTTCCTGCTTGTCCAGCAGCGCCAGGCGGACCGCTTCGAGTTCGCCCAGCTTGTTCTTCGACTGGCCGATCTCGGCGTTGAGCGAATCGAGTTCCCGTTCGCGCTGCGCGACTTCGGCCTGGCGCCGTTTCAGTTCTTCCTGTTTCGACTGGGCGCTTTCCAGGCCGCGGCGCAGTTCGTCCAGTTCCGCGCGCTTCTTCAGCAGGGTCGCCTGCTGCCGGTCGAGTTCGGCCTGCTTGGCCCTGGTTTCGCTGATCGTGGTTTCGAGGCGGTTCAGTTCCGCCGTCCTGGCCTTCAGCAGTTCGTCGTTGCGGCCGGCGCCGTCGTCGCCGCATCCGGCCAGGCAGAACTTCTCGGCGAACGAGGTGGTGATCTGCGGATCCTGCTGGCGCGCCAGGCGCTTGGCGTCGGCGCGGGTGCCGATGCTAACCGCCTTGAACATGGCTTCGATCGGCTGCTGCGGCGTGCCCAGATGCGCCAGCAGGTTCTTGGTGAAGGTGCCGTTGCGGCCATCGCCATCCAGCGACAGCTGGCCGGCCCCGGTCGACATCGCGATGATGCTGTTGCGCGGGGCGTAGAGCTGCGACGCCAGGCCGAGCATGGGGACGTAGCCGCGGATCGGATTGGCGTAGGGGTTGTTGCGGCAGGCGTCGAGGATGAAGACGTTCAGGGCCGCCTGGCGCGCTTCCAGCTCGGTCATCAGGTAATTGACCTGCACGCTTTCGTCTTCGATGTCGCTGCGGGTGCGCGCTTCGGCCCTGGTCGGGACCAGGTAATTCAGGCCGTCGATCTGCAAGCCGTGGCCGGCGAAATAAAAGACCGCCACGCTGTCCTGGCTGACCTTGCCGGTGAATTCGAAAATGGCATCCTTGAATTCGCGCTTGGTGGCGATGTCGACCTTGCAGATGACGTCGAAACCCAGTTTCCTGAACGCGGCGCAGGTGTCGTTGGCGTCGTTGGCGGCGTTGGGCAGCGGCTGGGCGCCGGCGTATTGCGCGTTGCCGATGATGAGCGCCACCTTGTGGCGGATGGCCGGCGGCTCGGCTGGCGCCTGGGTGTCCGCCGCCAGCGCCGGCGCGCCCGGGCAGACGAGAAGCGTGAACAGGAGGCCGGAACGGATGTCCATGGTCTTCAAAAATGCCTGTTGTCAAGAGATGAAAGGCCTTGTATTTACCAAGGTCTATTTCAAATCAAGTTAGCATAGGCATATCGAACGCTCAAGTCGCACGTTAAAATTTTGTTCACGATGTGGCGCCGTGCATACTCGACGTCCGGCCCGTTATCAAGGGGCGACCGATTCGATCGTGAACGCCGCCGCGCCGTAACTAGTCGGGCAGGCCCGGCCCGCCGCGCAGGCTGTTTCGCCGAGCAGCGGATTGGCGGCCGATTGTCCCTGCCGGGCCTGCAGCCTGGCCGTCGAAAAGGTCGCAAACGCATCGTTGCCCACGACCTGCGCGGCCGGGAAGCGCCGCGGCGCGTCCGACACGATGGCGACGAAGCGGTCGATCCCGGCCGGACCGGTCACGTCCATCACCCAGCTCCGACGCGGCAGGGCCAGGGTCTGTCCCGGGGCGATGCGGTTGTCCCTGTCGACCACGTTGGGGAAAATCTCCAGCACGTCGTTTCCGTTGTTGGCCAGCATGTGCACGTAGACGTAGCCGCCGCGCGCCGAGTGGACCGAAAACCCGAATCTGTCCCTGTTGATCACGACCTGCGGCTTGGGCAGCGTGACCGCGACCGCGTGGTCGGGGCTGGCGCCGGCGACCAGCTGCTGCAGGGCGGCGTCCGGATCGAACATTGCGCTGGCCGTGGGCGCCGGCGCTGCGGCGAGCGGGGTCGCCGCCGGCGGTGATGAATCCGGCGATGAAGCCGGCGGCGTAGCCGGACCCGACCCCGACGCCGCTGCCGCAGCGGGTGCGGGCGCCGATGCCGGCGGCGTGGCGCCGCCGCCCAGGTAGCGGCCGGCAAGGCCGAGGACGCCGACGGCAACGATGGCCGCTGCGGCGAACATGGGCCAGCGCCGCTTGCCGGGCGGTGCGGACGCAGGGGGCGGCATGCCGCCGGTTTCCGTCGCGCCGGCGGCGGTCACGGTCGGGGGCGCCGCATTGGGCGCTGCGCTGGCCGCTGAGGTGGCAAATGAGGTGGCAAATGAGGTGGCCAATGGCGCGGCCGCCGGCGCCGGGACCGCATCGGCGCCATCCAGCAGCGCCCGCATCTCGTCCACGCTTTGCGGCCGGTCCTGCGGCTTGACCGCCAGCGCGCCGTCGATCGCCGCCAGGAAGGCGTGGCCGTAGCGGCCCGCGTAACGCTGCGCCAGCGGCACGTAGGTATCGTTCAGCAGGCGCCCGATCGAGGGCGGCGGCGGCTGGCCGTCGATCGCGAAGTGGATCACGCTGGCCAGCGCGAACAGGTCGGTCCAGGCCCCCTGGCGCATGCTGGCGTAGCCGCCGATCTGCTCGACCGGGGCGTAGGCCTGCTTGAAGATGGCGGTGAAGGCTTGCGTCATGTCGCCGATGGCGCTGCGGGCCGCGCCGAAATCGAGCAGGACCGGCTGCCGGCCGTCGGCCATCAGGATGTTGTCGGGGGCGATGTCGCGGTGGTAGCACTGCTGGGCGTGCAACAGCGCCAGCGCGTCGAGCAGGTCCGCCAGCAGGCGCCGCAGCGCCGCCTCGTCCATCGGCGCCCCGGCCTGCGCCAGCGCCTGCTTCAGGGTCGGGCCGCGGTAGTAGGGCATGACCATGTAGGCGGTGCCGTCGGCTTCCCAGAAGCGGTACACCTTCAGCAGCGAGGGCGCGTCGAACTGCGCCAGCAGGCGGGCTTCGTTGACGAAGCTGCGCAGGCCGATCTCGAAGGCTTCGACGTCGCGTTCGGCGCGCGGGCAGACACGGCCGTCGGCGGTGCGCAGCGCGAATGCCGCCGGCATGTATTCCTTGAGCGCCACGTGGCGCTGCAGCAGCCTGTCGTAGGCCAGGTAGACGATGCCGAAGCCGCCGGCGCCGAGCACGCTGCGGATCTCGAAGCCGCCGACCTCGGTATGCAGGGGCAGGGCATGGTCGGGCGGCGCACCGGCCGCCGGCACGCTTGCGGTGGCCGGGCGGACGGTGGAGGGCGCAAGCACGGTGCGGTCGTCGGGGGGCGTACTCATTGTGCGCTCACGCCAGGCCGGTTTGGCGGCCTTGGCAGTTGTCGTGATGCCAGCATGATATCCCACAAAAAGATGCGGCAGTTGCAATATCGATGATGCCCGTAACCGTGATGTTCCGCGTCCTCGACGAACTGATAGCTGTCGTTGCGGCCGATGACGGGCAGGATGGCGTCATGCGATCGACCAGGGAGGCTGCAATGAACCAGCAGGCGGCGTGCATGGGGCCACAAACGCTTGACGAGTCAAGCCTGGCCATTGCCATGTTGAAATACGGTAAGGAAAATGCGCGATTCGTCGCCCGCAATCCCAAGCTGCTGAAGGCAACGCTCGACATACTGCGGGCCGTGGCCAGATCCGATGGCCTGGCTGGCACCGCCGCGCTGGCCAGCGGCACATCCGGGATGGCCAGGGCCGGCGGCGCGGGCAGGGACGTGCAGGACGGCGCCAGGTTCGCGTCGGCGGCGATCGGTACCTTCAAGATCAGCATGGACATGCTCAATGTCGCCAGGCTGACCAGCGTGGGTGCGATCCTTGGCTACCTCGGGGCGGCAACGGTGCAGAAGAGCGGCATCGCCGTGTCGCTGGTCGGCACCGACAGCGAGGGCGCGAAGTGCGCGGGCGCGTTCATGGAACTGGCCGGCGCCGCCGGCGCCGCGATCGCACTGTCGCCGGTCACCGCGCCGACGGGCGTCCTGCTGGCGCTGCAGCTGTCGTCGCTGGCCGCGTCGGCAATCAACGCCCACCTTGCCTGCAGAAATGTCCGGCTAGGTTTCTAGATTTGCCAGCTTCCCCAGGCAGCGCCGCTGGAAGCTGGTCAATCCATCGGCGACCAGGGCATCGTCCTCGTCCAGTACATGGGCGTCGACCAGCATGCGCAGCTTGGCGATGCGGTCGCCCTGCGCCAGCGCCTGGGCCAGCACCGATGCCCCGGGCGCGCCGGCGCCGGCGATGGCGGCGCTGACCGCAGGCGGGAATGCCCAGTGGGCGGCGATGGCGGCCGAGAGCTGGCGCCCGCCGGCCAGCAGATCCGCGCCGAACGCGGCGGACGCCGGCACGCCGTCCGGGCTGGCGCGGTGCAGCAGGCGCAGGCCGACCATCAGGCCGACGTTCTGCATCAGGCCCGCCAGGTAGGATTCGAACACGCCGGTGCTCAGGCCCGGCGCCATCAGGCTGGCCGCCAGCGCGCATTTGACCGACTGGTCCCAGATCCGCGGCGCCGCGCGGCGCGCGAAGCCCTCCGCCTCCATGTTGACGATGGGCCGGAAGGCGATGCGCGCCAGCAGCATGCGCAAGCCGTTCTGGCCGAGCATGGTGATCGCGGCCTCGACGTTCTTGACCGGAGTGATCGGACGGTAGTAGGCGCTGTTGGCTTCGCGGATCACCTCCGCCACCAGCACCACGTCCTGCGCCACCTGGCGCGCCATGTCGGCGATCGACGCGCCTTCGTCGTCCAGGCTGCCCAGCAGCTGGATCACGACTTCGGGCAGGCGCGGCACCAGGCTGGCGGCGGCGTCGGGCCTGCGCGCCAGCGCGTGCAGCTCGTCGAGGACGCGCCGTTCGAGCGCGGGCGCCAGGTCGCGGGCGGCGGACGCGGTGAGCCAGCGGTACCAGGCGGCGTCGATGGCGTCGACCGGCGCATCGGCAACGTGCGCAGGGGAGGGGGCGGCGGCAGCGGGAATTGCAGGCGCTGCGGGGTCCGTCCCGGGCCTGGCGGCATTCTCGTCCGGTCCGCCTATCAAGCGATTGATCCAGTTCTTCATGGCCCTGTCTGTTGGCTGCGTGCTGCACGAAGCGGCCATTGTAGCGCGGCCGCCTCCATGTCGCAGCACTCAGCGCAGCGTGCGACGGCGCGCCATGCCGGTCAACAGCAGCAGCCCTGCCGCGCCCAGCCATGCGGTGGACGGTTCGGGTACCGCGTTCGCCTCGACGCTGGCAAAGCCGGCGCCGATGACCACGACATCGTCCTGGCCCGGCTGCAGCGAAAAGGTCGCCACGTCGCCGGCCGTGCCCAGGTAGTTCAGGCTGGCGTCGAGCAGCGCCACCGACAGGCTGGTGCCGGCGCCGATGCCGTCGGCGAAGCCGGCGCCGGTGTCGAAGCCGATGTCGAAGCTGAACACGCCGCCGAACTGCGCCCACTGCCCGAACTCGGTCCAGCCGCTGCTGTTGTCGAGCGTGACGCCGCTGGCGACCGAGCCGGCGGCGGCGCCGACCGTGAAGCTGGCGCCGTCGAAGCGGCCGGCGACGTTCGAGATCGTGGCTTGCACCGGCGCGGCGTTGTCGAGTCCCATGAGCAGGAAGTCGAGGTAGCCGCCCTGGCCGGACAGCGAGCCGGTATCGATGGCGACGTGGTACACCGGGCCGGCCAGCGCGGGACTGGCGCCCGGGCCGAGGACGAAGGCGAGCGCCATCGCGGCGCGCAGGAAAAGGGATGCGAAGCGTTTCATGGTGGGGTGTCCTTACAGTCTGCCGGAGAAGAATTTAGGCGTGTAGCCGATGCCGGCCCTGGCCGGGTTCGAGAACAGCGTGGTGACGGTCACGGTTGCGCCGGGTGCCAGCGACGCGGCCGGCACGCTGATGGTGGGCGCGCCGCCCTCGCTGCCGGACGCGTTCACCAGCGCGACGCCGGACGTGAGCCCGTCGAGGCGGAACATCAGGATGCCGCTGACGGTGGCGCTCGACATGTTGGTGAAGGCGACGGTGCCGCGCGTCTGGCCGCTGGCGCGGTCCAGCACCAGGCCCGATTGCGTGACCTTCATGCTGGCCGTCAGGTCGGTGTACAGCGGCAGCGGCGTCGTGCCTTCGAAGGCGCCGAGGTCGGGCGCTGCGCCCTGGTAGGGCAAACCGACGTCGACACCCTTGTCGAGCAGGTCGCTGCCGGCGCGCAGGTGGAACATCGGCAGCGGCGGCAGGCTGCCGTCCGGCAGGCGCGGCGCATCCCAGCCCGTGGTCGCCGTGCTCTGGAAGTCGGAACTGTTGAGCGTGACCGGCAGCTGCCAGCTGTTGTTGGCGGCGTCGGCGCCTTCGATGTTCGAGACCAGCGTACCGGTATAGGCCAGGTTGTTGCGCAGGATGCCGAGGTTTTTCGCGACCCCGGTTTCGTCCACGCCCAGCATGTTGAAGTCGGCGCGGTTGCCGACGCTGGTGTTGTTGTAGAAGTAGCTCGCCACCGGGTGGTGGTTGGCGTAGAAGCCGTTGGCCTTGTTGTTGAAGGCGACATTGTTGCGGGTGACGTGCTGCGGCGCGTTGGCTTCCCAGTCGCCGCCGAAGCCGCCGATCTTGAAGCCGTTGCCGTTGCCGGCCGGGATCGAGGTGGTGGTGTCCGGGTAGTAGCCGTGGCGCCAGGCCCAGGAATTCTCGATGACGACCACCGAGCCGGCGTTGATGGTGTCGTAGCCATCGTCGGTGTTGGCCCAGGCGCGGCAGCCGCGGATCACGTTGCCCGGGCGGTTGGCGCCGGCGTGCACGCCGAAGCCGTCGGCGTTCTGCCCCGGGCCGCTCTTGCTGTAGGGGTCGAAGTTATGGTGCGAATCGACGTTCAGCACCAGGTTGTTGCTGCCGTTCGAAATGAACAGGCCCGGTCCCATGTGGTGGTGGGTATTCAGGAATTCGTAAATGTTGTTGCTGCCGCTGTTCCACACGCCCCAGGATTCGTTGTTCAGCAGGTTGCCCGGCTGCTGCGGCGCGCCCGTGATCTCCAGGCCCTTCAGGTGGATCCAGCTGCCGGTGACGTTGAAGCCCTTGACCCGGCAATTGTCCTTCATCTGCGAAAAGTCGAATACCGGCGTCTCGCCCGGATAGGCCCAGTAGCGGATCGGCTTGCCGGCCTGGCCGCTCTTGTTCAGGGTGACCACGTTGACGGTGTCGGTCATGCTGGCGCAGGCGTTCAGGCCGCCGTGGTAGACGTAGGCGCCGCCGCGGAAATACACGGTGTCGCCGGCCACCGCCACGGCCTGCGCCTTGGCGAAGCTCTTCCAGGGCGCAGCGACGGTGCCGGCGGCGCTGTCGTCGCCATTCGGGGCGACGTAGTAAGCCGCTGCCGCCGCTTGCGCCGGCGCCAGGCCGGCGCCCAGTCCGGCGGCGGCCAGCGCCAGGCGCAGGACCGTCTGCTTGGGTCGAATCGTCATGCTGTCTCCACGTTCATTGTTGTTGGAAAGGGCTGTCATTACGGGCCTTCTCCAACCACGCGTCAATCCGCTGCCAACCTTCGCTCAGCAAGTTGAGAGAATGCCGAAATCCATCTCCCGGCCTGATCAGCGGAGGCGACATAGATGCTAATATTTTAGTAGACCAGTGTCGAGAAGCTGGAAACGGAGACCGAGCAATGCCCATGAAACTGCGCCTTATCCCCCTGTCGTTTGCGCTGGCCGGCCTGGTGGCTGCCGTCGGTGCTCATGCGCCCGCCCACGCCGAGCGCGCGCTGTACGACTTCAATCCCGGCTGGAAGCTGATGGTCGGCGATCCGAAGGATGCCGCGCAGGCCGGCTTCGACGACAGCGCCTGGAAAGCGGTCACGCTGCCGCGCGCCTGGAACGAGGACGACGCCTACGGCAAGGACATCGTGGACCACTCCACCGGCATCGCCTGGTACCGGAAGCATTTCCGCGTCAAGGATCTCAAGCCGGGCCAGAAGGTGTTCCTGGAATTCGAGGGCGCACGCCAGGCGGCCGAGGTGTACGTCAACGGCAGGCGCGTCGGCCTGCACGAGAACGGCATCAATGCCTTCGGCTTCGAGATCGGCGGCGCCCTGGTCCAGGGCGACAACGTGGTGGCGGTGCGCACCGACAACAGCTGGGACTACCGCGAAAAGGCCACCAACCAGCGCTACCAGTGGGCCGACAAGAACTTCAATGCCAACTACGGCGGCCTGCCGAAGAACGTGCGCCTGCACGTGACCGAGCCGCTGTACCAGACCCTGCCGCTGTATTCGAGCCTGGGCACGACGGGCACCTACGTGTATGCGCGCGACTTCGACATCCCAGGGCGCAGCGCCACCGTCTGGGCCGAGTCCCAGGTGCTCAACGAGTCGGCGCAGCCGCGCAGCTTCACCTACGAGGTCGAACTGCGCGACAAGGACGGCAAATCGGTCGCGCGCTTCGCTTCAAGCGCGCAGACGCTGGCGCCGGGCGCCGCCACGGTCGTCAAGGCCAGCGCGAAGGTGGCGGGCCTGAACTTCTGGAGCTGGGGCTATGGCTACCTGTACGACGTGGTCACCACGCTCAAGGCGGACGGCCGTGCGATCGACAGCGTCACCACCCGCACGGGTTTTCGCAAAACCGAGTTCGGCAACGGCATGATCAAGCTGAACGACCGCGTGATCCAGATGAAGGGCTACGCCCAGCGCACCTCGAACGAATGGCCGGCGGTCGGCATGTCGGTGCCGGCCTGGCTGAGCGACTACAGCAACGGCCTGGCCGTGACCAGCAACGCCAACCTGATCCGCTGGATGCACATCGCGCCCTGGAAGCAGGACGTGGAATCGCTGGATCGCGTCGGCCTGATGCAGGCCATGCCGGCCGGCGACTCGGAAAAGGACGTCGACGGCCGCCGCTGGGAGCAGCGCGTGGAAGCCATGCGCGACGCCATCGTCTACAACCGCAACAGCCCGAGCATCGTGTTCTACGAGAGCGGCAACAAGGGCGTGAGCGCCGCCCACATGCGCGAGATGCGGGCGCTGCGCGACCAGTTCGACCCCTACGGCGGACGCGCCGCCGGCAGCCGCGAGATGCTCAGCACCGAACTGCAGCAGGTGTCCGAGTACGGCGGCGAAATGTTATATATCAATAAGAGCGCGCGCATGCCGATGTGGTCGATGGAGTACAACCGCGACGAAGGCGCGCGCAAGTTCTGGGACGAGCTCACGCCGCCCTACCACAAGAACGGCGAGGGGCCGCTGCACAAGAACCAGGACGCCAGCGCCTACAACCGCAACCAGGACACCTTCAGCCTGCAGGACGTCTCGACCTGGTACGACTACTGGCGCGAACGCCCGGGCACCGGCACCCGTGTCTCCAGCGGCGGCGTGAACATCATCTGGTCCGACAGTAACACCCACCACCGCGGCGCCGAGAACTACCGCCGCAGCGGCGAGGTCGATGCGATGCGCATCCCGAAGGATGCCTTCTATGCGCACCAGGTGATGTGGGACGGCTGGGTCGATGTCGAAAAGCCGCGCGCCCACATTGTCGGCCACTGGAACTACGCGCCGGGCACGGTCAAGCCGGTGCATGTGATCTCCAGCGCCGACCGGGTGAAACTGACCCTGAACGGCAAGGACCTCGGCAACGCGGTCCAGAGCCAGCGCTTCGTGTTCACCTTCGACAAGGTAGCCTTCCAGGAGGGCGAGCTGAAGGCGATCGGCTACGACGCCGGCGGCAAGCAGGTCTGCGAGACCGTGCTGGCCACCGCCGGCAAGCCGGTGGGACTGCGCCTGACCCGGATCGAGGCGCCGCATGCGCTGCGCGCCGACGGCGCCGACCTGGCGCTGCTGGAAGTCGAGGTGGTCGACGCCAAGGGCCGGCGCAACCCGATTGCGCTGGATACCGTCGATTTCGATCTGCAGGGACCGGCCGAATGGCGCGGCGGCATCGCCCAGGGGCCGAACAATCACATCCTGGCGCGTTCGCTGCCGGTCGAGGGCGGCGTCAACCGGGTGCTGGTGCGCAGCACGACCCAGGCCGGGAAGATTACGGTGCGCGCCCGCGCCAAGGGCCTGGCGCCGGCCGAACTGGCCTTCGATTCGGCCCGGGTGACAGTGGCCGACGGTCTCGGCACGCCGGCAGCCAGTCTACCGGTGCGCCTGGAGCGCGGTCCGACCCCGTCGACGCCGTCGTTCAAGGTCTCGCGCATCGCAGTGCCGGTGGCCTCGACCGACGCCGCCAGCAACCCCGGCGACGCGGCCCTGTCCTACGACGACGACGAAACCACCAAGTGGACCAGCGGCACCGGCGCCGGCGCCGCCATTACCTATAAACTGGCGCGGCCGGCGGCGCTGCACGAGATCGCGCTCAAGCTGTCCGGCTGGCGCGAGCGCAGCTACCCGCTGCGGATCTACGTCGATGGCGAACAGGTGTACCGCGGCGCCACGCCGAAGAACCTGGGCTACGCGACGCTGCCGCTCAAGGCCACCAGCAAAGGCAAGGGCAGCGAGGTGCGCATCGTGCTCGAAGGCGCGGCCGACGAAACCGGCGCCATCAAGCTGACCGAGGTCGCCAACCAGGCCAACACCGACACCGGCAGCAATTCGACCGCGAAGGGCGCGCTGTCGATCGTGGAAGCGGAGTTCTACGAACTGCCGTGAGCGCGCCCGATCCTGCCGTTGGATGATGAGGCGTGGAGTGGGCGATTGATGCCGGAGGCATCAATCGCCCATCGCGCATGCCGGGTTCCTAGGACTTCGGCCGCAGCACCGCGTCGGCCCGGTTCCGGTCCTGCGGGCTCAGGCGCGGGGCGACCGTCTGCAGTGCCGCATTCGCGCGCTCGTGGCCGGCGCTGCTGGCCAGGCTGAGCCAGACGTAGGCCATCGCCATGTCGGCAGGGCCGCCTTCGCCCTGGCTCAGCATCGCCCCCATGTTGTACATGGCGTCCGGCTGGCCCTGGCGCGCGGCGGCGTCGAACCAGCCGCGCGCGGTCCGCACGTCCTTCGGCACCACTTCGCCATGGTAGAAATAGGTGCCGAGCGCGAACTCGGCGTCGCGGTCGCCGCGCAGCGCCGCATCCTTGTAGTACACGATCGCCTTGCCCGAATCGGCCGGCACGCCTTCGCCCATGTCGAGCATGCGCCCGGCGGCGAACAGCGCGGCCGGGTGGCCGGCTTTGGCAGCGGCTTCGAACCAGGCGCCGGCCTGGTTGAGGTCGCGCGGCACGCCGCCTTCGCCGGCGTAATACAGCTTGCCGAGGCGGTAGCGCGACGGCGCGTAGCCGGCTTCGGCCGCCTCTTTCAGGTAGGCCAGGCCCTTCGCCTCGTCCTTCGGCCCGAGGCTGCCGTGCATGAAGTCACGGGCCAGCACGTCCAGCGCCGGCACGTAGCCGACATCGGCCGCCTTGCGGTACCACTTGCGCGCGGCGGCGGGATCGGCCGGGATGCCGATGCCGCGTTCGTGCATGCGCGCCAGCAGGATGGCCGCCTGCGCGTACGGGCTCATCCGCTCGGGGTGGGCGGGATTGAAGCGCATGCGGTCCAGGCGCGGGTCGAAGCGGGCGCCCGCCACCCGGTCGAGCCAGTACACGGCTTGGCGGCCGTCGGGCGGCATGCCCAGGCCGTACAGGTGCATCTGTCCCAGCATCAGCGCCGCTTCCAGGTAGCCGATCTTGTTCCAGGCCAGGTTGAACTGGGACTGGGCGGTGGCGTAATCCTTGCGGTCGAAGGCTTCGAAGGCCTGGGCCAGCGATTTGTCCTTGCGCCGGATGTGCGCGCGGCCGGCGGCGAAGCGCAGGTCCGCCGCGCTGCAGCCGATCTCGGAGGCCGTCCACGGGCCGTGGCGGGGAACGATGCCGTCGAGGATGGACGGGTCGCGGTAGGTCGACACGTCGCCCAGCGGCGCGTATTCGGTGAACGGGATGATGTCCCTGGACAGGCTGTCGCCCGGCGCGAAATGCTGCAGGTAGTCGACCATGACCGGGTCGTAGGCCGCGCGGTAGGGCGACAGGAAGGCGCACGAGATGGCGCTCTGGCCGGACAGCAGGATGTCGGTGGTCGGATCGATCAGGTATTGCTCGCCCGGCGCCTGGCGCACGCCGTTGACCACCACCAGGCCGTGCGGACCGGGGCCGGGGCCGGCCGCGGCCACGGGTGAGGGACCGGCGAGCGCCACGGGGGCGGGCATCGGGCCCTGCACGGTGGTCTGGGCGACGGCGCCCGGGCCGGCGGCGATCAGCGCCAGCAGGGCAGCGACGGCAAGCGGTGTACGTGTGGTGGGGCGGGCAGCGTTATCCATGACGGTTCTCCCTGGTCGGTTCTTCAGGCGATTCTTGGGCATTTCGATGGGCATTCCGGTGGCCATCCCGGCGGCCGTTCCGTTGCGATGAGCGTTGCTTTCCAGTGTAGCGGATGGCGGACCGGCCCGCCATCAAGTTAGCGCTCACAGGTGCGCGCTTCGTTCGATCATGCGTCTGATTCTTTTATAGAAATTCCACGGACGCAACATGGCCTCGCCTACAATCGGCGTTCGCCGTAGCTCAAGATTGGGAAAGCATGATCCGAATATCTCTCGTCCTTGCCGCCGCCGTGGCGGTGTCCCCGTTGACCGTCCTCGCTTCCGAGACCCTCGATTTGTCCGGCAACTGGCGCTTCGCGCTCGACCGCGACGACCAGGGCGTGGCCCAGCAATGGCCGGGCCGCACGCTGCAGGACCGCATCCGCCTGCCCGGCATCCTCAACGCGCAAGGCTACGGCGACGAGATCAGCGCCACCACGCCCTGGGTACTGTCGCTGTACGACCGCAGCTGGGACCTGCGCGACGACTACAAGGCTTATACGCAACCCGGCCAGGTCAAGGTGCCGTTCCTGAGCCAGCCGCCGCGCCACTACCTGGGCGCCGCCTGGTACCAGCGCGACATCGAGGTGCCGCGCGCCTGGCAGGGCAAGCGCATCCAGCTCTGGCTCGAGCGCCCGCGCTGGGGCTCGACCGCCTGGGTCGACGGCCGCGAAGTCGGTTCCTCGCGCAGCCTGGTGGCCGAGCACGCGTATGACCTGGGCGTGCTCGCGCCGGGCAAGCACACCGTCTCGGTGCGGGTCGACAGCCGCATGCTGCTGCCGTACCGCCTGGATTCGCACAGCGTGTCCGATTCGCTGGGCATGAGCTGGAACGGCATCGTCGGCAAGATCGAGCTGCGCGCCACCAGCCCGGTGTACATCGACGATGCCCAGCTGTACCCGCGCGTGGAAGACCGCAGCGTGCTGGTCAAGCTGCGCATCGGGAATGCCGGCGGCAAGGCCGGCAGCGGTGTCGCGGTGGCCAACGGCAAACGGATCCCCGTCACCTGGACCGGGCAGGGCGGCACCGCCGAATTCCGCGTCCAGTACCCGAAGAACGCCAGGACCTGGGATGAATTCCAGCCGGCGCTGCAGAAGATGGACATCAAGTTGTCCGGCCCGTCCGCCGATGACGCGCGCAAGCTCTCCTTCGGCTTCGTGCAGATCGCCGCGCGCGGCACCGAGATGCTGGTCAACGGCCGCCCGACCTTCATGCGCGGCACCCACCACGGCGGCGACTTCCCGCTGACCGGCTATCCGCCCACCGACGTCGCCTACTGGAAGAAGATCTTCCAGATCAACAAGGCCTGGGGCATCAACCACATCCGCTTCCACTCGTTCGCGCCGCCGGAAGCGGCGTTCCAGGCCGCCGATGAAGTGGGCGTCTACCTGCAGCCCGAGCCGGGCATGTGGAACCGCTTCGAGCCGGGCAGCCCGCTGGAACCCATGCTGTACGAGGAAACCGAGCGCATGATCCGCGCCTACGGCAACCACCCGTCGTTCCTGCTTCTCAGCCCCAGCAACGAGCCGTCCGGGCGCTGGAAGGAAGTCTTCGACAAGTGGATCGCGCACTACCGCGAAGTCGACCCGCGCCGCCTGTACACCAACGGCACCGGCCACACCGAGCCGAAGGTCGAGAACGTCGATAAGGGCACCGACTACCTCGCCATCCAGCGCATCGGCCCCAAACCCTTGCGCAACAAGACCGGCTGGTTCGGGCGCGATTATTCGGCCTCGTTGGAGGGCATCACGGTGCCGGTGCTGTCGCACGAGACCGGGCAGTGGGTGGCCTATCCGGACTTCGGCATCATCAAGAAATTCACCGGCTACCTGCAGCCGGGGAACTACGAGATCTTCCGCGATTCGGCGCGCCAGCACGGCGTGCTGGAAAAGAACGCCGACTTCGCGCGCGCCTCGGGCGAGTACCAGCTGCTGTGCTACAAGGAAGAGATCGAGGCGCTGCTGCGCACGCGCGGCGCCAGTGGCTACCAGTTGCTCGACCTGCACGACTACCTGGGCCAGGGCACGGCGCTGGTCGGCATCCTCGACACCTTCTGGGAATCGAAGGGCTATGGCTCGCCCGAGACCTTCCGCCGCTTCAATGGCGAAACCGTGCCGCTGGCGCGCCTGACCCGCAACGTGTTCACCACGCGCGACAGCCTGGACGTGCCGGTGGAGATCGCCCACTACGGCGCGAAGCCGCTGGCCGGCGCCAAACCGTACTGGAAGCTGGAAGACGCGCGCGGCAAGACCGTGCTCGAAGGACGCTTCGCCACGGCGGCGATCCCGGTCGGCAACGGCACGCCGCTGGGCCGCATCGAAATCGACGCCTTGAGGCTGGCCGCGCTGCCGGCGCCGGGACAGTACAAGCTGGTGGTGGGGCTGGACGGGATGAAGATCGCCAACGACTGGAGCTTCTGGCTCTATCCTGACCAAAGCGCCGACCAGGGCGCCGCGCCGGCCGGCGTGACCATCACCCATTCGTGGAACGAGGCCGAGCAGCGCCTGGCGCAGGGCGGCAGCGTGCTGTACATGCCGAGGAAGGCCGACCTGGACTGGACCTCGCCGCCGCTGGCCGACGTGCCGGTATTCTGGAACCGCCTGATGAACCCGGGCTGGGGCCGCATGCTCGGCCTGTGGATCGACAACAGGCATCCGGCGCTGGCCGCGTTCCCGACCCAGTCGCACTTCAACTGGCAGTGGACGGAACTGGTGAACGGCAGCCGCGCCATGAACCTGGACCGCCTGCCGCGCGGCCTGCAGCCGATCGTGCAGCCGATCGACGACTGGAACCGCAACTACAAGCTGGGTTCCCTGTTCGAGGCGCGCGTCGGCAAGGGCAGGCTGATGGTGTCGACCTTCGACCTGGAGAACCGCCTGGACGAACGCCCGGTGGCGCGCCAGCTGCGCAAGTCGGTGCTGGACTACATGGCCGGCAGCGCCTTCGCCCCGAAGCTTGATGTGGCGCCGAGCGAGTTCCGCGCCGTGCTGTTCGATACCCGCGTGATGAAGAAGCTGGGCGCCACCGCCAGCGGCTGGCCGGATGCCGCCAACACCATCGACGGCGATCCGAATACCTATTCGCTGCTGGCGGCGAAGGGCGACGCCCCGCGCCCGCAGCCGGAACTGACCATCGCCTTCCCGCAGGCGGTGCCGTTCAACGGCCTGGTGCTGATGCCGCGCCAGAACCACCGCGAGCATGAAGGCGACGTGCGCGAGATGCTGGTCCAGGTCAGCGACGACGGCCAGGCCTGGCGCGAGGTCAAGCGCGCGACCCTGGGCTCGACCTTCGATCCGCAGACGGTGCGCTTCGACCAGGGCGTGTCGGCGCGCTACCTGAAACTGACCTCGCTGTCCGGCTTCGGCAAGGACAAGGCCAGCGCGCTGGCGGACGTGGCGGTGATGTATGCGGGGCCGGCGCTGCCGGAAGAGGGCGGGGACCTGGAGTACAAGCGTTCGCGCTCGTCGTCGGTGGACGTGGATGAGGCGGGGATGGATGACCGCCGGCCGGCCAGGAAGAAATGATTCGTCGTTCCCGCCTTCGCGGGAACGACGGCGGTATGCGGAAACGACGGCTTAGTACGGCCCCCGAACGTACTCGCGCACGTGAGTGCGATACACCTCGGCCAGCGCCGCATGCAGTTCCCGCGGCAGCGGCGCCACCCCGGCCGCATCGACGTTGCCCTGCACCTGCGCCGGCGAACTCGCGCCCGGGATCACCACCGACACCGCCGGGTGATCGAGGATCCAGCGCAGCGCCAGCTGCGCCATCGTCATCGACGGCGGCACCAGCGCCGCGACCTGCTCGGTGGCGGCGATGCCGCGTTCCAGCTCCAGGCCGGCGAAGGTCTCGCCCACGTTGAAGTGCTGGCCGTCGCGGTTGAAGTTGCGGTGGTCGTCGGCGCGGAAGGTGGTGGCGCGGGTGATCCTGCCGCCCAGCAGGCCGCTGGCCAGCGGCAGGCGCACGATGATGCCCACGCCTTGCGCCGCGGCGCGCGGCAGCAGTTCCTCGGCCGGCTTCTGGCGGAACACGTTGAAGATCACCTGCAGCGAGGCCAGGCCGTCCTGGCCGAGGCAGATCATGCCTTCCTCCACCGACTCCACGCTGGCGCCCCAATGCCGGATCAAGCCTTCCTGCTGCAGTTCGCGCAGCCACTCGAACACCTGCCCCTGGCGCAGCACGTCGGTCGGCACGCAGTGCAATTGGGTCAGGTCGAGCCGTTCGACGCCGAGCCGCTCGATCGAGCGCAGCGTGGCTTCGCGCAGCGACGCGCGGGTATAACCGTCGGGGTAGATGCCGGCGCGTCCCAGCTTGGTGGCGACCACCACGTCCTGCGGCCGCCGCGCGGCCAGGAAGGCCCCGATCGAGCGTTCGCTGGCGCCGTCGCTGTAGACGTCGGCGGTGTCGATGAAGCGCACGCCGGCGCCGTAGGCCGTGTCCAAAGTCTGCCGGGCGACGGCGTCGTCCCAGTCGTCGCGCCAGCCGCCGCCCAGCTGCCAGCAGCCCAGGCCGATTTCAGGGACCGCAAGGCCGGTCCTGCCGAGTTCTCGCAATTGCATGGATGTCTGTCCTGTTCAAGAAGGTCGGGACATCTTATCCGGCTTTGCGAAAACGTGCGGCCCGGCCTGGCTGTCAGGACTTGGCGGCCGGCTTCAGGATCGCATCGGCCTTGGCGTGCTCCTGCGACGACAACTGCGGCGCCACCGCCTTGAGCGCGGCGTCGGCCGACGCGTGGCCGCCCGCCTTGGCCAGGCTGAACCAGACGTAGGCCATGGTCACGTCCTTCGGACCGCCTTCGCCGTTGGCCAGCATCACGCCCAGGTTGAACATGGCGTCCGCCTGGCCCTGGCGCGCCGCGGCGTCGAACAGCTTGCGCGCCGTGGCCAGGTCCTTGGCCACCACTTCGCCGTTGTAGAAGAAGGTCGCGAGCGCGAATTCGGCGTCGCCGTTGCCTTTCACGGCGGCTTCCTTGTAATAGACGATCGCGCGCTTCTGGTCGGCCGGCACGCCTTCGCCGAGGTCGTACATGCGGCCGGCCGCGAACAGGGCGCCCGCATGGCCTGCCTTGGCGGCGGCGTTGAACCAGGCGCCGGCCTGCTTGACGTCGCGCGCCAGGCCGGTGTCGCCGTTGTAGTACAGCTTGGCGAGGTTGTACTGGGCCGTCACGAAGCCGGCTTCGGCGGCTTCCTTCAGGTGCGCCAGCGCCTTGCCCGTGTCGCGCTGGCCGCCGTAGCCGGACAGCCAGGCCTGCCCCAGGATGTTCTCGGCCGGGATGAAGCCGAAGTCGGCGGCCCTGGCGTACCACTTCTTCGCTTCCGCCGGATTGGCCGGCACGCCGATGCCGCGCTCGTAGATGCGCGCCAGCATGAAGGCCGCCTCCACCTTGTCGCTCATCGCCTGCGGTTCCTTCGGATCGAATCTCAGGCGGTCGCTCTGCGGATCGAAGCGGCTTTCGGTCACTTCGCGCAGCCAGCGCACCGCCTGCCGCGTGTTCTTCGCCGTGCCCATGCCATACAAATGCATCTTGGCCAGCGCCACCGCGGCTTCGTCGTAGCCGATCTTGCGGTAGGCCGTCTCGAGCAGCGACATGGCGCGCGGGTAGTCGCGCTGGTCGAGCGCCTCGAAGCCCTGGGCCAGCGACTTGTCCTTGCGCAGGATCGCATTGCGCCCGGCCGCGAAGCGGCGGTCGGTGGCGCCGCACTTGACCGAGGGCTCCATCGTGTTCGGGGTGCCGCTGGCGTTGTCGGCGTTGCGCTGTTCGTCCAACGACGAGGAATCCACGGTGCGCGCGGCGTCGCCGTCGGGGGCGAGGTCGGAGAAACGCTCGGCCTCGTTCGAGATGCTGTCTTCCATGCCGAAGTCGCGCATGTAGGCCAGGGCGACGTCGTCTTCGGCCGCGTTCGGGGTGCTCATGAAGGCGCACGACGATGCGTACTTGCGCGACAGGACCTTGCTCTTGGCGGCGGTCACGACGTCAGGCGTGGGCGCGCCGCCGCGCGTGCCGGTGACCACCACCGTGTTGCCGGCCTGGCTGGCCGGCGCGGTCTGCGTCGTCTGCGCCCCGGCCGGCGTCGTCTGCGCCAGGGCCGGCAGCGCCAGCATGCCCAGCGTGCCCAATATCGCCGCCAGCGGCGTCTTGCTGTTCAGGACCTTCATTCATCACCCCCTTGTTATTTGTTATCCGGGCAGTGTAGCGGAACGCCGGCCCGCCGAAACACGGCCCGCCGCTCAAGATGCTGATTCTTTATTTTCACTGTCGCGAACGCGCCGCGTTCTGGCCTAGAATCGCGAAATCTGCGCCCGGCGCCCCTGGCATCGGGCCGTGCAGCAACGCCATTCCCGATCCCTGGAGTTCCGCATGAAAGCATCGCCCCGCCTGTCCCTCCTGCTGTTGGCCTGCCTCGCCGGGAGCGCAGCCACTGCCGCCGGCGCTGCCAGCGGCACGCGCATGGCGGCAGAGGCGCCGGCGATGCAGGCGGCATCCCGGGGTACGGCGCCGGCGGTCGCCCCGGCCGCAGTGCAGGACGCAAGCGGGCCGGTGGCCGCCAAGCCGCTGTTGCGCGATCCGGTGTTCGATGGCGCCGCCGATCCGGTGCTGGTCTACAACCCGGCGCGCGGGCGCTGGTGGATGTTCTACACCAACCGCCGCGCCACCGCGCAGGGCCTGCCCGGCGTGGCCTGGGTCCACGGCACCCGCATCGGCATCGCCGAATCGCCGGACGGCGGCGCCAGTTGGCAGTACCTGGGTACCGCCGACATCGAACTGCCGCCCACGATGGGCGGCCCGGACGCCACCCACTGGGCGCCGGACATCGTGCGCGCCGACGACGGCACTTACCACATGTTCCTGACCGTGGTGCCGGGCGTGTTCGAGGACTGGAAGCACCCGCGCCTGATCGTGCACCTGGACAGCCGCGATTTGCGTACCTGGCGCAATGCGCGCGTGGTGCCGCTGGTGAACGAGAAGGTGATCGACGCGTCGCTGGCGCGGCTGCCGGACGGCGGCTGGCGCCTCTGGTACAACAATGAACTGGATGGCAAGAAGACCTGGTACGCCGACAGTCCGGACCTCGAGCAATGGATCGACCGCGGCCGTGCGCTCGACCAGCGCGGCGAAGGACCGAAGGTGTTCCGGTGGCGCGGCGCCTGGTGGATGATCATCGATTTGTGGCGCGGGCTGGGCGTGTACCGCTCGCAGGACGCGCTGCACTGGACGGCGCAGTCCAACACGCTGCTCGACCAGCCGGGCACGGGCGAGGACGACGGCGTGATCGGCGGCCATGCCGACGTGGTGGTCAGCGGCGAGCGCGCCTGGATCTTCTATTTCACGCATCCGGGACGGCGCGGCCCGGATGCGAAACGCGATGGCCCGGCGCAGCGCCGCAGCGTGATCCAGGTGGCCGAACTGAAGGAGCAGGGCGGCGTGATCAGTGTTGATCGCGACCTGCCGACGCATATCCGGCTCCTGTCAAAGTAGATGCAAAAATACAACAAAGTTTAGTAATTATCCTACAGCGTCATTTCACAATCGTGATTCAAAATTCCGTGCATCCTGTACGGAATTGAATCATGTCACCTCTTGTTTTCGTCAAAATCACTTGTAAACCAGTTTTGTGACAAAAACCGATAAGTGTTCGCACGCAAATCTCACAAATCGCCACAAAAGCGATATCGCTCACGTATTGACGATTGTTAGCCCAAAAACGCTCAGCAAACGCGCAATTGCTGCTGAATTTTCGATTGTGGCTGCGTAAATACTGAACATTTCAATCATTTTGTTGAGTGTTTACCGAGAGCATGTCATACATGAGGCTTCCTGCACCTACACTAAATAATGTGTACTGCATGAAACAAAACGACGCCAGATGAACGAGCGTCGCGCAAAACAGGCCGGGGTCCGGCCACCAATGGAGATAGAGAATGCGTGAAATCACCCAGGGCTTTCGTCCCAACCGCCTGACCTATGCCGTGTCGCTTGCGCTGGCATCGCTGGTCGCCGCCAATGCGGCCATGGCCCAGGCAATCCAGACGCCGCAGGAACCCCCGTCGACCCAGCCGGCGCCCGCAGCTGCCGGCGCGCCCGCAGCCGGCATGTCCACCGTGGTGATCAGCACCCGCCGCTCGCAGCAGTCGAGCATCGACCGCAAGAAGAACGCGGCCACCGCGATGGATTCGATCGTGGCCGAAGACGTCGGCTCGCTGCCCGACCGTAACATCGGCGAGGCGATCTCGCGCATGGCCGGCGTCTCGCTCGAGCGCGGCGACTTCGGCGAGGGCGTCAACGTGGCCGTGCGCGGCAACGGTCCGGAACTGACCCGCGTCGAACTCGACGGCCAGGCCGTGCTGTCGGCCGGCGGCGCCGACGCCAACGGTGGCAGCAGCGGCCGCGGCACCGAATTCCGCCAACTGTCGGCGGACCTGATCAAGAGCGTGGACGTGGTTAAAGGTTCGACCGCTGACCAGACCGAAGGCTCGCTTGGCGGCGGGATCATCATCAAGACCCGCACAGGCCTGGATTTCACCAAGCCGTACGCTTCGCTGCGCGTGGCCGGATCACAAAGCAATCTGAACGAGAAGTGGACACCTGACACGAACCTGATCCTGGCCGACAAGTTCATGAACGGACGCCTGGGCGTGCTGTTGAACGCGTCCAGCTCGACCATGCGCAACGAATCGCACTCGATGCAGGTGGCGCAGTCCGCCAACCAGGGCTATGCACGCTCGCTCGACTTCGACAATTCGCCGGAGAAGACCTGGGCCGCGAATCCGAACACGCTCAACATGGCCGATCCGGTCGCGACCGCGCCGACCGGCACCGCCGGCACCTGGAAGGGCGCGTCGCCGTATGACATTCTGACCAAGTCGGCTGCGGCCCAGACCAAGCAGGATTGCTACAATTCGTTCCCGGTGCTCACCCAGAGCGCAGCCGAGCTGGCCAGTCTGAGCAACTCACAGAAGAACAGCGCGGTCAACATCCGCGGCAACGAGCTGATGAGCTGCCTGAACCAGTGGAACGACTACACGCCGTCCCTGGTCCGCAACATCATCAAGCGCGAAGTTGACAAGCGCCAGAACCTCGATCTGCGCACCGACTTCAAGGTCAACAGCGAACTGACCGTGTACGCAAAGGGCAGCTACAACAAGCGCAAGGTCGACAACGACACCCTGACCTACGGCCTGGGCGGGCTGAACCTGAATACCGCTGGCACCTACACCGACGCCGCCAACGGCACTCGCACCGCCAATCCGGGCAGCGGCTATTACGCCTACCAGATGCCAAGCTGGCGCAGCGGCACCTACCCGTCGTCCGCCACCGTCGCCAACGTCGATCCGGCCTCGGTCAAGGTCGACGAGAACCACCATGTGACCGAGTACACGATCACTGACGGCGTCGCCAACACCGACCAGATCAAGACGCGCTCGGAGACGGTCACCAAGTACTTGCAGCTGGGCGGCACCTTCCGCCGTGGCGGCCTGACTGCGGAATTCTTCGTCGGCGACTCGTCGTCCAAGTTCCAGCGCGGCGATGCGCGCACCTCGTTCAACTACAACTACGGCGCAGCGACGATGTCGGTGCTGCCGACCGGCCTCTGGACCTATGCCTTCCCGCAAGGCACGAACTTCGACCAGACCAATCCGGCAAATTATTCTGGGCTGAAGCCGGCGGCGGCTGACATCAAGGCGAATACCACGGCCACCGCGTATGTCCCCACTTCCCCTGGCTATACGATCGCACAGCAGCCGCTGATGACCCAGGCGGCGCAGGTGACCTGGACGCCGCGCATCTTCGAAACCGGCGAGCGCACCGCCAAGCTCGACCTGAGCTACGCCACCCCGGAATCGGTCCCGTTCTTCAAGCGCTTCAAGGCCGGCTTCAACCTGCGTGACACCAAGGTCGACCAGTGGGGTTCGAACGGCGGCCTGACCGTGAAGTCGGGCACCGGCAACATCGGCGACGCCAACTACGTCGCACCGGTGGTAGTCCCGCGTTCGATCATCCGCAGTTTCCTGCAGGGCTGCCAGAACACGGCCACCTCGGCCACCAGCGGCGCCGGTTGCGCCTATGGCTTCAAGCCGAATGTCGACCCGCGCAACGGCACCGAGGGCACGATGTACGTGACCCAGCAGCAGTTCCAGGACATCATCGCCCAGTCGCTGACAGGCAACGCCACTGCCACCAAGTTCTTCAATGGTGCCAAGGGCCGCTCGGACACGATGATCGACAACTGGACCCAGATCGACGTCGACAAGTTCATGGCGCTGTCCGGCGTGCCGGGCCTTAACTTCGACTGCGTCAAGAGCTGCACCGGCACCGACGGCAACACCTACGAGCAGCCCTCGACCCGGCTGAAGGAACGCAGCGAGGCTATCTACCTGATGGGTGACTTCGGCCTCGACCACGTGCCGTTCACCAACTGGGCGTTCCCGTTCGGCTGGGAACTCGAAGGCAACATGGGCTATCGCTACGTCCGCACCAAGGTGCACGGCGTCGGCCAGATGACGTTCCAGTCGGTGACCCCGACCGCCAGCTACGACCCGCGCTCGCCGAACGCTGCCGGCGGCACCGTGACCAGCACCTTCAGCAAGAACACTGCGATCGACGACAAGACCCACGACTTCCTGCCGAGCTACAACCTGGCGATGTGGGTCGTGCCTGACCAGGTCGTGCTGCGTTACAACCATGCGAAGACCGTGGCGCGTCCGCCCGTCACTCAGCTGCTGCCAGCCGGTACCTGCATCTACGATCAGACCATCGAGGAGGACCAACGCTGCACCGGTACCATCGGTAACCCATCGCTGCTGGCCCAGCGCAACGTCAACCAGAACTTCAGCGTCGAGTACTACCCGAACAAGGACACGATGTTCACGGTGTCCGCGTTCAAGCAGAAGGGCATCGTCGGCCCGGCCATCACGCAGGGCGTGAGCCAGGTGCCGTTCTTTGCCGGTTCTTCGGAAATCGACCCGGCCACCGGTACTCCGCTGTCGAGCCTGCTCTTCAACTACACGACCTACCTGAACGGCGCAGCAACCACCCGCAAGGGCCTGGAGTTCAGCACCAAGACGGCGTTCACCTTCCTGCCGTCGATCCTGCGCTACACCGGCTTCGACGCCAACTACTCGAAGCTGCGCTCGGCCACGTCGACGATCAACATGGTGGACCTGATCTCGGGCGATCCGCTGCCGCCGCAGCGCGAGTCGGCATATTCGTACAACTGGGCGCTGTGGTATGACGATGGCAGGTTGTCGGCGCGTGTGGCGATCCAGGCGGTGGCGTCCTACTTTACCTGTATCGCGGCCTGCGGCGCGACCAGCGTGAACAACTGGCCGAACGTGGCGGGCGGCCGCACCAGCGTGATTCCGTACAACCCGGGCTTCCCGAACTTCAAGGACAGCACCCGCTTTATCGACGCCAAGATCGGCTACAAGCTGACCCCGAACGTGGAGATCTTTGCCGAAGGCCGCAATCTGGGCAACGCGACCACCACCAACAGCCAGGGCTCCTACGGCACCTTCGCCGACGGCACCCGCAGCCTGCTGGACTACGCGTATTCCGGCCGCCGCATCATGATGGGCGTGAACTTCCGCACGATGTAATACTGCCGGCCCAAGCCGGATGCCTTACCGAAGACGGCCTGGAAACAGGCCGTTTTTTTCGCCTGGCGGGACTGCGACCGGTTGGTTCGTGGACGTATTTTACGCCGCCGCTCAGTGTCGTGATTGTTTCGGGCAGGGGTGTTTACGGTCCCGCCGCATCGCATAGAATGTGTCCGATGCGTCTCACTTTGTGTCTCGTTAAGCCAGCCATGCAACCGTGGCTGGCATTTTTTTTGGAACTTCCATGGCCCGCATCCCGCATACGATCGCCTTCCTCGGCGCCGCCTGTTTTGCCTCGCTGCTGGCCGGCTGCGCCCATATCGGCGCACCCGCCGGCAGCGCAGGCACGGCCAGTACGGCCAGCGCCGCGGCCGTGCCCACCTTCGCCAACCCGCTGGTGCGCCAGCGCGCCGACCCGCACGTGACCCTGGACGCGGACGGCTGGTACTACTACACTGCTACCGTGCCCGAATACGACCGCATCGAAGTGCGCCGCGCGAAGTCGCTGGATGAACTGGGCGCGGCCCCGGCCAAGGTGGTCTGGCGCAAGCACGCCCGCGGCGAGATGGGCGCCCACATCTGGGCGCCGGAAATGCACCGCATCGACGCCAAGTGGTATATCTACTTCACCGCCGCACCGGCCGAGAAGGTCTGGGAAATCCGCCCTTACGTGCTGGAGAACGCGTCCGCCAATCCCCTGGAGGGCGAGTGGATCGAACGCGGCCAGCTGAAGACCGGCTGGGAAAGCTTCTCGCTGGACGCCACCACCTTCGCCCACAAGGGCCAGCGCTACTTGCTGTGGACCCAGCGCGCGCCGGACGGCAGCAAGGGCACCAACATCTACATCGCGAAGATGGACACGCCGCTGTCGATCCAGGGCCCGGCCGTGCTGCTGACTAGGCCCGAGCATGCCTGGGAAAAGGTCAAGCATGACGTCAACGAAGCGCCGGCCGTGCTGGTCAGGAACGGCCGCGTATTCATGACCTATTCGGCCAGCGCCACCGACGCCAACTACGCGATGGGCCTGCTCACCGCCAGCGCCGATGCCGACCTGATGGACGCGAAGTCCTGGACCAAGTCGCCGCTGCCGGTGTTCAAGTCGAGCGACGCCAACGGCCAGTGGGGACCGGGGCACAACTCGTTCACCACCACGCCGGACGGCAAGACCGATGTCCTGGTCTACCACGCGCGCAACTACCGCGACATCGTGGGCGACCCGCTGCGTGATCCGAACCGAGACACGCGCGCGCAGGCGATCCGCTGGCGCGCCGATGGGACGCCGGACTTCGGCGAGCCGGTGCCCGACGCCGGCACGAAAGTGGCGACTCCCTGAGGCATCACAGCCGGCGCATCACGGTCAATGCATCGCGTGCGTGGTGCGCCGGTGTTGCCTCTATACTGGCGTCTGATCAACGTCCAGGTCCCGCTCATGCGCCCAGCTATGCGTCTACCCACGCGCTTACCCGTGATTGCAGCCACGCTGGCCGCCAGCCTGCTCGCCGGCGGCTGCTCGCACGTCAATCCGTACTACGACGCCGCCAAGCCGCACCACACGCCGCAGGGCTTCAACAATAACTATCCGCCCAATCCCGCCTACCGCCGGCCCCAGGTCGGCTTCTTCGAGGGCTGGGCCACGCGCCTGAAGAACTGGAGCGACGACGGCAGCGCGCGCCTGCCGCTGGCGCCGATCCCGGTGGTGAAGCCGGACCTCGGGTTCATCCACCAGAACAAGAGCGAACCCGCGCTGACCTGGATCGGCCACGCCACCTTCCTGTTCCAGTCCGGGACCGGCCTGAACATCCTGACCGACCCGGTGTTCGACGAGCGCGCCTCGCCGCTGCCGTTCGCCGGCCCCAAGCGCCACCAGCCGCCCGGCGTGGCGATGGCCAACCTGCCGCACATCGACGCCATCCTGATCAGCCATTCGCACTACGACCACCTGTCGCTGGCTTCGCTGCGCCAGTTGTACCGCCAGCCTGACGGGCCACCGCTGCTGGTGGCGCCGCTCGGCGTCGACGTCTGGCTGGCAAAGCACGTCACCGATGGCGAGCGAGCGCGCATCGTGAAACTCGACTGGTGGGACAAGCTTGATCTGAAAGGCCTGGAACTGACGCTGCTGCCGGTGCAGCACTGGTCGGCGCGCAGCCCGTGGGACCGCAACGAGACGCTATGGGGCGCGTACGCGCTGCGCCGGCCCGGCTTCTCGTTCTTCTTTTCGGGCGACCTCGCGTATTCGCCGGACATCCGCGACATCGCGGCGCGCTTCGACGGCTTCGATCTGGCCGCGATCGGCATCGGCGCCTACCAGCCGGTGTGGTACCGCAATTCGCATGTGAGCCCGGACGAGGCGGTGCGCATCCATCGCGAGCTGCGCGTGAAGCACAGCGTCGGCATGCACTGGGGGACCTTCCCGATGGGGCAGGAGCGCCTCGATCAGGCGCCCAGGGATCTCGCATTGGCGCGCGAGAAGCAGGGCGTGGCGGCGGATGCGTTCTTCGTGCTGCGCCACGGCGAGACTTACCGCGCGCCGGTGGCGGGTGAAGCGGTGGCCGGTCAATGACCGGAGAGCCCGCCGCCGGGGAGGCGGCGGGCACGCTGCATCAATACTTGTAGTTCAGCCCCACCACGAACGAACGCCCCGAATGCACGTACAGCAGCGTGTCGTTGCGCTGCGAATCGCGCCCGTAGCGCAGCGGCGTATCGGTCAGGTTCTGGCCTTCGAGCGACAGGCGCAGCTGCGGCGTGAGGTTGTACGACAGGCTCATGTCGATGTTGGTGGCGCCGTCCACGATGGTGTAGTCGTGGCCGTTGACGTCGCCCAGCACCGCCAGCAGGTAGCTGGAGCGGTGCGCCGCCGACACGCGCGCGCTGAACTTCTGGTCCTCGTAGTACAGCGTCAGGTTGTGCGTGTGCGGGGACAGGCCGGTGAAGTTGGCCACCTGGGTCAGCTGCTCGTTGGCCGGCGTGTTCGGGTTGTCGACCCGGGTGATGTAGGTGATCTTCGACTTCACGCGGGTGGCGTTGGCCAACAGTCCGAAATTGCTCCAGAAGCCGGGCAGGAAGCTGAACGGCGCCTGCAGGTTGAATTCCAGGCCGTTGAGCGGACCGCCGGCGGTGTTGACCTTGCGGCTGACCACCACTTCGGTGCCAGGCAGCGTCGGGCAGGCCGGCAGGCCGGTCAGCGAGCAGCCGTTCAGGAGCAGCAGTTCGTTCGGCAGGCCGAGCGAGGAGTAGGGCGCGCGCTCGGACACGGTCTGGATGAAGCTGCCGATGTCCTTGCGGAAGTAACCGAGCGAGACCATCGCGCCCTTCGCGTAGTACCACTCGGCCTGCAGGTCGTAGGTCTTGGCACGGATCGGGTCCAGGTCCGGGTTGCCGATCGAGACCGACTGGCCGATCTGCGACACCGTGGCCGACGGCGCCAGGTCCACGTATTCCGGGCGCGACAGCGTCTTGCCGGCCGAGAAGCGCAGGAACACGTCCTTCGGCAGCTGTGCGGTCAGGTTCAGGGCCGGCAGCCAGTCGCGGTATTTCTTGACGCCGGTGTTCGGCTGCAGCTGGCCGTTCACGTTGATCATCGCGGTGGACGTGGCGCGGGTTTCGGCGCCGCGCACGCCGACGTTGCCGCGCCAGGTCAGGCCCAGCAGGTCGTAGTTGAAGTCGACCATGCCGTACAGGGCGTCGATCTTTTCCTCGACGCGGCGGTTGGCCTGGCTCAGCACCGCGTACTCGGAGCCCGGCACGGCCGCGCAATGGCACTCGATGTCGTACACGGCGCGGAACTTGTCGAGGTCGATCGCGGCCCAGGAGCCGGGCACGCCGCTGCCGCCGAGGCCATCGCCGAAGCCGGTGATCTGGCGCGTGATGCTGGACATGGTCACGCCGGCCGGCAGGCTCAAGCCATTGCCGCCCGAACCCAATTCCAGGTTGGTCCAGGTGTTCTTGCGCTTCGAGACCCCGAAGCGGCTGGTGAGATTGTCGTTGATCTCCCAGCTCAAATTCACTTCGTTGGTCTGCAGCTTGTTGGTGGTGTCCAGGTAGCGGCCGACGAACTGGCCGTGCACCGTGCCGTCGGCATCCTGCGGCGCGAAGCTGAAGCTGTTCGGGTTGGCGACGTCGATGCCGAAGTTCAGGGTCGGCACGTTGCGGTTGTCGCGGAAGTCCCACGAGAAGTTATTCACGTTGGGCGCGTCGATCTGCACGGTGGCGCGCATCGGCTCGTTCAGGCGCGAGTTCGAGGCGCCGAACAGGAAGTTCATCTTGACCGTGTCGCTGAACTTGTGGCTGCCGGACAGCACGTGCTGGCGGAACTTGGTGCTGTACACGTCCAGCAGGCCTTCGCTGCGCACGTCGACGCCGTTGAAGCGACCATAGTCCCAGCTGCCGTTCTCGTTGAAATGCGATTCCAGGATCGAGGTCTGCGGCTTGCCGTTGGCTTGCGCCATGGTGCGGCCGAACGAGATCGCCGAGATGTAGTTGTCGTAGCGCTCGTTGTCGAACTTGCCGTACATGAGGTCGAGGTTGACCTCGGTGGCGTTACTCGGGCGCCACTGGTAGGAATTGGTGATGCCGGTGCGTTCGTAGTCGGTCTGCGAGCGGCGGTAGCGCGGGATGCGCGGCGCGAACGAGCCGGAACCGGCGACCGGGTTGGCCACCGTGCCGCCGTAGTTGTCGGTGCGGCCGAACACCGCGTTGTAGGCGGCCGGATCCGAGGTGCGCGGCACCCCGAAGCCGCAGGCGGCCGGCGTCACACCTTTCACCGCCAAATTGGCCGGCGTCTGCGGCGTGGCGCCGAGCGGCGAGCAGAAGCCGCCATCGTTGCTGGCGCTGAGGATCTCGACCGCCTCGTAGCCTTCCTCGACCGCGCGGCGCTTGGAGAAGGCGCCCGAAAGCAGCACGCCGAACTTGCCGTAGGCGGTGTCCCAGCGGTCCGACAGCAGGCCGGTCACGCGCGGCTGGGTCTTCTTGGACAGCGAGTTGTAGAACTCCTGGCCGCCCACGCTGATGGTGCGCCCCTTGTAGTCGAACGGGCGCGCGGTGCGCAGATCGACGGTGGCGCCCAGCGAGCCTTCCTCGATCGCCGCTTCCGAGGTCTTGCGCACTTCCAGGCTGTTGAACAGCTCCGAGGCGAACACCGAAAAGTCGAAGCCGCGCCCGCGGTTGGTGGAGCCGTTGATGTCCGAGGCGCCGGTGGCGGCCACGCCTTCGATGCCGTTGATGCGCACGCGCGTAAAGCCGGCGTTCAGGCCGCGCACCGTGATCTGCTTGCCCTCGCCGCCGTCGCCGCGCGCCAGTGCCACGCCGGGCACGCGCTGCAGCGACTCGGCCAGGTTCGCATCCGGGAACTTGGCGATGTCCTCGGCCTTGATCACGTCGACGATGCCGTCGGCGTTCTTCTTGGTGTTCAGCGCGCTGTTCAGGCTGGCGCGGAAGCCGGTGACCACCACGGTGTTGTCGGCGGCGGGTGCGGTTGGGGCGGCGCCGGCGGTGGTGCTGCGGGTGCTGTTGGCGCTGGTGTCCGCGGCCTGGGTGCTTTCGGCCGATGCGGCCGGGGCCGCCGTCGAGGCGGCGGTGGCATCGGCTTGCTGGGCCTGGGCCTGCAGCGAGGCCAGCATCGCCAGCACGCCCAGGCTGACCAGTTTGCGCTGCAGTCCGCGCTGCATGCGGGCGGCAGGCAGCGCTTGTCTTGCGGTGTGTTTCGTCATGCGTGTCTCCATTGTTATTGATATTGATATGGTCCCGCGGGTGCGGGTTGCCGCCGGCAGCCTGTTCGGCTTGCCTGGGGCAGCGGCAAACGACAAAAGCATCGGCTTGGCGCCGAAGGGCGGGGATAGGGCCCGGTCAACGCTGGCCATGCGGCGAATGCCGCGGCATGCCCGGTCCGCGCTGGGGAAGGCGCGGACCGGGCGGGTTGGCGGTTTGATGTTAGCTTGAACACAAGAATGTGCCGATTGTCATTGATATTGCGCAAGTTAATAATCATGTTGTTGAGCGGTTGTATGACATTTCACCAACACATACGTATTCACGGCGACAATACGCTGTTAAATACAACCGCTTTTCAGGAGACAATCCGGTGACCCATCAAGCGCCACGGCCTTCGCTGTCCTTTTCCGAACGATCCCTCCGCGCGCCGCGCGCCTGGCCGCTGCGCCTGATGCACCTGGCCGTCATTGGTGCGATCGGCGTCTCGAGCAGTGCCGGCGCCATCGCGCAGGAACTGGGCATTCCGCAGGCGTCCGATGCCGTGGCCGGCAAGCCGGCCAGCGCGGCCACGCCGCATGCGCGCCAGCCGGCAGCGGTTCAGCAGCCGGCCAAGGGCGTCCCCACCGGCGTCATCAAGGGCAAGGTGAAGGAGGTGAGCTGGGACCAGTATTCGCTGATGGTGGACGGCAAGCGCATCGTCGTGTGGTCGGGCGAGGTGCACCCGTTCCGGTTGCCGAATCCATCGCTGTGGCGCGACGTGATCCAGAAGATGAAGGCGGTCGGCTTCAATGGCGTGGCCTTCTACTTCGACTGGGGCTACCACTCGCCGGCGCCGGGCGTGTACGACTTCTCGGGCATCCGCGACATGGAGCGCGCGCTGCAGATCGCCAAGGAAGAGGGCATGTACGTGATCGCCCGCACCGGCCCCTACGTCAACGCCGAGCTGTCCGGCGGCGGCTATCCGGGCTGGATGTTCCGCAACCGCGCCGAGGCGCGCACCGACGACCCGGTCTACCTGGCGGCCGTCGACGAATGGATGACCAGGATTAACGGCATCATCGGGCGCTACCAGATCACCGATGGCGGCGGCACCGTGATCGCCTACCAGCTCGAGAACGAACTGGGCAAGGTCGAACCGAAGCACGTGCGCCAGATGGAGCACCTGGCGCAGAAGGCGCGCGCCGACGGCATCACCGTCCCGTTCTTCCACAACGCCGCCGGCCGCCTGCCCGACTGGGCGCCGAAGAATTCGAGCGCGCCGTGGGCCAACCAGGGTCCGACCGAGCTGTACGCCTTCGACGGCTACCCGGGCGGCAGCTGCGACGTGTTCGCCAACCCGGCCGGTCCGAACAAGGCGCCGGACTGGGGCATCTACGCCAACCCGGGCCCGAAGGCCGGCTCGCTGACCTCGCCGAATACCCCGGGCTTTGCCGCCGAACTGGGCGCCGGCTGGTTCGACTACTGGGGCTCGAACGGCACCTACAATTGCACCGCCGAGCGCCAGGGCAAGGGCTACCAGCGCGTGTTCTACGGCACCAACCTGATCAACCGCATCACGATCCACAACATCTACATGACCTTCGGGGGCACGTCATGGGGCTGGCTGCCGGGACCGGTGGTGTACACCTCGTACGACTACGGCGCGCCGATCTCGGAAGACCGCGGCCTGCGCCCGAAAGCCCAGGCGCTCAAGCAGCAGGGCATGTTCGTGCAGGCGGCGGAAAGCGTGCTGGCCCAGATGGACAAGGGGCCGGAGATCAAGACCGACAACAGCAAAGTCAAGGTCTACCACAACGTCAATCCGAAGCTCGGCACCCACGTGCTGTTCGCCGTGCACAGCCCGTCGGACCTGCTGAGCGACGACAGCTTCCGCTTCAACCTCGCCACGCGCGACGGCACCTACACCATCGCCGCGCGCGTAAAAGGCCAGGACGCCAAGATGCTGCTGGCCGACTACGACATGGGGCGCCAGCACCTGGTGTATTCGAGCTCGGAACTGCAGACCCATTTCAATAACGGCGAGCGCGACATCGTGCTGCTGCACGGCCGCGACGGTGAAGCCGGCGAAACCGTGCTGCGCTACGCATCCGCCCCCAAGGTGGAAGTGCTGGCCGGGCAGGTGACGTCCACGTTCGACACCGCGCGCGGCGATTTGAAGCTGAACTACAACCACGACGGCCTGGCGCGCGTGCGCATCTCGGGCGGCGGGCGCGCCCCGATGCTGCTGCTGCTGGCCGACGAAAAGAACGGCCAGCGCTTCTGGACCCAGGACACACCAGGCGGCAAGGTGCTGCAACTGAGCCCGGCGCTGGTGCGGACCGCCACGCTGGCGGGCGGCAAGCTGGCGCTGACCGGCGACACCACCGAAGAAAGCCAACTCGAGATCTGGGGCCCGGCCTTTTCCTCGGTCAGCTTCAACGGCCAGGCCTTGGGCATGACGGCGCAGCCGGACGGCAGCGTCAAGACCGCCGCCCTGGCCGGTCCCGAGCGCGTCACGCTGCCGGACCTGAATCGCCTGGCCTGGACCCGGCGCATGGACAGCCCGGAAGCGCAGCCGAACTTCGACGACGCATCCTGGATCAAGGCCGACCGCCGCGCCTCCGCCGCCCAGACCTGGACCATGCCCGAGCGCGGCCAGCCGACCCTGGCAATGAGCGACTACGGCTTCCACCACGGCGACGTCTGGTACCGCGGCCGCATCGACATCAAGGATCCGAAGACCAACCAGCTCGAACTGTTCTATGGCGCCGGCGGCGCCGGCATGATCCAGGTGTGGATCGACGGCCGCTTCGTCGGCCAGCACGAACTCGACATCGGCCGCTCGTTCCCGGAAACCACCGACAGCATCAAGCTGGCGCTGGGCCAGCTGCGCCCCGGCCCGCACGTGATCGCGGTCATGGTGCGCAACAACTCGCACAACTGGAACCTGATGGCCGACGACTATCACCGCGAAGCGCGCGGCCTGATCTCGGCGTCGCTCACCTCGAAGGGCGGCACGCGCTTCGGGGTACCGATCGAGTGGCGCATCCAGGGCAACAAGGGCGGCGAGGACATCGCCGACAAGGTGCGTGGCCCGATGAACAACGGCGGCTTGTACGGCGAGCGCGAAGGCTGGCACCTGCCGGTGGCGGGCGGCGTGCGCGCCGGTAGCGGCTGGACCAGCGCGAAGCCGGATGCGGCACCGCCGGCGCCGGGCACCTACTGGCAGCGCACCAGCTTCAAGCTCGACCTGCCGAAGGGCCACGACGTCCAGCTCGGCCTGGCCTTCGGCGATGCCACCAAGCCGCGCTCGGAGCGCGAGAACCGCGCGCTGATCTTCGTGAACGGCTGGAACATGGGGCAGTTCATCGCCCACATCGGCCCGCAGCGCACCTTCGTGATCCCGCCGGGCATCCTGAACCCGAACGGCGAGAACACGATCGCGCTGGCGGTGACGACCGACGGCAAGGCCGAGAATGCGCTGGAGCCGGTGACGCTGGTGAACATGCGCACGGCGCGCGGTGGGGTGCCGCTGGAGATGATGGAAGGGGCGGACGGCGCGCAGCGCTGATGCGGTGGCGCCAGGCCGCCCGGCTGCATGCCGGGCGGTCAGCGGCGGCGTGGGGTGGACGGCGTGCCTTCGATCCAGTTCGGCCAGACCGCGCCGTGCGCCGCATACGGTTTCAGCGTCGGGTTCTTGGCTGATTCTTCATTCGAGCGTGAAGCTGGTTTTTAGTGGCAGCACTGTGTCGCGCAGTTTGTCCTTGAGCGCCACGCGCACGGTCCAGGTGCCGGTCGGGTCGGACACATCCGCGCTGAAGCCGATCACCGGCGCCGCAAGATGGGTGTTGTAAGGCCCGCCCAGGATCTTGCCCTTGGCGCAGACGACGTCGGTTTGATGGATAGCGGGCGTGCCGTCCGGTTTCATGACGTCGATGTCGCAGGCCAGGTTCGCATTGCCGTCAAGATCGAGCCTGGCACCTGCGAAAAAGGTGAGCACGAATACCTGCTGGCCTTTGGTGATGGATTTCGCCTCGTTGAAATGCGGGGCGGTGTGCGCCGGCGTGTTCCACTTTTCGCGCCAGTCCTTGTCCGTGGTGACGAGCAGGGAGCCACCAAGGCCGTTCAGCGAACGGCGCGCTTCGGTTTGCGGGGCTGGATTGCCGTGCTGGTCTTTCCAGGCGCCGTCCTGGGCGAAGACGCTGGCGGCAATAGCGAGACCAAGAACGAGGCTGGCGACATGCTTCATGGTTGTCCATATCTGAATGAGAAGCCCAATACTACAGCGGTGGCAGCCGGGCTCAAGCTGGCAAATATGGCAGCGTGATTTATTGATACCGCCAGACGCAAAATGCGCTACCCGGCATAGCGTCGATGACTCCACATTACGCCGGTATTGTGCGCATGCACGTCAACGAAGGTTGGCTACATTGATAGCGCTCGGCGGTAAAGTTGACGTTCTTCAATCTATCGCTGAATACAAAAATTAACATGGTGCGTCATTTTTCATGAGCTGCGTGATCTGAAAGGAGAACATCATCATGGCGGTGGACGCATATCTGCAAATCGACGGTATCAAAGGCGAGTCGATGGACGACAAGCATAAAGAGTGGATCGAATGCCTGGACGTCGACTTTGGCGTGGAGCAGCCGCGCAGTCCTGTTGTCTCGACCAGCGGCGGTCTTACGGCGGCACGCGCCGAGTTCGATGACATCGTCGTTGCCAAGCTTACCGACCTTTCCACACCGATCTTGCTACAGCACTGCGCCATGGGGAAAACCATTCCGAAAGCAAAATTCGAATTCTTCCGTGCAGATGGTAATGGCGAACGAGTCAAATATTTTGAAATGGTCCTGGAACATGTACTCATCGGTTCGATGAGGCCGGGCTTGACACCGACGGGTGGAATGCAAGAGCACCTTCAGCTGAAATTTGCCAAGGTGACGTGGAAGTACACACAGCAGAAGGTCACTGGCGGCGCGGGTGGCAGCACTGCCGGGGGATGGGACCTGTCGGCGAACAAGGTGGTCGCATGAAAGTCCAGATTAAGCGCGCCAATGTTCGTGAAACTCACAAAGTGATAAATGGCGCTTTCCCGTTTCCGCGAGGCTTATGAATGTCGGACTTTTACAAGTATTTTAAGGAAAACATGGAGGCTCTGGGCCTTCCCGCCCCCGAGAGCCTTTTTGGATCGGTGCAAAGTACAGTGGGGACGGTGACGGTCATTCTCGGTCTCGCTGACAAGTTCGGTCCGAAAGTCACCGTGGGCGAACTCATAGGTGCGGGTACGAAATTGGAGAAGCTGGGCGTAGCCGCTGCTTGTTCAGCTGCATTCTATGCCGGTGCAGTCATTGGAAGCCTTGCGGTCGCCTCGGGACGTTGTCTTGGACATGGCACGTCGTTGGGCGACGTACTTTTCGAAGCATCCAGATGGGGGTTCAAACGGCCATGGCTTTCTCAGCTGCTTCACCGCTTACCGGGCGTTTACGATCCGGAGGTTGCAGCTCGAAAGTATTACAAGCACTACAGGGTTGCCAAATGAAAGATGCGATTGCCCTCCTGGCGGCTGGCATTCTCTTTTCCCTTTTCTCGTGGGTATTCTGGCATTACCTTGGGAGCGAAGCGCCTGCCGTCATCGTAACCGTCGTGCTTGTCATTGTCATGGTAGACAACGCCCGCCTTCGCCGACAATTACGTAAAAATGCATTGGACAGCAAATAGGTGGGATTACGCTGCTCCCTGCAAATAGCCGTGGCCTGATCATCGATATCGGCATGCGTCTTTGCACGGCATCCACCAATCATCGCCGGGTGACGCGGCCTCGAATATTATCACCCTTGCCAGGTGCGCCATCCTTCCAGGGCGGGTAAATTACCATGCCGTTCCGGTCGGATGGATGATTGCCGGCCCTACTTAACACCGCGCAGGGAGAGTGCAATGCATGATGGTCACCTGGACAATGTAAAGACGCTTCTTCTCGCACACGAAGAGCGATTTCGCTCCTCGGCCCAGCGCTGGAAAATAGGATATCGCTCGCTGCTGATTACGTCCGCAGTCACGAGCACCAGTTCTGCCCTGATCGGCAAGATCGGCTTTTTCGGCATCCTCGACCAATCCGATGTTGCGGCCGTGCTTGCAGGTGTGACGACGATCATCACCACGATGATCGCCGTCCTGAATTTCGACGTCAACTGGAAAATCAACCGGCGATCCCGGCACGACATTCAGTCGATTCAGCTGGATGCGGAAAAGTCCGGCGCAGATCCTGACCAGCTGCTGGGCGAACTCCAGCAAGTGATCAGGAGACGCAGCAGCGATCTGACCAAGCCGGACTAATGACGCGCGCCTCAGGCGGCGGCCGGGGCCGGCACGGCGCCGTGCGGCGCCGTCGCCAGCCAGGCCTCGCGGTAAGCCTGCAGGCCCGGCAGCGACCGCGCCGCGATGGCGCTGCTGCTCCCCGGATGCACACCATCGCGGTAACGCAGCATCCAGCCGCCGCACGTGGTGCCGCTGGCGTCATCCGAATAGCTGACCGCCTGCTGCGGCCGCAATGCCGCCAGCAGCGGACCAAAGAACGGATTGGCGGTGAAACTGCCTTCCACCGCCAGCGGGCCGCTGGCCTGCAGCGCGTCCAGGCAGTAATCGGTCATCAGCACCGTGTACAGCGTCGCCAGCGCATAGCGTTCGCAGGCATTGCGCGGCGCCGGGCCGACGATGCTGCCGCTGCGGCCGGCGAACGGTCCGCCGGTGGCGGCGAAGCAGGGCAGCGCCATCGTGCCCTGTTCAATCAGGCGCTCCAGATCCTCCAGCGAACAGGCCTCGGGCGCGCTGCCTGCCAGCGCCCCGAACTCGCGCCCGCCCATGAAGCGCATGCACGCCACCGGCTGCCCCAGCGCATTGGTATTGGCCAGCATGTCGGCGTCCTCGCGCAAGCCTTCCAGCGGGGCGCCGAAGGCGGCCGCGATCATCCAGGTCCCGGTCGACAGCACGGTGCGCGGTCCCGGCGCTTGGGCGCCGTCCTGGCTCAGGTAACGCATCAAGGAGGCATTGCTGTCGTGGATCCCGGACAGCACGTGGCAGTGGCGCGGCAGGCCGGTGGCGTCGGCCACTTCGGCGCGCAGGGTGCCCAGCGGCGTCCAGGCCGGGGCCAGCGGCGGCATCAGGCGGCGCCAATTCATGCGGTCGACCAGCGACGAGTACTGTTGGGTGCGCGGGTTCCAGAGGTCGGTGTGGCAGCCGAGCGAGGTCGCTTCGCCGGCGGCGGCGCCGCACAGGCGCCAGGCCCAGTACTGCGGGTACATCAGGATGTGGCGCGCGCGCGCGAACTCGGCCGGGAATTGCTGCTGCAGCCACGCTAGCTGGCGGCCCAGGTTCAGGCCGGCCGGCAGCAACGGCGAGAAGGTCTCGGCATACGGCGGACGGACGTAGTCCAGTCCCGGCAGCTCGGCTTCGTAGTCGAGCACCGGCAGCACCAGGCCGTCGCCATCGACCAGTGCGGCGGTGGCGCCGTGGGTGACGGGTACGATCGCCGAGACCTCGGCCTGGGCGGCGAATGAACGGCAGGTGGCCAGCATCCAGTTCCACAGGCCGTCGGTGTCGTGGTGCGGGTAGGGGCCATCGTTGACGATGGTGTTCGGGCGGCGCTGTTCGGCCAGCACGTGGCCGCCGGCATCGAGCAGGGCCAGCTTGGCGTTGGTCTTGCCGATGTCGAGGACGATCAGGGCGTCGGTCTTCATGGTGCGCCAGCCCTTATTTGCGGGTCGAACGGCCGCGCAGCAGACGCGGGATGGCGATGGTTGCCAGCAGCAGCACGCCCACCACGATGGTCATGTAGATGCCCGGGATGTTCGCCAGCGACATGCCGTAGGTGGCCACGCCCAGGGTCAGCACGGCCAGCATCACGCCGCCGATGGTGCCGGCGCCGCCGGCGATGCTGACGCCGCCCAGGATCACCATGGTGATCACTTCCAGCTCCCAGCCGGTGGCGATGTTCGGGCGGGTGCTGCCGATGCGGCCGGTCAGGAAGAAGGCGGCCACACCGGCCATCGCGCCGGTCAGCATGAACAGCGCCAGGCGGTAGCGGTCCACGGCGATGCCCGAGAAGCGCGCGGCGTCCGGGTTGTTGCCGATGGCGTAGATACGGCGGCCCACGGTGGTGGTGTGCAGCACCAGCGCGAAGATGACGGCAAACACCAGCAGTACCACGAACTCGCGCGGCACGATGCCGAAGAAGTAACCCTGGCCCCAGTCGGCCATCAGCTGCGGGTAGCCGGTGAAGGCCTTGTCGCCCAGGACCACGCTGGCCAGGCCCCGGAACAGCGACACGGTGCCGATCGTGACCACGATCGCCGGCAGCGCGAAGCGCGTGACCAGGATGCCGTTCAGGAAGCCGCAGGCGGTGCCGGTGGCCAGCGCCACCAGCGGCAGCGTCTCCGGCGGGAAGCCGGCGTTCATCGCCAGGCCCATTGCCACCGACGACAGCGCCAGCGTGCCGGCCACCGAGATGTCGATCTCGCGGCAGATGATCAACAAGGCCATCGGCAGCGCGATCATCGCCTTTTCGCTGAAGTTGACGGTGCCGTCCAGCAGGTTGTAGACGTCCAGGAAGTGCGGCAGGGCGATGCTGTTGACCGCGAAGACCACGATCAGCAGCAGGGCCAGCAGGGTTTCCCAGCGTCCCAGGAGACTCTTGAGTTTGACCGTCTCGCGGTCCAGGATAGTGTAGCGCGAGGTGGAAGGTTTTGGTGTCTGCATGGCGGTGGTGTTCACGCGGCGCTCCGTGTCTCTGTATGGTTATTATCGGATCGAAGTATCGGATCGTGTTTCGGATCAGTGGGACTGCAATTGCAGCTCGTCCTTGTGCAGCGGCAGGATCTGGCGGCTGCGCTTGGCGCCGCCGCGGGCGTTGATCAGCACCGCAGCCAGGATCACCAGGCCGGTCAGCGCGCTCTGCCAGAACGGCGACACCTGCAGCACCGGCAGCGCATTGCCGATCACGGTCAGGAACAGCGCGCCGAGCAGGGCGCCGCTCACGGTGCCGACGCCGCCGGCAATGCTCACGCCGCCGATCACGCAGGCGGCGATCACGGTGAACTCGAAGCCGTAGGCCACTTCCGTGTAGGCAACGGCGTAGCGCGCCACCCACAGGTAGCCGCACAGGCCGGCCACCATGCCGGACAGGCCGTAGGTCCACAGCAGGCGTTTCGCGGTCGGGATGCCGATGTAGCCGGCGCAGTGCGGCGCATTGCCGATCGCGTAGAGGTCACGACCAAAACGCGTGTGGCGCGCGATCAGCAGCATCGCCACGGTAGCGGCGGCGGCGATCCATACCAGGTGCGGCAGGCCGAGCAGGCGCTCGAGCGGGAAGGCGACGAAATCGTGCGGCATCTGGTGCGCCGAGACCCAGGTGCCGCCGGACAGCACGAACACCAGGCCGCGGTACACGCTCATGCTGCCCAGCGTGATCACGATCGGCGGCAGTTGCAGGTAGCCGATCAGCCAGCCGTTGACCAGGCCGAGCAGCAGGCCGACCACCACCGCCGTCAGCACCACCAGCACCAGCGGCAGCTCGGGATTGCGCGAGGCCAGCATGGCCGCGACCATGCCGGACAGCGCCAGGTTCGACGCCACCGACAGATCGACGCCACGGGTAACGATCACCAGCATCTGGGCCAGCGCCAGCATCAGCAGCAGGGTGCTGTCGGTGACCAGGTTGGCGATCGATGCGCCGCTCAGGAACACCGGCGCGCGGGCGCCGACCAGCAGCACCAGCGCCACCACCATCAGGGCGAGCAGCGGCTCGCGTTGTTTCAGGATCGAGTTCATACTCATGCTCATGCTACGTTCTCCTGTTCGGCCGTCATGGTTTCGGCGACGGCCAGGTCGATGCCGGAGGCGGCGGCGACCACGATTTCCGGGGTGGCTTCATTGCGCTCGAATACGCGGCGCACGTGGCCGTGCTGCATGACCACCACGCGGTCGGCCATGCCCAGCACTTCGGGCAGCTCCGACGACACCAGGATCACCGACAGCCCGCGCGTCACCAGTTCGCTGATGAAGCGGTGCACGGCGGCCTTGGAACCGATGTCGATGCCCTTGGTCGGCTCGTCGAGGATGATCACTTTCGGATTCGTCGCCAGCCATTTGCCCAGCACCACCTTCTGCTGGTTGCCGCCCGAGAGTTCGGACACGTGCTGGGTCAGGTGGCTGGCCTTCAGTTCCAGCTGCTCGGCGAAGTGGCGCGCGATCTGCGTTTCCTTGGCGCGGCGGCCACGCAGGAACAGGCCGATCTGCGACAAGATCGGCAGCGTGATGTTCTGCACGATCGGCAGCGTCAGGTGGGCGCCGTGGTGCTGGCGGTCTTCCGGGACGTAGGCGATGCCGTGGGCGATCGCCTCGCTGGGGCAGGTGATCGATACCTGTTTACCTTCAAGCCGCACGCTGCCGCTCACGCCGGACGTCATGCCGAAGATCGCCTGCATCACTTCCGAGCGGCCGGCGCCGACCAGGCCGTAGAAGCCCAGGATTTCGCCACGGCGCAGGGTGAAGCTGACCTTGTCGAATTCGGTCGGGTGGCACAAATTCTCGACTTCCAGCAGCGGCGCGCCGATCTCGGCTTCCACCTTCGGGTAGGCGTCGTGCACGGCGCGGCCGACCATCAGCGCCACCAGATCGGCTTCGGTGATGCTGGCGAGGTCGCCGTCGGCCACGAATTTGCCGTCGCGCAGGACGGTGTAGCGGTCGGCCACTTCGAAGATCTCGTCGAACTTGTGCGAGATGAAGATGACGGCGGTGCCGGCGGCCTTGAGCTGGGCGACGATGCGGTACAGCTCGCGGATCTCGCGTTGCGACAGCGCGGCGGTCGGCTCGTCCATGATCACCACGCGCGCATCCTGCGACAGGGCGCGCGCGATCTCGACGAAGTGGCGCTGCGCCACCGACAGGTCTTTCACGCGGGCGCGTACCGGCAGCGCGACTTCCAGGCGCGCGAACAGCGCCTCGGCTTCGGCTTCGATGCGCGCCCAGTCGATGCGGCCGCCCTTGGTCGGCTGGCGCCCGACGTAGATGTTCTCGGCCACCGAGAGTTCGTCGAACATCACGGTTTCCTGGTGCACGGCGGTGATCCCGGCTTCCATCGCTTCCTGCGGGCTGCCGAAGGCGACCGGCTTGCCGTCGAGGAGGATGGCGCCGGCGTCCGGGCGGTAGATGCCGGTCAGGGTCTTGACCATGGTCGACTTGCCGGCGCCATTCTCGCCGATCAGCGCCATGACTTCGCCGGCGCGGATCGTGAGGCCGACTTCGTTGAGGGCGTGGATGCCGTTGAAGCGCTTGCAGATGCCGGTCAGTTGCAGGACCGGCGCACCGGCGGTGTCCGGGGCGCGCAGGGGAGGGCTTGACAGTGGGGTGACTGGCATACGATTTGGGCGAACAGAGTGAATGAGAGGCGACCATCCTTCGTCCCCGCGCAGGCGGGGACGACGACCATGAAAACGACGGCTTAGAAAATCTTCGCGAACTTCTCGACGTTCCCGGCGTTGTAGGTGAACGGCGGTCCCAGAGCCGCTTCGCCGTTGGCATCCAGCGTGACGTTGCCCAGGCGGCCCACCGACACGGTGGCGCCGGCCTTGTTCTCGGCCTTGCCCTTGACGAATTCGTCGGCGGCGTAGGTGGCGGCGTAGCCCAGGTCGATCGGGTTCCAGATCGCGAATTCCTTCACCGCGCCGCTCTTGACGTGGCCGGCCATTTCGGACGGCAGGCCCAGGCCGGTGACGAACACCTTGCCGACCAGCTTCTCGTCGACCACCGCCTTGCTGGCGGCCACGATGCCGACCGTGGTCGGGGCGATGATGGCTTTCAGGTTCGGATGGCTGCGCAGCAGGCCGATCGCTTCGCGGTAGCTCTTGTCGGACTGGTCGTCGCCGTAGACGGTGGCCACCAGCTTGACGTTGGCGTACTCGGGCTTTTCCAGCATCTTCTTCATGACGCCGATCCAGATGTTCTGGTTGGTGGCCTGGGCCGAGGCCGACAGGATCGCCACTTCGCCGGCGCCGCCCATCGAGTTGGCGGCCATCTGGATCTGCTTCTCGCCGATCAGTTCCGCGTTCGACGGGTTCAGCTGCATCTGGCGGCCTTCCGCGGCCAGGCCGCTGTCGAAGGAAATGACCTTGATCCCGCGTTGCATCGCCTTCTTCGTGATCGGCACCAGCGCGTTCGGGTCGTTGGCCGAGATGACGATGGCATCGACCTTCTGGCTGATCAGCGAGTTGATGATCTCGATCTGGCCTTCGGCGCTCGGCGTGGTAGGACCGGTATAAATGATTTCCACGTTGCCGAGCTGCTTCGCCGCCTCGTCGGCGCCCTGGTGGGCGGCGTCGAAGAAGCCGTTGCCGAGGTTTTTCACGACCATCGCGATGCGGGTCTTCTCGGATTTCTTTTCACAGCCCGCCACACCCGCCAGCACGCCGGCCGCGGCCACCGCCAGGATGAGACTCTTGATTCGGAAGTTCTTGATGCTCAATGCGATGTCTCCGTCTGGAACAGGGCCGACGACTGCAGGTCATAGGCCGAATTGAAATGGGGCGGGCACAGGTCGGGGGCGACCGGGTCGGGCGGAACGGTGACGACGTTCACGCCGTATTGTTCGAGCAGCTGCACGGCGCTGTCGGACGCGTTGGTATCGGTGATGACCTGGGACACGCGGTCCAGGCCGCACAAAATCAGGCCGGCTTTCTTGGCGAACTTGGAGCTGTCCGCCAGCACGACCAGTTCCTCGGCCTGGCTGATCAGGCGCTTCTCGGCCTGGATCAGCAGCGGGTCCGCTTCCATCAGCCCGAGCAGCGACAGGCCGTAGACGCTCATGAACATCTTGCTGGCGTAGTGGTGCTGGGTGATGTCATTGTCGAACGGGGACAGGATCACGTTCTGTTCGCGGTACACCTTGCCGCCCGGGACGATGATCTCGTTCTCGCTCGAGACCAGCAGCCGTTCCGCCATCAGGAACGAGTTGGTCAGGATCTTCATGTGCTTGTCGGCCAGGAATTCGGCCATCATGAAGGTGGTGGTGCCACCGTTGATGATGATCGTTTCGCCGTCGACGCACATCGAAGCCGCCTGGCGCGCGATGGCGCGCTTGCGCGCCGCGAAGCACTGGATGTTGTTCTGGAAGGTTTCGCTCGTGAGAGCGAATTGCCGTTTTTTCGGCAGCAGGTTCTCGGCCCCACCCCGAGTGCGCGTGAGCAGATTGCGCGCTGCCAGCCAGCTGATATCGCGCCGCACCGTGGCCGGGGACGCGTTGAGCCATTCGACAAGCTGTTGGACTGAGGCTGCCTGATGTTCGGCGAGCAGCTTCAGCAAACGCTTGCGGCGTTTGTGATTCACCATTTGTCTCCTCCTGATTTGCCGTCTGTTTTATGTTGCGGCTTGGCTTAAGTCGTGTCGGAAAGGAACGCTTTGCCTTGCTGAAGATTAATCACGATGCAATGCCGAGTCAATCAGCAATTGCTCATTTGATTGATTATTTCTCTTTCCTGCAACGCTCAAACGCGCAATCCGATCAAGCGAATGATTATTCAAAGCTTGCTCACCAAGTTGACTATTTCTGAGTTGACACTGATTGGTCCGCTGATTTCTACTTGTCCCGGTTGCCACGGTTCACTCTCGAAATAGGCCGCTGGCGAAGGGATGTACTGCTGTGAACGAACACCGCCACGACCCGTGGCGCATATTTCTAATACGGAGACCTGTAATGAGCGCACTGAGCGAAACCAAGCCGCAAGAACCGATAACTTCACGCTGGAACGATCAACTGGCGGCCGGGATGAGCGAACCGGAACTGTTGCTTTATCGTTCGAACCTGCTGGGTTCGGACCTGCGCATCACCAACTTTGGCGGCGGTAACACGTCGGCCAAGATCATGATGGACGATCCGCTCAGCGGCCAGCAGGTCGAAGTGCTGTGGGTCAAGGGCTCGGGCGGCGACCTGGGGTCGATCAAGCTGGACGGCTTTTCGACCCTGTACATGGACAAGCTGAACGCGCTCAAGGGCCGTTACCGCGGCCTGGCGCTGGAAGACGAGATGGTCGCCTACCTGCCGCACTGCACGTTCAACCTGAACCCGCGCGCCGCCTCGATCGACACCCCGCTGCACGCCTACATCGCGCGCAAGCACGTCGACCACATGCACCCGGATTCGGTGATCGCGATCGCCGCCTGCAAGAACAGCGAATCGATCACCCAGCGCGTCTTTGAAGGCGAACTGGGCTGGCTGCCGTGGCAGCGTCCGGGGTATGACCTGGGCCTGAAGCTGGAAAAGCTGTCGCAGGAACAGCCGCAGCTGAAGGGCATCATCCTGGAAGGCCACGGCCTGTTCACCTGGGGTGATGATGCCAAGTCGTGCTACGAAACCACGCTGCAGATGATCAAGCGCGCGGAAGACTGGCTGAACCAGAACATCAAGCAGCCGATCTTCGGCGGCGAGAAGTACCAGCCGCTGCCGGCCGCCGAGCGCGCCGCCGTCGCCGCCCGCCTGATGCCTCTGCTGCGCGGCAAGATCAGCAAGACCGAATACAAGCTCGGCCACTTCGACGACAGCGACGCCGTCCTGCAATTCGTCGGCAGCGCCGACCTGGCCCCGCTGGCCGCGCTCGGCACCTCGTGCCCGGACCACTTCCTGCGCACCAAGATCCGCCCGATGGTGCTGGACTTCGATCCGACCGCGCCGGACCTGGAGCGCCTGATCGCCGGCCTCGACGCCGGCCTGGAAGCCTACCGCGCCGACTACACCGCCTATTACGAGCGCTGCAAGCGCGACACCTCGCCGAAGATCCGCGACGCCAACCCGATCATCTACCTGATCCCGGGCGTGGGCATGCTGTCGTTCGCCAAGGACAAGGCCACCGCGCGCATCGCCGGTGAGTTCTACATCAACGCGATCAACGTGATGCGCGGCGCTAACGGCGTGGACGCCTACGTCGGCCTGCCGGAACAGGAAGCCTTCGACATCGAATACTGGCTGCTCGAGGAAGCCAAGCTGCAGCGCATGCCGAAGCCGAAGAGCCTGGCCGGCCGCATCGCCCTGGTCACCGGCGGCGCCGGCGGCATCGGCCAGGCGGTCGCCCGCCAGCTGCTGCAGGAAGGCGCCTGCGTGATGCTGACCGATATCGACGCCGAAGCGCTGGAGCAGGCCAAGTCGGCGCTGGTGAAGGTCGGCGGCAAGGATGCGATCGGCACCGTCAAGGCCAACATCACCAGCGAAGAAGAAGTCGAAGGCATCTTCGGCGCCACCGCGCTGCAGTTCGGCGGCGTCGACATCCTGGTCTCGAACGCCGGCATCGCCTCGGCCGCGCCGCTGGACGAAACCACGCTCGATATCTGGAAGCGCAACCAGGACATCCTGGTCACCGGCTACTTCCTGGCCAGCCGCGCCGCCTTCAAGATGCTCAAGACCCAGCAACTGGGCGGCAGCATGGTGTTCGTCGGCTCCAAGAACGGCCTGGTGGCATCGGCCGGCGCTTCGGCCTACTGCACCGCCAAGGCGGCCGAGCTGCACCTGGCCCGCTGCGTCGCGCTGGAAGGCGCCGAGTTCGGCATCCGCGTCAACGTGGTGAATCCGGACGCCGTGATCCGCGGTTCGCGCATCTGGGACGGCAAGTGGAAGGAAGAGCGCGCCGCGTCGAACAAGATCGACGCCGACGACGTGGAAGAGTTCTACCGCAAGCGTTCGATGCTCAAGCGCAGCGTGCTGCCGGAAGACATCGCCGAAGCCGTCTACTTCCTGGCCAGCGACAAGGCCGGCAAGAGCACCGGCAACGTGCTGAACGTCGATGCGGGCAACGCAGCAGCGTTCACACGCTGATTGCAAGCGAAAACGGATTGTTGCAAAGAAATCCATAGCTGATATATTAGTCGTGCAAAGCTAGTAGCGGCGGACGCCCCGGTGGGGCGTCACGCCGCCGTATAACAGGGAGACAAAGTGATGAGCAAGCTGATTGATGCCGGCCTGGTGGCCGAGCAGAACGACAAACTGAACGCCCAGGTCCAGGCCGACTACGAGGCGCTGGGCGGCATGCTGGCCCGCCGCGGCCAGGACATCGAACGACTGACCGCGCTGGCGCAGAAATTCGCCGTGGCCGTCCCGAGCTGGGGCGCCGGCACCGGCGGCACCCGTTTCGCCCGCTTTGCAGGCCGCGGCGAGCCGCGCAACGTGTTCGAGAAGCTCGACGATTGCGGCGTGATCAACCAGCTGACCCAGGCGACGCCCGCCGTATCGCTGCACTTCCCGTGGGACAAAGTGAGCGATGCCAGCGAACTGCGCCAGGCCGGCGAAGCCCATGGCCTGGCCTTCGACGCCGTCAATTCGAACACCTTCTCGGACCAGATTGGCCAGGAAAGCACCTACAAATTCGGCAGCCTGACCGCCAACAGCGCCGCCACCCGCGCCCAGGCCGTGGCCCACAACATCGAATGCATCGAGCTGGGCAAGGCGATCGGCTCCAAGGCGCTGACCGTCTGGGTCGGCGACGGCGCCAACTTCCCGGGCCAGCACAACCTGCGCGGCGCCCTCGAGCGCTACCTGGACAGCATGCGCCAGGTGTACGCCGCGCTGCCGGACGACTGGAACGTCTTCATCGAACATAAACTGTTCGAGCCGGCGTTCTACGCCACCACCATCGCCGACTGGGGCACCAGCTTTGCCGCCGCCACCGCGCTGGGACCGAAGGCCAAGTGTCTGGTCGACCTCGGCCACCACGCGCCGAACACCAACATCGAAATGATCGTCGCGCGCCTGGCCCAGTTCGGCAAGCTCGGCGGCTTCCACTTCAACGACAGCAAGTACGGCGACGACGACCTGGATTCGGGCTCGATCAATCCGTTCCAGCTGTTCCTGGTCTTCAACGAGCTGGCCGATGCCGAACTGCGCGAAGGCGCGGGCTTCAACCCGGCCTACATGCTGGACCAGTCGCACAACGTGACCGATCCGATCGAAAGCCTGATGAGCAGCGCCGTGGAAGTCCAGCGCGCCTACATCCAGTCCGCCCTGGTCGACCGCGCCGCCCTGGCCGGCTACCAGCAGGACAACGACGCGCTGCAGGCGGCCCAGACGCTGAAGCACGCCTATCGCACCGACGTCAGCCCGATCCTGGCGATGGCGCGCATCCGTTCCGGCGGCGCCGCCGACCCGGTGGCCTGCTACCGCGCCAGCGGCTATCGCGACCGCGTGGCCAGCGCCCGCCCGGCCAAGGCCGGGGCGAGCAGCAGCGGTATCGTCTAAGACGAACCGCCGGCAAAATGACCGTCGTCCCCGCGCAGGCGGGGACCTATGCTGAGCAACCGCAGCCACGGCACATGCGCTGCGGCGCGGCATGTTCAGCATGGACCCCCGCCTGCGCGGGGGCGACGGTGTCGTCATCCGCCCCGTCTTTCAGGAGTCCCCCACGAATGAGCAAGCGCCACCCGCGCGGGCCCTTCGCGGCCAGCGCCGTCGCCATCGCGGCCGCGCTGCTGTGTGCATCCGCCCACGCCGCCAGCACCGCCAGCCCGCCAGTCCTGTCCAATTCCTTCTCCGACGTCGCCGCCCGGCTGGCGTCTCCCCCCGACGACGCCAAGCCCATGATGCGCTGGTGGTGGTTCGGTCCCTCCGTCGTCAATGCCGAACTCGAACGCGAAATCAAGGCCATGAAGGCCGGCGGTTTCGGCGGCTTCGAGATCCAGCCGGTGTACCCGATGGAGCTGGACGATGCCGCGCGCGGCATCAAGAATGTTCCCTACCTGTCCCCTGAATTCCTCGACGCCGTCGGCTTCGCCAACCGCACCGGGCGCGCCAACGGCCTGCGCGTGGACATGACGCTGGCCAGCGGCTGGCCCTACGGCGGTCCGCACATCGGCGTCGACAATGCCGCATCGCGCCTGCGCATGGCCAGCGCCACGCTGCCGGCCGGCGCCACCAGCTTTGCGCTGCCGGCGGTGATGAACGGCGAAAAGCTGGTCGCCACCTTCGTGGGCGAGGGCAGCAGCGCCAACGTCAAGAACGTCGACACGAGCAAGCTGCAGCTGATCGAACCCGCCGCCCAGGGCACCGGCCGCGCCGCCATCAAGCCGGCCAATACCGAGCGCGTGGTGGTGTTCTATGTTGCCAGCCGCACCGGCCAGCAGGTCAAGCGCCCGGCGCTGGGGGCGGAAGGCTTCGTGCTGGATCACCTGAGCCGCAAGGCCATCGACCACCATCTCAAGGTCGTGGCCGAACCGCTGATGAAAGCCTTCGGCGACGCGCCGCCGTACGCCGTGTTCTCGGACAGCCTGGAGGTCTACAACACCGACTGGACCGACGACTTCCTGGATGAATTCAGGAAGCGCCGCGGCTACGATTTGAAGCCCTACCTGCCGGCGCTGTTCAGCGGCCAGGGCCCGGACGCCGCCGGCGCCCGCCACGACTGGGTGCTGACCCAGACCGAACTGGTGAACGAGCGCTACCTGACCCCGCTGAACGACTGGGCCAAGGCGCACAATACCCAGTTCCGCTCCCAGACCTACGGCGAGCCGGCGGTGTCGATGTCGAGCAACCGCCTGGTGGCGCTGCCGGAAGGCGAGGGGCCGCAATTCCGCGAATTCTCCTTCACGCGTCTCGCCACCTCGGCCGGCCACCTGTACGGCCGGCCGGTGATCTCGGCCGAAACCTGGACCTGGCTGCATTCGCCGGCCTTTGCCGCCACCCCGCTGGACATGAAGGCCGAAGCCGACCGCATGCTGCTGGAAGGCGTGAACCTGTTCGTCGGCCACGGCTGGCCGTACACGCCGCCTGCTACCCGCGAGCCGGGCTACTCGTTCTACGCGGCCGCCGTGTTCAACGACCACAACCCGTGGTGGAACGTGATGCCGCAGGTGAACAGCTACCTGACGCGCATGAGCTACCTGATGCGCCAGGGCGAGCCGGCCAACCAGGTCGCGCTGTTCCTGCCGAACGACGACGTGTATGCCGCCATGGTGCCGGGCAAGGTGTCGCTGTCGGCCGAGATGCACAAGCACATCACGCCGGAGCTGACCACGCAGATCCTGGACGCCGGCCAGAACCTCGATTACGTCGACGCCGAATCGGTGCTGGCGCTGGGCATCAAGCATCCGGTGCTGGTGATGCCGCACGTGACCCGCCTGGCGCCGCAGGTGCTGGCGAAGCTTCAGGACTACGTGCGCGGCGGCGGCAGGATCATCGCCGTGGGCCGCAAGCCGTCGCTGGCGCCAGGCCTGCAGGATGCGAAACGCTTATCAAGCCAGGTCGCGCAGGCGTCGAACCTGCTGTTCGCATCGAAGAACGTGCAGCTGGTGGCGAACGATGCCGCGGTCGGCGCCGCGCTCAAGAGCGCGCTGGCGCCCGACCTGCAATTGTCGAACAACGTGTCCGACGTCGGCTTCGTGCGCCGCAAGCTCAAGGATGCGGACATTTATTTCGTCGCCAACACCAGCAACCGCGCGGTCAAGGCCAGCGCGCGCTTCGGCAGCAAACGCGCCGCCGCCGCCTGGCTCGATCCGGACAGCGGCAAGCTGACGCTTGCCTCGACCACGCCGACGCTGGACCTGGCGCCCTACGAGTCGCGCGTGCTGGTGTTCACCGATGCGCCGCTGCCGGGCACTGCCCAGGCGCCGCAACTGGCCGCACCAGCCGTCCTGGCCGACCTGAGCCAGGACTGGAGCGTGGCCTTCCCGGGCGCCCAGCCGCAGGCCATGAAGCAGCTGCGCTCCTGGACCGACGATGAAGCCACGCGCCACTTCTCGGGCGAAGCCGTGTACAGCAAGTCCGTGACCTTGAGCGCGGACCAGCTGCAGGGCCAGCGCGTGGTGCTGGACTTCGGCCAGGGCACGGCGCTGGAGACGGTGCCGAAGGTCCCGGCCGGGATGCGCGCCATGCTGGAAAGCCCGGTGCGCGAAGCGGCCCAGGTGTTCGTGAACGGCAAGCCGGCCGGCGCGGTGTGGCGTCCGCCGTACAGCGTCGACGTCACGCCGCTGCTGGCGGCGGGCGCCAACCGCATCGAAGTGCGGGTCGCCAACTCGGCCCTGAACGTGCGCGCCGGCCAGACCCTGCCGGACTACCGCCTGCTGAACGTGCGCTACGGCGAACGCTTCAAGCCGCAGGACACCGAACTGGTCAAGCCGGTCCCCTCGGGCATCCTGGGACCGGTGCGGCTGATGGCGGAGAAGACCCTGTGAAGCCGGGCTTGAACAACATATTCGAAGGACAGGACAAAGCATGAAGACCAATCTGAAACGGGCCGCGCTGCTGGCGGCATCGATCTCGGCGGCGCTGGCGATCGCGCCCCAGGTGCAGGCACAGGCACAGGCTCCGGCCCAGGCGCAGGCGCAGGCGCGCTTCCAGAACTTCCCGTTGCCGACGCCGGCCCAGCAGGCCATCGTCGACAAGGACACCAGCCGCCACTTCGGCGACGCCCCGGTCGACGCCGGTCCCTACGCCACCGATCTGTCGGCGGCGATCGAGCCGGCCGCCATCGACAAGGCATTGCGCAAGGTCGCCGACTGGCAGCTGGCGCGCTCGCAGCCCTACTTCGACCGCATCTGGACCTCGAGCGTGATGTATGTCGGCTTCCTGGCCGCCTCGCGCGCCACCGGCGATCCGAAGTACCGCAGCGCCATGCTGGAGATGTCCAAGCGCTTCGACTTCCAGCCGCGCGGCCGCCTGCCGAATGCGGACGACATCTCGGTCGGCCAGGTCTACATGGATTTCTACCTGGAGAACAAGCAGCCGTCGATGATGAGCCTGACCAAGGCCGACCTCGACGACCTGCTGCCGCTGAACACCCTCAAGCCGGGCGATCCGCGCATGCCCTGGTGGTGGTGCGACGCGCTGTTCATGGCGCCGCCGGTCTGGGTCAAGATGTACAAGGCGACCGGGGACCGCAAGTACCTGGACTACGTGCACCTGAACTGGAAGCGCACCTCGGACCTCCTGTACGACAAGGAAGAGCACCTGTACGCACGTGACGCCAGCTACATCGGCAAGCAGGAACCGAACGGCAAGAAGATCTTCTGGTCGCGCGGCGAAGGCTGGGTGATGGGCGGCATCGCGCTCATCCTGGACGACATCCCGATGGACGATCCGCAGCGTCCGTTCTACGTGCAGCAGCTGCGCGAGATGTCGGAAAAGATCGCCAGCATCCAGGGTCCGGACGGCATGTGGCACGCCGGCCTGCTCGACCCGAAGACCTATCCGCTGCCGGAAGTGTCGGGTTCCTCGCTGTTCGTGTACGCGATGGCCTATGGCGTCAACCGCGGCATCCTGGACGGCGCCAAGTACCGTCCGGTGATCGCCAAGGCCTGGGCCGGCATCCTGAAGAACGTGTACGCCGACGGCCGCCTGGGCAACATCCAGCAGACCGGCGCCGAGCCGGCCTTCTACCGCCCGACATCGAGCTTCAACTACGGCGTCGGCGCCTTCATGCTGGCCGCCTCCGAACTGAAGGCCATGGCCGCCGGAGGCAAGAAGTGAGCGCAACGCCGACAATCCGCGCCTTCCGCATGAAGCTGAAACCCGGCACGGTGGACGAATACCGCCGCCGCCACGACGAACTGTGGCCCGAGCTGGAGCAGGCGCTGCGCGACGCCGGCATCTATGACTATTCCATCTTCCTGGACGAGGAAACCCTGCACCTGTTCGCCGTCCTCAAGCTGCGCGACGGCGAGACCAGCGCCGCGCTGCCCGGGCAGCCGGTGATGAAGCGCTGGTGGGACTACATGGCCGAGCTGATGGAAGTGGAACCGGGTAACCGGCCGAAGGAGTGGGGGCTGGTGCCAATGTTTCATATGGCTTGAGTGGCCGCGCGAGAACGCGCAGCCACCGTCGTTCCCGGCACTGCCGGAAACGACTCCCCGCGAAGGCGGGGATCCAAGCTGAAGTCGAGCAGTTACGCAAAGTTCGCTTATATAGTTAGCCCGGCTTGGGTTCCCGCCAAGGGGGCCGCCGAGGCCGGGAACGACGTTGTTCGCCGACCTTACTGCTTCACCGGATCGAGCAACCCCCGTTCCTTCAGCCACTCCTCCGCCCGCTTCGGCCAGTTCGACGCGGTCCCCAATCCCGCCTTCATCCCCATCCCGTGCGACCCATGCTCGAACAGATACATCTCGGCCGGCACCTTGGCCCGGGTCAGCGCCTGGTAGAACAGGATGCTGTTCTCGACCGGCACCGCCTGGTCTTCCTGGGTGTGGATCAGGAGAGTAGGCGGCGTATTCGCCGTGACCTGCTTCTCGACCGACATCAGCTGCAGCGATTCGGCCGAAGGATTCGCGCCCAGCAGCGCCTTGCGCGAACCGGCGTGCACGGCCGGCGCGTCCATCGTGATCACCGGGTACATCAGCATCAGGAAGTCGGGGCGGGCGCTGACCTTGTCCAGGGTCGTGCCGGTGCGGCCCAGCGGGTGGTCGAACAGTGTGCCGGCGCTGGCCGCCAGGTGGCCGCCGGCCGAGCTGCCCATCACGCCGATGCGGTCCGGCTGGATGCGGTACTGGGCCGCGTTCTGGCGCACCAGGCGCACCGCGCGCAGCACGTCCTGCAGCGGCGCCGGGTGGCCGAATTCGGCCATGCGGTACTTGAGCACGAAGCTGGTAATGCCGAGGGTGCTGAGCCAGGCCGCGTACTGCTCGCCTTCGCGGTCGGTCGACAGGCGCACGTAGCCGCCGCCCGGCGCGATGATGACGGCGGTGCCGTTCGGACGGTCGACCGCCGGCCGGAACACGGTCATGGTCGGCACGCTGACGTTGGAGGTGCGGCCATCCTCGTTGCGCTCGGCGCCGAGTCCGGCCCTGGCGCCGGGGACGCCTTCGGGCCACAGGGGCACGACGGCCGGCTGCGCCGCCGCTTGTGCCACATTAACCAGTGGCAGGACGGCGGCGAACAAGACGGCGAGGGCAGTGCGCTTCATCGAAATCTCCTTTTTATATAGTGTTGCAAGCTCATGAGGTTGATATGCTAAAGCTGAAAATGTGTTCCGTGGCGCTGGCCTGCGCCGTTCTTGCCGGCTGCGCCGGTATGCCGGGATCGGGGCCGACATCGGCGCCGGCAGGCGGATCGGCATCCGCCGGGTCTGGGTCTGGCGGGTCCGCGCCTGGATCGTCGGCCAGGCCGCTGCTCGACGCCGGCGGCTTCGATGCCTTCGAGCTGGTGACGACGCCGGCATCGACGATAAACGCCGTGCTGCAGCCACTGCCGGGCGGCGTCATCGCCGTCGCGGGCAAGCCGTCCGGCTACGTCGCCACCCGCGCCGAATACACCAACTACCGCCTGCACGCCGAATGGCGCTGGAGCGGCAAGCCGGGCAACGGCGGCGTGCTGCTGCACATCCAGGGCGGTCCGAAGGACAACGTGTGGCCGCTCAGCCAGCAGGTCCAGACCAAGCACGGCTTCGCCGGCGACATCCTGCCGATGGCCGGCGCCGGCTTCGCCGAACCCTTGACTACCGCGCCGGGCGCCTACCCGGCGATCAAGGGCCATACCGGCGCCGACAGCGAACGTCCCGCCGGTGAATGGAACAGCATGGACGTGGTGAGCCGTGATGGCATGATCGAGGTGACGATCAATGGCGTGGCGCAGAATCGCGTCACGCAGGCCAAGCCGGGCAGCGGGCGGATCGGGTTCCAGCTGGAGGGAGTGGCTTACGAGCTGCGGAATGTGACCATCGTGCCTCTCGACTAGGCGCATCGCCGCCGCAGGTAACCCCACAGCTACGTCGTTCCCGCGGAGGCGGGAACGACGATCCTTTTGCCGCGTTACCGCGTACTTCTGCGTTCCGCTTACTTCACCGGCCGCTTCAGCCAATCCTCCGGCACCGGCACGATGCAGATGTTCATCGAGCGCCCATCCTCGGACAGCATCGCCGACTGGATCTCGATCTTGGTGCCGTCCGCATTGAAGGTCGGGTGCGGGTGGTCCGCCGCGGTGGTCTTGTGGCCGGTGGTCAGCATCTTCATCTCGCGCGTGCGGCGGTCGATCAGGTACACGCTGCGCGAGAAGTCGTCGCCCACGGCCCAGCGGCCGTCGCTCGAGCCGTGCACGTGCCACAGGCCGCTGCCCGACGGCGTCTGGCCGGCGATGGTCATCTGGCGCGTGCGCAAATTCACGATGGCCAGGCCGGTCGGCTTCTCGCGCGTACCGGCGTCGCCCCAGGCCTGGTCCTGGCCCGGGTTGGCGCCGCCGACGTCGGTGGCGGGACCGTCGACCGAGGCGGCCGCGCCCGGAATCGCGCGGTGGCCCATGATCGCCATCGCCACTTCATCCTTCGAGATCACCGCTTCGTGGGTCACCCACTCGTACGGTGCTTCCGGGTACAGCGGGCGCAGGCCGCTGCCGTCGGCCTTGACGGTCCAGGTGCGCTGCGGCGACTTGCCGCCGGTCTCCCAGCAGAACACGATCTCGCCCGGGTTCCACAGGTTGGCCTGGATGTGGCCGATCTGGAACGGCACCGACACCACGTGGCGCACTTCGCCGGTGCGCACGTTCATGCGCGCGATGCCGTTCGGGCCGGAACCCATGTTGCGCGGGCCGAAGTTCGGCTCGATCTTGGTACCCGCCGCCAGGTGGCGTGCGGCTTCGGTCTTCCCGACGCGGAAGTAGACCCATTCCTCGTCGGCGTCGAGCGCCATGTCGCCGCCGGCTTCGAGCGTGGCCGGCAGGGTGCCGGTGACGCGCTGGTAATTGGCCTGTGGCTGCATCTTGCCGGCGGCGCTGTCGGCGAACACGCGCGCCAGGTCGACCTCGACCACCTGCAGGCCGGCGTCGGCTTTCCTCATGAAGTACAGCTTCATCGACTTGCGCGCCAGGTTCAGCATGCCCTGGTAGCCGCCTTCGGACACCTGCACGATGTCGCCATTGGCTTCGTTGACGGCCAGCGCTTCGCCATCGGCCAGGCGCGAGCGGAACACCACCCACTTGCCGTCCGAGGTCCATTGCGGGTGGGTCGGGTAGATCTTGGAATCGCCGTGCGGCTTGGAAGTGAGGAAGGTGAGCATGGTGCCGGTGACCGGATCCTTCACGACCTTGCGTTCGGAAGGGAAGCGCTTGCCGATCTGGCAGAAGGCATCGGAGGACATCAGCAGCGCCGCGCACAGGAAGGCGCCGGCATAAATACGGGATGGCATGGTCGTCGTCATTCGGGGTGGGTTGGGATGCGCCATTGTCCCAGCAGCGCGCAGGGGCAGGGTGGCCCTCTCCGCTCATCTTATTGATTCTTTGAAAGCCTGCCGGTGGCAGCACAAGCCGCCTCGCATAGAATTCAGATTCCGCCAGACCGTGAGATTGTCACATGCGCTTCCTTCCGCTCCTGTACCGCCTGTTCGCGATGGTCTTCGCCGCCGCCTGGATCTCTGCCTGCACGTCGACCGCCACGCAGCCGCAGCCACAGCCGCTGCCGGCCGCCGTCAACACCGACCCGGCGCGCGCCCAGGTCACGCTGCCCGAACCGGCCAATCCGGCGCTGCCCTCGATCATCCTGATCGGCGACTCCACCGTGCGCAATGGCCGCGACGACGGCCAGGGCAAGGGACCGGCCGGCCAGTGGGGCTGGGGCAATCCGATCGCGGCCTACTTCGACCCGGCCAAGGCCAACGTGGTCAACCGCGCGGTCGGCGGCCTGTCCAGCCGCACCTACGTCACCAGCGGCCACTGGGAGCGCACGCTCGCCTTCATCAAACCGGGCGACGTGGTGCTGATGCAGTTCGGGCACAACGACGCCTCGCCGCTGAACGACGACAAGCGCGCCCGCGGCACCATCCGCGGCACCGGCAACGAATCGGAAGAGATCGACAACAAGCTGACGGGAAAACGCGAAACGGTGCACAGCTACGGCTGGTACCTGCGCAAGTTCATCGCCGAGATCCGCGCGAAGGGTGCGACCCCGGTGGTAGTGTCGCTGATTCCGCGCAAGGCCTGGGACGACCAGGGCAAGGTGCGCCGCAACAAGGGCGACTACGCCGGCTGGGCCGAGGAAGTGGCGCGCACCGAAAAGGTGGGCTTCATCGACCTCAACGAACTGGCTGCGCGCCGCTACGATGAACTGGGACGCGACGCCGTCATGGGCATGTTCCCGCTGGTGACGCCGGACGAGCGCATCCACACCAACTGGGCCGGCGCCCAGCTCAATGCGCAGATCGTGGTGGCCGGCCTGAAGGCATTGGGCGACCAGCGCATCGCATCGTTCATGAAGCCGGTCGAGGATGAGCGCCCGGTGGTCGACGCGCGCAGCGTGCGCGAGGAAAAGGCGGTGAATCCGAACCTGCCGACCCTGTTCCTGGTCGGCGATTCGACCGTCAGGAGCGGCGGCCAGAACGGCGCCATCGGCTGGGGCGAGCGCATCGCGCCGTTCTTCGACGCCAGCAAGATCAACGTCGTCAACAGCGCCATCGGCGGGCGCAGCAGCCGCACCTTCTATACCGAAGGCCGCTGGGACAAGGTGGCGGCCCAGCTCAAGCGCGGCGACCTGGTGATCATCCAGTTCGGCCATAACGACGGTGCGCGCATCGGCGACCCGGCGGGCAAGAACCGCGGCTCGGTCCCCGGCATCGGCCCCGAGACCGTCGAGGACACCCGTCCGGACGGCAGCAAGGAACAGGTGCACAGCTTCGGCTGGTACATGGCCAAGTACGTGAACGATGCGAAGGCGAAGGGCGCGACCGTGATCCTGGCCTCGCCGATCCCGCACCGCGACAAATGGCAGGCCGAGCGCGACTTCGCCACCTACGCCGAATGGGACCGGCAGGTGGCGCAGGCCAACGGCGCGCTGTTCATGGACCTGACGCTGCTGGTGGCCGACGGCTACCGCCGCATCGGCGCCGCCAAGGTCGACACCTTCTTCTCGGATGCGCGCACCCACACCAACGCCCAGGGCGCCGATTTCAATGCCGCGCGCGTGGTCGACGGCCTCAAGGCGCTGCCTGGCAATCCATTCAAAGCCTATTTCTCGAACCGGGCGGTGGCCGCACAATGATGATGAAGACGATGAACCTGACCCTGATCGCCGGTGCCGTTGCTGCGCTGGCATGCGCGAGCGCCGCCGCCGCACCTTCCAACGTGACTGTCAATTGGGTCGGTGATGCGCCCGGCATCAAGACCGGCGTCAGCTGGGGCGTGCCCTGGGCCCAGGGTGCGGTCAAGAAGAACCAGGCCTTCGCCTTGACCGGACCGGACGGAAAGGCGCTGCCGCTGCAGAGCTGGCCGCTGGCGTACTGGCCGGACGGTTCGCTCAAGTTCAGCGGCTTCGCCACGGTGGCGCAGGATGCGGGCCAGTACACGATCGCGCCGGCCGCGAAAGCCGCGGCGCCGGCCAGCAAGCTGGCGGTCCAGAACGGCAACGGCTTCATCGACATCGACACCGGCGCCTCCAAGGTGCGCGTCGGCACACGCGGCGCCGACCTGGTGCAGTCGATCACGGTCGACGGCCGCGAGGTGGCGAAGAACGGCCGCCTGGTCGGCCTGGTGCAGGACGGGCCGGACCCGGAAGAGGGCGCCATGCCGGCGCGCAGCGCCTTCGCCTCGAACATCGAGAAAGTCACGGTCGAGCAGTCCGGCCCGGTGCGCGCCGTGCTCAAGATCGAAGGCAAGCACAAGGTGGCCCAGGGTGGACGCGACTGGCTGCCGTTCTCGCTGCGCCTGTATTTCTATGCCGGCGACCCGGCGATCCACGTGGTCCACACCTTCATCTACGACGGCGACCAGCAGAAGGACTTCATCCGCGCGCTCGGCCTGCGCTTCACGGTGCCGTTGCGCGAAGCCGTCTACAACCGCCACGTCGCCTTCGGCGCCCAGGATGGCGGCCTGTGGATGGAGTCGCTCCAGCCGGGCGACCTGAACGCCGATCCGCGCCAGGTGGCCGGCCAGAAGATCGAGGGCGGCCGCTTCTACGGCGTCAAGGACAAGGAGCAGCTGGCGATCTGGAGCGACTACAAGCTCACCCAGCCGACCCCGAACGGTTTCAACATCCTCAAGCGCACCAATGCCAGGAGCACCTGGGTGTTCTCGGATGCCGGCAAGCGCGCCGCGGGCCTGGCCTTCGTCGGCGACACCTCGGGTGGGCTGGCGGTCAGCGTCAAGGATTTCTGGCAGAGCTTCCCGGGCGCCTTCGACGTGCGCAACGCCGCGGCAGGCGCCGAAGGCAGCGATGGCGCCAGCGGCGGCGCGGCCGAGCTGACCGCCTGGCTGTGGTCGCCGGATGCGCCGGCCATGGACATGCGCCACTACGCCACCCGCGCCCACGGCCTGTCGGCCACCTACGAGGACGTCCAGGAAGGCAATTCGGTGGCCTACGGCGTGGCCCGTACCAGCGAATTCACGCTGGTCCCGAGCGGTGCGGTGCCGGCGCGCGCCGAACTGGCGGCGCTGGGCAAGGCCGGCGCCACGCGCGCGCTGCTGTCGGCATCGCCGCAATACATCCACTCGGCCAAGGTGTTTGGCGTGTGGGGTCCGGTCGACCGTTCGACCCCGGCGCGTGCCGCGGTCGAGGACAAGCTGGACTCGGTGCTGGCCTTCTACAAACAGCAGCAGGACGAGCGCAACTGGTACGGTTTCTGGACCTACGGCGACTTCATCCACAGCTACAACTACAAGCGCCACGTGTGGAACTACGACCACGGCGGCTACGCCTGGGACAACACGGAACTCGGCACGCCGCTGTGGCTGTGGGCCAGTTACCTGCGCAGCGGCCGCGCCGACGTCTTCCGCATGGCCGAGGCGCTGAGCCGCAATACCAGCGAGACCAACGTCTACCACATCGGCCCGATGAAGGGCCTGGGGTCGCGCCACAACGTGGTGAAATGGGGCGACGGTTCCAAGGAAGGCCGCATCAGCCAGGCCGCGCACTGGCGACCGTTCTATTACCTGACCACCGACGAGCGCATCGGCGACATCATGCGCGACCAGCTCGACGCCGACAAGGCGATGGTGAAGTTCGATCCGATGCGCCTGGCGCAGCCGGTGCTGCCGCAGGATCCGACATACCCGGGCCGCATCCGCCTCGGTCCCGACTGGTACGTGCTGGCCGGGAACTGGATGACCGAATGGGAGCGCAGCGGCGACGCCAAGTGGCGCGACCGTATCAACGCCGGCGTCGATTCGATCCTGCAGATGCCGTACTGGCTGCGCTCGGGCGTGCACAACGGCCTGAACCCCGACCTGGGCGGCAACAGGATCGGCCCGCTCAAGGGACGCGGCAGCATGACCGTCGGCTACGACCCGGCCACCGGCAAGCTGTTCCCGATCCCGGATCCGATCGAGCACAAGCAGGTGCCTGTGCTGTACAACCTCTCCACCATCCAGGGCGGGGCCCAGGTGATGTTCGAACTGGTGCCGCTGCTGGGGCGCAAGGACTTTGCCGCGGCCTGGCTGCAGTACGCGCGCCTGGGTGAAGCGCCCGGCGACGTGCTGTTGAAGGACAAGGCCACCGGCAAGGAAGGCGCCAACGCGGAATACGTGGAAAAGGCCCAGGGCGGTCCGCGCCTGGCGGCCTACGCCTACTCCCAGACCCGCAATCCGGCCTTCGCGAAAGTCGCGGTCGAGAACATGAGCCGCTGGCGCGGCGCCGCACCGCAGCCCTTGAAGGGCGCGGACGTGCTGAACCCGACCAGCGAAGCGCCGGGCGTGTCGACCAACGACGCCGCGCAGAGCGGGCTGACGATGATCGAATCGCTGGCGCTGCTGGGCGACGCGCTGCCGAACGAATTGCCGCCGGCGCCGCCGATGCCGGAACGCCGCGGCGCGCCGCAACCGAAGCCGGCAGCAGCAACGACAGGGGCCGCGGTGCGCTGAGGAGAACATGATGCAGATTCGTTTCCTTGCCGCCGCCACGGTCCTCGTCGGCGCCGTTACCTCGGCCCAGGCCGTGCTGCCGGTGTGCAGCGACTGGGGCCAGCGCGGCGCGCTGCTGTTCCAGGATGATTTCCGCGGCCCGCTCAAGGGCTACGTGGCCGAGTACGCGAAAAAGCCCGGCAACGTCGTCGAGAACCGCGACGGCCGGCTCTTGATCGACGTCGACGGCGGCGCCACCGTGTGGCTGGACCGGGTCTTGAGCGGCGACGTCCTGATCACCTACACCCGCCGCGTGGTGGTGGAGGGTGGCAAGAACGACCGCCTGTCCGACTTCAACCATTTCTGGATGGCGAGCGACCCGAAGAACCCCAAGCTGTTCACGCGCAGCGGCAAGTTCGAGGACTACGACGACCTCGATCTGTACTACGTCGGCGTCGGCGGCAACACCAACACCACCACGCGCCTGCGCCGCTACGGCGATGGCCAGCGCGTGCTGCTCGGCGAGCGCCTCGACAAGGCCCACCTGCTGGCGCCGAACCGCGACTACCAGGTCGAGATCGCGGTCTACAAGGGCTGCACCGGCATGCGCATCGATGGCCAGCAATACTTTTCCTACCGCGATCCGCGGCCGCTCACCAGCGGCTATTTCGGTTTCCGTACCACGTGGTCGCGCCAGACCATCGACAACCTCAAGATCTACCAGCTCAAATGAAGGAGTCCCGCTTGATGAAATCCCCGACCCTCCGCCGTCATGCCATGGGCGTGCTCGTTGCGGCCCTGTTCCCGGTGGCGCTGAACGTATCGGCGCAGGAAGCGCCCGCCGCGCAGGAAAAGGGCCCGGCCGCCGCCGACGCCATGCTGCACGCCCTCGAGGTCAAGTACCCGACCCCTTACCGCGTGATGGAGACGGCCGAAGTCAAGGCGGTGCTGGACCGTGTGTTCGGCTACCTGGACCGCACCACGCCGGCCGAAGTCATCAACCAGCACACCGGTGCCACGATCTCGGATCTGTCGAAGGCCGACCCGGCCGCGGTGCTCAAGCCGGGCGACTTCCGCCTGACCAGCTACGAGTGGGGCGTGACCTACACCGGCATGCTGGCCGCCGGCGCCGCCACCGGCGATGCCCGCTACACCGACTACGTGACGCGCCGCCACCAGATGCTGTCGCAGCTGACCAAAACGTATTATCCGGTGGTGCAGGCCGACGTCGCGAATGCGCATGCGCCGATCAAGAGCTTCCTGAACCCGCACGCGCTGGACGACGCCGGCGCGCTGTGCCACAGCTTCCTGAAGGCCAAGGTGGCCGGCTCCAAGGTGGATTACTCGCAGATGGTCGGCATCTGCGGCGACTTCGTCACCAAGAAGGAATACCGCCTGAAGGACGGCACCCTGGCGCGTGGCGGCCCGGACGGCAAGGGCGGCTTCAAGATGCGCCCGCTGCAGAACACGCTGTGGCTGGACGACATGTTCATGGGCGTGCCGACCATGGCCTACCTGGGCAAGACCACGGGCGATCGCAAATACTACGACGACGCCGTCAACCAGGTACTGCAGTTCTCGAAGCGCATGTTCAATCCGAAGCTGGGCATCTACATGCACGGCTACGTCGAAGGCATGCGCGACCACCCCGAGATGCACTGGGCGCGCGCCAACGGCTGGGCCGTGATGTCGATGGTCGAGGTGCTCGAGGTGCTGCCGAAGGACCACAAGGGCTACAACGCGGTGCTGGAACAGCTGCGCACCCACATCAAGGGCCTGGCCACCTACCAGACCAAGGACGGCTTCTGGCACCAGTTGATCGACCGCAACGAGACCTACCAGGAAACCTCGGCCACCGCCATCTACGCCTACTCGATCGCGCGCGCCGTCAACCGCGGCTACGTCGACGCCCAGATGTACGGCCCGATGGTCAACCTGGCCTGGAACGCGGTGGCCAGCAAGGTCACCGCCAACGGCCAGATCGAAGGCATCTGCGTCGGCACCGGCATGGCCTTCGACCCGGCCTTCTACGCCTACCGCCCGACCAGCGTGAAAGCCGCGCACGGCTACGGCCCGACGCTGCTGGCCGGCGCCGAAGTCATCGAGATGAACAAGAAGTTCAAGTTCGGCCTGAACGACAGCGGCTTGATGTACCAGGGCACGCGCTGATAACAGACGCTGCGGGCAAACACCAGCAATGTCGTCCCCGCCGCGAAGGCGGGGACCCAGGCTGAGCTTGACGAAGCCAGGGTGTTGGCACCCCGGCTCCGGTTGCTCAGCATGGGTTCCCGCCAAGGGGCCGCCAAGGCCGGGAACGACGGAGGAGACGACACCCATGAAACTCAGAATCACCGCACTGGCCATCCTCGCGGCCACGCTCACCCACACCGCCACCGCCCAGGACATCCTGGAAACCGGCTCGCGCAAACCGATGCCGGCCGAATGGATCGACAAGGACACCGGCCACAAGGTCATGCGCCTGTCCGGCGCCACCGGCCCGATCAGCAACTGGTACTTCCACAACGATCCCTTCATCAAGCAGCGCGCCGGCGAAGGCGACCGCATGGTGTTCAGCAACGAGGTCGACGGCGTGCGCCAGATCTTCACGCTCAACCTGAAGGACCGCAGCATCGAGCAGGTCACGAGCGACCCATCCGAAAAACGCGTGCTGCCGATGATCGTGCGCGCCACGCGCGAAGTGCTGTACCAGAGCGGCGACACCATCTACGCCACCAGCGTCGATACGAAAAAGACGCGCAAGCTGTATACCTTCCCGGCCGATGCGCGCGGCGGCATCGCCACCATCAACGCCGACGGCACCAGGCTGGCCGGCAGCTTCGCCGCGCCGGAGCAGACCGAAATCTACAAGAAGTACCCGCAGAAGAGCGACTACTTCAACCGCATCTACGACGCCAAGCTGTTGAACAGCATCTTCACGATCGACCTCGCCAGCGGCAAGTTCGAGGTGGTGCACGCCGAGAACACCTGGCTCGGCCACATCCAGTTCTCGCCGACCGACCCGGACATCCTGATGTTCTGCCATGAAGGCCCGTGGCACAAGGTCGACCGCATCTGGCGCTACAACCTGAAGGACAAGACCACCACGCTGATGCACAAGCGCAGCATGCCGATGGAGATCGCCGGCCATGAAGGCTTTGCGCCGGACGGCAAGTCGATCTGGTTCGATTTGCAGAAGCCGCGCGGCGAGACCTTTTATTTTGCCGGCGCCGACGTCCGCACCGGACAGCCGATCGCCAGCTACCAGATGAGCGCGGACGAATGGTCGATCCACTTCGCGATCTCGCCGGACCAGACCATGTTTGCCGGCGACGGCGGCGACCCGACCCAGGTGGCCAAGGCGCCGGACGGCATGTGGATCTATGCCTTTTACCCGGACGGCCAGCGCCTGCGTTCCGAAAAGCTGGTCAACATGAAGGCGCACGGCTACCGCGCGCTGGAGCCGAACGTGCACTTCACGCCGGACGGCAAATGGGTGGTCTTCGGCGGGAATTTCGAAGGCCGCAGCGAGACCTATGCGGTGGAGATCGCCAAGGCGCAGCCGGTGAAGGTCGCCGTGGCCGGTGCCTCCGCGGCGGGCGGCGCCACCGCGCGCAAGGCGCTTTGAGCGGCCGCGTGCCGCAAGCCATGTGCCGGCCTGGCGCCGCCACCGCTTCATACAAGGAGTAAGCATGGATGCTGATCGCGGCAAGGACTGCCGGTTTCCAGGCCGCCCGGCAGGACCGCCGATCACGGTGGGCGCCAGGTGATGACCTTGTCGCTGCCGCGCGATGGCCGAGGCGGTGCCGCTGGCGCAGCTGGCAACTTGCCGCTGGCGGAGCGGTCAAACCGGGACGTCAGTACCGAACCATCCGAAGAACCGAGAACGAGGAACCGCGATGCGCCACTACCTTGCCGCAGCCCTGATCGTGCTGGCATTGCCCGCTGCCGCGCAGCCGGGCAAGCCGATTTCGCAACGCTTTGCCGGCGATCCGTCGCCGCATTACTTCATGACGAAAGAGGGCGGGCGCTTCTACCTGTACTCGACCGACGATGCGTCCAACTCCGGCAAGTACTGGGACTCGACCGCCTGGCGCCTCTACACGTCGGTCGACATGCAATCCTGGACGGACGCCGGGGTGCCGCTCGACGTGACGGTGTTCAAATGGGCGCGGCCGGACGCCAAGGCCTGGGCGCCCGAGGCGGCTTACCGCAACGGCAAATACTATTTCTATGCGCCGGTCGGCGGCGACAAGATCGGCGTGGCTGTGGCTGACAACCCCGGCGGCCCGTTCGTCGGCGCGCGCAGGGACGCGCTGGTCGACAAGGCGCGCGACACAAACGCCGGCGACGAACCGATCGATCCGGCGGTGTTCGTCGACAAGGACGGCCAGGCCTACATGTACTTCGGCACCCGCGTGCCCAAGGTGGTGAAACTGAAGGCCGACATGGTCACGCTCGATGGCCCGATCCAGGACGTGGCCATCCGCGGCCTGCCCGCCGCCGACGCCAAGGCGAAGTACGGCGAGGCGCCGTTCCTGCACGAGCGCAACGGCGTGTACTACTTCAGCTTTTCGAGCGGCTGGCCGGGCCGCATCCTGTACGGCATCGGCGCCTCCCCGGCCGGGCCGTTCACCTACCAGGGCGTGATCCTGGATTACCTGAAGATCTCGACCAACCACCAGGCCATCCTGCGCCATGGCGACCAGGACGTGCTGTTCTACCACGACAACCTGCTGCCGGGCGGCGGCAGTCACCGGCGCTCGATCGCGTTCGCACCGCTCAAGTATGACGTGGAGGGGCGCATCCTCGAGGTGAAGCTGCCGCCGGCCAGCGGACAGGCGCCGGCGGCGCGGTAAGCGTCAGCGGCACAGTGCCTTGACGTCCAGCGCCGGCTCGGCTGCAGCGTCCTTGTTTGCGTCGGCATTGGCGCCGGCGTCGGCTTTGCCAGCGAGCTTGATGCCTTCGCGTTTGGCCTCGCGCGTGACGGCGCTCCAGCCGCCCAGGTGAGTCAGCAGCACCTGCGGGATCACGCGCCCGTACACGCGCATCGAGTTCGCCTTCATGCCGGCGATGCCGCGGTCCACGTTACGCAGGTATCCGCGCTTCATGGCGTCGATGCTGGTCGTGTCCTTCTTTTCCACGCAGCGCGCGCAGGCGTCGGTGCAGACCCCGACTGCGCGGGGGCGACGTAGTGGTGCAGGAGGCGACGGTGTTCTACGGCTACCTGCGCGACTACTTGCGCAGGTTGGCGACCAGCGAAGCCGGAACGGTAATCGCCGTGCCGTGGCGCATGCGTTGCGCGGTGCCTTCGTCGGGGAAGTGCATCCTGCTGGTGACGTCTTCCCATTGCGTCAGGTCGCCGCCTTTCGCGCGCAGGGCGCCGTAGTGCTTGGCGGTGTAGGCGTCGTAGTAGATGATGGTGTCCCCGCCAATCTGCAGCGCGGTCGGGCCTTCGGTCCACAGGCCGACCGGCGTGATCGGCGCGCCCGGCTGGCCGAAGGGGCCTTGCATCGAGGCTGCGTCGACCAGTTGCAGGTACTTCTTCGGCGGGTAGCGCGTTTCATCCTTGACCAGGAATACGTCGCGTCCGTTCACGCGCAGGAAGGTAGCGTCGATCACCGAGAAGCCCGGGTCGTAGAACAGGCGGGTCGGGGTGAAGGCGGCAAAATCCTTGGTCGTGGTGGCGTAGATGCGGTGGTTGTACTTCTTCTCGCCAGTGTTGTTACCCGTATTGTCGCCGTCCGCGTCGGTTGCCGGGAAGCGGCCCGGAATCGTCGACGACCAGTAGATCAGGAATTCGCCGCGCTTGTCGTCCCAGGCGATTTCCGGCGCCCAGGCATTGAGCGCGGTCGGCTCGTGCGCCATTACCGGCAGGTAGCGCTGCTCGGACCAGTGCACCAGGTCCTTCGACGAGGCATAGCCGATGCCGTGCTCGTTCCAGCCGGCGGTCCAGACCATGTGGTAGGTGCCGTCCGGGCCGCGCACGATGCAGGGGTCGCGCATCAGCTTCGAGATGCCGACCGTGGGCTTGAGGTAGCTGGCGCCGCCGTTCAGCTTGTCCCAGCGGTAGCCGTCGTTGCTGGCGGCCAGGTGCAGGCCATCCTCGCCGTTCTTGATGAAGTAGGCGAACACGTAGGCGTCGGCGCCGGGGTCGGCCGGCGCCTGCTGCACGGAAGATGCGCAGGCGCCCAGCAGCAGCGGTGCCAGGGCCAGCGCGCCCAGCAGGCGCCGTTTCAGTGCCGCGGGCTGGCGATCGTTCATGCGCGCCGCCCTCATTTGTTGGCCTCGTCGCCGAGCGGGCGCTGGCGCGTCACCTTCGGGCTCGGTGGGACCGCGAAGCTGGCCACCGGGTCGGGGCGGGCCGGATCGAAGCGGAAGTCGTCGACCACGAAGTTAGCCACCGGCAGCTGGGCCTGGCGCAGGCCGGTCACGATCGCCTTGGCCAGCTCGTAGCTGCCGTAGGGGTTGTGGTGGGTGTTGTCCAGCTTGCCCGGCGTGGGTTCCGCAAAAGCGGCCTTGGAGCCCTCCGGCCCGAGCACCGTATACATCGTCTTGCTCATCGCGTTCAGGTCGATGAAAGGCACGTTCAGTTCGCGCGCGGACTGGCGCGCGGCTTCCGCATAGTCGACCAGCGTGGGCACGAGCTGGCCGGCGTCATCGAAGCGGCGCCGCTCCATCGGCGAGACGATCACGGCCTGGCCGCCGCGTGCGCGCACGGCGTCGACGTGGGTCTTGATCTCGGCCTTGTAGGTGGTGAACGGGCCGCCCGTGTTGTCCTTGATCTGCTTCTGGTCGTTGTGCCCGAACTGCATCACCAGCACGTCGCCCGGTTTCATGGCGCTCAGTATCTTGTCGGTGCGGCGGCGGTTCAGCGCGTCGCGGTAGGTCTCGCCCGACTCTCCATGGTTGGCCACCGCCACGCCCGGCTTGAAGAAGCGCGGCAGCATCTGGCCCCAGCTGTTGTACGGCTCGTTCGGCTGGTCGCAGACGGTCGAGTCGCCCAGCAGGAACAGGGTCGGCACGTTGGCCGGCGCGATCTCGATGCTGCGCACCGCCGGGCGGGCGCCGTTGAATTCCAGGGTCAGGCGCGAATCCCAGGCCCAGGCTTCGTCGACGGTCTCGCGCGGCACCTTCAGCTTGACCTGGCCGGCCTCGGCGCCATTGGCGGCCGGGATGCGCGGCGTGCGCACGTTGACGGTGAAGGTGCGCGTAACGGTCTGACCGGCGCCGGTCTGCACGTTCTCCAGCATCAGGCGGCGCATCTCGGCCTTGACGGTGGTGGTGGCCGGCGCCTTGTCGTCGCCCAGCGTGACGGTGACGTTGTAGTTGCCCTCGGGGAGGTCGACGCTGAAGTACCACGGCGCGCTGCCGTTCGCCTGGGTGCCAATTTCGAAGCCGTAGCCGCGGCTGGCGTCGTAGGCCGCGTCGGGCGCGACCGCGGTGTAGCCGGCCGGCGCTTTTACGGCGCCGAAGGCGAACTTGTAGGAAGCCGAAGGCGCGGCCGGCGCGGCCGCGTGGGTGGCGCCGGCAGCCATGGCCAAGGAAAGGGCAAGGGAAGATGCGACGGCGCGCAGGGGAAAAGCCAGGGGATTGTGCATGATCGGTCCGGACGGGGAATGATAACCTGCGCTTATTCTATGCACGGGGCGCGGGTGTGGATGAGATGGCGGGAAAGAATCAGGGATATGATTATTGGGCGTGGGTGGGGCGGAATTTTGCGGGGAGTTCGTCCGTATCGTCGTCCCCGCGGAGGCGGGAACGACGGATTATGTTACTGCAGCTCGAACGCCCCCATATCCGGCGCCTTGCCCTTGAACGGCAGCCCGACATCCACCCCGCGGTCCACCAGCGCGCTGTGTGCCCACAGCCGGAACTGCGGCCGCACCGGCAGGCTGCCGTCGGCCTGGCGCGGCGCGTCCCAGCCATCGTTCGAGATCTCCGGCATCCTGAAGACCGGGTTCTTGGCGGCGACCGCGGGCGAGACCGGATCCCAGGAATTGAAGGCCGAGTCGGCGCCGGCCACCTTCAGCGACGCGTCCGGCGAATACGACAGGTTGTTGCGCAACGTGCCGAGGTAGACCGTGCCGCCGTCCGGCGCGATGCCGCGCATGTTGAAGTCGCTGCCGTTGCCGAAGGCGGTGTTGTTGAAGAAGTCCAGCGCGATCGGGTGGTGGTTGGCGTAGAAGCCGGAGACCTTGTTGTCGAAGGCGACCGAGAAGCGCACCACGTGCTTGACCGCGTTCGGCACGTATTTTCCGCCGTAGCCGCCGGCCTTGATGCCGTTGCCGTTGCCGGCCGGGAGCGCGGTGCGGGTGCCGGGCAGGTAACCGTGGTCCCAGGCCCAGGAATGTTCGATCGTCACCGGAGAAAAGGCGTTGATCAGGTCGAAGCCGTCGTCGGTGTTGGCCCAGGCGCGGCAGCCGCGGAACACGTTTCCGGGCTGGCCCGCGCTGACGTGGGCGCCGAAGCCGTCGGCGCTCTGGCCGGCGCCATTCGAGGTGTAGGGATCGTAGTTGTGGTGCGAATCGCTGTTCAGGACCAGGTTGTACGCACCGTCCTTGATGAACAGGCCCGGTCCCATGTTGTGGTGCAAATTCAGCTGTTCGTACAGGCCGTGGCTGGCCTTGACCCAGATGCCCCAGGATTCGTGGTTCAGGCGATTCTCGGGCTGCTGCGGCGCGCCGGTCACTTCCAGGCCCTTCAGGTGGACCCAGTCGGCCAGCACCTCGACGCCCTTGACCCGGCAATCGTCCTTCATCGCGGAGAAGTCCAGCACCGGGGTCTCGCCCGGATAGGCCCAGTAGCGGATCGGCTGGCCTTCGCGGCCGGGCTTGTCCAGCACGATGGCCGACACCACGGCGCGGCGGCTGGCGCACGCCGTGGTCGCCTTCGCGTAGGCGTAGGTACCGCCGCGCAGGTAGACCGTGTCGCCGGCTTGCGCCGCGGCCTGGGCACGCGCGATCGATTGCCAGGGCGCGCCGATGGCGCCGCTGGCGGCGTCGTCGCCGTTGGGCGCGACGTAATACGTGGCCGCGCCGGCGGCGCCGGCTGCGGTGAACAGGGGCAGCGCCAGCAGCGCGGCCCGGATCGATGACATCTTCACTGCAAGTCCTTGTCGGTAAAGCATAGCCTGAAGGCCGGCATCACGCCGGCGGCAGCGCATCTGCGATCAACGCCAGGTTCTGGATCGCGGCCAGTCCCCATTGCGCGGTGTCATTGGTGCTGACCGAAGCCACTTCATCCACCGGATTGAGCACCGCGGGACCGGACACGCGCACGGTCTTGAACGGCGCGCGGTTGCGGCCGGCGAACTCGGTCCAGGCGCGCGCCGCCAGCCGCGCATCCTTGCGTTTCCAGGCGGCGTAGGCGGTCAGGCGCGAGTGGCCGACGGTCAGCGCGTTGCCGCCGCCGTGCGGCTTGCCCAGGCGCGCCCGTTGTTCCTCGGGCGGCGCGTTGTACAGTTCGCAGTACTCGAGCCAGGCGCGCTCGAAGGCCTTGTCGCCGGTCAGGGTGATCAATTCGTCGAAGATCTCGACCGCGCCGAACACCGCGTTCAGGTGGCTGGCGCCGGGCGTGTCGCCGACCATGTTGTGCAGGCGGCCGGTATCCGGCTCGTAGCCCATGCGCCCGCCGTTGAACAGGCCGCGCGGCATGGCGGCCATGTCGCGCATGCCGGTCAGGATCTTGTCGCGGTAGTGCGTCGAGCCGGTGCGCTCCCACTCGGTCAGCCAGTTCGACGCCAGCGAGGCCCAGTCGGTACCGAAGCTGATCCGCGCCGGATAAGGTCCCTTGGGCGGCTGCTTCGGGATCTTGCGCACCGGGTCGACCGCGTCCAGCTTGCGGTCCGCGTCCAGCAGCGAATGCATGATGTCGCCGATGCGCTCGTCGGCGGTCAGGTAGTAATAGATGCGGCGGTAGGCCGAGGTGCTGATGCGCACCTGCTTGGCGCTGCAGCCCCAGTGCTGCACGTTGTGGCGCGTGCCCAGGCCGGCAAAGCGGCCCAGGTGGTAGGTGTCGACTTCGCTGGTGTGGCGCACCATCGCTTCGCCCATGCGGAACACGTCGGCGCGGCCGCTGCGCAGGAAGGCGTACCACAGCCACAAATCCGGCGAGAGTTCCGAATTGTCCCAGGCGAAGCCGCCGACGTCGTAGCGCCATTCGTGGCGGTCGGTGTCGTAGCTGTGGCGGATGTCGCCGTAGTCCCAGAAGCCGTACCAGTGGCGCTGCTCGACTTCCTTGCGATAGAAGTCGAAGCGGGCGTCGAGTTCGTCCTCGATGCGGGCGCGCGCCGGGGTCGAGCGGTCCGGCAGGCTCCACAGGGCGCCGAACACGCCGGCCGCCAGCATGTGCGCCGGCGAGGCCACCAGCTGCGGCGGGGTCTGCACCGCCTCGGCCATCGCCGCCAGGCGTTCGCGCGCCGGCGTGGCGTCGAGGGCCCACAACGTGATCTCGCTGCTGCGCGCCACGCCGACCGGGGTGCCGAAGCCCTTCTCGTAGTCTTCGTAGGTGATTTCCAGGCCACGCAATTCCTCGGCGTGGGTATCCATGCCCATGCCGTCGTGGTAGAAGCGCAGGTCCATGGCCGGCGCGTCCGGCGACCACATCCACAGCGTGACTTCGGCCGCATCGGCATGGGCATTGCGGATGTCGAGCTGGGTCGGGTGGCGCTGCCAGAAGTCGCGCAGGCCGAAGGCGACGCCGCCTTTCGTTCCGCCGATGTAGCCCAGGCCCGGCGCACGCCGGCCCCATGCCGCCTCGATCCAGCCGTGACCCGGCTTGGTGCGCTTGCGGATCTGGAAGCCGTCGGCCGAGAGCTGGGACAGCGTGTAGTCGCCCCAGGCCGGGATCAGGTGCGCCAGTCCGGTGACCAAAGGCGTCATCGGCGGCGTCGGCTGGCCGGCCACCTGGGCGCTGCGCACCGCGGCGCCGGGGTCGCGCCGCAGGCCGGTGATGTTGCGCACGCCTTCTGCCCACAAACCGTGGGTTTGCGTGTCGCCGGCAAAGCGCACGTGACGGTCCTGCAGTTCGTCGCGCAGCGGCACCTCGAAGCGCAGGCCGATCCCGCGCAGGAAATCCTTGTGCTCGTCGCCGTCGAAGATAAAGGTGTGCATCACGCGCACCGAGTCGGCGCCGGCATAGAAATACAGGCGCACCGTGAACGGCAGCCAGGCGCGCGCCTTGTCCGCGCCGGCGCCATTGGCTGAGCCGCTGCGGTGCCGGCCCTCGAGCTTGAGCACGCTGCGCACCGGGCCGTTCTGCTCGACGCTCACGCGTTCCAGTTCGCTCGTGAAGCGGGTCTGGCGCACGCTGCCGCCGGACAGGTCCGGGGCATCGTCGGCCAGCGCCACCAGGCGGCCGGCGCGCAGGATCTCGTTGCCGCCGCGGCGGATGCTGGCGACGATGTTGCCACCCTTGCGCGGCACCGTGCATTCGATGGCGCCGGTGTTCACCACGATGGCGTCCGCACGCTCGCTCAGCCTGATGACCGCGCCGGCGGGTGCGGCCGCTTGGCCAGGGGTGACGCGCAGGCGTTCATGCTGGCCGGCGTCGGCCGGCAGCGCGTGCGCGGTCCATTTCAGGGAGCCGTCCGGCCAGTAGGCCAGCGGCCAGGACTGGCTGGGCAGCGCGGCGCCGCCGGAGGCCGAGAGCACGAAGCCCTGGTCCTTCTGCAGCATACCGCGCGGCCAGGGCACGCCGAAGGTAGTGCCGGTGACCAGCGACGGACGTCCGCCCTCGAGCCAGTGCAGGTCGGCGACGCGCGCATCGGCGGCGCCGGGTAAGGGGGCAGATGCGGCGGCAAGCATGGCGCCCGCCGCGGATTGTTGAAGGGCACCGCCGGTCCCCGCTTGCGGCGCGGCCGCCGGTAGGGTGGCCGCGAGCGCGGTGGTGGCCTTGATGAAGCCGCGGCGGGTCAGCGGCGCCACGCTTACTTCTGGCCTGCGAAGGTGACCGTCACCGGCGAACGCAGGCGCATGGCCTCGTCGGCGATGTAGCGCTGCCACTGCTGCTGGCTGGTGATCTCGCCGGCGCGGGTCCAGGCGCCGCCGACGTGGTAGGTCAGCGGCTGGCCCGACGCCGCCTGCGCCAGCACCAGCGCGTTGCGCTCGTCGGTGGTGAAGGCCTGGGCCGACTTGTCGGCGGACGGCAGCACGATGGCGACGCCGAAGTCGTCGTTGGTGCGCTGCTTGACCCACTGTACCAGCGAGCCGTCGTTCGGGTTGGTGTCGACGCTGACCTTCGGATCCTGGCCCTTGTCGGACGGGGTCTTGTTCAGGCCGACGCCGACCGTCAGGCGCTGCGGGCCGGTGAACGTGAAGGTGCTGTCGATGCGGTCCAGGTAATGGCCGGCATCGACGGTAAAGCGCTTCACTTCGGAGACTTTGGTGCCGGCGGCATCCCAGTTGTCGTAGGAGAGTTCGAAGATGGCGCGCACCGGACCGTTGGCGATCACCTTCCAGGTCTTGTAGTTGCCGCCCACGTAGAGCTGCTTGCCGTCCCAGATGCCAGTGCCGCCGGCGCCGCGCGAGCCGCCCACGTTGTACATGTCGATGCCTTCGCCTTCGTCATGGTGGTAGTGGTCGTGGCCCTTGTTGTACCAGCGGTCGACGATCGGGTAGGGCACGCGCTTGAACCAGATATCCAGGCCGCTGGTGCGCAGCACTTCCTTGCCGGAGCCGGCCGGGGCCGGGGCTTCCAGCGCCGGGCCGTAGGTGCGGTGCGCGACCTTGTCGTTCTCCCAGGCGAAATCGTCGAGGCGCTCGGGGATGTAGCGGGCGAAGGCTTTCACGGGGAACGGCGGGCTGACCGTCTCGGACTTTTCGATGGTGAAGGTGGCGGACTTTTCGCCGGCCTTGAAGTCGTGCTGGAACAGCAGGTCGCCGTAGGCGATGCCGACGTTCTGCGGGTCCTTGGCTTCCGGCGCCACGTTGGTCACCTGGTAGGGCAGCACGCGGCCAGCGGCATCCTTGACCACGATGCGCTGGATCAGCGCGTGCGGCAGCGCGGCGTTGACCCTGGTCCAGGGGATCACGATGGTCTCGGCGGGGCGCGCGATGTCGAGGTTGTGGGTGACGGTGACGGTCACGCGCTCGGGCGCGGCGATGGCCAGGACCGGGAGGGCAGTTGCTGCGAGAAGAGCGAAGCGAAGTTTCATAGGCTTATCACGAATTGTCAGGGAACGTAGATCGGTTGCTGCACGGGCGGCTGCATGCCATGGCCCAGGTGGAAGCTCGGATGCGGCGGCTGATTGTAGCCGGCATTCTGGCCCGCCACCTGCACCCGGTACTGCGGGTCGTGCATCAGGGTGTTGATACGGTGCGGGGTCGGCGTTGTGGTGCTGAAGACGAGCAAGGCGTCGTCGCCGCTGCTTCTCCAGACGACTTCCTCGCGCCAGTCGCCGAACAGGTCGGCCGACAGCACCGGGTTCGACTTGGTGCCGTTGACCGAGGCGGCGCCGAAGGTAGCGCCGTCGAGCAGGCGCTCGAGGCGCTCGGTCTTCGGATCCCATTTGTCGATGCGGGTGCCGTCCAGTGGTTCGCGCAGCAAATCGCCGTCCCACCACAGGCCGAAGTTGATGCTGCGCGGGCGCGTGCTCGAGATCTGCTGGCCGCTAGCGCTCATCAGGCCGCCGGTGGAGGCCCAGCATTCCTCGCCCGGGTGGGCGGGATCGATGTCCATGCAGGTGCCGCGGCCGACGTCGCTCCCCTTGCCGTCGATGCTCCACAGGATCTTGCCGGTGGCGGCATCGTGCATCTCGGCGCCCATGCCGCGGTAGCAGGACGGGGTCTCGTGCACCATGAAGGCTTGCAGGCCCGGGCGGTTCGGATCCAGCTTGCCGACGTGGAGGGTATCGCCGTGGCACAGGCCGGTGCTGTACAGGAGCGTGCCGTCGCTCTTGATGGTGGCGGCGCCGTAGATCAGGTCGTCCTTGCCGTCGCCATCGACGTCGGCCACCGACATCCAGTGCGCGCCCTGGTGATTCGCCGCGGCCGCGGTGCCGCCGGCATCGCTGTCGAACACCCAGCGGCTGGTCAGCTTGCCGTCGCGCCAGTCCCAGGCCGCGATCACGGCGCGCGTGTAGTAGCCGCGCGAGAAGATCGCGCTCGGGCGCGCACCGTCCAGATAAGCCACGCCGCCCAGGAAGCGATCGACCCGGTTGCCGTAGCTGTCGCCCCAGGCCGCCACGTCGCCGCGGCCCGGCAGGTAGTTGGCGCTGGCCAGCGCGGCGCCGGTGCGGCCGTCGAACACGGTGACGAATTCCGGTCCCGCCAGGATGTAGCCATCCTTGTTGCGGTAGTCGGCGTCGGCCTTGCCGATCACGCGGCCCTGGCCGTCGACGGTGCCGTCCGCGGTCTTGACCATCAGTTCGGCGCGGCCGTCGCCGTCGAAGTCGTAGGCGAGGTAGGTCGTGTAGTGGGCGCCGGCGCGGATGTTCTTGCCCAGGTCGATGCGCCACAGGCGGGTGCCGTCGAGCTTGTAGGCGTCGATGTAGGTATTGCCGGTATAGCCGCGGTGCGAATTGTCGTGGGCGTTCGACGGCTGCCATTTCACCAGCAGCTCGTAGGTGCCGTCGCCGTCCAGGTCGGCGGTGGACCCGTCGTTGATGCCGTAGGTGTAGCGCTGGCCGTCGGGCGTGACGCCCTCGGGCGGCTTTTGCAGCGGGATCGTCAGCCAGGGCTTCTGCCAGGTGGCGCCGGCGGCTGCCGCTGCCTGTTCGGCGCCCTTGAGCACCGGGCGCACGCTGTAGCTGGCGGTGGCTGCTGCGCCGGGATCGCTGAAGTTGGTGGCCACCAGCGGCGCGGAATTGAGCTTCTTGCCGTCGCGGTAGACGTTGAACGCGAGGCCGGCCGGATCCAGGCCGAGGGCGCGCCAGCCGATGAAGTTGCCTTCAGCGGTGTGGATCGCGACCACGCCGCGGTCCAGTTTTTCGATCTGCTTGCCGGATGCCGCATGAGCGGCCCCGGTGGTCGCAAAAGCGCCGACTGCGCCGGCCGACAGCAGCAGCGCCAGGAGGAGACGGTTTGGAGCAAGGCGGCGCGCAACAAGGCGCGGAACGTCGGTTGCAGTGATGGCTGCCATAAATTGATAACCCGAAATGTTGCAGAATCGCTTTTTCGAGTATCAGTTTCAGGTTCCGCAGTGTCAACAATCGGGTGACGCCGCGAGGCAGATAATCACTATCTTGAGCGAAGGCCGGGCGCCTTCGTTTTCTCGTCAGTACAAGGACTTGGCTGCAAGGACTCGACTGCGCGGCGCGGCGCGGCTTCAGTGGACCGACGGGTAGCGCAGCCAGTCGATGCGGCCCAGGCTGGCCAGCAATTGCGGCACCACGTGGCTGCCATCATCGACCGGATTGAACTCGTGCGTGAAATAGACGCTGCCGCGGTATTGCGCGATCAGGACGAAGGGACTGTCCTCGAAGTAATCCGTGGTCAGCAGGTCCTGGATCGCTTCGTCGGCGATGTTCGGGTCCGCGGTGGCGGTTTCGGTCCAGAGGAGAATGTCGCCGACGTGCGTACGTACGTAGACGCGGTATGCGGCGGCGGCGCGTCGTTTGCCATGTTTCATCATTAACTCCGACTCGGTGATCGATCGGTCATAGTAAGTCGATATCGTATCCGAGCCTGGGGTTTTATGGCGCGGAATTAGCAGGTTATCCGGCGCGGGTGAGGCAATAAGCGGCACGCATCCAGCAGCACGAAATCGGCCTGCGCAGTGCTTGGGATCGCCAGGTGACAATTCGAGAGATTATTGTAATGTTTCAACATGTAATATCCCGTCGCGCGCCAACCGGTTGCCGCAATGGGCACAAGCCATCGTCCCATTGATCAGTTTCAGCGTGCCGTGGCGGGCATGGACAAGGTTATTCGATGTACAGGATTTCGCAAAAATTGTTGGCCTTCGGTCTGGCAGCCGCGGTGGCCGCCTGCGGTGGCGGTGGGGGCGGTGGTGGTTCGGCAAGTCCCATTGCAAACACACCGGCGCCTTCGCCAGCCGTCCCGGCACCGGCGCCAGGCCCGGCACCGGCGCCCAGCCCGCAGCCGACCATTCCGACACTTAAAGTGCGCTTCGATGGCAATGACCTGCGTGCGACGACGCCGTTGCTTGCGCCGACAGCAGTGCGCGACCTGCACGCCGACGCAATCGCGTATGACAGAAAACGCGACCAGTTGCTGGTGGCGCCGGCTGCGCCAGCCGGCAGTGCTGTTTTGCTCGGTCTGTCCCCGACGACCCTGGAGACCGCCTGGAGCATCGCCCTGCCTGCGGCCGCGACCGCAATGGCGATTGCAGACGACCATAGCGCGCTGTACGTTGGATTGGCGGACGGAACGGTGCAGCAGTTCGAACTGTCTACTCGTCGCTTGGTACGGGAAATCGAACTGACCGAAGGACGCGGCAAGGGCTACTTCGTATCATCGCTATCGGTGCGGCCAGGCAGTGCTGGCACCGTTGCGATTTCCAGCGGTAGCATGAGTTTGAATAACTTCCCGGTGTTCCACCGGCTCGCCGTCTGGCAGGACGGCGTCAAGTGGCCGCAGACGCTCGAAGTGGGGAGCGTTTTGAATAATGGGGCATTGCAGGTGATCTTCGCCGATGCCGACACGCTGTTTTCGCTCGACACGCAATCGCGCGAGCCGATCATGTTGCGCATTCCTGTGCAGGGCAACATGCTGGCGCCGCAGTTTCCAGGCATTTCCACCTGTTGTGAGGCCCAAAGACTACAGACGTATAACGGACGCCTGTTGCTGGACCGTGGCAGTATCGTCGACCCGGCAACACTGCGCGTGAAGGTACAACCTTATGGAATCGGCGGCGTATTCACGGCATTGGCGGATCAAGGGACGCTGTCCGAAGTGTCATTGGAAAAGATCGGCAGCGCTCCCTACCAGACGCGTGTTCTCCTGTCGGAATACTTCAGCGACCGGTTCAACCTGAACCGGCGCGCAGCATTTGATGTGGAAGCGCTTTCTCCCGACAGCGTCTATGTGCCGGAACTCTCGCGCGCCATCGATATGGGCCAGGGGCGGGTAGCGCTGCAGATCGACGATGCCGCCTTCGACAAGGGCGCCAAGCTTGTCGTGCTCGACACCAAGGTAATAACACCGGTCGCGGCGCCTTCCGTGGTCACTCAGTCCGCGCTCGCGCAGGATGTCAGTGTCTTGTCGGTCACGCTACCCTTGAGTGGCATGGCCTATGACCGCCGACGCGATCGCCTGGTCGGCATCATCGGTCCCGAAGGCGGCCCGATCGGCAATTCCGTGGTGGTCGTACGTCCGGATAACGGCAGCATTGAAGCACGCTATGCGCTGTCGAGCCAGCCGGGCAGCATCAGCGTGTCTGACAACGGCAGTGTCGCATACGTTACCTTGCCGGAAGAAAACGGGTTCCAGCGTGTCGACGTTGGTGCGAACGGTGCATTGGGCTGGCGGGTTACCGGTCTGCTGCGCCCGGTGACGGGGTTGGCGATTTCACCAGGCGATGACAATGTCGTTGCCGTCGTGCTGGCACATAATGTCGGCTTTACCGTCTATCGTGCCGGCGCCGTGATATCACAGTCCCCGGAAGCATACATGAGCGACATCGCGTTTAATGGAGCGCATGAGATCGTCATATTGAACCAGAAGACCACGGCCAACAATATGTCGCGCTACACGTTCGATGGACCCGTAGCAGCACTGACGAGTTCGTCACCAAAACCGTTATGGCACCTGTTCGGGCATGCCGAATTCCGGGGCGACTCGATGCAGGATGGTTTTAGCTATGCATCGCTGTCCAGTGGCAAGCGCGTCGGCTGGATTTTGCGGCCCGAGGGCCGGGTATTGCAGACACAAAATATACCGGAAAAAGTGTATTCGAAGATTGGGTTGTGGGACCTAACTCAGGGGTTCGCCACCAGCGATTCCCTGGAGAAGACAGTGGAGGTCGATTACCTGAGCGCCCAGACGGGCGCGCAAGACGGAACGACTGACCTGATCGGCAGCCGGCGTCTTCAGATTACCGATACGCGCTGGCCCCAGCCGCCGATATCACTGGGCGACTACCGTCCGATCATTGCGACAGGACCGCATTCGGCAGTGTTGGCGCGTTCGGTCAACGACATCCGTAACACGACCCTGTATTTCATCAAAGGGTTGTAGGATGCGGAGAGCCGATACCGGGGCCTGTTTCATTGTCAGGTCCTCGGCGCTTCACTCCACCTCGCGCCACCACGCCTTGCCCGCCTGCGGCCGCTTCAGATCCAGCGCCTCGCCCATTTCCGGCGTCGTGATCGCGACGCTACGCGCCTCGGCCAGCGCCGCGATCCGGTCGAACGGCTCCTGCCAGCGGTGCAGGCTCAAGTCGAAGGTGCCATTGTGCACCGGCAGTAGCCATGCGCCGCGCAAATCGAGGAAGGCTTGCAGGGTCTGTTCCGGCAACATGTGGACGTCCGGCCATTGCTCGTTGTAGGCGCCGGTTTCCAGCAGGGCCACGTCGAACGGTCCGTACTTGGCGCCGATCTCCTTGAAGCCCGAAAAATAGCCAGTGTCGCCGCTGAAGAACAGGCGCAGCTCGTCGTGCAGGATCACCCAGGACGCCCACAGGGTCGAGTTGCCGTCGTTCAGGCCACGGCCGGAGAAATGCTGGGCCGGGGTCGCTACGAAGCGCACGCCGTCCACCTCGGTGCCTTGCCACCAGTCGAACTGGCGCACTTTCTTGCGCTCCACGCCCCAGTCGACCAGGCGCTCGCCCACGCCCAGCGGCGTCAGGAACAGCTCGGTCTTTGCCGCCAGCGCCTTGATGGCGGCATGATCGAGGTGGTCATAGTGGTCGTGCGACAGGATCACGGCCTTGATCGGCGGCAGCTCGTCGATGCCGAGCGGCGGCTTGTGGAAGCGCGCCGGACCGGCCCACTGCACCGGCGATGCGCGTTCCGAGAACACCGGATCGGTCAGGTAGAACGCGCCGGCCAGCTTGATCAGCATGGTCGAATGGCCGAGGCGGTACAAGGTGTTGTCCGGCGCCGCCAGCAGCATGTCTCGGGTCAATGGCCGCACCGGAATCGCGCGCGTGGGCACGGTGCCGGCCGGCTTGTTGAACATGAAGGTCCACCAGATGCGCGCCATGTCGCCCAGGCTTTGCTTCTTCATCGGCGCGGGATTGCGGAATTTGCCGTCGCGGTACTGGGACGAGGCTTGCGGATCGGGCGCCGGGGCGGCGAGCGTGCTGTAGGTCATGATGGACAGGATTCCGATGAAAAGAGTGCCGAGCAAGAGGCGCATTGTCAGGGGGGATTCATAAATGTACACTACACAGTGTAGTATCGGTTCCTGAATAAGTAAACCAGTGAGTGTAGAATCCGGGTATGAACCTTCCTTCCCGCCAGGCGCCATCGCGTCTCACCGACCGCAAGCGCAGCGCCATCGTCGATGCCGCGGCCGACCAGTTCCGCGCCCACGGCTTCGAAGCGACCAGCGTGGACCGGATCGCGGCGCTGGCCGGCGTCTCCAAACGCACCGTCTACAACCATTTTCCCAGCAAGGAAGAGCTGTTTGCGGAAACGCTGACGCAGATGTTCCAGCGCAGCGCCGGCATGCTGGAACTGGCCTACAGCCGCGAACGCGGCTTGCGCGAACAATTGGTCGAACTGATGGCCCTCAAGATGCGCACCCTGGCCGACCAGGATTTCATCGACCTGGCGCGGGTGGCGGTGGCGGAAGCGATCCATGCGCCGGAGCGCGCGCTGCCCGTCATCGCCCGGCTCGGCGAGCGTGAAGAGGGCGTGACGGCCTGGGTGCGGGCGGCCCAGGCCGATGGCCGGCTGAAACCCGGCGATCCGGCCTTCGCTGCCACGCTGTTGCAGGGGCAGGTCAAGACTTTCGCGTTCTGGCCGCAGGTGGCGATGGGGGCCGCGCCGCTGGATGAGGACAGGCAGGCACAGGTGATCGATGCTGCGGTATCGATGTTCCTGGCCTATTTCGGGACCGAGGGCGCGCTGACGTCCGCAGGTGAGTCCGCAGTCGGGTCCGATATCACGTCAGCTGATGGGTCGGATAAAAAACCAGGATTGGCCTGATGTCCGCTGCGATGCCATGATGGGATTCGTTTAGCCCGAGGCATTACATGCATCACATCGTCTGGCCGCAAGGCCATACCCCCGGCTTTGCCGACAATTACGCATCGAATGACGTCATCGTCGCCGGCCTGAGCGCGATTTTCGATGGCGGTGCCGGGCCGTGTTGGCGCCGGGCAGCCGTTTCCTTTTCAGCACCGTCGGCTTTCCGGTCGAGGCATGCGGGTGCTCCGGACAGGTCGTTTCAGCCGCGGTAGCGCAGCGCGTCGACGAAGGCGGAAAAGGCGGGCGAGGCCTGGCGCCGGTTCGGGTAGTACAAATGGTAGCCCTGGAAGAAGGGGCACCATGCGTCCAGCACCTGCACCAGCCGGCCATCTGCGAGGTAAGGCGCGGCCAGTTCCTCGGGCACGTAGGCCAGGCCGATGCCATCCAGCGCGGCGTTCAGGACGTGCATGGTGCTGTTGAACACGAGCTGGCCTTCGACCTTGACGCTGAACGCCTGCCCGTCCTTCTCGAATTCCCAGGCGTAGATGGCGCCGTTCGGCCGGTGGCGGATGTTGACGCAAGCGTGACCGGTCAGCGCATATGGCGTGGCGGGCGCGTGATGGCGTTCGAAGTAAGCCGGCGCGCCCACCACCACCAGGCGCCAGTCGGGTCCGATTCGGACCGCGATCATGTCCTTGCTGATCGCTTCGCCCAGGCGAATGCCGGCGTCGAAGCGTCCCTCGACCACGTTGGCGAAGCCATAGTCGACGTAGAACTCCAGCGTAACGTCGGGATAGTCGCGCAGGAAGCCGGCCAGCATCGGTCGCAGGCATAGTTCGATCTGGTCGTCGGTGCAGGTCACGCGGATGGTGCCGCGCGGCTTGTCGCGCAGGGCGCCAAGGGCATCGACTTCGGCGGCGATCTGGTCGAACAGCGGGCCCACCGCGCGCATCAGTTGTTCTCCCGCTTCGGTCGGCGCCACGTTGCGCGTGGTGCGCGCCAGCAGGCGCACGCCCAGCCGCTCCTCGAGCGCGCGCATCGCATGGCTCAGGGCGGATGGCGTGATGCCGAGCCGGGCGGCGGCCTTGGTGAAGCTCTGGTCGCGCGCAACGGCGACGAAGGCTTGCAGGTCGTTGACTTTGGGTTGTGTCATTCCTGAAATTTTCTCACAAGCGCATGCAGATTGCACCCGCTAATCAAAGCCTCGCCGATCCGTCAACATGCGGGCCTGATCGTAACCTGGCACGTCCAACTATTTGATGAATCAAATCTCCGATAAACAACTTCTCGACGATCAGCTCATCGATGCCCAGGCGGGCGAGGCGCTTGCCGCGGGCAGGAGCGGCAGGCAAGGCGCCTGGAGCGGTGTCTTTGCGATGACGCTGTGCGTGTTCACGCTGATCGCCTCCGAATTCATGCCCGTCAGCCTCCTGAGCCCGATGGCGGCGGCACTCGGCGTCAGCGAGGGACTGGTGGGCTATGGCATCGCCATTTCCGGCGCCTTTGCCGTGCTGACCAGCCTGTCCATGTCGACGCTGGCCGGTGCGATGGACCGCAAGGCCGTGCTGCTGCTGTTGACCGGCCTGATGGGTGTGTCTGCGCTGGTCGTCTGCATGGCGCCCAATTACCTGACATACATGATTGGACGCGCCCTGATCGGCGTGGTGGTGGGCGGGTTCTGGTCGATGTCGGCGGCGGTGGCCATGCGACTGGTGCCGCCCGCCAGCGTACCGCGGGCGCTGGCCATCTTTAACGGCGGCAATGCGCTGGCGACCGTGGTGGCGGCGCCGCTAGGCAGCTATCTTGGCGGAATGATCGGCTGGCGCGGCGCCTTCTTCTGCCTGGTGCCGGTCACCGTGCTGGCGCTGGCCTGGCAATGGATCAGCCTGCCGCCAATGGCGCCCGCGCCACGCGTACCGGGCTCGAACAACGTGTTCCGCTTACTGAAGAACCCGCTGGTCGCATTGGGCATGCTGGCCGCCGGTGTCTTCTTCATGGGCCAGTTCGTGCTGTTTACCTATGTGCGGCCTTTCCTGGAAACCGTGACCCGGGTCGATTTGCCCACGTTGTCGATGACGCTGCTGGTGATCGGCGTTGCCGGCTTCGTCGGCACCATGCTGATCGGCGTCGTGTTGAGCAAGGGAATGTACCGGACCCTGGTCGGCATTCCCTTCGTGATGGCGCTGGTCGCGCTGGCCTTGAGCGCATTCGGCGGCTGTACGGCGGTGGTGGTCGTGCTGCTGGGTTTGTGGGGATTGCTGGCGACGGCTGCGCCGACCGGCTGGTGGTCGTGGCTGGCCAGGGTATTGCCGAAGGATGCGGAGGCGGGCGGCGGTTTGATGGTGGCGATGGTGCAGCTGTGCATTGCGCTGGGCTCGACCCTCGGGGGCATCTTGTTCGATGGCAGCGGCTACCGCGCCACCTTCATGGCGAGCGCAGCCTTGCTGCTGCTGGCGGCCGGTCTGGCGTGGCGCACGGCGCGGGCGCAGGCCGCCTGAACGTAGGCAGCATCAACGAGAAGGGCGCGGCATGTAGCCGCGCCCTCTTGCCTGGTGGCCGACTCAAGCCGATGATTAATCCGCGGATTCGATCCGCTGCATCAAGCTGCCGACCCGGCCGCAGAGTCAACCGATTACTTGGCGGCGTCCTGCACCTTCTCGCCGGCGCGCTCGATGGCGCGGCCGGTCGCCGCGGTGGCGTTGCTCACGCCTTCCTTGGCATCCTGGGTGGCTTCGCGCGATTCCTGGCGGACTTCGGCGCCGGCGCGCTGCATGCTGTCGCCGGCACGTTCCGCGGCCTGCTGGGTGTTTTCGGCGGCGCGGTCGGCCGCTGCGCCGACGCGGTCAGCGCCTTCGCGGGTCTCGGTCGCGACCTTCGAGCCGGCGTCGTCGAGGGTCTTGCCCGCCGATTGCGCCGGGCCCATGCCGGCGTTGGTGTCTTCGGCTTTCTTGCAGCCGGTGGCCAGGACGGCAACGGCCAGCATCAGGCCCGACAGGGTGGCTTTGTTGAGGATGGAAGTCGTGGTCATGGTGTGCTCCTTGGTTTGATGTCGTTATTCGATTATCTTTTGTCAAAAGATAAACCTGATGTGTCAATATTACATCGTTACGAAGCGCGCACGATACGGATTTGTTCCAAACCGTAACCGAGAAAATTCTTGTTTCTCTAATTAAATACGTGTACTCAATACCGCCGGGTCAGCCGCCCGACGCCAGCTGCAGGCCCAGCCGTTTTCCGAGGCACAGCAGGGTCAGCGTCGGCGGCAGGCCCCAGGGCGCCGGAATCACCGACGCGTCGCACACGTACAGCCCGGGCACGGCGGTCTGCAGATCGCTGCCGACCTGGTCGCCGATGCGCACGCTGCCGCCCGGATGCGCCGCGAAATGGTGGCTGGCGAACACGTGACGGGCGCCGGCCTTGTCCAGGATCTCGCGCGCGATGCCGATGCCGCGCGCGAGCTTGTCGCGGTCCGCCGGCTGCAGGGCCTTGTCGACCCAGCGCGGTCCGATGCGCCCGCCGATCTCGTCGCGGATCTTGACCATGATGCTCAAGGTGCGGGGGTGCGCGAACAGGCGGTCGAAGCGTCCGGCCTGCGCTGCGAAGGCCTGGTACATCGGTTTCGGCAGCGTCAGGTCGGCCAGCGCGATGCCCTCCGGATGGTAGCTGGCGCCGGCCGCCATCGGCACCTCGGCGCCGCCATCGAGATCGTCGACGCTGCCCATTACCGCCACCACCGGATCGCTGAAGAAGGCCGCCGGACCGTGCGCCAGCCCGGACGCCTGCAGCAGGCGCGGGCTGCCGATGCCGCCGGCGGCCAGCACCACGCGTGCGGCGGCATAGATCCGCGGCTGGCCGCCGACAACGGCTTCGACACCGGCCGCACGGCCATCGCGCAGCAGCACCCGCGTGGCGCGCGCCCGTTCCACCAGCACGGCGCCGTGCGTGCGCGCCGTCTCGACCAGTTCGCGCGCCGTCCACTTGGCGCCGAACGGGCAGCCGTACACGCAGCGCCAGCAGCCGCTGCGGCAGGCTTGCGGCCGGATCATCTTGTCCAGCTTGCGCCAGTCCAGCGCCAGCGCACGCGCCGCATCGCCGATGCGCGCGGCCATCGGCCCGACCAGCGCATCGGGCAAGGGCGCCATCGGCAGCTCGGCGCGCCATGCCGCCAGCATCGGTTCGAGATCGATGCCGTGGGCCGCGAACATGCTGCTAGGCGGCCGTGCGGCGGTGGCGAAGTTGATGGTGGAGGTACCGCCGGCGGTCAGCGCCCGCACCAGCAGCGAGAGGTCGCGGTGCAAGAAGGCGCCCTTGCCGGGCACCGCGGCCATCGTCGCCATCTGTCCCAAGGTCCCGGTCAGCGGTTCGGCGCCGCCCTGTTCCAGCATCAGGACGCGGGCGCCGGCGCGCGCCAGTTCGCGCGCCACGCTGGCGCCGCCGGGACCGGTGCCGACGACGATGGCATCAAAGGATGACGTGCTGCTGGCGGACATGGCGGTGGCGGGGAATCGATGGGGGTCTGCATGTTAACACGCCACGGATTCCTGGTCAGGACACGCGGTGTGACAATCCGCGCTTTTTCCGGATGGCGGGCATGGTATCGTGCGCAGCGTGTACAAGGAACCTGTAAGGTAGCAAAAGGATGCGGATGCGATTCGAGCGGTGGCTGTTCGGCGCGCTGGGCGCCGCCATGATCGTATCCGCGCTGCTGGCGCGCCAGGAGATGGGCGCCGGCCCCGGTCCGTCGTCCGCCGCGCCGGATCCCGGGCCGCCCCATGCTGGCCCGGCGCCCCAGGCCCGTGGGTGGTCCTTGCCGGCGCCCGCCATGCCGGCGGTGCCTGTGACGCCTGCGGAAGCCCCGCTGCGAGAACAGCTTGCGCGCCTGGTCGCGACCCACGATCCCGGCAAGGCGCTGGCCGCCTATCGCCTGCTCGCGGAATGCGCGCAATTCATCGCGGCGCACGACCGCCTGATCGTCGATCCCGCCGCAGAGAGCAAGGAACCCGGCCAGATACCGGGCTTTCGCGGCATGACCGACAGCGAAAAGGTCCGCGCCGAGGCGTTCTGCGGCGGCATGTCCGATCGCGAGCGGCAGGCTCGGTTCGATTATCTTGCGGTGGCCGTGAAGGCCGGGGTGCCCGGCGCCGCCATGGCGTTCGCCATGGAAGGTCCGTTCGGCGATCCGACGGCCTTGAAGACGCGTCCCGACGATCCGCTGGTGCGCGAGTGGAAAGCCGCGGCGAATGCCGGGCTGCGGCGCGCCGCCGACAGCGGAACGGACATGGACGCGCTGGCTTTCCTGGCGATCGTCAGCGCTGGCGGATCGGACGTGGTCGACATCGACCCGGCGCTGCAGTATCGCTACGGGCTGGCCATGGGCCTGGTCTTTGCGGACAAGTTTGGGCCAGACTCCACGTTCGCGAAGACCTATGCGCGGGATAGTGAGCCGATGACCAGGCTGGCCGCCGGCCTTGGGACGCAGCAGCGCGCCGCCGAGCTGGCCGCGGCGCAGGCAATTGCGCGGCGGGCGCGGGACTATCGCAGCAAGGCCGCCGGCGCGCACTAGGCCGCGGGCCGGTCCGCGTTGCAGGACCTGCCGCTCGGGTTTTCCGGGCAGGCCAGAGGAAGCTTGCGGAATGTCGTGTGATCATTCGTCACGGATGCTGTCTTTACAAAGGCCGGGCCAGCAGTACTATCATGGCAATCCGCCCGCAGACGTAACGACGATGTTCGCTAACCCTTGGAGGATGCGATGATCAGCAAAAACACGATTTGTCTCTGGTTCGACGGCACCGCGCTCGACGCCGCCCGCTTCTACGCCGATACCTTTCCCGACAGTGCGGTCGGCGCCGTCTGGCGCGCGCCCGCCGACTTCCCCGCGGGTAAGCAGGGCGACGTCCTGACGGTCGAGTTCACGGTGATGGGCATCCCTTGCCTCGGCCTGAACGGCGGACCGGCGTTCCGCCACAGCGAAGCCTTCTCGTTCCAGGTCGCCACCGACGGCCAGGCCGAAACCGACCGCTTGTGGAATGCGATCGTCGGCAACGGCGGCCAGGAAAGCGAATGCGGCTGGTGCAAGGACCGGTGGGGACTGTCGTGGCAGATCACGCCGCGCGTGCTTACCGAGGCCATCGCCGACCCCGACCCGGCGGTGGCCAGGCGCGCATTCCAGGCGATGATGCGGATGAAGAAGATCGACGTCGCGGCGATCGAGGCGGCGCGGCGCGGCTGATCGTCCGGGGCCGGAGCGGGCGGCGTAGCTTTTCGGTGGCAACGCTCCGGATTCCGAGCGCATATCCGGCGCGGGCGCGGTATGATCGCGGGTTTGCCGCCGCCGCATCGCCACCGCATTATTCCCGCGAAAGACCCATGACCCCACCGGATATCGACGATAAGGATTACCACATCAGGCGCCGTTTCGCCGACCTGTTCCAGGAAGCGCCGCTGTTCATGGCGCTGCTGCGCGGGCCGCAGCACGTCGTTGAATTCGTCAATCCCGGCTACCGGCGTCTGATCGGCGGGCGCGACGTCGTCGGCCTGAGTGCGGTCGATGGCCTGGAAGCTGCGGTGGCGGAACGCTACCTGCGCATCCTGGACCAGGTTTACCGTAGCGGTGCGCCGTATTCGGTGCAGGCGGCGAAATCCGTGGTGCAACCGGGCGGCGGGGGACGGCCCTGCGCGCGCTATATCGATTGCGTGCTGCAGCCGCTGCGCCGGCCGGATGGCGCGGTGGACGGCATCTTCGTGCTTGGCACCGACGTTACCGACCGCGTCCAGAACGAAATCCGGCGCGACGCCCTGATCCGCCTGACCGACCGCATGCGCACGCTGCCGGCCCCGGACGACATCGTGGCCTGCGCCTGCGAGATCCTGGGCACGACGCTGGGCCTGAGTCGCGCCGGCTACGGCACCATCGGTGCGGGCGGCGACGTGCTCGAGGTCGCGCGCGACTGGCAGGCCGAGGGCATCGCTTCGCTGGCCGGCAGTACCGATATGCGCCAGTTCGGCGACTTCGTCGGTGCGCTCAAGGCCGGCACCACGGTGGTGGTCGAGAATGCGCGCACCGATCCGCGCACGGCCGCCGCCGCCGGCAGCCTGGTCGCGCTCGGCGCCACCGCCTTCGTCGACCTGCCGCTGACCGAGGATGGGCGCATGGTCGCGCTGCTGTACGTGAACGCGTCGGAGGCGCGCCTGTGGTCGCCGGAAGACCTGGCCTTCATCCGCGAAGTGGCCGAGCGCACCCGCACCGCCAGCGAACGCCTGCGCAGCGACCTGGCGCTGGCCGCGAGCGAGGCCAAGTTCCGCACCATCGCCAACGCGATGCCGCAGATGGTGTGGGCGACGCTGCCTGACGGCTACCACGACTACTACAACGACCAGTGGTACGAATTCACCGGCGCGGCGCCCGGCGCCACCGATGGCGTCAACTGGGAAACCATGTTCCATCCGGACGACCGCCAACGCGCCTGGACGCTGTGGCGCGACAGCCTGGCCAGTGGCGCGACCTACGAGGTCCAGTACCGCCTGCGCCACCGCAGCGGCGCCTACCGCTGGGTGCTGGGGCGCGCGCTGCCGGTGCGGGACGAGGGGGGCCGCATCACGCGCTGGATGGGCACCTGCACCGACATCCACGACCAGAAGCTGGCGGAAGAGGCGCTACGCCAGTCGAACCAGCGCAAGGACGAATTCCTGGCGATGCTGGCGCACGAACTGCGCAATCCGCTGGCGCCGATCAGCACCGCGGCCCAGGTGCTGCGCCTGCGCCAGCACGACGCTGCCTACGTCGGGCGCGCCGCCGACATCATCGAACGCCAGGCGCGCCATATGAGCACGCTGGTGGACGACCTGCTCGACGTGTCGCGCGTGACGCGCGGCCTGGTGCGCATGGAACGCCAGCCGGTCGACCTCAAGGCCGTGCTCAACGGCGCCATCGAGCAGGCGCGCCCGCTGGTGGAGGCGCGCCACCACGAGCTCGTCATTCGGGTCGGCGCGGCCCAGGCCTGGGCCAGCGGCGACCGCACCCGGCTGGTCCAGGCGGTCTCCAACCTGCTGAACAACGCCGCGAAATATACCCAGCAGCACGGGATGCTGGCCGTGGCGCTCGACGTCCGCGAAGGCCAGGCCCGCATCACGGTGTCCGACAACGGCAGCGGCATCGCGCCGGGGCTACTGCCGCACGTGTTCGAACTGTTCACCCAGGGCGAGCGCACGCCGGATCGCGCGCAGGGCGGCCTCGGGCTCGGCCTGGCGCTGGTGCGCAGCATCGTCAACCAGCACGGCGGAACGGTGGAAGCGGTTAGCGCCGGGGAAGGGCGGGGCAGCACCTTCACGATCACACTGCCGGTGACGGCGGCGCCCGGCGCGCCGGCGGACGCCGGGACCGGAACCCTTCGGGACAGCGGCGCCGGCCGGGCCAGGCTGCTGCGCATCGTGGTGGTCGACGACAACCGCGACGCCGGCGAGTCGCTGGCGGCGGTGCTGGAAGCGGCCGGGCACAGCGTATCCCTGTTCTACGACGCCGAGACGCTGCTGGCGTCGCCGGCGGCGGACAACGCCGATGCCTGCATCCTCGACATCGGCCTGCCGCGCATCGACGGCTACCAGCTGGCGCGCGAGCTGCGCCGGCGCGAGGGCGGGGCCGGGCTGCTGCTGGTGGCGCTGACGGGCTACGGCCAGGCGCACGACTTCACGCTGTCGCGCGCGGCCGGGTTCGATCATCACCTGGTCAAGCCGGCGGACCTGGAGCAGCTGGAAGCGATCCTGGCGACTGCCCCGGCGAGGGCAGTGTAGTCAGCGCGCCCGCATCCTGCGTTGGCCCTGCCGCCGCCTTTCCTCATCCGGCCCCAGGTAGCTCGGCTGCGCCCCCATGCCGTCGATGCCGAAATCGATCACCCGGCGCAAGGACCTCAAGGTGACCGGCTTGAACAGCAGGGCGCTGTTGCGGTCGTGGTAGCCGGCGCCGCTGCTGTCTGCATCGAGCAGGTGGATCATCGTCGCCCCCGGCGCCAGGCGGCCCAGTTCGCCCATGAAGGCACGGCGGTCGTCGGCGTTGAATTCGGTGCAGGTCAGCACGACGTCGAAGCGGATTGCCTGTGCCGTGTGCAGGGCGCCCTGGGCCGATGTGGGGGCGGCGACCACGTAGCCCAGCGATTTCAGCATCGTGCCGAGTTGGCCGCGCGTGTCCGCATCATATTCCAATAACATTGCTGATTTCATACGGCATCTCTCCTTACCCAAGGGATGACGCCCGAAACGCCGGCTTCAAGCCGAAAGTTGTAACAATTTGTCTGATCCATACGCTGACAGATGGTTGCCGGAGCGGGCCGGCCATGGCGGTCATGCTGGACTATTTGGTAAACTGTTTCCTTTTCTTCGTACTGGAAATTCCATGGCGCGTCCGCCTGAGCTCCGTGCAAGCGCCCTGCATTGCCTTCTTGAAACCGATCCCGCCGCCAAGACGGCCGGCGTGGCCGCCCTCGCGCATGCCGTGCGCAGCGGCGCGTCCGGCCGCGGCTGGACCGTCGATGCGGCTGCGGCCTTGCCCGAACCGGCCGCGATCCCGGGCCGTCCGGCACGGCCGGCACTGGTGTCGCCGCGCCTGCTCGGACGGCGTTCGATGGTGACGGTGGAAGGGCGCGCGCTGCTGGTCCATGCGCTGGCCCACATCGAATTCAATGCCGTCAACCTGGCGTTGGACGCGATCTGGCGCTTCCCCGGCATGCCGCCCGCCTATTACACCGACTGGCTGCGCGTGGCGGACGAGGAAGCCACCCACTTCTCGATGCTGGCGGCGCACCTGCAGACCCTCGGCTACGCCTACGGCGATTTCCCCGGCCACGACAGCCTGTGGGAGATGGTGGCCAAGACCAGCGGCGACATCCTGGCGCGCATGGCGCTGGTGCCGCGCACGATGGAGGCGCGCGGCCTGGACGCGATTCCGCCGCTGCGCGCCAAGCTGGCCCAGGCCGGCGACCTGGCCGCCGCGCGGATCCTGGACGTGCTGCTGCGCGACGAGGTCGGCCACGTCGAGATCGGCAACCGCTGGTACTTCCACCTGTGCGAGCAGCGCGGACTGGAACCCTGCGCGACCTATGACGAACTGACGCTGCGCTTCAAGGCGCCGGTGCTGAAAGGGCCGTTCAACGTCGAGGCGCGCCGCCGCGCCGGCTTCACCGAGGCCGAGCTGGCGCGCTATGCGGCCGATCCGATCGCGCCGGATACGATCGCGGCGGGGGCGTGAACGCGCCGCAGCGGAGCGTGCATATGGACATGGCTAGTAATGCCGACAGGAGTGATGGTGCCAGCGGCCAGGGTTTCCTGCTGACGCGCCACTGGAGTGACAGTGACGACGGCGTCGAAGTCGAGCTCTGGCTCGCCACCGACGCCGGCCCACGGCGCCTGCGCCTGCCCGCGGCGCCGGCGGTCGCCTTCGTGCCGGCGGAACAGGAGCAATCGGTGCGCGCGCTGCTGCAGCGCGAACGCGGCGCGGATTTGCGTCCGCTGGCGCTGAGCGACTTCCGCCACCGCCCCGTGCTCGGCCTGTACTGCCGCCACTACCGCCAGTTGCTGCGCCTGGAAAAGCGCCTGCGCGAGCATGGCGTCGACGTCTACGAAGCCGACGTGCGCCCGCCCGAGCGCTACCTGATGGAGCGCTTCATCACCGCGCCGATGTCCTTTTCCGGCACCCCCGCGGCCGCCGATCCCGCTCTGCTGCTGGACGCGCGCCCGGCCCCGGCCCCTAGCTACCGTCCGCGCCTGCGCACGGTGTCGCTCGACATCGAGACCACCATGCGCGGCGAACTGCGTTCGATCGCGCTGGAAGGCTGCGGCCAGCGCCAGGTCTACATGCTGGGCCCTGGCAACGGCGATGTCGGCGCCGTCGACTTCGATTTCGAATACTGCGACACCCGGCTGGCGCTGCTGCAAAGGCTGGAAGAATGGATCGCGCGCCACGATCCCGACGCCATCATCGGCTGGAACCTGGTGCAGTTCGACATGCGCGTGCTGCAGGAGCACGCCGAACGTCTGCAGTATCCGCTGCACATCGGCCGTGGCGGCGCGGCGGTGGAATGGCGCGAACACGGCGGGCGCCAGGAGCATTACTTCATCTGCGTGCCGGGCCGCCTGGTCATCGACGGCATCGAGGGGCTGCGTTCGGCCACCTACACTTTTCCGTCGTTCAGCCTGGAGCACGTGGCGCAAAGCCTGCTGGGCGAGGGCAAGTCGATCGACAACCCGCATGACCGGATGGCCGAGATCGACCGCATGTTCGAGCAGGACAAGCCGGCGCTGGCGCGCTACAACCTCAAGGACTGCGAACTGGTGACGCGCATCTTCGACAAGACCGGGCTGCTCGACTTCCTGCTGGAGCGCGCCAGCGTGACCGGCCTGGCGGCCGACCGCAGCGGTGGCTCGGTGGCCGCCTTCGAGCACCTGTACATGCCGCTGATGCACCGCCAGGGCCTGGTGGCGCCGAATATCGGCGACGTGCCCGGCGCCGACAGCCCGGGCGGCTTCGTGATGGATTCGCGCTCCGGCCTGTACGACTCGGTGCTGGTGCTGGACTACAAGAGCCTGTACCCGTCGATCATCCGCACCTTCCTGATCGATCCGGTCGGTCTGGTCGAAGGCTTGCGCGAGGACGAGGCGGACACGGTGCCGGGCTTTCGCGGCGCGCGCTTCTCGCGTACCCGCCACTGCCTGCCCGGCATCGTGACGCGCGTGTGGGCCGGACGCGAGGCGGCCAAGCGGGATGGCAATGGCCACCTGGCGCAGGCGCTGAAGATCATCATGAACGCCTTCTACGGCGTACTCGGCACCACCGGCTGCCGCTTCTTCGATGCGCGCCTGGCGTCCTCGATCACGATGCGCGGCCACGACATCATGCACCGCACGCGCGAACTGATCGAGGCGCGCGGCTACCAGGTCATCTACGGCGACACCGATTCGACCTTCGTCTGGCTCGGCCGCGCGCATGCGGACGAGGACGCGCTGCGCATCGGCGAGGAACTGATCGAACACGTCAATGGCTGGTGGCGCGCGCACCTGCGCGACACGCTCGGCCTGGACAGCGCGCTGGAACTCGAAGTGGACACCCATTTCCGGCGCTTCCTGATGCCGACCGTGCGCGGCTCGGACGAAGGCAGCAAGAAGCGCTACGCCGGGCTGGTGGGCACGGCGGACGGCGACGAGGTCGTGTACAAGGGACTGGAAACGGTGCGCACCGACTGGACCCCGCTGGCGCAGCAGTTCCAGCAGGGGCTGTACGGGCGCATCTTCCGTGGCGAACCCTACGAGGATTACGTCAAGGACTACGTCGCGCGCACCCTGGCTGGCCAAATGGATGAGCTGCTGGTCTACCGCAAGCGCCTGGGCCGGCCGCTGGCCGAGTACGAACGCAACGTGCCGCCGCACGTGCGCGCGGCGCGCATCGCCGACGACTTCCACCGGGCGCAGGGGCGGCCGGCGCAATACCGCAATGGGGGCTGGATCCGTTACGTGGTGACGACCGCCGGGCCGGAGCCGTTGGAAACCCTGCGCGCCGCACCGGACTACGAACATTACCTGACGCGCCAGCTGGAACCGATTGCGGATGCGATCCTGCCGTTCATGGGCGACAGCTTCGGGCGGCTGACCAGCCGGCAAGGCGCATTGTTTTAGTCAGAACGATGTGGCTTCACCACGTCCGTCGTTCCCGCGAAGGCCTCGGCGGCCCGCGAAAACCCAAGTTCTGTTGAGTTGCCGGGCCATCAGCAGATACGGTAGACGACGGCTGTGGGAGAAATCAGCCCTTCAGCCCCGTCTGCAGCAATTCGGCCACAAGCTCATTCATGTCCACGCCCCGCTCCTTGGTCAGCGTCTGCAGCTGCTGCACCAGTTCGCCATTCAGCTTGACCGCAAACGGCACCAGCCCGAGCGCCCGGTCGCGTTCGCGCTGTGCGCGCCGGTCGAGCGCGGGCGCTGCGCCCGGGACGGCGGCGCCAGGCGCTCCGGGACGTCCGGCCATCTGGTTCATGATTTTCTTGGCATCGGCTTTCGCCAGGTCGGTTCTTTTCATTGCAGCGCTTTCGCAGGTTTTCGAAGGCGCATTCTAACCTTCATCCCTAACGTAGTGGCGATAAAACCGGCTCCCCAAGCGCGTCAGCACCTCATACCCGATCGTCCCCACCTGCGCCGCCACGTCATCTACGGTCTGCTCTGCACACAGCAGATCCACCGCGGCACCCGGCGCCAGCCGCTCATCCTGCACCCCGGTCACGTCCAGCGTGATGCTGTCCATCGACACATTCCCGGCAAACGGCACGCGCTGCCCGTCGATGAAGGCATGGCCGCGGCCCGACAGCGTGCGCAGCCAGCCGTCGGCATAGCCGATCGAGATGGTGGCGATGCGCCGTTCGCCCTGCGCCACATAACGCGCGCCATAGCCGACGATATCGCCGTCCTGCACCACGCGGGTCTGGACGATGCGCGCCGCCAGCGATACCGCCTGGCGCAGCGGGTTGGCCCCATGGCCCGGCTGCGGATGGATGCCATACAGCGCCGCACCTGGCCGCACCAGGTCGTGGCGATAGCCGGCGCCCAGGAAGATGCCGGATGAATTGGCCAGACTGCCGGCCAGGCCAGGGAAACGCTGGCGCAGCGCGGCCAGCGCTGCGGCGAAGCGTTCGCGCTGGCGCTCGTTCATCGGGTGCGCCGGTTCGTCGGCGCAGGCCAGGTGGCTCATCGCCAGCACCGGCTGGATGCCGGACAGCGCGTCCGGATCGTCCAGCAGCGCCTGCAGGTCGGCCGGGGCCAGGCCCATGCGCGACATGCCGGTGTCGAACTGGATCGCGGCCGGCAGGGTGCGGCCGGCAGCGCGGGCCGCGGCGCGCCACTCGGCCACCTGGCCCGGGTCGTTCAGCACCGGCGTCAAGCCATGCGTGATGAAGTCCTGCGCGGCGCCGGGCGGCGGTCCGTGCAGCACGTAGATGGTGGGGTCTTCCCTCGAATACCGCCGCAGGATCTGGCGTAGGCGCATGCCTTCCTCGACGTGCGCCGTGAAGAACACGCGGCAGCCTTCCTGTGCCAGCGCCGGCGCCACCGCGTCCATGCCCAGGCCGTAGGCGTCGGCCTTCATCACGGCGGCGCAGGCGGCGGGCGCGGCCAGCGCGCGCAGCTGGCGGTAGTTGGCGCGGATCGCGCCCAGGTCCACCGTCAGGAGCGCACCGGCGCGCGCCCTTGCGGCCTGCTCGCTTACCTGCTCGTTTGCCTGCTGATCCGGGCGCATGGCGTCCCGCGCCGCAAATTGCGCCATCGTGCCCATCGTCACGCCCGGGCGAACTGATCGCGCGGCTGGGTGGCGGCGCCGCCGGCATAACGGAACACCGCCAGGTCATCGGCGTCGATGGCCGGGGCGCGGCCCGACACCAGGTCGGCGATCACGCTGGCCGAACCGCAGGCCATGGTCCAGCCCAGGGTGCCGTGGCCGGTGTTCAGGAACAGGTTGCGCAGCGGCGTGGCGCCGACGATCGGCGTCGAGTCCGGCGTCATCGGGCGCAGGCCGGTCCAGAAACTGGCCCTGGCCACGTCGCCGCCTTGTGGGAACAAATCGCGCACCACCAGTTCCAGCGTCTCGCGGCGGCGCGGGTTCAGTTCCTTGCTGTGGCCGGCGATTTCCGCCATGCCGCCCACCCGGATGCGGTCGTCGAAGCGCGTGATCGCGATCTTGTAGGTTTCGTCGAGGATGGTCGATACCGGCGCCTTGGCGCCATCGGTGATGGGCACCGTCAGCGAATAGCCCTTCAGCGGATAGACCGGCACCTTGAACTGCTCGCGCAGCAGCAGGCGCGAATGGCTGCCCAGCGCCAGCACGTAGCGGTCGGCCGTGCGCGTGCCCTTGTCGGTGCGCACGCCGACGATCTCGTCGCCGCGGATGTCGAGCGCCTCGATGGCGGTGCCGTACTCGAAGCGCACGCCGAGCGCCTGCGCCATCGCGGCCAGGCGGGTGGTGAACAGCTGGCAGTCGCCGGTTTCGTCGTTCGGCAGGCGCAGGCCGCCCACCAGCTTGTGGCGCACGTCGGCCAGCGCCGGTTCCACACGTGCCAGTTCTTCACGCTTCAGGACTTCGTAGGGCACGCCGGCCTGCTGCAGGACCTCGATGTCCTTGGCGGCGCCGTCGTACTGGGCCTGGGTGCGGAACAGCTGCAGCGTGCCTTGCTGGCGGCCTTCGTATTCGATGCCGGTGTCCTGGCGCAGCCGCCGGATGCAGTCGCGGCTGTATTCGGCCAGGCGCACCATGCGTTCCTTGTTGACGGCGTAGCGTTCCGCGGAACAGTTGCGGTACATCTGCCACATCCATTCGAGCTGGTAGAGCGTGCCGTCGGGTCGGATCGCCAGCGGCGCGTGGCGCTGGAACAGCCACTTGACGGCCTTCAGCGGCACGCCCGGCGCCGCCCACGGCGAGGCGTAGCCCGGCGAGATCTGGCCGGCGTTGGCGAAACTCGTCTCGAGGGCGGGACCGGACTGGCGGTCGATCACCGTGACCTCATGGCCGGCCTTGGCCAGATAATAGGCGGTCGACACGCCGACCACGCCGCTTCCCAGAACGATTACGCGCATAGCACTCTCAAAATAACCTGCAGGTTGGAAAATATTGCTATCCTATCTCGCCGCCGGCAATATATGTTTCTGTTCTTCGAAAACTATTTAGTAATTAATCATGCGCGTACAAAAGGAATCGACGCGGGTACTGGACCGCATCGACATGCACATCCTGGCTGTCCTGCAAGAGGATGGCCGCATCGTCATGAAGGACCTGGCGGAACAGGTCGGGCTGTCGCTGACGCCGTGCATCGAGCGCGTCAAGCGGATGGAGCGCGACGGCGTCATCGCCGGCTACCATGCGCGCGTGAATCCGCAGGCGCTCGGCATGCAGGTGCTGGTGTTCGTCGAGATCACGCTGCACCAGAAGTCCGAAAAGGCCTTCGAGCGCTTCCGCCGCGCCATGCTGGCCATTCCCGAGGTGATGGAATGCCACCTGGTGTCGGGCGACTTCGATTACCTGATCAAGGCCAGGATACCGGAGATGTCGGAATACCGGCGGCTGCTTGGCGAGATCCTGCACGTGGCGGACGCCGGGCAGTCGAAGAGCTACGTGGTGATGGAGGAAGTCAAGGAGACGCTGGCCTTGTCGATTGCGCGCTAAGCTAGGCATGCGTGGATGCCGCAATGTGTCGAAACGTGGTTTTTTGCAACGGAAAACTGGTAAATTCGATCGAATTTGCGTCCGTATTGCCCGGACGCGCGTTTTCGTGACTAGAATGGTTTCCTAGCGGCATCATTTATACGGGATAGGACATGAAATCGGTTCAACAGGAAGTCGACGAGCGCAGCAATCTGGCAGGTACCAACAAATTCGAACTCTTGCTGTTCCGCCTCGGCGGCGACGACAAGGGCGAGCACAGTGAACTGTTCGGCATCAACGTCTTCAAGATCCGTGAAATCGTGGCCATGCCAACCATCACCAAGGTTGCCGGCGCGCCCGAGCACGTGCTGGGCGTGGTCAATCTGCGCGGCCAGATCATCCAGGTACTGGACCTGCCGGGCATCGCCGGGGTCAAGCCGGTCACCGGCCTGAACATCATGCTGGTGACCGAGTTCGCGCGTACCACCCAGGCCTTCGCGGTCGAGAGCGTGGAAGAGATCGTGCGCCTGGACTGGACCCAGGTGATGTCGGCCGAGCGCAGCGCCGGCAGCGGCATGGTGACCAGCATCGCGCGCCTGGAAGCCCAGGACGGCCAGCCGCCGCGCCTGGCCCAGGTGCTGGACGTGGAAACCATCCTGCGCAAGCTGAACCCGCAGGACGACCAGCAGAACATCGAGCACGCGGTCGGCCCCCGGATGAAGCTGAAGCCCGGCTCGATCATCCTGGCGGCCGACGATTCCGTGGTCGCGCGCGCCCTGATCGAACAGGGCCTGGACGCGATGGGCCTGCCGTTCGTGATGACCAAGAGCGGCAAGGAAGCCTGGGAACAGCTGAACGCGATCGCCACCGCAGCCGAAGCCGAGGGCAAGACCGTGTACGACAAGATCGCGCTGGTGCTGACCGACCTCGAGATGCCGGAAATGGACGGCTTCACGCTGACCCGCAACATCAAGTCCAGCCCGCGCTTCGGCAGCATGCCGGTGGTGATCCACTCGTCGCTGTCCGGCTCCACCAACGAAGAGCACGTCAAGAGCGTGCGCGCGGACGCCTATGTGGCCAAGTTCTCGGCCGAGGATCTGTCGCGCACGCTGCGCGGCATCCTGGGCCAATAAGACCCCGGGCCGGGCGCGGCGCCGGCCTATTCGGCGGCGCGCGTCGTGAGCACGTCGTTTTCGCGACTCGTAGGTTGCGCCAGCACCCACATGAAGTACAGCGCCTTGGCCGCCTTGGCGCGCGTCACGACGGCGCCGGGCTCGAGCAGGGTGCCGTTGACCATGCGCCCGCGCGCGATATCCTTCTCGGCGCGGATCAGGCCGAGCTCATAGGCATCCCGCACCTTGGCAGCATACGACGGCGTGATCGCGGTGGTGTCGGACAGGCGCGCCCAGTTCACCAGCGGGTAGTACATGGCGCCTTGCGCGCCGCTGTCCAGGTTCGGGTCGTAGCCCGGCATGCCCGGCACCACGGTCCTGCCGTTGTAGTCGGTCATGTACTTCGGCTTGGCAGTGAACTTCAGGTGGTAGGCATCGTCGAGGATGGCGCCCATCGCTTCGCGGGTCAGCGTACCCTCGGGGTAGGCCGCCAGCGCGCCGGGCGCCAGCTGCAGCAGCGTGGCCAGCGCGGCGATGAATTCGCGCGCCTGCATCGGCTGCTGCGGATTGAAGTTGCCCTGCGCGTCCTTGCGCAGCACGCCCAGCTGGAGCAGCTTCTCGATCTGGTTGCGGTAGTAGGCGTTGTCGCCACTGCGGATGTCGTTCGCGATTTCCGGATAGATTGCCGACCACTCGTTCGCGGCCAGCGCGCTGCGCACGTCGGGACGCAGGCGGGCCGCCAGCGTCGCCGCCACCGGATCGCCCCCTTGCGCCAGGCGCGCCAGTTCGGTCACCACCATGCGCGCATACTGCTTGGCCAGCGTTTCCTTGTAGTGCGTCCCGTCGATCTTGTTGGCCGGATGGCCGTTGGCGTAGCTGCCGTCGTTGGTCTTGCCCGGCGTTTCGCCGGCCTCGATCGCCATCACCTGGGCCGTGACCGCGGCCACGCCGGCCTGGTTGTAGTACTCGACGCTGCGCGCGTTGAGGTCGACCACGCTGATGCCTTCTTCCAGCCCGACCTTCTTCATCACGTCCGGGAAGCGGCGCTTTTTGAACGAATCGACATAGGGTTCGCCGGACTTTTGCTGGCCGTTCACGCGCGACATCGGCGTGACCAGCACCGGGACCATGCCGCGCGCGCGGATCGCCGGCAGATAGACCTTGCGCAGCATGGTCTCGTAGGTGGCTTCGGTGGCGCCGCGGCCCCAGCGCTTCGTTTCGTCCTCGCTCTCGTCGTTGTGGCCGAACTGGATCATGACGATGTCGCCGGGGTAGCCGGCCAGCAGCAAATCGTTCAGGCGCCCCTCTGCATAGGCGTTGCGGAACGACCGGCCGCCCTGCGAATAATTGACGACCCGGACCTTCGACAGATCGAACAAATTATCGAACACCTGGCCCCAGCCGCTCATCGGCGCTTCGTCGAAGGTATAGGATTTGACGGTGGAGTCGCCCAGCGTGAACACGGCGGGCAGCACGTCCGCGGGCCGCGCCCGGGTCGGGATCGGCGTGAGCGTGATGGCTTCGATGCCGACCGCCACGCCGGCCCGGTTCGGTTCCACTTCGATGTCGATGAAGTCCTGGCCGTTGACGTAGCGGGTGCGCCAGTCACGGCCCTCGACCGTCATTGGCGTGCGGTTCGGCAGCAATTGCGCCGCGTCCCAGAAGCCCGGCTTGAGCAGGCGGCTGGTCTGCATGCCCGAGACGGCGACGATGGTATCGCCGGTGCCCGAGGTGGTGCGCACGTGGATGGCCCAGGCACCGGGGCCGGCCTTGACGCGGAAGGCCATGCCGAAGTGGTTGTCTTCCTCGACCGCCGGTTCGCTGATCGTGAAGCCCTGCGGCGTGCTGCGGATGGCGGCGGTGTGGACGGTACGCGGCGGCTGTGCCCCGGTGGCGGTGACGAAGCCGTAGCCGAGCGCGGCGTCGTACAGCGGCGCGCCGCCGCTGCGCCAGCGGACGGTCTGCATCCCGGGCTGGTCCTGGGCCGTGAAATTGAAGCGCAGCGGCGCCGCGGCCGCGGATTGTACTGGAGCCGGCCGTGCGGCCGCCGGCCGGGCAATGGCACAGGATGGCTGGACCGACAGCGCCAGGAGCAGGGCGGCCGGACCGGCCAGGCGCAGGGTGGAATGCGTGGGTGCCATGCCGGTTCCGCTCACTGTGCGCTGACGCGGAAGTAATCGACGTCCAGGCTTGAACTACCTGCACCCGTGCCTGCGCCGGCATTTGCGCCGCCGCCCACGCTGAACAGGCCGACCTGGGCCCCGACCCAGCGTCCCTTGCTGACCGTGAACGGCTGGCCGACCGGGATAAAACTGGCGTTGTCCAGGCTGTACGAGAAGCGGGCGATGCCGCCTTCCGCCATGGCCATGCGCAGGTACAGCGAGCTTGCGGCCGACGGCAGCACCACGCTGGCCGATTCGGTGCAGCGCACCTTGGCCGGCGTGCAGGTGGTGTATACCAGCTGGGTGGCGCCGTCGCTCTGGCGCAGGCCGAGCCAGGCGTACTGCATCGCGTTGAGGATCAGCCCGGCGCGGTCGCCGTCGTGCGCTCCGTTCAGTTGTACGTGGGTGTTCACCACGAACGTCGGCGCCGGCAGCTTCTGCCCCAGGATGTTCGGCGCCGCGCGCACGTAGTCCACCGCTTCCGGCGCATTCACGGTGCGCAGGCGCAGCATGCCGGGACGCTCGCTCAGCGAATACCAGTCCGGCCGGTTGTTGGCGTTCCACTGCCATTGCAGGCCGAGCGTCGCGGCGTCGAATTCGTCCGAGGCGGGCGGTGTCTTCAACGTGGCGCCGGCCACCGGTTTCGCGTGCCTCAGCACCGGCTGGCCGGTGCCCGGCTTGCCGCTGTCCTCGCCCATCACCGGCCAGTCGTCGACCCAGCGCATCGGCTGCAGGTGCACCACGCGGCCATAGGCGTTCTTGTCCTGGAAGTGCAGGAACCAGTCCTTGTTCTCCGGCGTGCGCACCCAGGCGCCCTGGTGCGGGCCGTTGACCGGCGTCTTGCCCTGTTCCAGCACGATGCGCACATCCCATGGGCCGCCCAGGCTGCGCGCGCGGAACACCGACTGCCAGCCTTCCTCGACCCCGCCGGCCGGCGCGAACACATAGTAATAGCCGTTGGCCTTGTAGAACTTCGGGCCTTCCAGCGTGCGGTAGTTGGGCAGCTTGTTGCCGTCGATGAGGGTGCGGCCCTCGCCGTCGAGCAGGCGCCGGCCATCCGGCGCCATGCTGCGCAGGGTCAGGATGTTGTTGATGCCGGCGCGGCTCTTGGCCCAGCCGTGCAGCAAATAGGCCTTGCCATCGTCGTCCCACAGCGGCGTCGGATCGATGATGCCCTTGCCTGGCAGGAGCAGGTGCGGTTCGCTCCAGGGGCCGGTGAAGCGTTCGGCGGTGGTCACGAAGATGCCGACGTCCGGGTCCGGGTAGAAGATCCAGAACTTGCCGTCGTGGTAGCGCAGGCAGGGCGCCCACACGCCGTCGCCGTGGCGCGCCGTGGCGTAGCGCTCTTCCGGCACCAGTTTCGGCAGCGCGTGGCCGACCAGTTCCCAGTTGACCAGGTCCTTCGATTGCAGCAGGGGCAGGCCGGGCACGCTGTTGAAGCTCGACGATGTCATGTAATAGGTATCGCCGACGCGGATCGCGTCCGGGTCCGAATAGTCGGCGTGCAGGACCGGATTCTGGTAGCGGCCGTCGCCCAGGTCGGCCACCCAGGGCGTGTTGGCGGCGCTGGGCGCGGTGCCGGCGGTGGACTGGCAGCCGGCTGCCAGCGCGGCCAGCAACAAGGGGAACAGGCGGGGGAACAGGTACGTGGTGCGCCGCTGCACCTGGCGGCCGGCGGTCGATGGGATCTGGGTGGCCGGGCTTTGCGTGGTCGGGTTGTGCGTCATGGGTGGTATCGAACAGGACCTGCCGCCGCACTGGCGCCGTCCCGTTCCGTCTCCTTGTCGTTGGTGTGATGGCGGCGCCGCCGGCCCCGCTTTGTTGCCGGAAGATTAGCAGAGCATGACCGGTCTGACCAACAGGCGCAGGTGGCCTGACAAGAATCGCTATGCGGCTTGGTGAATTTCTCAATTGTCCAGTCAGGTTTTTGCTTGCAAAATGGTTGCAAAATTGCAACGGCCGCCGTGCCACAGGGGCGGGACGTTCTAGAATGAAGGCATAAAAAAGCCGGAGAGAGGAGACAACCATGACGTCGAAGACGCATCGCATCGCGTTGCTGTTCAACGCGAACAAGATTTTTGACCGCGAGGTCATCACCGGGATCGCCGATTACCTGTCGAGCACCCGCACCCAGTGGGATCTGTTTTTGGAGGAGGATTTCCGCCTGCGCCTGTCGGGCATCGAGAAGTGGCAGGGCGACGGCATCATCGCCGATTTCGACGACCCGACCGTGGCGGCGGCGCTGGAATCCTGCACGGCGCCGCTGGTGGCGGTCGGCGGGTCGTATGAAGATGCGGCCGATTATCCGGCCGGGGTACCGTACGTCGCCACCGACAACTTCAAGCTGATCAAGCTGGCCTACGAAACGCTGATCGAGGCCGGCTTGCGCAACTTTGCCCTGTTCAGCCTTCCCGAGGCGCGCGAGAACCGCTGGGCGCAGGAGCGCGAAAAGGCGTTCGCGGCCCTGATGCGGCGCGACCGCATGGCGCCGGCCATCTTCCGCGGCCAGTGCACGCGCGCGCCGACCTGGGACGAAGCGGTGCAGGAACAGATCGAATGGCTGCGCAGCCTGCCCAAGCCGGTCGGCATCGTGGCGGTGACCGATGCGCGCGCACGCCAGCTGCTGCAGGCCTGTACCCTGGCCGGCATCGCGGTGCCGGAACAGGTGGCGCTGATCGGCATCGACAACGACCCGCTGGCGCGCGTGCTGACCCGCATCCCGATGAGCTCCGTGATCCAGGGCGCGCAGGAGATGGGACGCACCGCCGCGCACCTGCTGGACCAGATGCTGCACGGCGTGCGCCTGGCCGGCACCCGCATCCTGGTGCCGCCGAGCGGGATCAACGTGCTGGCCTCGAGCCGGCACGAGGCGCCCAAGCACCCGCACGTGATGCGCGCCCGCCACTTCATTCGCCAGTACGCCTGCCAGGGCATCCGCACCGACCAGGTGGCGGACTACGTCGGCATCTCGCGCTCCTCGCTGGAGAGCTACTTCCGCCAGGAGCTCGGCTGCAGCGTGCACGACGAGATCCTGCGCTTCCGGCTCGACACCGCCACCGCCATCCTGGAGCGCGGCGACTGCAACCTGGCCGACGTGGCGCTCAAGTGCGGCTTCACGTCCAGCCAGTACATGCACTCGGTGTTCAAGCGCGAACTGGGCTGCTCGCCGCGCGGCTACCAGGAACGCATGCTGAAGGGGCGCCCGAAGGAACAACGGCAGGAACAGCATTGCGATGACGATGCCATGCTTGCAGGTTGAGCGTCCGGTCCAGCTGTTCACGCTGCGTAACCTGCGCGACATGCGGGTCACGGTCAGCGAGCACGGCGCGGCGCTGGTGTCGTGGTGGGCGCCGGACCGCTACGGCCGCATGGCCGACGTGCTGCTCGGCTACCCCGGCGACGACGGCTATGCGCGCAACGATGCCTGCCTCGGCGCCGTGGTCGAGCGGACATCACGCGTCAACGAGGCCCTTGCCGGCGCCGCGCCGCGCCTGCATGCCCGGCACTGGCGCGGCGAACTGGTGGACGGCGGCGCCGGGCTGCGCCTGCGGCCGGCCGCTGCGGATCATGCGGACGGTGCGGCTGCCTGGTCGCCCGGCTCGGCCCTGGTCGAGGTATGCTACCGCCTGGCCGACGACGGCAGCCTGTCGATCGAGGTCCAGGCCCTGGCCCTGGCGCCGGCCGTGCTCGGCCTCGGCTCGCATGCCTGCTTCAATTTGAATGGCGGTCGCGCCGACGTGCGCGACCACATGCTGCAGATCGACGCCGATTGCTACCTCGAGGCCCTCGGCGGCGCTGGCGACCATGCCGGCGATGGCGGCTCCGGCACCGGCTGGCGCGAGGCGGCGGTGAGCGGCACGCCCTTCGATTTCCGCCGGCCGGCCGCGATCGGTCCGCGCCTGCGCTGGCCGCACGACCAGATCGGCCGCGCCGGCGGCTTCGACCATTGCTACCGCGTCGGCGCGGCGCCGGGTATGGGCACGGGCGGCGAGGGCGGGGCGGGTGGCGTGGTTGGCCGTCCTTTGCGCCAGGTGGCGACCATCCACGACCCTGGCTCCGGGCGCAGCCTGCAGGTCCTGACGACCGAGGCCGGCCTGCGCTTCTACAGCGGCAACCGGCTCGGCGGCGTGGCCGGCCGCGGCGCCAAGCCCTACGCGCCCCATGCCGGCTTCTGCCTCGAGGCCGGCGCCCTGCGCACGCACGGCGGATGCGTCCAGGCCGCGGGCGTGCTGCTGCGCGCCGGCGAAGTGTATCGCCAGGCCACCGTTTATCGGTTATCGTTGCAGGCCTGACAGGTTCTGGAACACCGAAGACATGATGGACAGCATGCAGTTAGCGACACCCGAATGCATCTGGAACGCGGGCGCCCACCTCGGAGAAGGCGCGCTGTGGCACGCGCCGACGCGCTCCGTGTATTTCGTCGACATCAAGGGTCGGCGCATCCACCGCTGTGCGTTTGACGGCAGCGACCGCCGCAGCTGGGACGCGCCCGGCCAGCCCGGCTTCGTGGTGCCGGCCTCAAACGGCGGCATGGTCTGCGCGCTGGAGGACGGCCTGTACCGCTTCGACGAGGCCAGCGGCCGCTTCGACCCGTTGCGCAAGCTAGAGGGCGACCTGCCCGGCAACCGCTTCAACGATGGCCATGTCGATGCCGGCGGCAATCTGTGGTTCGGTTCGATGGACGACGGCCAGGCGCAGCCGACCGGCGCCCTGTACCGGCTCGGCAGCGATGGCGAACTCGCGCGCGCCGACCACGGCTACGTCATCACCAACGGGCCGGCCATCAGCCCGGACGGCAAGACCCTGTACCATACCGACACGCCGCTGCGCCGCGTGTACGCCTTCGACCTGGCGCCGGACGGTACGCTTGCCAACAAGCGCGTGTTCCTGCAGATGCCCGAGGGCAGCCGTCCGGACGGGATGGCGGTCGACAGCGCCGGCTGCCTGTGGATCTGCCTGTTCGGCGCCGGGCGCATCGAACGTCACGCGCCCGATGGCAAGTTGACCGGCGTGGTCCGCTTCCCGTGCACCAACATCACCAAGCTGGCCTTCGGCGGCGGCGACTTGCGCACCGCCTACGTCACCACCGCCTGGAAGGGCTTGAGCCCGGAGCAGCGCGCCGCGCAACCGCTGGCCGGCGGCCTGTTCGCCTTCCGCGTCGAGACGCCGGGGCTGCCGCACCATCTGTTCGGCGCGTGACATTCCGTGCGTTTGTGCGGGCGGAATTTCGGTAATCTTGCAGGCTTTCCATGCCGGATGCCCGACCGATGATGCTTCGAATGTCCCGCCACCTCGTCCTTGGCGCGAGCCTGTCGTTCGCCCTGTGCGCAACAGTCGCCGCGCCCGCCGCGAATCCATACCCGAACACGGCGTCCTTTGGCGTGCCGTTCTCGAAGGACGAACCGTGGTACCGGCAATGCATGCGCGTAGCGCAGACGCCCGCGCCGCGAGTGCAGCCTCCATCGCAGTCCGCATCACGGCTCGATACGGCGCCGGCCGCGCGCGCCGGCGCACCCCGCTGCGATGCCTACGACCTGTATTACACCAAGCGCAGCCAGGCCACGGTCTCGCAGGCGGAATGGAACACGGTACGCCAGTGCGCGCTCGACACCGGCAGCGATGCCATCCTGATGATGCTGTACGCGAACGGCCTGGGCGTGCAGCGCGATACCGGCATCGCGATCCACCACGCCTGCCGCATGGACGCGGCCAAGGCCGAAATGGCAGGCCGCGTGGAACACCTGGCCGAATTGCGCGCCGGTGCGCCGTTCGACCAGTGCGACGACGTCACCAGCGGCCGCATGGGATCGGAGTGCGCCGCCATCCGGGAAACGCAGGCGCTGCGGGTGCGCCAGGCGCGCCTCGACCGCATGGCAACGAGCCTGGCGCCGGCCGGCCGCACCGCCTTCGCGCGCCTGCGCACCGTCCTTGAGCGCTACGTGAATGCCGGCTCCGGGGAGGTCGACATGCAGGGTACCGGCGCAGCGGGGTTCGCGACGGCGCACGAGGGGCGGCTGCGCGAGCAGTTCATGCAGGCCGCGCTCGACCTGGCCGACGGCAAGCTGGCGCCGGCTTCGCCCGCCGACTTCGCCAGGCGCGACCGCGAACTGAACGACATCTACCGCACCGTGATGGCGATACCGTCGAAGCAGGCGGACCAGCCGGATCGCATCGGCGACTCCACCGTCACCCGCGCAGACGTGCGCGCCGCCGAACGGGCCTGGCTGGCCTACCGCGATGCCTTCGTGGCCTTCGCCGCCACGCTGGCGCCACGGGCTGGCGCCGAAGCCCGCGCCAGCGCGCTCAAGACCCTGCTGACACGCCAGCGCATCGCCCAACTGAATCAGCTCGCCCGTTACCGCTAGCAAGCAATTACCCTGGATGCGTCAATTTCATAACGCGCATCGGTCATTACCGCTTTGACACCCGCGAACACGCCAGCCTATGCTGTGGTGTTCGCGACCATCGAAGAGGAGACATCATGACACTGCACCACGCCGATCCACTGTCCGCCGATCTGCTGCCCGCCGATCTGGCCGACGCCCTGCTGGTCGGCCGCGTCTGGCGCCCGGCGCCGGTGGACGGGCCGGCCGTCGTGGCGGTACGACGCGGCCGCGTGGTCGACATCAGCCGCCATGCGCCCACCGTGGCCGACCTGCTCGAACGCGATGACCTGCTGGCCATCGTGCGCGACGCCGACGGCGAGGACCTGGGCGACGTGGCGCAGCTGCTGCAGGCGGGGGCATCGGGCCGGGCCGGACCGGATGCGCCGCGCCTGCTGGCGCCGTGCGACCTGCAGGCGATCAAGGCGTGCGGCGTCACCTTCGCGGTGAGCCTGCTGGAACGCGTGATCGAGGAGCAGGCCAAGGGCGACCCCGGGCGCGCCGTCGACCTGCGCGGCCAGCTGCAGGCCGCGATCGGCACCGACCTGTCGGGCATCGCGCCGGGTTCGGACGCGGCCATGCGGCTGAAGGCGGAATTGAGCGCGCGCGGCCTGTGGTCGCAATACATGGAAGTGGGCATCGGCCCGGATGCCGAGGTCTTCACCAAGTCGCAGCCGATGTCGGCGGTGGGGCATGGCGTCGAGGTCGGCCTGCATCCATCGTCGCGCTGGAACAATCCCGAGCCCGAGATCGTGCTGGCGGTGAACAGCCGCGGCGAGGTGCGCGGCGCCGCGCTCGGCAACGACGTCAATTTGCGCGACATCGAAGGGCGCAGCGCGCTCCTGCTGGGCAAGGCCAAGGACAACAACGGCTCGTGCGCCATCGGTCCCTTCATCCGCCTGTTCGACGCCGGCTTTTCGCTGGACACGCTGCGCCAGGCCGAAGTGGCGATGCTCATCGAAGGCGCGGACGACGGCTTCACGCTGGAAGGCCGCAGCCGCATGCGCGAGATCAGCCGTGATCCGCTCGACCTGGTCGGCCAGACCTGCGGCCCGCACCACCAGTATCCGGACGGCTTCATGCTCTTCCTCGGCACCATGTTCTCGCCGATCAAGGACCGCGACGCGGCCGGCGCCGGCTTCACCCACCATGACGGCGACCGCGTCAGCATCTCGACCCCATCGCTGGGCACGCTGGTCAATACCGTCCGGCGCAGCGACGCGATCGTGCCCTGGACCTTCGGCGTGCGCGCCCTGTACCGCAACCTGGCGCGGCGCGGCCTGCTGGGCAACGATAACTAGAGTGACCATGTCCGAGACTACCCAACCCATGGTCTATGCGACCTATCCCGACCTCGCCGGCAAGCGCGTGGTCGTCACCGGCGGCGCCAGCGGCATCGGCGCCGAACTGGTGGCTGCCTTTGCCGGCCAGGGCGCGCGCGTCTGGTTCGTGGACGTCGACGGCGAGGCCGGCGCCGCTCTGGCCCAACGGCTAACCGAGGCCACGCCGCACGGACACGGCGCGCCGCGCTTCCTGCAGTGCGACCTGACCGACATCGACGCACTCCAGCGCACCTTCGCCGCCATCGACGAGGAAGCGGGCGGGGTCGACATCCTGCTCAACAACGCCGCCAACGACGATCGCCACGAGATCGAGGACGTCACCCCGGCCTACTGGGACAACCGGATGGCGGTCAACCTGCGCCACAAGTTCTTCTGCGCCCAGGCCGTGATCCCGGGCATGAAGCGCCAGGGATACGGCGTGATTTTGAATTTCGGCTCGATTTCCTGGTACCTGGCTTCGTCCCAGCTCGATCTGTACATGACCGCCAAGGCCGGCATCGAAGGCATGACGCGCGGGATGGCGCGCGACCTCGGCCGGTTCGGCATCCGCGCCAACACGGTGGTGCCGGGCGCGGTGCGCACGCCGCGCCAGCAGGCGCTGTGGCACAAGCCGGACGAGGAAGCGCGCATCCTGGCCGGCCAGTGCCTGCCCGAGCGCGTCGAGGTGCAGGACGTGGCGGCGCTGGTGCTGTTCCTGGCTTCAAGCAACGCGCGCCGCTGCAGCGGCCGCGAGTACTTCGTCGACGCCGGATGGTACGGCGCATGAGCGGCGCACCATTCGATACCGCGGCGCCGGCCTGCCTGTGGGACGTCGGCGCCACGCTGGGCGAAGGGGTGCTGTGGGATGCGGCCGCGCGCCGCGTCTGGTTCGTCGACATCAAGGGGCGGCGCATCCATCGCTGCGCAGTTGACGGCACGGCGCGCCGCAGCTGGGATGCGCCGGGGCAGGTGAGCTTCATCGTGCCGGCAGTGGGCGGCGCCATGGTTTGTGCGCTCGAGGATGGCCTGTACCGCTTTGTTGAAGAGAGCGGCGCCTTCGTTCCGCTGGCCCTGGTCGAGGCCGACCTCCCCGGCAACCGATTCAACGACGGCCACGTCGACCACTGCGGCCGGCTCTGGTTCGGCTCGATGCACGACGCCGAGGAAGGGCCGAGCGGCGCCCTGTACCGATTCGACGGCGCGCGCATCGCCTGCATGGAGGAGGGCTACATCATCACCAATGGCCCCGCCGTCAGTCCCGACGGGCGCACGCTGTACCACACCGACACCCTGGACCGGCGCATCCACGCCTTCGACCTGGGGCCGGACGGTGCCCTGTCCGGCAAGCGCACCTTCTTGGAGCTGCAGGGCGGCGGCTATCCGGATGGGATGGCGGTCGACGCCGACGGCCACCTGTGGGTGGCAACCTTCGGCGGCTGGCGCATCGACCGTTTCGATGCGGCCGGACGCAAGGTGGGCGAGGTGTGCTTCCCCTGCGCCAACGTCACCAAGCTGGCCTTCGGCGGGGACGACCTGCGCACCGTGTATGCCACCACGGCGCGCAAGGGCCTGTCGGCCGCGGAACTGGCGGCGCAGCCGCTGGCGGGCGGCCTGTTCACCTTCCGCGTCGACACGCCGGGACTGGCGCAGCACCTGCTGCGCATCGAGGAATGAGAGAATGAATCAAGACAAGAATCCACACAACACGCAACGCCGCTTCCGCTCGCAGGACTGGTTCGACAACCCGGACCGCATCGACATGACCGCGCTCTACCTGGAGCGCTTCATGAACTACGGGATCACGCCCGACGAACTGCGCTCGGGCAAACCCATCATCGGCATCGCCCAGAGCGGCAGCGACATCGCGCCCTGCAATCGCATCCACCTGGACCTGGCCAAGCGCGTGCGCGACGGCATCCGCGACGCCGGCGGCATCCCGATGGAATTCCCGCTGCATCCGATCTTCGAGAATTGCCGCCGTCCGACCGCGGCGCTGGACCGCAACCTGGCCTATTTGGGCCTGGTCGAGATCCTGCACGGCTATCCGATCGACGCGGTGGTGCTGACCACCGGTTGCGACAAGACCACGCCCGCCCAGCTGATGGCGGCCGCCACGGTCGACATTCCGGCCATCGTGCTGTCCGGCGGCCCGATGCTGGACGGCTGGTTCGAGGGTGAACTGGTGGGGTCCGGCGCGGCGATCTGGAAGGGGCGGCGGCGCCTGGCCGCCGGCGAGATCGACGAGGACAAGTTCGTCCAGATCGCCACCGCCTCGGCGCCGTCGGCCGGTCACTGCAACACGATGGGCACGGCGTCGACCATGAATGCGGTGGCCGAGGCGCTCGGCATGTCGCTGACCGGCTGCTCGGCGATTCCGGCGCCGTACCGCGAACGCGGCCAGATGGCCTACGACACCGGCCGCCGCATCGTCGAACTGGCGCACCAGGATGTGCGGCCGTCGACGATCCTGACGCGCGACGCCTTCCTGGATGCGATCGTGGTCAACGCGGCCATCGGCGGCTCCAGCAACGCCCAGCCGCACATCATGGCGATGGCGCGCCATGCCGGCGTCGAGATCGCGCCCGCGGACTGGATGCGCTACGGCTACGACGTGCCGCTGCTGCTCAACATGCAGCCGGCCGGTAAATACCTGGGCGAGCGTTTCCACCGCGCCGGCGGCGTGCCGGCCGTGATGTGGGAACTCGAGCAGCGGGGCCTGCTGCGATCCCGGCGCCCAACCGTTACCGGACGCAGCATGGCGGACAACCTGCTGGACCGCGAAAGCCCGGACCGCGAGATGATCCGCCCGTTCGCCGAACCGCTCAAGGAAACCGCCGGCTTCCTGGTCCTGAAGGGCAACCTGTTCGACTTCGCGATCATGAAGACCAGCGTGATTTCGCCGAGCTTCCGGCAACGCTACCTGTGCGAGCCGGGCTCGGAAAACCGCTTCGAGTGCAAGGTGGTGGTGTTCGACGGGGCCGACGACTACCACCACCGCATCAACGATCCGGCCTTGGGCATCGGCGAGCGCACCATGCTGGTGATCCGCGGCGCCGGGCCAGTCGGCTGGCCCGGTTCGGCCGAAGTGGTGAACATGCAGCCGCCGGATGCGCTGATCAAGCAGGGCATCGCGGCGCTGCCGACCCTGGGCGACGGGCGCCAGTCCGGCACCTCGGACAGCCCGTCGATCCTGAACGCTTCACCGGAAAGCGCGGCCGGCGGCAACCTGGCGCTGCTGCGGACCGGCGACGTGGTGCGGGTCGATCTGAACACCGGACGCTGCGACGTGCTGCTGCCTGACGCCGAACTGGAGGCGCGGCGCCGCGAGTCGCCGCCGGCGATCCCGGCGAGCCAGACGCCGTGGCAGGAAATCTACCGCGCCACCGTGGGACAGTTGCACACTGGCGCCTGCATGGAACTGGCGCTGCCTTACCGCGGCGTGGGGCACGACATGCCGCGGCATAACCACTAGGCGCTGCGGTCCCGGCAATGCCGGGACCGGCGCGGGTGCTCAGTCCTTGTACTTGGGCCCGTTATGCAGGAACACGCCACCCTGGAAGGTCAGGGTGATGTCGTTCATGTCTTCCCAGTTCACCGCGTCCGGCACCTTGTCGGCGAACTGGCGCGAGCTTTCCTGGGGCTTGTAGCCCAGGTGGCGCGAGTGGCGGTCGTCCCACCAGCGGCCGTCGTTGTCCGAGGTGCCGAAGGCGATGGTGTGGCCCACGCGCGGGGTCAAGAGCGAACGGCGCAGCAGCTGCACCATGTCGTCCAGGCCGAGCCAGGTGGTCAACTGGCGGTAGTTGGTGGCTTCCGGCCAGCAGTAGCCGATGCGGATGCACACGGTCTCGACGCCGAAGCGGTCCCAGTAATAGCGCGACAGCGATTCGCCGAACACCTTCGACACGCCGTAGTAGCCGTCCGGGCGCGGCGGCATGGTGGCGTCGACCAGGTCGGTGGTCTTGTACATGCCCATGGTGTGGTTGGTGCTGGCGAACACCACGCGCCGGATCCCCAGCTTGTGCACCGCCTCGTACAGGTTGACCATGCCCAGGATGTTGGCCTGCATGATCGGCGCGAACGCTTCCTCGGTCGAGACGCCGCCGAAGTGCAGGATGGCGTCGACGCCTTCGCACATCTTCATGACCTGGTCGCGGTCGGCCAGGTCGCACTGGAACACTTCCTCGTTCGGGCCGGCGGGGCCGATGTCGGCCAGGTCGGCCAGGCGCACGATATCGGCAAATTCATGCAGGCGTTCGCGCAGGCGGCGGCCCAGGTTGCCGGCGGCGCCGGTGAACAGGATACGTCTGAAGGGTTTCGTCATGGCTGTCCGGGAAAGAGCGCGTAGGCGCGGATACCCGCGATTGTCGCAGATATGCGCGCTGCGTTGCGATCAGCGGCGTGACGTTTTCACTGCCGGGCCGCGGGTGCAGCGGGCACGCTTCGGCATCCGGCAAGCGCGCACGTGTCGGAATATTTCTGCGCACAATATTTCACATTGTTTATAATTCATCGATCCGCATCTCATAAGCGTCGACAAGGATAGTTGTGACGACAGGTAAGTCAAAAGAAGAACGCAAGGATGTGCCGCTGGACCATGCCGGCCACGGCGCCAGTGCCGGCGTACCCGCCGCCGGCGAACTCGAAGGCAACAGCTACCACCCGCTCGGCAATCCGGGTGTGCGCCACTGGCAGACCAGCCAGATCTCGCGCCCCGGCCTGGAAGAGCGCGGCAACATCTTCTTTGCCGCGATCGAGATGACGCGCATGCCGATGGTGGTGACCGACCCCAACCAGCCGGACAATCCGGTCGTGTTCGCCAACCGCGCCTTCCAGGACCTGACCCAGTACAGCGAAGAACAGATCCTCGGACGGAACTGCCGCATCCTGCAGGGCGAGCAGACCGATCCCAACGCGGTTGCCGAGATCCGCGCCGCGGTGCGCGAGCAGCGCGCGGTGTCGATCGACATCCTGAACTACAAGGCCGACGGGCGGCCGTTCTGGAACGGCATGTTCTTCGGCCCGGTGTACGACGACCAGGGCCGCCTGCTGTACTGGTTCGGGTCGCTGATGGACATCACGCGCCGCCGCGTCAGCGAGCAGGCCTACCTGCAAGCCCAGAAGATGGAAGCGATCGGCCAACTGACCGCCGGCGTGGCGCACGACTTCAACAACCTGATGCAGGTCGTCACCGGCAACCTGGAACTCGCCAAAATCGCGATCGATGACCGCGACGCCATGCTGCAGGCGATCGAGCGCGCGCGCCTGGCCGGCGAAAAGGCCAGCAAGCTCACCCAGCAACTGCTGACCTTCGCGCGCAAGCAGCGCCTGGAACCGCGCCGCCTGAATTTGAATTCGCTGGTGGTCGAGTTTTCCGAGATGCTCGTGCGTACGTTGGGCGACAAGGTCGACCTGCAGCTCGACCTGAAGCCCGGCCTGCCGGCCTGCACCCTCGACGCCACCCACATGGAGATGGCGTTGCTGAACGTCCTGATCAACGCGCGCGACGCGCTGCCCGAGGGCGGCAAGGTGACCATCGCCACCTCCACCATGGCCGACCCGGAACGGCTCGAACGCCATCACCTGGAGCCGGGCGCCTACGTCGTGATCTGCGTGATCGACAAGGGCGAGGGCATGTCCCCGGAAATCCTGAGCCGCGCCACCGAACCCTTCTTCACCACCAAGGGGCCGGGTACCGGCCTGGGACTGGCGATGGTGCACGGCTTCGTCCAGCAGTCGCACGGGCGGCTCGAGATCGAGAGCGAAGTCGGGCGCGGCACCACGATCCGCATGATCTTCCCGGTCGCCGGGCAATCGCACGTCGAGCGCAACCTGCGCGCCGCCAGTCCCGACACCGGCAACTGGACCCCGGCCGCGCTGATCGGCGTGCACACCATCCTGGTGGTCGACGACAGCCACGACGTGCGCGAACTGGCCGAGGCGCACCTGCGCCACCTCGGCTACCGCGTGCTGTCGGCCCACAGCGGGGAAGACGCGCTGGAACTGATCGAACGGTATGGCGACATCGACCTGCTGTTTACCGATATCATCATGCCGGGCGGGATGAACGGCCTGCGCCTGGCGGAACTGGTGCGCGAGCGCCAGCCGGAGGTCCCGGTGATCCTGGGCACCGGCTACATGAACGAGATACCGTCGATGAGCGCATCGGCCGGAAGCCTGAGCGTGCTGGTCAAGCCGTACCGGATGGCGGAACTGGCCGAGCGCGTGCGCCTGGCCCTGAAGGTCGACGTGCGCGCGCGGCCGGCGCTCGACGGGCAACACGAAGGATGACGATGAAGCACGTGCTCGTGGCGGACGACGAAGACGCCATCACTTATATATTCCGGCGCTACCTGGAAGCGGCCGGGTTCCGCGTCAGCACCGCCGGCGACGGCGTCGAGGCGCTCGAGCTGTTCGCGGCCGGCGACGTCGACGCGCTGGTCACCGACGTGCGCATGCCGCGCATGGGCGGCGAGGAGCTGATTGCGCACGTAAGAAAGGCGCGCCCGGCGCTGCCGGTGGTGGTGGTGTCGGCCTATCCGAGCGAAATCAAGGCGGTCGGGCGCGACGTGCGCGTATTCGCCAAGCCGGTCGACGCGGCCAAGCTGGTGGCGGCGGTGTCCGAGCTCGCGGGCGGCCCCGATAAATGAAAAACGCATGACGATCCTCGAAAACCTTCGTTGTCGATCCAATCATGCGCCCTTAATCTGGCGGCTCCACGACTCATCCGCGAGCTGTCATGTCCGCTGTCCTTCAATCGCCGCTGCATCGCCAGCAGTTTGCCATACGCCCGTTCGACGCCGCCCTCGGCGCCGAGGTCCTGGGCCTCGATCTGTCGCTGCCCATCGGCGATGATGATTTCGCGCGCCTGCACCGTGCGCACCTGATGCACCACGTGCTGGTGTTCCGCGAGCAGCACATCACCGCCGGCCAGCAAGTCGAGTTCAGCCGCCGTTTCGGCCCGCTGCAGATCCACGTGCTGCGCCAGTTCCAGCTCCCGGCCCAGCCGGAAATCCTGATCGTCTCCAACATCCGCGAAAACGGCCAGCCGATCGGCCTGGGCGACGCCGGCCACTTCTGGCATTCCGACCTGTCGTACAAGGAAACCCCGAGCCTGGGCTCGATGCTGCACGCCCAGGAACTGCCGCAGGACGGCGGAGACACCCTGTTCGCCAACCAGCACACCGCCTGGGAACAACTGCCGGCCCACCTGCGCCGCGCGGTCGAACACCTGAAGGCCGAGCACAGCTACCTGGCGCGCTATGCGGACCTGCAGAAGAAGAACCCGTGGCGTCCGAACCTGACCCAGGCCCAGATCGACGAAGTCAAGCCGGTGGTGCACCCGGTGGTGCGCACCCACCCGGAAACCGGCCGCAAGGCGCTGTTCGTAAGCGAGCACTTCACCACCCGCATCGTCGGCATTCCGGAAGACGAAAGCCGCGCGCTGCTGGCCGAACTGTTCGACCTCAGCACCCGCCCCGAGCACGTCTACCGCCACCAGTGGCAGCCGCACGACATGGTGTTCTGGGACAACCGTTCGCTGATGCACCTGGCCGCCGGCTGCCCGGACGACCAGTGCCGCAAGCTGTACCGCACCACGATCGAAGGCGACGTGCCGTTCTGACCGGCGCCGCCCTGCATCCACCCGATACGAAAGAACTCATGATCCGCTTGTCGTTCCCGAAGTTCGCATTCCCGAAGCTCGCCACCGCGCTGGCGCTGTCCGGTCTCGTCTCTGCGGCCATGGCGCCGGCCGCCGCCCATGCCGAGGGCACGCTGCGCGTCGCCCAGCAGTTCGGCGTGGTCTACCTGCTGCTGAACGTGGCCCAGGACCAGAAGCTGATCGAGAAGCACGGCCAGAAGCAGGGCGTGCCGGTCAAGGTCGAGTGGATCCAGCTTTCGGGCGGCAACGCCGTCAACGATGCGCTGCTGTCCGGCTCGATCGACGTGGCCGCCGCCGGCGTCGGTCCGCTGTTCACGATCTGGGACCGCACCAGGGGGCGCCAGAACGTCAAGGGCGTGGCGTCGCTCGGCAACTTCCCGTACTACTTGGTCTCGACCAATCCGAACGTCAAGACCGTCGCCGACTTCTCCGACAAGGACCGCATCGCGCTGCCGGCCGTCACGGTGTCGGTGCAGGCGCGCATCCTGCAGATGGCCGCCGCCAAGCAGTGGGGCACCGGCCAGTTCGCGCGCCTGGACCGCCTGACCCAGGCGGTGCCGCATCCGGACGCCACCGCCGCCGTCATCGCCGGCCAGACCGAGATCAACGCCCACTTCGCCAACCCGCCGTTCCAGGACCAGGAACTGGCCGGCAACCCGAAGGCCCACATCGTGCTCAATTCCTACGACGTGCTGGGCGGCCCGAGCTCGTCGACGGTGCTGTACGCCACCGAAAAATACGTCAAGAACAACCCGAAGACCTACCGCGCCTTCGTCGATGCGCTGGCCGAGGCGGCGCAGCTGATCACCAAGAATCCCGAGCTGGCCGCCGACGCCTACCTGCGCGTGACCAAGGCGAAGATGGACCGCGCCTTCCTGGTGAAGGTGATCAAGAATCCGCAGATCCAGTTCAAGGTCGCGCCGCAGAACACCCTCGGACTGGGCCAGTTCATGCAGCAGGCCGGCGCCATCAAGAACAAGCCGGCCAACTGGCGCGACTACTTCTTTGAACATCCGGCCCTGGCATCCGGCAGCTGAAGGAATCATCATGAACGTACTGCCTTTCCAGGTCATCCAGAACGAACCACTGCTGCGCGCGCATGGGGTTACGATCGAGTATCCGGCGCCCCAGGGCACGGTGCGCGCCACGCATGAGGTCAGCTTCGAAGTCTGGCGTGGCGACCGCTTCGTGCTGCTCGGCCCGTCCGGCTGCGGCAAGTCGACGCTGCTGAAGGCGGTCGGCGGCTTCATCGCCCCGCGTGCCGGCAGCCTGGTGCTGGACGGGAAACCGATCCACAAGCCGGGCCCGGACCGCATCGTCGTGTTCCAGGAATTCGACCAGCTGCCGCCCTGGAAGACGGTCAGGCAGAACGTGATGTTCCCGCTGCTGGCCGGGGGCACGTCGCGCAAGGAAGCCGACGCGCGCGCCCGCCACTGGCTGGCCAAGGTCGGGCTGGGACGCTTCGAGGACGCCTACCCGCACACCCTGTCCGGCGGCATGAAGGCGCGGGTGGCGATCGCCCGCGCGCTGGCGATGCAGCCCGAGATCCTGCTGATGGACGAACCCTTCGCCGCGCTGGACGCCCTCACGCGCCGGCGCATGCAGGAAGAGCTGCAGGCGCTGTGGGAAGAGGCGCGCTTCACGATGCTGTTCGTGACCCACTCGATCGAGGAAGCGCTGGTGGTCGGCAACCGCATCCTGCTGCTGTCGCCGCATCCGGGACGGGTGCGCGCCGAAATCAATAGTCACCAGTTCGGCCTGCACAGCGCCGGCAGCCCGGAATTCCAGACCGCCACGAACCGCATCCACCACCTGCTGTTCGGCCCCGAAGGCGGGGCGGTTGAACATGGACACGCAAATGACGCCGGCGTCGCGGCGAAGGCGGTGCTGTCATGAGCGCGCAATGGGATCCGCCGGTACGTCCGGAATACGAATTGCCGCTAGCCGCCGCCGGCGCCGCCGGCAGTGCGACAGGCGGCGCGGCGCTGGCCAGCCGTCCGTTCACCGTGTTCGAGCGCCTGGGCCAGGCCGGCTGGCTGCGCAAGGGATTGCTGTTGCTGGTGGTGGCGGCGCTGTGGGAAGCGATGGCGCGCTGGACCGACAACGATTTGCTGCTGCCGGGCGTGCTGCAGACGGGGCGCGCCTTCGTCGAGGGCGTGGTCTCGGGCGAACTGCCCGGCTACATCGGCGTATCGCTGTGGGTACTGCTGCAGGGTTACCTGGCAGGCGTAGCAGGCGCCTTCATCCTGACCTCGCTGGCCATGTCGACCCAGGTCGGACGCGATCTGCTGGAAACCCTGACCGCGATGTTCAACCCGCTGCCCGCGATTGCGCTGCTGCCGGTGGCCCTGCTGTGGTTCGGCCTGGGCAAGGGCAGCCTGGTGTTCGTGCTGATGCATTCGGTGATGTGGCCGCTGGCGCTGAACACCTATGCGGGATTCCGCTCGGTGCCGGAAACGCTGCGCATGGCCGGCCGCAACTATGGCCTGGGTGGATTCAGGATGATCACCGAGATCCTGGTGCCGGCCGCGCTGCCCGCCATCCTGTCGGGCCTGAAGATCGGCTGGGCCTTTGCCTGGCGCACCCTGATCGCGGCCGAGCTGGTGTTCGGCACCACCTCGGGCAAGGGCGGCCTCGGCTGGTACATCTTCCAGAGCCGCAATGAATTGTTCACCGACAAGGTGTTCGCCGGGCTGGCCGCCGTGATCGTGATCGGCCTGGTGTTCGAGAACGTGGTGTTCCAGTCGATCGAGCGGATCACGGTGCGGCGCTGGGGGATGCAGCGCTGAGCCTGCGCCGGCGGGATCGAAGGTCGGCTCGAGGCCGGCCTTTGATCCCGGCCTGAAGCCTGGCCCTGCGTGTTTGCTTATTACCTTGTGATACGTTAGGATCGCCGGTCATGCACTCGCACCAGACCACGACCGATGACCTTCCTGAACGTCCCTTACGCAGAAAAAGATGAAGCCCGCGCCCTGGGCGCACGCTGGAATCCCGGCCGCAAGCGCTGGTATGTTCCGGACGGCGTGGCGCTCGAGGCGTTCGGCAAATGGATGCCGAAGGAAGGCGCCGACGCCGGCGGCGCGGCCGGATCCAAGCCGGGTGCGAAATCCGGCGGCGGCCGCGTCGATGCCTACGCCGCCAAGCAGGTGACCGGCGCTGGCTATGTCGAGCTGGCCCATGACTGCAATCCCTTCGAAGTCTGCGCCGAGTGCGCCTTGCCGCTGGCGCAGAGCGGCTGGACCGCCGCGCGTGCCGGGCTGCTGGACGTGCTGGGCAAGCTCAAGCGCTGAGCGGTCCCGAACCAGCTGCCCGGCACCGGCCGGGCTGGCTTACTGGCCCGGCATCACCAGCACCTGCAGCCCCGATGCCGTTCCCGGCGCGTGATACACGCGCTGGGTCGCCTTCCTGAAGTCTTCCGGCTTCGCCTTCGGGATCGACACGAAGGTCTGCGGATTCAAGTCGACCAGCGGGAACCACGAGCTCTGCACCTGCACCATGATGCGGTGGCCGCGGCGGAAGGTGTGGTTGACGTCGCCCAGGTGATAGCTGATCGCTTCCACCTTGCCCGGGGTGAACGGTTCCGGCTTCTCGAAGCTGTTGCGGAACTTGCCGCGCAGCGGATTACCGCGCACCAGCATCTGGTAGCCGGCCATCGGCGATGATGGCGTGCCGACGTCGCGGCCGCGTTCGTGCGGCTCGCCGCCGGCTGGATATTCGGCCGGATACACGTCGATCAGCTTGACCACCCAGTCGGCATCGGTGCCGGTGGTCGAGACGAACAGCTTGGGGGTGACGGGGCCGGCGATGGTCACGTCTTCTTCCAGCACATCGCTCTGGTACACCAGCACGTCCGGACGCGAGGCGGCGAAGCGCTGGTCGGACACCATGTACTCCTGCGGCACGTCGGTGGTGGCGTAGCCGACGTAGGGCACCGGCTTCCTCGGATCGGCCACGTATTCGTCGAATTGCGCGCCACCTGCGGCGCCGGATGCGGCGGGCTGCTGCCAGCCCAGTTTGCCGTCGGCGCCGAAGTACAGCGTGCGCGCTTTCGCCTGCGCCGGCGGCCAGGCGTTGTACTGGCGCCAGACGTTGGAGCCGGTCTCGAAAGCGGTGACCTCGGCGATCGGCTTGGCCGGCTTCACGCCCTTGAGCTGCTGCTCGAAGAAGGGGAACTGGATCTGCGTGCGGAAATCCTCGCCGGTCTTGCGGTCGAACGAGACCTGGCCCAGGCGCTTGCCCTCGTAAGCGGCCCAGCCGCCGTGCACCCACGGCCCCATCACCAGGCTGTTGAAGATGCCGGGGTTGTTCTTCCTGATCGCGTGATAGGTGGTGAACGGACCCTGCGGGTCCTCGGCGTCGAACCAGCCGCCCACGGTCAGCACCGCCGCCTTGACGTTTTTCAGGTGCGGGGCGATGGCGCGGATCTTCCAGAAGTCGTCGTAGGTGTCGTGGTCGATGGTCGGCGCCAGCAGCGCGCGCTGGTTGTCGCTCAGGGCGCCCAGGATGTTCTGCATCGTCAGGCGCTGCAGGAAGAAGTCGTAGGCGTCGGCGGTGCCGTAGTCGAAGCTGGACCAGGTCTTGGGCAGCGGCGTCGGGTTCTGCTGCTCGGTGAACGAGGCGTAGAAGCCGAAGTTCGCCGCCAGCATGAACGCGCCGCCGTGGTAGGAGTCGTCGCCCATGTACAAATCGGTGACCGGCGCCTGCGGCGAGGCGGCCTTGATCGACGGGTGCGAATCGATGATGCTGGCCGAGGTGTAGAAGCCCGGGTAGCTGATGCCGTAGATGCCGGCCTTGCCGTTGTTGCCCGGGACGTGCTTGAGCAGCCATTCCATGGTGTCGTACATGTCCCGGCTTTCCTGGCCCTCGCCGGCGCCGCGCTTGGCGACCGCGTGCGGCGTCATCTCGACCCACTTGCCCTCGGACATATAGCGGCCGCGCACGTCCTGCTTGACGAAGATGTAGCCGGCATCCTCGAATTCCTTCGACGGCCCGATCTGCTTGGGGAACCAGTCGACGCCGTAGTGGCGCTCGCCGTCCGCGTTCACGCCCACGCTGTACGGCGTGCGGTTGACCAGGAAGGGATAGGTCTTCGATGTGTCCTTCGGCACGTACACCACGGTGAACAGGCGGGTGCCGTCACGCATCGGGATGCGGTACTCATACTTGGTATAGCTCTCGCGCAAATCGCGCTGGACGGACGGCTTGTCGGCTGCATCCGCTGCGGCGGCAGCGGCAGCGGCAGCGGCAGCGGTAGCGGCATGCACGGCCGGCGCGCCGAAGGCGAGTGCCAGCATCAGGGCGAGGACGGGGAGGGGACGGCGGGTCATGGATTCCTTCATGCGAAAAGGGTGTTGGCGGGCAAACCGCGAGTATAAGTGGACAGGTGCAGGCTTGTCATTCGGCCATCGCCGCGCAAGCTGGCCGGGGGCAGTATTGACGTGCGCACGATAGCCGCCCGGGCGCCTGGCTTGTTCAAAAAATAACGGCATAATCGCATCCAGTCCAAGGAGCAAGGCATGCCGCACGTCACCCGTCCGCGATCATCGAAACGCCGCAACGCCTGGCTGGCGCTGCTCGCGCTATTGCTCGTCCTTGCCCTGGCGGCGTGGGCCATCATGCACCACCCCGAAATCGACCGGGAGCCCGCCGCCCAGCGCCAGGCCTTCGAACCAGTCATCGTCGAACGCGGCGCGCGCCTGGCCGCGGTCGGCACCTGCGCCGCCTGCCATACGGTCGACCTGGCGCGGCCCTTTGCCGGCGGCCTGCCCCTGGCGACGCCGTTCGGCACCATCTACAGCACCAACATCACGCCGGATGCGCGCACCGGCATCGGCGACTGGAGCGAAGCCGCCTTCACGCGCGCGCTGCGCGAAGGCGTGTCGCGCGACGGCCACCTGCTGTACCCGGCCTTCCCCTACGACCACTACACGCGCATGACCCAGGACGACATCCGCGCGCTGTACGCCTACTTCATGACGCGTCCCGCCCTGGCGTCGCCGGCGCCGCAGAACGACCTGCGCTTCCCGTTCGGCTTGCGGCCGCTGGTGGCGTTCTGGAACATCCTGTACCTGGAACGCAAGCCCTGGATGCCGGACCCGAAGCAGGGCGTCGAATGGAACCGCGGCGCCTACCTGGCCGACGCGCTGGCCCACTGCGCCGCCTGCCATTCGCCGCGCACCAGGCTGGGCGGCCCGGATCAGCGCCGTTTCCTCGATGGCGGCGAAGCCGAGGGCTGGTACGTGCCGGCGCTGAACGCCAACTCGCCGTCGCCGCTGCCGTGGACGCGCGACCACCTGGCCGAGTACCTGCGCACCGGCATCGCCCCCGACCACGCCGCGGCCGGCGGCCCGATGCAGGCGGTGGTCGAGAATTTGCGCCTGGCCGATCCGGCCGACGTCGATGCGATCGCTACCTATGTATACAGTTACCTCAGGCACGTCCCGGCGCAGGCATCGCCGGCGCCGATGGCCGCGCAGGCCCTCCAGGCCGGGGAACCGGCACATCTACCGCAGCCGCGCGCCGACGATCCCGACCTGGCGCGCATGCGCACCGGCTACGCCGTGTATGCGAACGCCTGCGCCCGCTGCCACGACCTGGGACGCGCCGAGACCTCGGGCGCTGCGCTGCCGCTGCAAAAGGCGGTGGCGCTGTACGATCCCGACCCGCGCAGCCTGATCCACATCGTCCGCGACGGCATCGCTCCACCCGACGGCGAGCCGGCGCGCTGGATGCCCGGTTTCGCCGGCATCCTTGACGACGGCCAGACGGCCGCCTTGATGGCTTACCTGCGGCGCTACGGCGCGGACAAGCCGGCCTGGGACAACATCGAGGACAGCGTCCGGAAAGCCAAGCAGCCATGACCACCTATCACCTGCGCGTTAACGGCCGCGACCACGCCGTCGACACCGATCCCGACACCCCCCTGTTGTACGTGCTGCGCAACGACCTGCAGCTGAACGGCGCCAAGTTCGGCTGCGGCCTGGGCCAGTGCGGCGCCTGCACCGTGACGCTCGATGGCGCCGCCGTGATGTCCTGCCTGGTGCCGGTGTCGGTGGTCGGCAAGCGCCCGGTCGGCACCGTCGAGGGACACGCCGGCGGGCACGCCGGAGCGCGCGTGACCGCCGCGCTGGAGCAGGCCTTCGTCGCCGAGCAGGCGGCGCAGTGCGGCTACTGCATCGCCGGCATGATCATGCGCGCCGCCAGCCTTCTGGCGCGCAACGCGGCGCCGAGCGACGCCGAGATCCGCAAGCACATGATGCCGAACCTGTGCCGCTGCGGCACCCACATGCGCATCCTGCGCGCGGTGCGCAGGGCTGCCGATACGCTGGGCAGCGGCAGCGGCAGCGGCAGGCCGGCCGGCGGGAGCAAGGCATGAGCGGCCCGCTGGACAACTACGCGGACAAGCGCACGGACGAATGCACGGACAAGCGCACGGATCAAAACGTGGACCCGCACGCGCAGGCGCGGCACCCGGCCAGCCCGGCGCGCCGGCGCCTGCTGGTGGCGGGTGGTTCGCTGACCCTGGCCTTCACGTTGGGGCCGGCCTGGCCGCAGGCCGAGAACGAAGCCTCCGACGGCAAGATGCCGGGCAGCCTGGGCAAGGAACCGTGGCTGGACGCGTGGATCCGCATCGATGCCGACAACGCCATCACCGTCTTCACCGGCAAGGCCGAACTGGGGCAGGGCATCAGGACCGCGCTGCTGCAGGTGGCGGCGGAAGAGCTGCAGGTGGCGCCGGCGAAGATGCGGCTGGTCACCGCCGACACCGCGCGCACCCCGAACGAGGGCTACACGGCGGGCAGCCATTCGATGCAGGACAGCGGCACCGCGCTGCGCTACGCCGCGGCCCAGGTGCGCACGGTGCTGGCCGGGTTCGCGGCGCAGCGCTTCGGCGTCGATGCCGCCACACTGCTTGCGCGCGATGCTGCGTTCCAGGCGCCGGACGGCCGCCGCGCCACCTATGGCGAATTGCTGGCCGGACGCCAGCTGCACCTGCGCGCCGACCCGAGCGTCAAGCCACGCAACCCGGCCAGCCACACGGTGGTGGGCAAGAACCTGGCGCGGGTCGACATCCCGGCCAAGGTCAGCGGTGGCGTCGCCTACGTGCAGGACCTGCGCCTGCCCGGCATGGTGCATGCGCGCGTGGTGCGCCCGCCCGCGAACGCGGCGCAGCTGCTGGCGCTGGACACGGCGGCGGTGGCGCGCCTGCCGGGCGTCCTGAAAGTGGTGCGCGACGGACGCTTCCTGGCCGTGATCGCCGACGGCGAATACCGCGCGGTCAAGGCCGCAGCCGCCCTGGCGCTGGCGGCGCGCTGGGAGGTGCCGGCGGCGCTGCCGCAAGCCCCTGACACGGCGGCGCTGGTGCGCAGCCTGCCCGCCCAGCCGTATCCAATCCTGGAGCGTGGCGCGGTAGCCACTGCAGGCGCCGCCGGGCGCACCATCAGCGCCAGCTACAGCCGCCCGTTCCAGCTGCACGCGTCGATCGGTCCCTCGTGCGCGGTGGCGCAGCTCATCGACGGCAAGTACACCGTGTGGACCCACAGCCAGGGCGTGTATCCGCTGCGCGCGGCGCTGGCCGAGTTGCTCGGCGCGCCGCAGGAAGCGATCCATTGCATCCATACGGAGGGTTCCGGCTGCTATGGCCACAATGCCGCCGACGACGTCGCCGCCGATGCCGCGCTGCTGGCGCGCGCCTTCCCCGGCCGGCCGGTGCGGGTGCAGTGGATGCGCGAGGATGAACACGGCTGGGAACCCTTCGGCTCGCCGATGGCGATGAGCGTGCAGGCGACGCTCGATGCGTCCGGCCGCATCGCCGACTGGCGCTATGACGTCTGGAGCCCGCCGCACAACACGCGGCCGGGCAAGGCCGGCAACCTGCTGGCCGCGACCCACCTGGCGCGCCCGTTCACGCCGCCGACGCCCAAGCCCAGTCCCCAGCCCGAAGGCGCCGGCGACCGCAACGGCATCCCGCTGTACGTGCTGCCGAACGCGCGCGTGGTGCACCACTTCCAGCCGGCCGCGCCGCTGCGCACGTCGGCCCTGCGTTCGCTCGGCGCCTACGGCAACGTGTTCTCGATCGAGAGCTTCATGGACGAACTGGCGCGCGCCGCGCAGGTGGATCCGGTGGCGTTCCGCCTGCGCCACCTGGACGACCCGCGTGCCATCGAGGTGGTGCGCACGGCGGCGCAGCGCTTCGGCTGGGACGCCTACAGGCGCAGCCCGCGCGGCCAGCCGCTGCGCGGGCGCGGCTTCGCTTTTGCCCGCTACAAGAACCTGGCTGCCTATTGCGCGCTGGCGCTGGAAGTCGAGGTGGCGCGCGAGACCGGCCTGGTGCGCATCACGCGCGCCGTCGCGGCGGTCGATTGCGGCGAGGTCGTCAATCCGGACGGGGTGCGCAACCAGATCGAGGGCGGCATCATCCAGTCCGCCAGCTGGACCCTGCTGGAACGGGTGCGCTTCGATGCGACCCAGGTCCTCACCCGGGACTGGGCCGGCTATCCGATCCTGCGCTTCAACCAGGCGCCGCAGCGGCTCGAGGTGCACCTGGTGAACCGGCCGGGCCAGCCCTTCCTGGGCACCGGCGAGGCGGCGCAGGGCCCGACCGCGGCGGCGATCGCGAACGCGGTGGCCGATGCTTGCGGGCTGCGCCTGCGCGATGTGCCGCTGGACCGGGCGCGGGTACGGGCGGCGCGCTGAAGCGCGTTTGAGGACCATCAAGCTACCCGGACCGGGTGGGCACAGACTCTAGCCACGGCATGCAGTGGCTTCCCGTTCCTTGCAACGTGCTTCCCCTGCTCGTTTTCCCTGCTTATTACAACCTTGATAATGCGTCGGTCCACGCCGGCCGGTTGGGCGTCAGCGCCATGTGCCTGGGCGCGGTCGCCATGTGCCGTTGACCGGAACGCGTGCGCTGTCGCGCTGGAGACAGGAATGCAGACAACACCTTGGACAAAGCGGCTGATGGCATGGGTCGCGCCGATCGCCCGGCTGGCGAGGCTCGACCCCTGGCAGCGGCAATCGCTTCTTGCCGCGGGCCTGGCCACAAGCCTGCTGATTGCGGCGCCTGCCGGCGCCGACGACGGCCGCGGCAGCAACGGCGGCAGCAAATGGGCCGCCTCCTGGGCCACCTCGATCCAGTCGGCCTACGTCCTGCCGACGACGCCGCAGGGCGCAGCGGTACCGGGCTTCGATCCGCAGCCCGATCTGAGCATCCCGCTGCCGAACGCCACCACCACCGGTGCGGTGAACCAGACGTTCAGGATGATCATCAAGCCGGACCTGTGGGGGCGCACGATACGCGTGCGCTTTTCAAACGTGTTCGGCACCAAGCCGGTGACGTTCAGCCAGGCCGCGGTGGCGCTGCAAGGCTACCAGGCCAACCTCGTGCCCGGCACCAGCGTCACCCTGACCTTCAACGGCAACAGGCGCGTCACCATTCCCGCCGGACAGCAACTGTTCAGCGATCCGGTCGACCTGCCGTTCGTTCCGGCCGCCAACCCGCATGGGCTGGCCGGACGCAACCTGGCGGTCAGCTTTGCGGTCGATGGCGCTTCGGGGCCGCTGAGCCATCACGCCAGCGCTTTCACGACGTCCTATATCAGCGCCGCCGATTCCGGCGACAAGGTGCGCGAAGAGGACGATACCGCCTTCCCGTATTCGACCACCTCTTTCTTCTTCGTCAGCCAGCTCGACGTGCTGGCGCCGAAGGACACGCTGGTCGTCGTCGCCTTCGGCGATTCGATCACGGACGGCACCTTTTCCACGCTCAACGGCAATGACCGCTGGTCGAACGTGATGTCGCGCCAGCTGCACAAGCGGCTCGGCCACCGGGTCAGCGTCGTCAATGCCGGCATCGGCGGGAATGCCGTGGTGGCCTTGCGCACCGGGCAGCCGGCCACGCAGCGGGTGGGGCGCGACGTCATCGGCTTGTCGGGCGTGAACCTGGTGGTCTGGATGGAGGGCATCAACGACCTCGGCGGCGGCCTGGTGACGCCCGAGCCGGTCATCGCCGGCTACAGGCAGGTGGTGGCGGCCTTGCGCCAGGCGCGCATCGGCGTCATCGGCGCCACCCTGACATCAAGCTACGTGCCGGGCGGGCAGGTGCCGGCGAACAGCCCGCTGGCGGCGGTCAGCCCGACGCTCGCGGCCCAATACGGCAGCGCGCAGACCGACGCCTACCGCAGGACGCTGAACCGTTTCATCCTGACGGGCGGCCTGTTCGATGCAACCGCCGACTTCGCCGCGATGACGACCGATCCCGCCACCGGCACCCTGTACCGGCCGTTCGTGCCGAACAGCGAAGGCAGCGCCGGCGATTACCTGCACCCGAACCGTGCCGGCTACCAGGCGATGGGCGTGACGGCGGCACATGCGGTGTTCGGCTGGCTGCGCGGCAGGCATGCGGCGGCAGCGGGCGTCCGTGAGGCAGCGAACTGACCCGGGCGCGGTCCGGGGCCATCATCCAGGGTCTGATACCACCGACCGAGGATGACGCCATGACGCTTGATTTCGACCGCACCGACAACCAGCACCGCCCGCCGCTCGGACCCCTCAAGGGCGCCACGACCAAGCCGCTGATCGTGACCCCGACCTTCGTCAGCCGCGTCGACGACACGGCGCGCGGCGAACGGCCCCAGGATGCCGGGGCGTCGAAAAGCCGCCACGGGCACGAGGTGCACTTCCCGGACTGGCGCCCGCACGCGCTGGCGCTGGAGGGCGAGCCCAACCTGGCGTTCGAGCATTGGGACGAATACTGGCGCAAGGTGCACGGCCCGAAATTCGCCTGGGACGAGCCGGGCAGCTCGTCCGCCCTGGTGCTGCGCTACGACCAGGTGCACCGCATCGCTTCCGGGCCGTCGTCCGCGTTCCCGCCGCCGTACCGCGCCATGGTGGACGACGATGGACGCCTGCCGTCCGATCCTGAAAAGCGCGTGCCGGCGTACCGGCGCCCGCGCTGGGACGGCTTCGCCTACATCGCCTATGCCGAGGAAGCGGACATCGAACGCACGCTGGGCCAGGAAAAGTTCGACAAGCGCATCGTGGCCGACGAACAGGTGGCGTTTCGCATGGTCACGCGTGAGATCACGCGCGAATACATCCTGGTCCCGAGCGAGCGCCACCGCGATCCGGTCAGCCTGGTGAAGATCCACATGCGCGCAGCGGGATTGTCACGCGAGGAATTCCAGCGCCGGCTGCTGGGCGAGCACGCGTCGCTGGTGCTGGCGCAGCCGGCCACGCGCGAGTTCGTGCGCCGCTACGCCCAGCTGCACAACATCGGCTCGACCCAGAAAGACCCGGAGGGCAGCAGGATCGACGCCGTCTCGGTGCTGTCCTTTGCCTGCCTGAACGACGTCGAGGATTACCTGGTCAGCACGGATCATCGCGCGATCGAGGCCTCGGAGGCGGCGCTGACCGGAGAAGGATCGGAGTGGTGGACCGGCATTAACTATAGCGTGATCAACCGCCTGTATCCGGAGATGGCGACCGAGCTGCCCTGAGCGGTGTTTGATCACCGGGCAGCTTGCTGTTGCGGCATGCTTTTGCCTTTATACTCGTGCGTGTCCATCCGGCCCTCCGCGGCCTGTCATCCGATATTGCACACGCATGATCAACCGCAGCGCCCTGAGCATCCTGGTCGTCGAAGACCACCCAACGATCGCCCGCCAGATCGTCGGCTTCCTCGACGGCCTTCGATGGCAGACCGACCATGCCGCCACCGGCGCGCTCGCCATCGATCTCGCAACGCGCGACACCTACGACGTGGTCCTGCTCGACCTGAACCTGCCCGACATCGACGGGCTGGAGGTCTGCCGTGCGATCAAGGCGCGGGCGCCGCGCAACGTGCCGGTGCTGATGCTGACCGCACGCGACGCATTCGAGGACAAGGCGCGCGGCTTCAACGGCGGCGCCGACGATTACGTGACCAAGCCGTTCGACCTGCGCGAGATCGCCCTGCGCTGCGAAGCGCTGGCGCGGCGTGGGCAGCTCGACGCCGGCGGCGGCCAGGCCATGGTCGTGACCATCCCGCAGCTCGGCTACCGGCTGGACCCGGGACCGGTGGCCCATGTTTAGGTCGATCCGGCATGGCCTGATCCGTGCTTACCGCGCCATCGACGCGCTGCCGTCGCCGGTGCGCGAACGGGCCGCCGCCGGCCTCGAACGCGGCGAAGTCTTCACGGACACGGGCCGGCATTATCACCTGCGCACGCTTGATCTCGGCGCTGGTGCTGGCGCAGGCTCAGGCTTGGGCGCGCAGCGTGTCTACCTGCTGGCCGACGTCGGCACCATCCTGGTGGTCTCGAAGCTGATCCGGGACGTTGGCGGGGTGCTGGTCTGCGTGGCGTTGGGCGTGACCGGCGTGGCGCTGCTGCTGGCCTGGCTGCTGTCGCGGCGGCTGGTGGCGCCGTTGCAGGTGCTGGCCGAGGAAGTGCGCAGCCTGGGCCCGAACGGTCCGGCCGATTTCAGCGCCCGTCGCCGGCGCGACGAGATCGGCTATCTGGCGGACCGGCTCGGCACCTTCATCGCGGCGCTGCAGGCGGCGCTGGCGCGCGAGCACGCGTTTACGCGCGACGTCAGCCACGAGTTGCGCACGCCGCTCACGGTCATGAACAACACGCTGTGCCAGGCGGCGCTGCGTCCGCTGGCGCGGCGCCGATGCGTTCAATGTCGGCCTGCCGATCGGGAAGACCACGCGCGACGTCGATGCCAACGAGGTGATGTGGTCGTTCTTTGCCAGGCATCGGCGCTGACCTTGCACCGCCAGCGTACCGCCGACCCGGATCACGTCTTCCAAGATCGACACGCGCAGCTGGCCGGCGCGCCCAGGACCTGGCCCTGGGCCGCAATGGGTCGGCGCCGGATTCACTGGTGCTGGGCGTAAAAGAATTCCAGCCCGCGCACCATCGCCGGCAACATCGCCGACCCGTGGTTTTCGTGCGCCAGCAGGTGGAACTGCACGCGCGACAGCACGTTCGCTTCCCGCAGCCTGGCCGCCAGGTCGCGCGCCTCGTCGACCATGCGCCGTTGCGCGGCGATCGCCTCGCGTCCCTGCAGCGCGGCGGCGGTCGCCGCCGGCTGCTCGAGTTCGCCCACCGTCACCATCAGCGCCGGCTTCGCGGCCAGTGCGCCGGCACGCTTCATGAAGTCCGGGACGTCCGCCAGTACGCGCCGCCCGCCGTACCAGATCGACGGACTGGCGGCCAGGTAGGTCTGGAACAGCGCCGGCCGCGTGAACAGCGCGTACAGCGCGCACAGGCCGCCGTACGAGTGGCCGAACAGCGCCTGGCGGGCCGGATCGAGCGGCGCCATCGCGGCCACCAGCGGTTTCAGTTCGCGCTCGATGAAGTCGAGGAAGGGGTCGGCGCCGCCTTCATTCTCGGGCGCATCCTTGCCGCCGGGCGGCGTGTAGTCGTGCCCGCGGTCGATGCTGTAATGCTGGTCGGCCGCATAGCCGATGCCGACGATGACCGGCGCCGCCTGCCCCGACCCGTGGCTGCGGCCGCCGCCCAGGCGCGCCATCAGCGCCAGCGTCGGGAAAGTGGCGTTGCCGTCCAGCGCGAACAGCACCGGATGGCCGGAGGGCGGCGCCGGGGTCTGCGGGATGCTGATGAAGATGCGGTAGCGCTGCCCGGTGATCTTTGAGGTGAAGTCGCGCTGCTGCGCCTGCGGCAGGACGGCCGCCTGCCAGTCGTTGGCGGCGCGGGCGGGAGGCGGCACGAGGCCGGCCGCGGCGGCGACGGATGCGGTGGCCGATGCGGCCAGCAGGCGGCGGCGCGAAAGTGAGGGGGAGGTCGGTCCGGTGGCAGGCATACGTTCGGTTTCAGATGAGAATAAGTCTCATTCTACTCTGCCATATGCCTGTCGTCACCCGCTACGGTCCCTCGTTCACCGTCACAACCTCTGCCTGCCCATCCCGGCCGCGCACGAAGCGCACCAGCGACTCGACCGTCACGGTATCGATGTGGCCGGCCATGCGCCGCTCGAACGGGTGGTCGTCGAAGGCGACATTCGCACGGAACATGCGCGCGCCCAGCCGCACCGAGGCCGGAATCTCGACCGTGCCCGGCTGGTAGCGCAGGCGCTGCAGCCAGGCCTGGGCTTCGCCGCGCGTCTCGACCTGGCCGGGCGGGGCGTCGGCCGCGGCCAGCACTTCCAGCACCCACTGGTTCGAATTCTGGTAGCGCGTCGAGTACACGTAGGAGAGCATGTTGTAGGCCGGGTCGTGCAGGCGGCGCGGCGTGCGTCCGGCGATCAGCTGCGCCAGCCGCGCCTGCGCCTGCGGCCCGGGCACCACCAGCAAGGCCTCGTGGCGGTACAGGTCGGTCATGAAGAAGTTGCCCATGCCTTCGTCGTACAGGCTGGATGCGGCGTTGCCACAGTCGTTGAGTTCGTGCACGACGGTCCAGCGTCCGGCCGGATGGTCGCGCACGGCGATGCCGGCATGCGAATAGCGCAGGCCGTAGCGGCTCAGGTCCTGGCCGGCGCGCGCCACCAGCGCCACCCGGGCGCTGCTGGCATCGAGCGCCGCCACGGTGCGCCGCGCCAGTTCCATCGAGCGCGCGACGTCGCGCGCGCCCAGCTCTTCCTGGCGGCAGGCCTGGCCGGCGTGGGCGGGCAGGCCTGCCGCCGCCAGCGCCAGCACCAGGGCGGCAGCCGCGCTTCGCAGCAGTCGGGCCGGCATCATGTCCCCGTGCGCGCGTGATGCAGCAGCGCCTTGCCGGCCTCGTTCGGCACGAAGGCCAGCGCCTTGCCCGAGAATACCAGCACGTGGCCGGTGGCGGTGGCGACCACCTCGAGCACGGTGCCGGCGGCGATCGACAGCCCGCGCACCGCCTGGCCCGAGAGCCGCACCGTCGCCTTGCCTGCCTGGCTGGCGCCCTCCAGAATCAGTTCGACGCCGCCGGCGGATACCTGCATGCCGGTGACCACTACGCTGCCGGCGGCGGCCACCGACAGCAGCGAACCGGCCACCACCATCCCGGACGCATCGGCCGACAGTTGCGACGGCGCGGAGGCATCCGCTGCATGCGCCGGTGTCGTCAACGAGGTCAACAGGCAGGCCGACAGGAAGGCCAGCGAGCGGGCCAATGAGGAAGCCGATGAGCGGCCGGACGAGCGGGCCGATGAGCAGGGGGCTGGGCGGGACTGAGCAAGCGACGGAAGCGGCGGCAGGTGTTTCATGATGTCTCCTTGTGAACTGCAGAAAGGGTGCCTGCTGCCGGAAAGCCGGACAAGAACGCACGCCGCGGGACCTGCCGTGCGCTACCCGCGGTAGCGTTTTCCGATACCGCCGGCCGGCTCCGAAGGCGCGCATGCGTGGGGCCGCGCACGGTACGGCCGGCCAGCCTGGGCCAACATGGCGTTTTCGACCACGACACAGGAAAGGAACCACCATGACGACTTCACCCGAGCGCGGCCTCGCACTGGTCACCGGCGCATCCAGCGGCATCGGCTACGAGTTGGCGCGCCTGTTCGCCGCCGACGGCTACGACGTCATCGTCACCGCCACCAGCCTCGACGGCCTGCAGAGCACCATCGAGGCGGTGAGCGCGACCGGCGTCCAGGCTATTGCGGTGGCAGCCGATCTCACAAGCTACGAAGGCGTCGAAAGCCTGGTCGCCGCGATCCAGGGCGTCGGCAGGCCGCTGGATGCGGCGGCCCTGAATGCCGGCGTCGGCCTGGGCGGCTATTTCGTCGGCGGCACCGCCCTCGAGGACGAACTCGATATGATCCAATTGAACGCCGTGTCCTACGTCCACCTGACCAAGCGCCTGCTGCCGGACATGGTGGCGCGCGGCGCCGGCAGGCTGCTGTATACGGCGTCGATTTCCGGCACCATGCCGACCCCGTACGAAACCGTGTACGGCGCCACCAAGGCTTTCGTCATCTCGTTCGCCGAAGCGGTGAAGTCCGAGATCAAGGACAGCGGCGTCAGCATCACGCTGCTGATGCCGGGCCAGGTCGACACCAAGTTCTGGCACCGCGCCCACATGGACACCAACAAGCTGGGCCTGGGCGAAAAGGCGGCGCCGAGCAAGGTGGCCAAGGAAGGCTACGAGGCGATGAAGGACGGGAAGGACCGCATCGTCGCCGGCATGACCAGCAGCAAGCTGATCGGCAACGTGATCAACAACCTGGCGCCGGACACGGTCAAGGCCGACCTGCACGCCAGGGATGCGAAGCCGGATTCCGGCCTCGAACAGTAGTTTCAGGCAACTGCGGCGAAAACCCATGCATTGGACCCGAAGAGCGCACTAATTTGGTGCTTCATGGGAAATACCGAACAGTGTTAAGGGTCTGTCCAAAATGCCTTTAATATAACGGAAGACCCTTATCCCAACGGGCGGTCGCCGGCTATCGGGCGATCACGGCAGGACCCACCGGTCCTGCCGCCCACCATTGCAAAGGAAGCCAATCCCATGGATGACTCCATCGACATCAACCCGACCCGGCGCGGTCTCCTGATCGGCGGCGCGCTGTCGGCCACCGCGGCGGCGATCCCGTCCGTGGCCATGGCGCAGACGCCCGGCGCCACGTCCGGCGGCGCAGCCACCACGCCGGCCCCCGTGCAGAACAAGGTGGCGCTGCGCGTGAACGGCCAGCGCTACGAGATGGACGTCGACACCCGCACCTCGCTGCTCGACCTGCTGCGCGAGCACCTGCACCTGACCGGCACCAAGAAGGGCTGCGACCAGGGGCAGTGCGGCGCCTGCACCGTCATCGTCGATGGCCGCCGCATCAATTCCTGCCTCAGCCTGGCCGTGATGCACGAGGGCGCCGAGGTCACCACCATCGAAGGCCTGGGCACGCCGCAGAAGATGCACCCGATGCAGGCCGCCTTCGTCAAGCACGACGGCTACCAGTGCGGCTACTGTACCCCGGGCCAGATCTGTTCGGCGGTGGCAGTGCTGGACGAGATCGGGCGCGGCACCCCGAGCCACGTGACCGCCGACCTGAACGTCAAGCCCCTGCTGTCGGTCGACGAGATCCGCGAGCGCATGAGCGGCAACATCTGCCGCTGCGGCGCCTATTCCAACATCATCGACGCCATTACTGAAGTCGCCGGTGGCAAGGTCTTGGGAGGCAAGGCATGAAGGCATTCACCTATCAACGCGCGGCCACCCCGGCCGAAGCCGCGGCGGCGGCCGCACGGGTGCAGGGCGCGCGCTTCATCGCCGGCGGCACCAACCTGCTGGACCTGATGAAGCTGGAAATCGAGACGCCGCCGCTGCTGGTCGACGTCAATGGCCTGGGCCTGGACAAGATCGAGCCGACGCCGGATGGCGGCCTGCGCCTGGGCGCACTGGTGAGGAACAGCGACCTGGCCTCGGACGCCCGCGTGAGGCGCGACTACGCGGTGCTGTCGCGCGCGCTGCTGGCCGGGGCCTCGGCCCAGCTGCGCAACAAGGCGACCACCGCCGGCAACCTGCTGCAGCGCACCCGTTGCCCCTACTTCTACGATACCTACCAGCCCTGCAACAAGCGCGTGCCCGGCAGCGGCTGCTCGGCCATCGGTGGTTATACCCGCGGCCATGCGATCGTCGGCCAGAGCGAGGCCTGCATTGCCACCCACCCGAGCGACATGGCGGTGGCCATGCAGTTGCTGGACGCCGGCGTCGAGACCGTGCGTCCGGACGGCCTGAAGCGCACCATCCCGATCGCGGACTTCTATCGCCTGCCGGGCAATACCCCGCACATCGAGAACAACCTGGCGCCGGGCGAACTGATCACCGCCGTGATCCTGCCCAAGCCGCTCGGCGGCAAGCACTATTACCACAAGGTGCGCGACCGCGCCTCCTACGCCTTTGCCTTGATTTCGGTGGCGGCGGTGGTGCAGCCCGACGGCAGCGGGCGCGTGGCGCTGGGCGGCGTGGCCCACAAGCCGTGGCGCATGCCGGCGGCCGAGCAGCAGATGAAAAACGGCGCCAAGGCGGTGACCGACCAGCTGCTGGGCGGCGCCCGCACCACCGAGGAGAACGCATTCAAGGTGCCGCTGGTGCAGCGCACCCTGGCGGCGATCATGGCGCAGTCGAAGGCTGCCGCAACCCAGGCCTGACGGACGAAAGGAACACGACATGAAATTCACCACGCCCGCCACCACCAATCCGATCGACCGCCTGCGCGTGGTCGGCAAGCCCCTGGATCGCATCGACGGTCCCCTGAAAACCACCGGCACCGCGCCCTATGCCTACGAGCAGCACAAGGCGGTCCCGGACGCCGCCGTCGGCTACGTGGTCGGCGCCGCCATCGCACGCGGCAAGATCACCTCGATCGACACCGGCGCCGCCAGGCGCGCACCCGGCGTGATCGCCGTGGTCACCTATGAGAACGCCGGCAAGATCGGCAAGGGCGACAAGAACACCGCGCGCCTGCTGGCCGGCCCCGAGGTGCAGCACTATCACCAGGCCGTGGCCTTGGTGGTGGCCGAGAGCTTCGAGCAGGCGCGCGCCGCCGCCGGCCTGCTGAAGGTCGAGTACGCGAAGCAGCAGGGCGTCTACGACCTGACGGCGGCCATGAACGCCGCCAAGCTGCCGAAGGAAGAGGACAAGCCGGAAACCCGCACCGGCGATTTCGCCGCCGCCTTCGCCGGCGCGCCGGTCAAGCTCGAGGCCACCTACACCACGCCCGACCAGACCCATGCGATGATGGAGCCGCACGCCTCGATCGCGAAGTGGGATGGCGACAAATTGACGCTGTATACCTCGAACCAGATGATCAACTGGGGCAAGAAGGACATGGCCAAGACCCTCGGCATCCCCGAGGACAAGGTGCGCCTGGTGTCGCCCTACATCGGCGGCGGCTTCGGCGGCAAGCTGTTCCTGCGCTCGGAAGCGCTGCTGGCGGCGCTGGGCGCGCGCGCGGCGGGCCGCCCGGTCAAGGTGACGCTGCAGCGCGCCATCATGATGAACAACACCACGCACCGCCCGGCCACGATCCAGCGCATCCGCATCGGCGCCAGCCGCGAGGGCCGCATCACCGCCATCGCCCACGAAAGCTGGTCCGGCGACCTGCCCGAGGGCCAGCCGGAAACCGCGGTGCAGCAGACGCGTTTGCTGTACGCCGGCGCCAACCGCTTCACGCGCCTGAACCTGGCCACGCTCGACCTCCCCGAAGGCAATTCGATGCGCGCACCGGGCGAGGCGCCGGGCATGATGGCGCTGGAAATCGCGATGGACGAGATGGCCGAGAAGCTGAAGATGGACCCGGTCACTTTCCGCATCGTCAACGACACCACGGTCGATCCGGAAAAGCGCGAGCGCAAGTTCTCGCAGCGCCGCTTCGTCGATTGCCTGCGCTTGGGCGCCGAGCGCTTCGGCTGGAACAAGCGCAAGGCGCAGCCGGCCCAGGTGCGTGAAGGCGAATGGCTGATCGGCATGGGCATGGCCTCGGCCTTCCGCAACAACCTCAACATGAAGTCGGCGGCGCGCGTGCGCCTCGAGCTTGACGGCATGGTGACGGTGGAAACCGACATGACCGACATCGGCACCGGCAGCTACACCATCATCGCCCAGACCGCGGCCGAGATGATGGGCGTGCCCCTGGAACGGGTCAACGTGCGCCTGGGCGACTCCGACTTCCCGGTCTCGGCCGGTTCCGGCGGCCAGTGGGGCGGCAACAGCTCCACCGCCGGCGTGTACGCGGCCTGCGTCAAGCTGCGCGAGCAGATCGCGCAAAAGGCCGGCCTGGATCCGGCCACGGCGGAATTCAGCGACGGCCGGGTCACGGCGGGCGGGCGCGGCGTCGAGCTGCGCCAGCTGGCGGCCGGCGGCGCCATCACCGGCGAGGACACGATGGAATACGGTGAGATGGACAAGAAATTCCAGCAGTCGACCTTTGGCGGCCACTTCGTCGAGGTCGCGGTCAACGCCGCCACCGCCGAGATCCGCATCCGCCGCATGCTGGCGGTATGCGCATCCGGGCGCATCCTGAATCCGAAGTCGGCGCGCAGCCAGGTGATCGGCGCCATGACCATGGGCGTCGGCGCCGCGCTGATGGAAGACCTGGTGGTCGACAAGCGCATCGGCTTCTTCGTCAACCACGACCTGGCCGGCTACGAGGTGCCGGTGCACGCCGATATCCCGCACCAGGAAGTGGTGTTCCTGGACGAGAATGACCCGATGTCGTCGCCGATGAAGGCCAAGGGCGTGGGCGAACTGGGCATCTGCGGCGTGGCCGCGGCGGTGGCCAACGCCATCTACAACGCCACCGGCGTGCGCGTGCGCGATTATCCGGTCACGCTGGACAAGCTGCTGGCGAAGATGCCGGTCTACGCCTGAGCGGCTGCGGCTTGACGACGGGCCCGGCGCGCCATGTGCGTGCCGGGCCCGTATGCTTTATACAACCACATGTGGGCATTTAATCAAATTTCTCGTGAGAAAGTGTTAGAATTGATGATTCGATCCGGCGTGATTCATCAAAAACGTCGAATAAAACTTTCCTGCTGAAAAAAGATAGAGTGAGGGATTCACACAGGCATCCCTCAAGCCTCCATGACAGATTTCCTCCCGCAGCCCGGCGTCGCATCCGATGGCGTCGATCCACGCTTTCGCGAAATCGCCGATGCGATGCCGCACCTGTTGTGGTCGACCCTGCCGGACGGCTATCACGATTACTACAACGGGCGCTGGTACGCCTTCACCGGCATTCTCGCAGGCGCGCCGGAAGGGGCGCGCTGGATCGCGGTCGTCCATCCCGACGACCGCGCGCGCGCCCAGGCCGCGTGGCGCCATTCGCTGGCCACCGGCGCACCGTATGACATCGAATTCCGCCTGCGCCACCACAGCGGCGAATACCGCTGGGTGCTGGGCAACGCCCAGCCGATGCGCGACGCGCAGGGCGCCATCGTGCGCTGGATCGGCACCTGCACCGACATCCACCAGCAGAAGCTGAACGAAGCGGCGCTGCAGGATGCGCGCCTGCGCCAGGCCGCGGCGCTGGTGGCGGCCGACATCGGCACCTGGACCTACGACATCCGCGCCGACCGCGTGCATGCCGACCCGAACCTGGCGGCGATCTTCGGGGCCTCGGTCGCCGACGCCGACGGTGGGCCGCTGGCGGCCTACCTGGACGCGATCCATCCCGACGACCTGGCGCCGGCGCGCGGCGCGATCCTGGATTCGATCGCATCGGGCCAGGCCTACGAATGCCGCTACCGCGTGCGCGCGCCGGGCGGCTGGCGCCACGTGCTGGCGCGCGGCAAGGTCACCCACGACGCCGCCGGCCAGCCGGCCTGGCTGCCGGGCATCGTGCTCGACGTCAGCCAGCAGAAGGAAGCCGAGCAAGCGCTGCGCATGAGCGAGATGCGCCTGCGCCGCCTGGCCGAATCGAACGTGATGGGCATCCTGCGCTACCGGATGGACGGCAGCATCATCGACGCCAACCAGGCCTTCTTCGACATGCTCGGCTATGCGCGCGAAGATCTCGAGCAGGGCCGGTTGACCTCGGCCCTGCTGACCCCGCCCGAATGGAAGGCCGCCAACGAGCGGGTGATGGACCAGCTGCGCCGCACCGGCCGCATGGACAACTACGTCAAGGAGTACTACCGCAAGGATGGCAGCCGCGCCAGCGTGCAGATGGGCGCGGCCACCGTCGACGAGGCCAGCGGCGAAGGCATCGCCTACGTGATCGACATCTCGCCGGTGCGCGACGCCGCCGAGGCGCTGCGCCAGGCCGACCGCCGCAAGGACGAATTCCTGGCGATGCTGGCGCACGAGCTGCGCAATCCGCTGGCGCCGATCATGGCCGCCGCCGATTTCCTCGCGGTGGGCAAGGCCGACGACACGCGCATCCGCCAGGTCACGTCCATCGTCGCGCGCCAGGCTGGCCACATGCGCGCCCTGATCGACGATTTGCTGGACGTCTCGCGCGTCACGCGCGGCCAGATCACGCTGGAGCGGGCGCCGGTAGCGCTGGGCGGCGTGGTGGCCGAGGCGGTCGAGCAGGTGCGGCCGCAGGTGGCGGCGAAGAACCACCGGCTGGCGCTGGCGCTGCCGCAGGACGACGCCGTGATCCTGGGCGACCGCAAGCGCCTGGTGCAGATCGTCGCCAATTTGCTGGGCAACGCCGCCAAGTATACGCCCGAGGGCGGCCGCATCGAGGTCAGCGTGCATATCGCCGAGGAGGCGGTCGGCATCGACGTCAGCGACAACGGCATCGGCATGGCGCCGGCGCTGCTGAAGAATGCCTTCGAACTGTTCGCGCAGGGCGAGCGCGATGCCGACCGCGCCCAGGGCGGGCTGGGGATCGGGCTGTCGCTGGTGCGCAGCCTGGTCGAATTGCATGGCGGCGCGGTGGTGGCGCAGAGCGATGGTCCCGGCCGCGGCAGCCGCTTCAGGGTGACGCTGCCGCGCCATTGGGCGCAGGAGGCGGCATGCGAGCCTGCCGCCGGCGTGCAGGGTAGGGACGATGTGGACGGCGCCATCACTGCGCCGGCAGCCGATGGCGCGCTGCAGGTGCTGATCGTGGACGACAACGTCGACGCCGCCCAGATCCTGGCGCTGTACGTCGAAACGCTGGGCCATCGCGCCACCGTCTGGCACAGCCCGGGCAAGGCGCTGGAAGATGCGGCGCGCCTGCGTCCGGACCTGTGCGTGCTGGACATCGGCCTGCCGGAATTCGACGGCCACGAACTGGCGGCGCGCCTGCGCCGCCTGCCGGGCATGGACACATTGCCGTTGGTGGCGGTGAGCGGCTACGGCCAGCCGCGCGACCGCGCGCGGGCATTGGCGGCCGGCTTCGACCGCCATTTCGTCAAGCCGGTGCGCGGCGAGGATATCCAGGATGTGCTGAACGGGGTGGCGGCTGCGAAGGCCGCACTACAAGGCCACTCACTACAAGGCCACTACAGCACGCGCGCCAGCACGGCGGCGCCCAGCAGCAGCACGGCCGCCGCGCCGGCGCTCCAGCCCAGCCGCGCGACCGTGCGGCCGGCATAGGTCAGCGTCAGGCTCGATGCCAGCGCCGCCACCGTCAGGATCCCGGCCCAGGCCACCCAGCCCTTGGGCCCGCCCCACAGCGCCATGCAGGCCAGCAGCGATACCAGCAGCGCCAGGCTGCCGCCCAGGCGCAGCAGGCGGCGCCGGCCGGGACCCGGCTCGCTGCCGCGGCCATATGCATCCTGCCAGTGGCGGTCCATCGCCAGGCTGAGCGCCGTGAAGCCGCCGGTGGCGGAACCGAAGGCGCCCAGCGCCATCATGGCGGCGGCGCTCATGCCGTGCTCCCGGCCAGGCGCGCGGCCCGCAGCGGCGCCTTGCGCAGCTTGAGCGCACAGGCCAGCAGGAATACGCCCAGCAGCAGCGACACCAGGTCGAAACCGGCCACCGCCCACATGCCGTGCCCGATGCTGGCGGGCAGGCCGACGCCGCCGGTGGCCGCGTTCAGCACCGGCACCAGCGCGAACAGCAGGCCGCCCAGCGCCAGCTGCAGCTGCCACATCCAGCGCGTCGGCAGCGCCAGCGCGGCCAGCGCGGCGACGCCCCAGACGATGAAGAACCAGCGGATTTCGGCCTCGGGGCGCTGCGGCATCACGCCCGGCAGCAGGCGGTTGGCCCAGAAGAAGGCCGCCATTGCCACCAGCAGCCCGGCCACCGCGCCCAGGTTCAGGCCGTCGACCAGGCGCAGGCCGAAGCCGATCCTGCCGTCGGCCCGCGCCTTGAAATGCTTGGGCCTTTCCTTGACCGCCCACATCAGCAAGCCGGTGGCGACCATGGCGCAGCCGGCCAGTCCGGACACGAAGAACAGCGCGCGCAGCAGCGGGTCGGCAAAGTGGCCCAGGTGCAGGCCGTACAGCACGCCGCGCGTGGCCACCGCGCCGCCGCTGTCGCCGCTGGCCGACAGCAGCCGGCCGCTGGCGCCGTCGAAGGTCATGACCGGCAGGTTGTTGCCGATGCCGTGCCCGTCCTGCTGGCTGACGGCGACGGTGGCGCGGGCGTCGCCCGGCAGGTTGACCGTGACCCGGCCCACCGGCGCGCCGTGCCAGGCGGCGCTGGCCTGGGCCAGCATCGGCCCCAGCGGCGCCAGCGCGACGCGTTCGCCGGAGGGCTTGGGCGCGGCGCTGCCGGTGCCGCCCAGCTCCGCGTAGAAGCTGTCGGTCCGGTCCTGGTAGACCGCCTGCACGCCACCCGGCAGGTACATGAACATCAGCGTCACCAGGCCGGTGTAGGTGATCATCAGGTGGTAGGGCAGCGCCAGCACCGCGCTCAGGTTGTGGGCGTCGAGCCAGGAACGCTGGCCCTTGCGCGGCCGGAAGGTGAAGAAATCCTTGAAGATGCGCTTGTGGGTGACGATGCCGGACAGGATCGCCACCAGCATGAACATGGCGCAGGCGCCGACGATCCAGCGGCCCCAGATGGCGGACATGTAGTGCAGGTCGAAGTGCAGGCGGAAGAAGAAGTCGCCGCCGCGGGTGTCGCGCGCCATGCCCAGTTCCTGGCCGGTGGCCGGGTCGATGACGGCGCTGCCGAACGCACGCCGCTTCGGGCGCTCGCCGGCCGGCTGCTCCTTTTTTCGCTCGGGTACCCAGGCGGTGCGCACGGTCGGGTCGCGCTCGGTCGGCATGGTGATGAACCAGCGCGGGCTGGCGCGGGCGCGCCGTTCGAGCGCCTGCTGGGCGTGGGCGATCGCCACGGCCTGCGCCACCGGCGCGCCGGCGGCGGCGTGCAGCTCGGGCTTCATCCACAGCGTGATCTCGTCGCGGAAATAGCTGGCGGTGCCGGCGGCGAACACCATGAACAGGATCCAGCCCACCAGCAGGCCGGACCAGGTGTGCAGCCATGCCATCGACTGGCGAAAGCCTTCCTTCATGCCTGGCCTCCCATGCCGTGCAGGGCCAGCAGCAACAAGCCGGGCGCGAGCGCGGACAGCGCCAGCCCGGTCCAGGCGCGCAGCGCGCTGCGGGCGGCGAATGACCACATCGCGGCGCATGGGTACACGACCAGGCCGGTGAGGGTGCCGGTGACCACCGCTTCGACCGGGCGCAGCGGCAACAGGGCGGCGAGCGCGGTGGTCCAGACATAGGCGACGCCGTAGCCGCCGAAGATGGCGGCGAGGGCGCGGGCGCCGATGGCGGCGCGCTCGCCCGGTGTCATGCCGGCGCGGCGTTGCAGGCGGGGCGGGGTGTTCGGCTGGAGGTGATTGGGTGCGCTGGGATCGAGGACGGTCATGGATTGTGCGGGGACAGGTGATGCCGATAGAGAACGCAAATGAGAATGATTCGCATTTTATATGCTGGCATCGTGTTTTGTCACCGCTTTTCGTCCTCGTCCCATCGTTCAGGACATGTCACTCGCGCGCCGTACCGCTTCGACGAGTGAATCGAGGCGCCGGCCGTCGCAGCTCAACGCCAGCCCGTCGCTGAACACCGGCTCGGCCAGCCGCGTCAATACTGCGCCGCTCGGCATTTCCAGCGCCAGGCGCGCGCCGCGTTCCCAGGCGTGGCGCAGCGTGTCGGCCCACAGCACCGGGCAGGCCATGTTGCCGGCAAGGTCGGCCTTAATGCGTTCGCCGTCGAACAGCGCGCGCCCAAGGCTGCTGCTGATATACGTGACGGCGGGCCGGCGTACGGCCAGCGGCGCCATCGCATCGAGCAGCGTGCGCGCCTGCTCGGCCAGCAGCGCGCAGTGCGAAGGCACCGGCACCGCCAGCCGCTCGGCGCGCAGCGCGCCGTGGGCCAGCGCCAGTTCGGACAGCGCCGACAGCGCGGTCTCCGCGCCGGACACCACCAGCTGGCGCTCGGCGTTCAAGTTGGCCAGGTGGACCGGCGTCGCGTCCGAGTGCACCCGGGCCAGCAACGGAGCGAGCTGGCGCGCGGTGAGGCCGGTGACGGCGGTCATGCCGTAGCCGGCCGGGTAGGCGTCTTCCATCAGGCGCGCGCGCAGTTCGACCATGCCCACCGCATCGGGGAAATCGATCACGCCGGCCGTTACCGCCGCCGGCCAGGCGCCGATCGACAGGCCGGCCACCATGCGCGGCGCGGCGCCGTGCGCGGCCAGCACGCGCGCCATGGCCACGCCGGCCACCAGCAGGCACAGTTGCACCGCCACCGTCGAGCGCAGCGCGGCCTCGCCGTCGAGCGTGGCGACGTCGCGGCCGAGCGCCGTGCTGGCTTCGCGCAGCGTGCGGACCGTCTCGGGATGGTCGGGCAGGGTGTGCAGCATGCCGGCCTTTTGCGCGCCCTGGCCGGGGAAGGTGAACAGGACGCTCATGCGGCCTCCGTCTCCATATTCAGGCCGGTATCCCGATGGGACCAGGGGTCGGCCAGCAGCAGCGGCCCGTGCGCGGTCTTGAGCAGTACGCGCCGCGCCCCGGCGTGCTGCGCATTGAGCAGTTCAGTGAGGGCAAAGCCGCCGTGGCCGGTATCAATCTGGATATCGAGGCGGCACGGCGCCGCCGCCTGCAGCCCGCCCAGCGCCGCCAGGCGGACGTCGTCCAGCGGTGCCGGCGCCCGCACCAGCACATCGAGGTCGCTGGTGGCGCGCAGCACCGGCAGGCCGGTCGCGAGCCAGAAGCCGGCGCCACCGGCGGGGCCCCAGGCCAGGCCGAGCGCATCCAGTCGGGGCGCCAGGACGAGCAGGGCGGCGATGCAGGGCAGGCCGTGCGCCGCCGCGGCGTGGCGGGCGCGGTCACGGCGAAGCGCCGCCGCCAGCATCTCCGGCGTCACGCGCCGCGTTACCGCGCCGGCATCCAGTTCGCCCTTGCAGCGCTGGTTGCGCTGCAAGCCGCGCACGCCCACCGGCACGCGCCCCGGCGCCACCGCATCGCGCCGCACCACCAGCGGCGCCCGGGTCAGCCAGTCCGCATCGAGCCAGCCGGGCAGCGCGCCGGCATCGGAGGTGGCGTCGACGGCGCCGGCGCAGTCCGATGCAGAGCGGAAGCGGGCCGGGTCGCCGAGCCACAGCAAATCGTGCGGCTGCGGCGAATGCGGGCGTGGCGTGGCCGTCATCTCAGCTCACCAGCGAACGGGTGGCGAAGAACAGCAGCGATGGGCCGAGCAGGCAACCGAGGCCGGTGTGGAAGGTCGCGACCAGCGCGCCATAGGGCACCAGGCGGCGGTCGGTGGCGGCCAGGCCGGCCGAGACGCCGCTGACGGTGCCGGCCAGGCCGCCGAACACCATCGCCGAGCGCGGGGTGCGCAGGCGCAGGAAGCGCGCCGCCATCGGCGTGCCGACCATCACCATGATCGCCTTCACCAGGCCGGTGGCGATGGACAGCGCCATGATCTCGGAGCTGGCGCCGATCGCCGCGCCGGTCACCGGGCCGACGATGTAGGTGACGGCGCCGGCGCCGATGGTGGTGAGGCTGACGGCGTCGCGGTAGCCGAAGCTCCAGGCCACGCTGGCGCCGACGATGAAGGGCAGCACGGTGCCGAGCATCAGCGCGGCGGCGCCGATGAAGCCGGCCTTGCGCGCCTCGGTCACCTGCACCTCGAAGGCGGTGGCGACGATGGCGAAGTCGCGCAGCATGGCGCCGCCCATCAGGCCGACGCCGGCGAACAGCGAGACATCCGCCAGGCCGCTCTTGCCGCCGGTCTGGATGCCGCCCCAGTAGGCCAGGGCCAGGCCGATCAGGATCGCGATCGCCGAGCCGTGCACGCGGCCGAAGGTGAGTTTGCGCGAGATGACCATCGAGACGATCATCACCAGCCCGACCAGCGCGAACGCTGTCACCAGGCCATTGTGTTTCGCGGTTTTTTCCAGCAGTTCGATCATGATGCTCTCCTCAGGCGCGGTGCGGGGTGATCTTGCCGTCGGCATCGACGCCGCCGTCGATGTCGGTCTCGGGTACGTCGCGTTCGCTGCGGTTGATCAGCGCGATGCAGCCGGCGCAGACCAGCACCGTGGCGAAGGCGGCCAGCAGGGCCACCGGGCCGCCGCGCAGCGCCGACACCACGTTCTGCTGGGCCGCCATGGCCACCACCACCGGGATGTACATCGCGCCCCAGAAGCTGACGCCCATCTCGGTCGTTTGCGGCATCAGGCCTTGCCGGTGCAGCCACAGGCGGGCGCAGATCAGCAGGATCATGGCGATTCCGACGCCGCCGACGTTGGTCTTGGCGCCCAGCAGCGCGCCGAGCAAATCGCCCAGGAAGATGCCGAGCAGGTGGCACACGGCCAGCAATGCGGTTCCGTAGATAATCATGGTTGTCTCCTCGTTGTCCAAGAAAAGTGGCGGCCGCCGGTTCGGGATCGCTTCCCGTATTCTTTTGGTGTGGCGGTCCGCGCTTTGCAGCGCTCAGTATTTAGTTAGCGTCCTCCCATTGCGTCTGCAGCAGTTCACGCACGCGGCGCGAGGCCTGGCGGTTGGCGCCGTCCAGGCGTCCCGACAGGTCGCGTTCGCGGTCGTCCAGGATGTCGGCCAGCGCGGCCTGCAAGGTAGCATGCACCAGCGCGATGTCCTGCTCGTCCGGCAGCGCCGGGTCGGGCACTCGCAGCACCCGCCACAACAGGCCGAGCGAGGCGTAATTCTTGATGTCGTAGGCCATCGGCGGCACGCTGGCCGCCAGCTTTTCCAGCGCTTCGACCGAGCGCAGCGTGACGCGCGCGGCCGAGGCCTTGCCCATCGCGTGCACCATCACGCCCGGATCGTCCAGCGCGATCAGGCGGTTGGCCTGGTAGCCGTGCGCCAGGAAAGCGCCCGACATCGCCAGCCCGACGATCAGGCCGATCACCGGATGGCCGGCCAGGCGCGCCTCGGCGTAGGCCCCGGCGGCGCCGGCCAGCGCCTGGTGGATGCCATATGCTTCCTCGCGCCGGCCGTAGGCCTGGCTCGGCACGTCGATCACGGCCACGATCGGGCGTTTCACGGGCGCGTCGCGGTCCAGGGCGATGATTTCCTGCACCGCCCGGGCCAGCTGCCAGCCTTCGACCAGGCCGACTTCGCCATTGCGGGCGCGGGGGAAGCGGTTTTCCGTATCCGGCACCACCGCGATCCAGCGTGCCGCCTGGCCGGCCAGCGGTGCGTCCACCGCCTGCACCGAGGGCCAGTCGTGGACGGGCCGGGCGCCGCCGGTCAGCAGGCGCAGCCACATGGCGCCGCGCGTCGATACGGTTGCGTTCATGCTGGGTCTCCTTGTCGCTGTTTTTCTCCGTAGATGGCGCGCACTGCGGCCGCAGCCGCCTGCGTCTCGGTGTCGACCTGTTCCAGCGCCGCCAGGAATTCAGACGTGCGTTCGCTGCGGTGGCGCGCCGGCACGCCCTGCGCGAACAGGCGCGCCACGGTGGCGCGTACCTCGGCGGTATCGTCGGCCACGCAGGCATCGGCCAGGCCGGTGGCGGCACGCTGCTCGCCGCCGGTGAGGCCCCAGATCAGCGCCCGGTTGCGCGAATCGAATTCTGCGATGCCGGCTTCCTGCTCGATCACCTGCGGCCCGTTCAGGCCAAGCCGCGCCTCGCGCGTCAGCACCAGGTACGAGCACAGCCCGGCCGCGATCGACATGCCGCCGTAGCAGCCGACCGTGCCGGCGCTGACCCCGATTACCGGGCGGTAGCGGCGCACATCGACGATGGCGGACTGGATCTCGGCAATCGCCGCCAGGCCCAGGTTCGCTTCCTGCAGGCGCACGCCGCCGGTCTCGAACAGGATCACGGCCTGCGTCGGGATGCCGCGCCGGTTGTCGCGCGCCGCCAGTTCCAGCGCGCCGGCGATCTTGGCGCCACCCACTTCGCCCATGCTGCCGCCCTGGAAGGCGCCTTCGATGGCCAGCACCACGGTCGGCTGGCCGTCGAGTCTGCCCTTGGCCACGACCACGCCGTCGTCGGATTGCGTGACCAGGTTCTGCAGCGCCAGCCAGGGCGAGCTGACGCGGTCGAACGGTCCCACCAGTTCGCGCACCGTGCCCGGGTCGAGCAGGGCCTGGGCGCGGCTGCGCGCGCTGCGCTCGATGAAGCTGTCGCGCCGCAGCAGCTGCTCGATGTCGATCTCGGTCGTCATGGTTTGCCCCCCGTCGATTGCGCTTCCTCGAACGCCTGCTCGATGCGCATGCGCACCACGCCGGGCGTGGCGCCGTTGTCGTTGATCTCGATGCGCGCCGCCGGCAGGGCGCCGGCGCCGAACACGCGCTCCAGCAGCGCGGTCCAGGTGGCGCCGTAGCCATCCACCGAGGTCTGCACCGCGATGGTGGTTTGGCCGCCGCCGCCGGGTTCGAGCAGCACTTCCAGGTCGCCCGAGGCGACCACGCCGGTCACCGTGCGGCCCAGGGCCGGCTGGGCGGCGCCGAACGCGAATTCCAGTCTCTCCATGATTTACTCCGTCTCCTGTGCGGGCGTGAACACCCGCCCTTGTTGTGACTCGATGCGGTCCAGCAGCAGCGCCGCCGCCAGCAGGTCGGCGCTGCCGCCGGGCGACACGTGCAGGCGGCGCATGCGCGCTTCCAGCGCGATGAAGGCCCGGCGCCCGGCCGGGGCGCCGATGCCGCCCAGTGCCAGCACGTGGCGCGCGCCGGCCTGGGTGATTTCCATGGCGCGGCGGCCGCCGCGCGCCAGCAGGCAGGTGTCGTCCAGGCAGGCCATCACCGCCAGCAGGGCATGCACCCGCGCCCGGCTTTCGGCGTCACCCCGGGCGCGCGACCGGCGCAGCGTCGGCAGCGCGATATCGACCACGGCCGGAAAGCCGGCCCTGGCCTGGCCGCGGGCGCCGCCCACGCCGTGCTCGGCGCAGGCCAGCTCGCCCTTGTTGCCGGTGCGGGACGGCGCATCGGGATCGTCGATGCGGGCCAGCATGCCGGCGCTGCGGGCGATGTCGGCGGCCACCGCATGCGCCGTGGCGTTCGCGGTAATGTCGTAGCGCGCCGCCGCCGTCACCATCAAGCCCAGCGCCCAGATCGCGCCGCGGTGGGTATTGACGCCGCCGGTCACCGCCATCATCGCGCTTTCGGCATCGCGGCCGATGGCGCCGATGCGCCGGCGCAGCCGGATTGGTTCGGCGATTGCCTGGCCGGCCAGCGCCATCGCATGAAAGCCCGGGCGCAGGGCGCAGGCCGAGCGGCACATCAGCATCCAGCTCAGGTCATCGTGGGCGCCGCTGCCACGCATGTCGACCAGGCCCGGTTTCGGGGTCAGCATCGCTTCGTCGACCAGCGCGTCGACGGCCAGGTCGGCAAGGCGCTCGGCCAGCGCGCGCCGAGAATCGGTCAACGACGCGCTCACCGGTACGGCAAGCGGCGCGGCGTGCCGCCGCAAGGGATTCAGCGCCGCCATCACCAGCTCCTGAACTTGGCCGGCGGGTCGTACAGGCCGCCGGACCAGTCGACCAGTTCGCCGATGCTCTTGGCCGCCAGCAGCGAGCGCGTGGCCTGGGCGCGCTGCACGCCGATGTCCTCGGGCAGCGCGATCAGGCCCTGCTCGCGCATGCGCGCGGTCTGCTTCGGGTCGTGGGTGAGGCCGATCGGCGTCACGCCGGCCACCGCCGCCAGCATCGCCTTCCTTTCTTCGAGCGAGCGCGCTTTATATAGATAGGCGATGCCTTCCTCGGTCAGCACGTGGGTCACGTCGTCGCCGTAGATCATCACCGGCGCCAGCGGCATGCCGGACGCCTGGCCGACTTCCACCGCGTCCAGCGATTCGACGATGGTCGGGGCGCTGCCGTCCTGGAAGGTCTCGACCAGCTGCACCACCAGTTTCTTGCCGCGGGACAGAGGATCGTCGCTTTCCGCCAGGTCGAGCCAGGCCGGGGTCGCGTGGCGCCGCCCGCGCGGGTCGTGGCCCATGTTGGGCGCGCCGCCGAAACCGGTCAGGCGGCCGTGGGTGACCGTGGACGAATTGCCGGCGCCATCCATCTGCAGCGTCGAGCCGATGAACAGATCGACCGCGTACTGGCCGGCCAGCTGGCAGAAGGCGCGGTTCGAGCGCATCGAGCCGTCGCGGCCGGTGAAGAAGATGTCGGGGCGGGCGGCGGCGTAGGCTTCCATGCCGAGCTCCGCGCCGAAGCAGTGCACGCTCTCGACCCAGCCCGATTCGATCGCCGGGATCAGGGTCGGGTGCGGGTTCAGGGTCCAGTTGCGGCAGATCTTGCCCTTCAGGCCGAGCTGCTCGCCGTAGGTCGGCAGCAGCAGTTCGATCGCCGCGGTGTTGAAGCCGATGCCATGGTTCAGCGATTGCACCTGGTGGCGCTCGTACACGCCGCGGATCGCCATCATCCCCATCAGGATGTGCACCGGCTTGATCAGGCGCGGGTCGCGCGTGAACAGCGGCTCGATGTAGAAGGGCTTGTCGGACTGGACCACGAAGTCGATCCAGGAGCCAGGAATGTCGACGCGCGGCAGGTCCTTCGGATCGTCGACGATCTCGTTGACTTGCGCGATCACGATACCGTCGCGGAAGGCGGCGGCTTCGACGAGGGCCGGCGTGTCCTCGGTGCTGGGGCCGGTGTAGAGGTTGCCGGCGCGGTCGGCCTTGTAGCCGGCCACCATGACCACGTTCGGCGCCAGGTCGACGTACAGGCGGGCGTACAGTTCGATGTAGGTGTGCAGGGCGCCCACCTGCAGCGTGCCTTCCTGCAGGAACTGCGAGATGCGCAGGCTCTGGGCGCCGGCGAAGGCGAAGTCCAGCCTGTTGGCGATGCCACGTTCGAACAGGTCGAGGTGCTCGGGCAGGCTGACGCTGGGCATTATCATGTGCAAGCGCTGCACGTGCTCCGGATCGAGCTGGACCAGGGCGCGCGCCAGGAAGTCGGCCTGTTTCTGGTTGTTGCCTTCCAGGACCACGCGGTCGCCGCTGACCACCAGCTGTTCCAACGCCTCGACCAGGCGATCGCTGCGCAGCACCGGCCCTTCGGCCAGGTGGCGTACCGCGTCGATGCGGCGCTGCTTTTCGCGGCGTCGCGTGTCCCACCGGCGCGCCGTCGGCGCAGTGGACTCGGAAGTGCTTGCCATGGTTGTCTCCTTTGTATGAAGCGTGTGAGGCCAGCATAGGAAGCACGGCGTGCACATTCAATCAACCCGGCGCGTTAATGTTTACTCCAGGGTTAATGATTGCGCTAAGCTGGCGGGTGTCGTAACACGCTCCGTGCCGCAATGATCGACGAAGAAATTACACTTAAGAAAATCGAAGTCTTCTTGGCTTTCATGCGCCTGCACAGCCTGTCGCGGGTGTCGGAAGAGCTCGGCCAGAGCACGGTCAGCGTGCATCGCGCCCTGCATTCGCTGGAGGAAGGCTTGCGCTGCCCGCTGTTCCGGCGCGAGGGGCGCAACCTGGCGCCGCTGCCGGCGGCCTACGCCTTTGCCAAGCATGCCCAGCGCGCAGTGGCGGAAACCGAGGAGGGCGTGCGCGTGGTGCGCGAGATGGCAGGCTTCGCCGGCACGCGCCTGAAGATCGGTTCCCTGTATTCGCTGACCCTGCGCTGCATCCCGCAACTGCTGATGGGACTGAAATTGCGCCGGCCGGAATTGCAGATCGACCTGACGCTCGGCTCGAACCAGGAATTGCTGCGCAGCCTGGACGAAGGGCGGCTGGACGCCATCGTGATCGGCCTGCAGGCGCCGATCGAGGATCCGCAACTGCTGAGCGTGCCCTTGTTCGAGGACGAGGTGCACCTGGCGGCGCCGCACGGTTCGCCGTATGCCGGGCGCGCGCATGTGGACCTGCGCGATTTGCGCGGCGAGAAATTCATCACGCTCGGCGGCGGCTTCGTGACCGCGGACAGCTTCGACCACGCGTTCCAGCAAGCCGGCTACGTCCCGGAAACCATCATGCGGGTCAGCGACATCTTCTCATTGATCAATCTGGTCGGCGGCGGCATGGGCTACAGTCTGCTGCCGGGGCGTGTAGCCGGGTTCAGCACGCGAGTCGATTTGATTCCGCTCGACGCGCGCTATGGCTCGCGCCAGGCGATCACGCTGCTGCTGTCGCGCTCGCGCGAACGCGATCCGAATCTGCTGGCGCTGGCGGCCGAGTGCCGGATGTACGGCACGCGCCGCGGCGGCTTGCCCGAGTAGCGCGATCACGCCTCGCCGTGGCGCCCGCATGACGCGGGTAAACGGCACAAAAGTGGTTGTGGTACCACAAGGCTTTCCTTTGTTAAATAGTGGTCGTATGCAATAATTGCAGTGGTACGTACGAGCATGTCGTGCAGCACTTGACTGGTCGTAATTGAATATTGCAGCAAGGCACTGTTTTTCCGGCAGCTGGTCCGAGAAACCGGCGCCGGCCATGCCGCCCATCCGGCGGCAGTTCTGAAGGAGACCAAGCTTGTCGACCCAACGTCACGCCGGCATCGCGCCGGTGCTGCGCCCCGCTTTCGTGCGCGCAGCCATCACCTGCCTCGGGCTGTTGCTGTTCTGGAAGCTTGGGATGCAGGATACCCACAATCTCACCAAGGCCGCCGGCTTCGCCGTGATCGCCAACTTCGGCCTGGCCGGACTGCAACTGGTGCTGCCGTGGCGCCGGCTGGTGGCCTGGTCAGCGCTGGTGCTGAACGGTCTGGTGCTGCTCACCGCCGCGATCGAAGGTTTCCTGTTCTGGCTGTACGGCCTGACGCCGAAGCACATCGTCATCGCCGATGCGATCGCGGGCAGCAATCCGGAAGAGGCCCAGGAGTTCGTCAGTTTGTACTGGCCGCAGATGCTGATGGTGGCGGCGCTGCCGCTGGCGCTGACCGTGCTGCTGGCCTGGATCGAGCGGCGCATGGCGCGCGGCGAGCTCGACGCCGGCCAGGCCGGGCCGCGGCGCGGGCGCGTGGTCGGCGCCGCCCTGCTGACCCTGTTCTGCGCGCTGCACCTGAACCCGACCATGGCCGAGGAAAATCCGCTGGTCTATTGGCCGGAATATATCCTCGACTACAATGCCCAGCGCGATTTCCTGGATGGGGTCAGGCACAAGGTAGCGCATGACCTGCAGGCGGCGTCGCGGATCAAGATCGACTACGTCGGACCCGAGCAGCAGACCGTGGTGCTGGTACTGGGCGAAAGCGTAAATCGCAGCAATTGGTCGCTGTACGGCTACCAGCGTGCGACCACGCCGCGCCTGGATGCCCACCGCGACCAGATGCTGGTGTTCCGCAACGCCCAGTCGGCCGATGCCGTGACCGTGCAGTCGCTGCTGAAGATGCTGACCCCGGCCACGCGCGAGGCGCCGGACGCCTGGCTGACCGAGCCGAACGTGCTGGCCATGGCGCGCCGGGCCGGCTACCGCGTGTACTGGCTGTCGAACCAGGAGCAGGGCGACGGCCCGATCCAGATCCTGGCCGAACACGCGCACGAACAAGTCTTCGTCAACAACGGCCGCGGACGCGGCACGCGCAGCCTGGACGAGCAGATGCTGCCGCACCTGGACCGCATCCTGGCAGCGCCGGCGCCGAAGAAGCTGGTGGTGGTTCACATGCAGGGCGCGCACCTGCGCTACGACCTGCGCTATCCGCAAGCCTTCGACCGCTTCAGCGGTCTTGACGACAAGGTCGCGGCCGGTCTGCGCGCGGCTGGACGCCCGTACTGGATCCGCCAGGCGCGCGACCAGTACGACAACGCCATGCTGTACGGCGACTTCGTGCTGTCGGCGATCCTGGAGCGCGCCCAGCACGCCGCCAGTACGACCCCGACCTCGGTGCTGTACGTGTCGGACCACGGCCAGGAAGTCGGCCACAACCGCGATTTCGCCGGCCACTCCTCGCTCGATGCGAGCGGCTTCACGGTGCCGCTGCTGGTCTGGACCAGCCGCAGCGACAAGGATGAATTCCTGCGCAACCACCAGCAGCGCGACGTGCTGGAAAAGCGCGCCTACCGCACCGACGTGCTCGACCACACGCTGTACGGCCTGCTCGACATCCGCGCCGCCGGCTACCGGCCAGAATACGACCTGCTGAGCGAGCGGTTCGGTATGCGCACGGCAAGCACGCCGGCAGTGGCCAGCGCGCAACGGTGATGCAAGGCGCGGCCGCCGCCGGCGCGCCGCGTCAGTCTTCGGGCGTCCAGCCCAGTTTTTCCTCGAACAGCGTGCGGTACAGCGTGCGGATCTCGGGCGGCACCTTGCGCACGTAGCTTTCGGCCTTCTCGCGCTGTTCGCCGGACAGGCCGGCCAGGAAGGCGATTGCCTCATGGGCGCTGGGCGCGCGCTCGCTCACCTTGGCGAACTTGGCCGGCAGCGCGGTCCAGACCGCGGCGTCGAGCTCGCGCGCATGCAGCCATGAGGCGACGGTGTCGCTGACGGCGTCGCCGGCCCGCTCAAGCGGATCGGGAACCGTGCCCACCCATTGCGGGTATTCGGGACGGATCTTTTCGCGCTCACGCAGCATCTCGCGCGCGGCATCGATGCTGCTGGTGTCGAGCAGCGCCCAATAGGTCGGCATCAGCGGCGCGCTCGGATGCAGCACCACCGCCAATTCGTCGCTGTCGTCGCTGTCGCGCACGAACTCGAGCGGGAGGTGCGGACCATCGGGGCGCCAGCCGGAAGCAAGTTTGAGCGGTCCGGGTTCCCAGATCAGCGAACCCCAGGCAATACAGGCGATCTTCACGACGTTCTCCTAGATGAGGGGCTGGCAAGGAAAGTCTTGCGAGCCCGACAATGTTATTGTACAGAGGTGGTTGTAACGCACTGTTTCGCTGGCGTGCGCGGCGACGCGGGCGCATGCTGGCTGCATGATGGTGAACCCGGCGCCGAAAAGATGGTCAAAAGATCAAGGTGCGCCGATTGCAGCCCGACCGATTGCAGCCCGAAGGGATCTGGCCATGAATCATACCGAAGTCCTGATCGCCGGCGCCGGTCCGACCGGGCTGGTGCTGGCGCTGTGGCTGACCCGGCAGGGCGTCACGGTGCGCATCGTCGACAAGAGCGCGGGGGCCGGCGAAACCTCGCGTGCGATGGCGGTGCAGGCCCGCACCCTCGAGCTGTACCGCCAGATGGAGCTCGACGGGGAAATCGTCGCCGGCGGGCTGCGCAATCCGGCCATCAACATGTGGGTGAAGGGGAAGCAGCGCGCGCGCCTGGATTTGCGCGACGCCGGCACCGGGCTCACGCCGTTTCCCTTCGTGCTGATCTATCCGCAGGACCGCCACGAGCGCGTGCTGCTGCGGCGCCTGGAACTGGCCGGGGTGGAGGTCGAGCGCAATACCGAACTGGTCGGCTTCGTGGATGACGGCGCCGGTGTGACGGCGCGCCTGCGCGGAGCCAACGGCGACGAGCGCGAATGCACGGCATCCTGGCTGGCCGGCTGCGACGGCGCGCGCTCGCTGGTGCGCACCCTGCTGGGCACCGGCTTCGAGGGCGGCACCTACGAGCACGTGTTCTACGTGGCCGACGTCGAGGCCGAAGGGCCGGCCGCCAATGGCGAGATCCACATTTCGCTGGAAAGCGGCGACTTCGCCATCCTGCTCGGCTATACGAACAACGGCATGGGACGCCTGATCGGCGCGGTGCGCGACGACCGCGCGGGCGCCGCCTCGGGGCGGCCGCTGCAGTACGAGGACGTCGAGCAGCGCGCGATCGCCAGCCTGGGCCTGCAGGTGCGTAAGGTAAACTGGTTTTCCACCTACCGCGTGCACCACCGCGTGACCGGGCGCTACCGGCGCGGCCGTGCGTTCCTGCTCGGCGACGCCGCCCACGTGCACAGCCCGGCCGGCGGCCAGGGCATGAATACCGGCATCGGCGACGCCATCAACCTGGCCTGGAAGCTGGCGGCGGTGCAGCGCGGGCGCGCGCCCCAGGCGCTGCTCGACAGCTACGAAGCCGAGCGCATCGCGTTTGCGCGCAAGCTGGTCGAGACCACCGACCGCGTGTTTTCCTTCGTCACGGCGCAGGGCAACATGGTCGATTTCGTGCGCACCCGCATCGCGCCGCTGTTCGCCTCGGCCGCCTACGGCATCGGCCCGGTGCGCGAACTGATGTTCCGCATCCTGTCCCAGACCGCGCTGCACTACCACGACAGTCCGTTGTCCGAAGGCATGGCCGGCCACGTCAAGGCCGGCGAGCGCCTGCCCTGGATCGGCCGCGACGGCCCCGACAACCACGCGCCGCTGGGCGCGATGGCGTGGCAGGTGCACGTCTACGGCGACGCGCCGGCCGACCTGGCGCACTGGTGCCGCGATACCGGGCTGGCGCTGCACCGCTTCGACTGGAGCCAGGCCTGCTACGACGCCGGCCTGGCGCGCGACGCGGTGTACCTGATCCGGCCCGACACTTACATCGCGATGTGCGACCCGGCCGGGGCGCCGTCCAACCTGGAGCGTTACTTTGGCACGCGTGGGATGGCGGCGCATGCGCGCTAGTTTTTCATCGCCGCCTGTGACAATCCGTGAGCAACAGGAGGCTTTTCCCGGGGTAACATGGCGTTTTCGATAACGGAAGCATGTCGCCATGAATGCACCCTGGATGGACATCGGCCGCAAGGCCAGCGGCGCGGCGCTGCTCGCGATGGCCCTGGGCGGCTGCGTGATCGCCACCGACAGCCGGCCGCGTGCGGCCGACAGCGTGGCCGACAGCGGCGCCGCCGCCTTCTGCCAGCAATCGAGCGACGGCAAGATGGTGGCCTGCGGCGGCAAGGCGACGTTCTGCGAGCAGTCGAGCGATGGCCGGAAGGTGGCGTGCGGCGGCCAGGCCAGCCACTGCGAGGTCTCCACCGACGGGCGCGCCACCGCCTGCGGCGCAGGTGCGCGTGCCGCTTGAGCGCGGCTTGCTCGACGCGGCGCGATGATCAAAGCTCGATCATGAAATCCTCGCGGAAGCCTTCCTGCTCGCCCTTGCTCAGGTAGCCGAGCGGGTTGGCCACCACCCGGCAGCGCCAGGCCTTGCCGGCGGTCTCGCCTTCGACCACGTAATCGTGCGGGCAATGCAGGTGCCCGTGCATCCACAGATCCGCCAGCGGGAACAGGGCGTCCAGGGCATTGCAGAAGCCGGCCGTGCCCGGCGTCAGGCCGTAGCGCGGATCGGCGCTCAGCAGGCTGGGCGCGTAGTGGGTGACGGCCACCGTGACGCCATCGAAGGGCACGCTCAATGCATCGCGCAGCCAGGCCTGGCAGTCGAGCGACATGGCGCGCTGCTCTTCGGCCAGCACCGGCGCGCCGGCGCGCAGCGTGGTGTTCTTGCTCAGGTAATAGTTGGCGGCGCGGAAGGCTTTTTCGCGCTGCTTCATCTGCTTCGTCAGGTCGTCCTCGCGCGCCGCCAGCGCATCGAAGTCGGCCCACAGCGTGGTGCCGATGAAGCGCACGTGGCCGATCGTCACCGTTGCGCCATCGAGCCATTCGATCTGGAGGCGGGCGCAGGTGTCCTGCAGGCGCCGGCGCGCAGCGTCGAATTCGAGGCCGTCGTATTCGTGGTTGCCGGGGATGAACAGGACGCGGGCGCGCGGGGCGTCCGCGCGCAGCGGCGAGAAGCGTTCCAGGCCAAAATCGTCGGATGACAGGCGCGAACCGGACTGGTAGGAGCCGATGTCGCCCGCCAGCACCACGACGTCGGTGTCGGGGAAGATCCGGGGAACAAAGTTGGAATAACGTTCGAGGTGGAGATCCGAAAAGAGCTGTATGCGCATGATGGCCGCAGTATAGCGCGCACGACCGGATAAAAACGCAACGGAGCGCATTCAGCCACTATCGCGGCGGGCCGCACAGGTATATGATGGTCTGGTGTTGCAAGCACTACAACGAAATCATGCCGTACAGCAGTACCCGGAACACCATCCGATGTCGAACGAAACGCGGCCGGACAAGGGGCCGCCCAGCGAGGGCAATGACGATGAACACCATGACCGGCGACCACTCGCCCGCACCGAAGCACGCCGCAAAAAGCATCGCCCGGGTCTTGCAGGTAACGGCGCTGCTGCTGCTGGTGCCCCTGGTGGCGATGCAGTTCACCGACCAGGTGAAATGGAACCATGCCGATTTCGCGGTCGCCGCGCTGCTGCTGGCCGGGACCGGGCTGCTGTACGAACTGGTGATCAAGCGTGGCCGCAACGGTCTGGCGCGCGCGCTCGGCGGAATCGTGCTGGCGGCGGTGCTGGTCTACGTCTGGCTCGAGCTGGCGGTCGGGATCATCGGCATCGCCGGCATTTCCGGCACCTGAGGCATCGGGTCCGGATCTGCACCGGCGCCGGGCGCACACGCTGGCCTGGGCCTGTCGTCTTTTCGGCGCGCGGACAATGCGCGCCGGTTCGCTACGCACGTTCGCTCTGCAGCATCCTTGCGGCGCCTGGTCGTCGGGCCGCTTCGTCCTGACCCGTCTCTGAATACTTGTCAAGCCTCCAGCAAGGCAGGAGGCCAGTCCGTGCAGCCAGGACACCTCCATACTTCGCCAATCAGCAGCCACTCCATCAGCCATTTAGTGGCTAAAAAAAGACGAACTCGCAACATTTGCGAGTAACCGGATTTAGCGCATGGCTTTGGGTGCTCGGCAGGTGTAACCTGATTCTTTCGTCATGTAAATGCATGTCGTTGATCGGCGAGATTGTCGGGTTAACACATGCATGCCATGCGTGTCGCGTGAATTGCTGGCTCCGTATTATGATTGATTCAATAACCACTTATGAAAGGACATTCCATGAACAATGACGCAGGATTTCGCCTCTCCCGTTTCGCCCAGCAAAAGCAGCGCGCCCGCCGCGTGCGTATCGGCGTGATGCTCGTGCTGTGCGCACTGCCGGTTGCCGTTGCGCTCGCCAAGGCCAGCACTGCGCTGACCCAGGTTGCTTCGTTGTAATTGCCCAGGCCTGACAATGCCGTCGATTTGCTCTCCCGAGTAGGGTTGAGAAACGGCTCAGGCCTCGGGTACGTGGATGCGCGACTTGACGTGCTTCAGGTTTGCCACGATCGTGAACGTCATGATCACCAGCAGCGACCACGAACTCCATTTGCTCACGTGTACGGCCGACCAGGCGCCGAGCTGGTTCGGGTAGCGCCATACGCCCCAGAACGTCCCGATGTTTTCCGCCAGCCAGATGAAGAAGCCGGTCAGCACGAAGCCCAGCAGCAGCGGCATCCGGCGCTCGCGGTCGAGCGGACGGAATACCACCGTGGTGCGCGCGTACAGCCCGAGCGCACAGGCTGCCAGGTACCAGCGATAATCTCCGATCGTGTGGTGGGTGAAGAAATTCGCGTAGATCAGCAGGGCGACCAGCGCCGCCATCCAGTGCGGCGGATGATGGCGGATGCGCAAATCGAGCAGGCGCCAGGCCTGGATGATATAGCTGCCCACTGCCGCGTACATGAATCCCGAAAACAGCGGCACGCCCAGCAGCTTGGTATAGCCGAATTCCGGGTAACTCCACGACTGCACGCTGGCCGAGACCTTGAACGCTTCCAGCGCGAAGCCGACCGCGTGGAACAGGCACACCGCCTTCAGTTCATCCCGGGTTTCGAGGCCGGTGCGCAGCATCCACACCTGGATCGCCAGCGCGACCAGCAGCAGCACGTCGTAGCGCGGGATCCCGGCCAGGCCGGCGCGCGGCACCAGCAGCACCGCGCCGAAGAACAGGCCGGCGAACAAACAGGCGCGCGCTTCCTTGATGCCGAAGACCAGGAATTCCACGCCCGCGCGGCGCCAGCCGCCGACCTGGCGCTCGCGCGCATCGAGCAGGCGGGCGTCGAAGGCGGCCAGCAGCCCGGGCAGGGTGGTCGACGGCGAAGCGGGAAGCTGGGACATGGTGGAACTCATCCTTGCACAGTTTGGTCGTGCTCGCAACGCTTGCGTGGCTGCTTGCGCGGTTGTTCATTGAATTGATAATTGGAAACACCTGTTCCAGCCGTTACCGTTTGGAACAAACTCGACGCGTCACGTCCTGTGTGCAAGGTTAAGATCCTTGCATGAACTTCAGCTTTATGTCCCCGGAAACCGGCGCCTGCACCGTCAGGCTTTGGGCCAGCGGCCGCTATGGATTCTCGTTGCCGAAGAAGGTCGAGATCACTACGGCCGCCGGCGTCACCCACACTTTCCTGTACTTCAACAAGAAGCTCAGGCTGGACGAGGAGCTCGGCAAGCGCGCGCTGGTCAACATCGCGATCGCCCAGTTCCTGCGCGGCGACCATGCCGGAGGCGAGGCGGTCGAGATCGACCCCGACGTGCCGCCCTACGCCGGCACGCTGGTACCGATGCGTCCAAGCACGCCGCGCGCGCCGCTGCGCGTGCGGCCGGGCAAGTCGCATGCACGCGCCAGGCCGGCGCCGCTCACGGCTGCAGACCGTAGCGGTCGATGAACTGCTTGACGCCGCCCGGATGCGCGGCCAGCCAGGCGTCGAGCGCCGGCCGGTAAGCCTGGCGGTACAGCAGGATCAGGATCGCCGGCTCCAGCTGGCCATCCCGCTCGAGCGCCTGCATCTGCAGCAGGGCGGGATCGCTCAAGGCCTGGCCGCCGGCCGCGCTGTTCCGTACTTGCCTGCAGCGCGCTGTGCCAGGCCGCAAGCTCGATCTCGTAGGGCGAACGCGGCCGGCCAGCCTGGTTCTCCTTGTCGGCGAGGCGCGCCGAGGCTTCGGCCAGCGCCAGCGCCAGGCGCAAGCTCGCGTCCGGTGTCGGGCTGGCGCCGTGCAGGTCGCCGTCGACCGTCACCCTGGCGTTGCCGTCCGCGCCGATGGTCACGCCGGCGCCGCGCTGCAGCTGCAGCCGTTTCAACGGCAGCCCGGCGCCGGCGCGCAGCGACGCCAGTTTTACCCAGTTGGTGCGCTGTGCCGGATCGGCCGCCACCGCCGCCAGCAGCGCCTGCTCGGCCGCCGGCAGCCTGCCCTGCGCGTGCAGGGTATCGGCAAGGTAGCGCCAGGCCTGCGAATTGTGCGCCTCGATCTCGGTCGCGCGCCGGAACAGGCTTTCCGCGCGCGCCCACGCCTGTTGCGCGAACCAGCAGTCGCCGGCGCCGACCCAGGCGCCGGAAAACTGCGGGTCGAGCCGCATCACTTCCTCGTACGTGCCCAGGGCGTCGGCATAGCGGCGCTGCGCGAACAGGCGCTCGGCCTGCGCCAGCAACGCGGCGCCTTCCGGATTCACGCGATGCAGCGGCGACGGGCCGTCGTCCTCGAGCAGGCGCAGGGCTTCCTGCGCCAACGGATCGTCCGGCGCCAGCGCCAGCGCGCGCCTGGCCATCGATTGCGCCGACGCGCATGGCCGTCACCTGGTCCGGCACCACCCGCTTCGACAGTTGCACCTGCAGGCCCGCGCTCAGGCTGAGCGGCAGCGACGATTGCGGCGCGGCCGCGGCGGCGGCGTCGAATTTGTCCAGCGCTTCGCGGTACTGGCCGCGCGACTGGAACACGTGCGCCTCCCGGATCAGCGCCATGCAGGCGTCGTTGCAGGGCGCGACGGCATGGGCCGCGGGCAGGGCGGCCGCCAGCGCGGCGGCAAGAACGAAGGAGAGGGGGCGGATCATGGCGGTCCCGATGAATCGATCCGGCATCCTAACCCGGCGCGGCCGGCCATATCCTATCGAATTGTCACGGCGTGACCGACGGCGCCCGCTTCAGGCAGCGCAGCGCGAAGGTCGAGCGGGTATGGCGCACGCCGGGCAGCTTGTACAGCTTCTGGCGCAGGAAGCGCTCGTAGCCCTCGGTGCCCGACACCGCCACCTTGATCAGGTAATCGTATTCGCCGGACAGCAGGTAGGCTTCCATCACTTCCGGCAGCTCGGCCAGGGCATCGGAAAAGGCCTTGAAGATCTCGTCGTCGTGGCGGTCCACGGTGACTTCGATGATCACCGTGTCCGGCAGGCCGAGCGCGCGCTGGTCGAGCGTGGCCACGTAGCCGGTGATGTAGCCGGCATCCTCGAGCGCCTTGACCCGGTGCCAGCATGGCGTCGGCGACAGGTGCACGGTCTCGGCCAGCTTCTGGTTGCTGATGCGGCCGTCGCGGCTGAGGGTGCGCAGGATGTGGCGGTCGATCTCGTCGAGCTGGCCGTCTTTCATGGCAGGTCTTCTTTCTTCGGTAATTTGTATATACGAAAGGACTGTCTACATTATAGTCAAATCAAAGACAATTTTTCCAAAAACTGGCCTGTTACCGCTACCGAACGAAAGCACATTCTGCACACTTTCCCATAAGATGACGCTTCGCCTATCCGGCGAGCCCCGCATTCTTGCGCCCATAATTTGTTCAGGAGCCCTCGTGTCAGAAGCAGTTTCACGGGTGGGCATAGGCTACCGCGGCGATCCCGTCGGTGCCGAACTGCCCCTCATGTTGGTCACCCCCGCGCTGTTCGCCGCCAACCTGGTGGTTGCGCGCTGGGCCGAAAGCGCCGCCATTCCTCCCGTGTTCCTGGCCTTCGGCCGCTGGGCGCTGGCGTTCCTGATCCTGCTTCCGACCGTCGGGCCGCGCATGTGGGCGCTGCGCGGTGTTTTGCGCGCCAACTGGGCGCGCCTGCTGCTGCTGTCCGGCCTCGGCATGGGCGTGGCGGTGGCCCCGCAATACATCGGCGCGCGCCATACCAGCGCGGCCAACATCGCCATCATCTTCGCCGCCTGTCCGGCACTGGTGACCCTGCTCGAGACTCTGGTGTGGAAGGCGCCGCTGGCGCGCAGGCAGGCCGGCGGCATGCTGCTGGCCATGCTCGGCGTGCTGGTGGTGCTGTCCAAGGGCCATCCGGCGGCGCTCGGCCAGCTCGAATTCGGCCGCGGCGACGTGTGGGTGGTGATGGCGGCCTGCGGCTGGGCGCTGTACACGGTGTTCAACCGGCGCGTGCCGCTGCCGCCGCTGCCCAGCACGGTCAAGCTGGCGTCGCTGATCGGCAGCGGCGCGCTGGTGCTGGCGCCGTTCGCCGCGCTGGAAGCCTGGAGCGGTGCGACTCCGAACTTCGGCGATGGCCGGCTGTACGTGGCGCTGGGCTTCCTTGCCATCGTGCCTAGCCTGGGCGCCTATTTCTGCTTTGACCGCCTGGTGTCGCTGGCCGGTCCGGCGCGCGCCAGCATGGCGCTGTACCTGATCCCGCTGTTCGCCACGCTGGCTGCCTGGCCGCTGCTGGGCGAGGCGCCGCGCCTGTACCACCTGGCCGGCTTCGGCATCATCCTGGGCGGCGTCGCGCTGTCCAGCATGCGGCGCCGCGCGCGCAAGGTTTAAGGCGCGCCGTCCCTTCCTACGCGGTTTTCGGATCATGGCCGGCAGCGTGCACCCCGTGCGCTGCCGGCCATTTCCGTTTTCCGGCACGGATTTGGCATAATGCGCGCGGCAGTCCCATGCGGGCTGCATGAACTGGAGAACCCGTGACCGCTTCAATTGCTGCGGACTCATCTGCCGCCGACTTGTCTACTACCGCTTCATCCGCCGCCTGCCGGCCTTATCTGCTGCGCACTATGCGCGACGACGACCTGGACGCGGTGCTGGCCGTGCAGGCGCAGTGCTATCCGGCGCCGATGCAGGAAGCGGCGGCGGTGGTGCTGGCGCGCCTGCGCGCCGCGCGGCCGACCACGCTGGTGGCCTGCGATGGGGCGCACGGCGCCGTATGCGCCTACGTATTCGCCTATCCATCGCGGCTGGGCAGGGTGACGGCGCTGGACGCCCCGTTCGCGCCGCAGCCGCAGCCGGACACGCTGTACATCCACGACCTGGCGGTGGCGCCCCGGGCCCACGGCGCCGGCCTCGGACGGCGCCTGGTGCGCCGACTGTTCGCACTGGCGCGCGATGCCGGGCTGGCGCATTCGGCGCTGGTTTCGGTCCAGGATACGCGTCGCTTCTGGGAAGGCATGGGTTACGAGGTCGACGCGCAACGGCCGCCGTGCGCGGCGCTGGCCAGCTATCCTGGTGACGCCCTGTACATGCGCCGGCTCTTGTCGGATTACCAAAGCCGGTAATGGATAATTGTTAAAGAGTTGTTCAATTTTCGCCGTGTTTGCGCAACAAACTTTCACATGAAGGCATCTTGGCGACCACATCGGGGCATTTTGCGCTAACATTGACGTACGGAAATTATTCAGTCGGATTTGCACGCAATGCGGCGTCAGGAGACGTGGATGGACAAGGACAACGTGGACAAGAACAGTGCCGGTTTCACGCTGGTCGAATTGATGATCGTGGTGGCCATCGTCGGCATCCTGAGCGCGGTCGCGATTCCGGCCTACGGCAGCTACCTGACGCGCGGCCGCCTGACCGAGGCGTTTTCGGCGCTGGGCGCAACTCAGACCCGGGCCGAGGAATTCTGGTCGAACGCCCACACCTATGCCGGTTTCGACAGCGGCACCCCGCGCCGCCTGCCGCCCGACAGCACCAACTTCACCTATGCGCTGAGCAGCGCCACCGATTCCGCCTTCAAGGTCACCGCCACCGGCCGCGCCGGCGCCGCCGGCTTCGTGTTCACGATCGACCAGAACGGCGCCCGCGCCACCACCGCGGCGCCGGCCGGCTACGGCACCAGCGCCAGCTGCTGGATCGACCGCAAGGGGGGCAAGTGCGTCGAGTAAGGCCGCCGCAAGCGGCCGGCTTCACCCTGGTCGAAGCCGCGGTGGTGCTGACGGTGCTGGCGATCCTGGTCGGCGTCGGCGTGCCAAGCATGTCCAACTGGCTGCTGGCGCGCAAGGCTGCTGCCGCCGCCGGCTTCTACAAGGAAGGACTGATGCAGGCACGCAGCCAGGCCGTGGCGCACAACAGCGCCAGCCGCCTGGTGCTGCTCGATAACGCCAACGGCCAGATGGACTGGCGCGTCGACATCTGCTTCCCGACCGAATCCCTGCCGTGCAACGACGACAGCGGCGCCTGGTCCTCGACCGCCGCCGCGGCCGGCGCCGACCCGGCAGGCAGCACCGGTTTCCGCTCGCTGCTGCGCAGCGCCGAGGGCTTGCCCGGCAACGACACCATGGCGCTCACCATCGCACAGCTCGGCGCGACCGAGGTCTACTTCACGCCGCTGGGCTGGGTCGACGCCCGCATCGCCACCCGCGTGACCCGCATCGGCCTGGCGCCGGGGCGCCGCCGCACCGGCGCCTTCAAGCCGGTGGCGGTGGCGCTGACGCTGGGCGGCATCGCCACCATCTGCGATCCGGGCGCCGCCGCCCACAGCGCCAAAGGGTGCCCGCCATGAGCCCGACCATCGTAAAGCCGCGCGTCGCAAGGCCGACCTTCCGGCGCGGCATCGCCCTGGTCGAGGCGCTGGTGGCGGTGGTGCTGCTGGCGGTCGGCCTGCTCGGCGCGATCGGCATGCAGGCGCGTTCGTATTCGGCGCTGGCCGATACCGGCATGCGCGCCGAAGCCACCATGGCCGCCGACAAGCTGATCGGCGTGATGGCCTTCGACCAGGCCAACCTGGCGTCGTATGCGCTGGCCTCCGGCGCGGCGCCGGGCGCGCGCATCAGGCCATGGTACGACGAGACCCGTGCCCACATCCCCGGCGCCGTCATCAGCGTGGCGCTGGTGCCGGCCGCCGCCAGCACCCGGGTCACGATCCGGATCGGCTGGACCCGCAAGAGCGGCGAAGCCGGCTACAGCCATACCATCACTTCCTATATCGCGAACGCCAAATGAAGATGCAGGCTCGCCGCGAGGGCGGTTTTTCCCTGATCGAACTGATGATCAGCGTGGTGATCGGCATGCTGGCGCTGCTGTTCGCGCTGCGCCTGGTGATCGGCAGCGAGCAGACCCGCGACACCGCGCTGGGCGGCTCGGACGCGATGCAGAACGGGATGGTCGCGCTGTTCTCGATCAGCGGCGATGCCGGCCAGGCCGGCTTCGGCCTCAACGACCCGATCATCTCCGGCTGCAATACCGTGTTCAGCGACACCAGCGGCTACGCGCTGGCGCCGGCCACCCGCGGCGGCGCCGTGATCCATCCGCTGGCGCCGGTGGTGATCGAATCGAACGGCAGCGCGCCGGACCGGGTGAGCTTCCATGCCGGTAGCTCGCTGGGCGGCACCGGCACCCTGCGCCTGACCGCCGGCTACAGCAGCGGCACCCGCATCGAGGTCGACCGCGTGCCCTACGGTTTCTCCCGGCGCGACGTGATCGTGGCGGCGCCCGAGCAGCCAGGCGGCGACTGCGCGCTGGCCCAGCTCTCCAGCGATCCGTCCGACCTGCTGCCGCCGCCCGGCCCGCAATACGTGGTGATCGGGCAGGGCAGCAACTACCGCTTCAACAGCGGCAACCTGGGCGCCGCCTTTCCCGGCAGCGCCGCGCGCCTGTTCAACCTGGGGCCGGCCGACTCGCTGGCCTTCCATACCTGGTCGGTGGCGGACGGCTTCCTGCAGCTGCGCGCCACCGACATGGCGGGCGCCTCGGCGGTGCCGGCCACGGTGGCCGACAACATCGTCTCGCTCAAGGCGCAGTACGGCTTCGATACCCGTGGCGGCGCCGCCTTCCTGCCGCAGGACGGCATGCAGGTGGGACGCTGGTCCTCGACCATGCTGGATGCCGACGGCGACGGCGTGACGGGCGACGCCGGCGACTACCAGCGCGTGGCCGCGGTGCGCCTGGCGGTGGTCGCGCGCAGCAAGGCGCCGGAAAACGCGGCGCGCGGCGCGGCCTGCAGCGCCACCAGCGCGAAACCGGTGGTGTTCGCGGCCGCGGCGCCGCAGGGCGTGGCCGCGGTGCCGCTGACGGTGGACGTGGCGGTGGCCGGCGACAGCGTCGACTGGCGCTGCTACCGCTACCGCGTGTTCGAGACCGTGGTCACGCTGCGCAACGCCGCCTGGAGGCCGCAGGCATGAGCATCCTCAAACCGCGCCAGTCCGGCATCGCGCTGCCGGTGGTCCTGGTGATCCTGGCGGTGATGCTGGTGTCCGGCATCTACCTGATGAAGTCGATCCATTCGACCACGCTCGCCACCGGCAACCTGGCGTATGACGCCACGCTCAGCCAGTCGGTCGACCTCGGCCTGCACCAGGGCTTCCAGTGGCTGAGCACGACCGCTGCCACCAACAAGGCCGCGCTCGACCAGGATTCCCCGGCCGACGGCTACGTGGCCCTGCTCGACACCAGCCAGACGCCGCGCGACGACGCCTTCTGGAGCGGCAGCCAGACCGTGGCGCTGCCGGACAACGGCGGCTCGGTGGAGTACGTGATCCACCGCCTGTGCGCCCAGCGCATGGCCTACGACAACCCGAAGAACCAGTGCATGCAGACCGCGGCCAATACCGCGCAGCTCGGCAACACCGTGGCGCTGGGCACCAGCCTGGCCTCGGATTCGCCGTCGTATGCCGGCACCCCGCAGGTGCACTACGTGATCACCGCGCGCTTGCGCGGCGCGAAGGGCGCCAGCGTCACCAACCAGATGACGGTACTGATCGGAGCCTGAGCTCCCGTTTCCCACATGAAGAAAATTTTTGCCTCGCTCGGTCTGCTGTGCATGATGCTCGCCGGTTCCGCCATCGCCGGCGTGACCAGCATCGCCCAGCTGCCGCTGCTGAACATCAGCGGCACCGGCAACGTCAAGCCGAATTTGATGCTGCTGTACGATAACTCGGGTTCGATGGCGTACAACTTCACGCCCGACTACGTCGACGACAGCAGCACCTGCCGCGCCTACGCCCAGATGTCGAGCGGCACGCGCGGCTGCACGGTCGGCCATCCGCCGTTCAACAGCGCCGACTTCAACCGCCAGTACTACGATCCCAAGGTGCGCTACACGCCGCCGGTGCAGGCCGACGGCACGTCGTATCCGTCGATGACGCGCACCCTCACCACCAACTGGACCGCGGTCGGCACCGACTATTTCGGCACCAACCGGCGCGACCTGCTCAACGCCAGTTCATCGAGCACCAACCTGGCCAGCGGCTTCCCCGACCTGCGCTGGTGCGACAGCAACAAGAACAACTGTGTCTACAACACCGCGACCTATACCTACCCGAACGATTCGCGCTACACCCCGGTCGCGTATCTCACCAATCCCTACTATTACACGATCAACGTCGCCGAGTACTGCACCGACGCCACCCTGACCACCTGCCAGACCACGGCGGTGGGGGCGCCGGCGCCGGCCGGCTATCCGGTCGAGGCCAAGGTACGCTGGTGCAGCAACACGGCGCTGACCACCTGCCAGGCCAAGTACGTGGGCAACTACAAATACCCGCGCTTCGGCAACCCGAACGGCGGGGTGGTGGCCGCCTTCGGCACCATCACCATCGGTTCCTCGACCAGCGGGGCCAGCCTGAACATCGACAGCGTCACGGTCAGCGAGCCGGGCGGCACCGTCACCATCACGGGTGGCGCCGTCAACGCGCCCGCCGGCACCAACAGCGCGACCAAGCGCAGCGCGCTGGCGACCGCGCTGGCGGCATCGATCATCAACAAGACCGGTCTTGCGAACCAGTACCTGGCCTGCGTGCGCACGCCGAGTTCCAGCGCGGTGCCGGCCTGCTCCAGCTACGGCATCACGCTGGGCAGCGACAACATCGTCGCCGTGATCCCGATCGACTGCGTCAGCGGCACCAGCAGCAAGTCGCTCGGCGTGTGCTCGGTGGTGGCCGACAGCAGCCGCAACGGCTGGGCGATCAACGTCAACGCCCCGCGCACCATGGTCGAAGCCGCCGAGCTGCCGACCGCCATCATCACCGTCAGCGGCTACGCCGGCCTGGGCACGCAGCTGAACGCCGGCACCAGCCTGGGCAACACCGTGCTGCTCAACAAGTCGGTCGGCTTCGGCCTGCTGGCCAACGCCAACAGCGTGGCCAGCGCCATCCGCAGTGCCATCGGCACCGTCGGCAGCGTCACCGCCTACCAGGGCGGCAATACCGTCACCGACGTCTGCGCCCGCTACACCGCCGCCTCGGTATGCCTGGTCGACAGCGGCTCCGCCGCCGGCGGCGAAGCCGTCAAGATGGGGACGCTGTCCAACAATTATTCGCTGGCCTTCAGCACCGTGAACAGCAGCGCACCGACCAACGCCGCCTACGATGCGATCCCGGCCAGCGCCACCCCGCTGGGCGCCGGCGCCGCGATCTTCGTGCGCACCGACATCGTCGCGAGCCGCACCAGCTACCCGAAGGCCGACACCCGCACCGATTGCGCAGGAAGCACCTGCAGCTACGACGAGGAGATGACCAACTTCGCCAACTGGTACACCTACTACAAGACGCGCAACCAGATGATGAAGACCGCGGTCGGCCAGGCCTTCCAGGCGCTGACCGCCAACTACAACGTCGGCATCGTCTCGCTGTCGGTGGCCGCGGCCGAGGACGGGATGACGCCGCCGCGCGAATTCTCCTCGACCAACCGCGCCGACTGGTACAGCCGCCTGTACGCGATGAACGGCGACCAGTCGACCCCGGTGCGCCAGGCCCTGCACGCGATCGGCAAGATGTACGCCAACCAGAGCCCGTACAAGTACGCCGCCGGTTCGGAAGCGGTGCAGTACCCGTGCCAGCAGAACTTCACCTTCGTGACCACCGACGGCTACTGGAACGGCGGCGCCGCCTCGACGGTCGTCAACAACGACAACGTCGAGAATCCGGCGCGCTTCTGCACGCGCGCCAGCGGCTGCCTTGACCCGACCAGCCAGAGCTACAACTCGCTGGCCGACGTCGCGCTGTACTGGTACAACGGCGGCTCCAACACCAGCGCATCGTCGCTGCGCCCGGACCTGGAAGACTTCACCAAGACCGGCCTGGTGCCGGCCGCCAGCGGCGACAACCGGCGCCTGCACATGAAGACCTACGCGCTCGGCCTGGGCGTGGACGGCATCATGAACTACGAGGCCAACTACGACAGCGCGCCCAAGGCCGGCGGCGACTTCTACAACCTGATCACCGGCGTCACCAAGGGCTGCCCGTGGAACAACAACGGCGCCTACGTGTGGCCGGATCCGAAGACCGGCGAATCGAGCGGCTCGGCGGCCTACCAGTCGCGCGTGGACGATCTGTGGCACGCCGCCATCAACGGCCACGGCAAGTACTTCAGCGCCTCGGACCCGACCCAGGTGGTGCAGGGCCTGAGCTCGGCGCTGTCGAACATCGAAGTGCGGGTCGGCGCCGCCGCCGCCGCCGCCACCTCGACCCCGAACATCTCGCAGGAAGACAACGACATCTTCTCGTCGACCTTCACCACCGTCAAATGGTATGGCGAACTGTCCGACCGCAAGATCGACACCGCCACCGGCGTGGTCGGCAGCGATGCGCTGTGGACCTCGTCCGACACTGTCGGGCGCAAGGTGGCCGACGCCAGCGATACCCGCAGCATCTACATGCTCGATACCGCCACCAGGGCGCTGAAGACCTTCAAGTACGCCTCGATGACGGCGGCGGAAAAAGCCTGGTTCGACAACAAGTGCAGCGCGCTGGCCCAGTGCGCCAGCCTGTCGCCGGCCAACCGCGCCATCGTCAACGCCGGCGCCAACATCATCGACTGGCTGCGCGGCCAGCAGCAGTACGCCGACGACACCGTGCTGCGCGGCTATTCGCGCACCGAGAAGGCGCCGGCCGGGCTGGAAAATACGCTGCCGATCGTGCTGGGCGACATCGCCTCGTCCAAGCCGGCCTACCTGCGCGAGCCGCGCAAGGGCTATACCGCAGCCGGCTACAGCGACTACAAGGTTGCCAACGCGGCGCGCCGCCCGAGCGTCTTCGTGGCCGCCAACGACGGCATGCTGCACGCCTTCGACGCCCGCACCGGCGAGGAACTGTGGGCCTACGCGCCGCGCATCACCATGAAGAAGCTGCACCTGCAGGCCAGCACGACCTACGGCACCAACCACCAGTTCACCACCGACGGCGCGCCGGAAGCGGCCGACGTCAAGATCAACGGCAACTGGCGCAGCGTGGTGGTGGCCGGCCTGAACGCGGGCGGGCGCGGCTATTATGCGCTGGACGTCACCGACCCGGCCAACCCGAAGGCGCTGTGGGAACTGTGCGCCGATCCCTCCGTCTGCAGCGGCATCAACTACGACGCCGACCTCGGCCTCTCGTTCGGCAATCCGCAGTTCGGCACCTGGAAGGATGCCGGCGGCGTCGAGCGCTGGGTGGTGTTCCTGACCTCGGGCTACAACAACGTGCCGGGCAGCGACGGCATCGGCGGCGGCGACGGCAAGGGTTACCTGTACGTGGTGGACGTGGCCACCGGCGCGGTGCTGAACAAGGCCGGCACCGGCATCGGCAGCACCGACACGCCGTCCGGCTTCGCACGCATCACCGCGATCACCGCCAACCCGCTGGCCGATCCGCTGGTGACCTATGTCTACGGCGGCGACAACCAGGGCAAGATGTATCGCTTCGACTACACCCGGGGCGGCGTCCCGGTGCTGGTGCAGATGGGCGACGCCGGCGCGCTGCAGCCGGTCACCACCCGTCCGGAAGTCACGATGTGCCAGGTCGACAGCACCAGCGCCGAAGGCGTGCTGACCAGCGGCGCCGGCAACGTGGTGATCTTCGGCACCGGGCGCCTGCTCGACGTGTCTGACATCGGCGTGGCCGACAGCCAGAGCGTGTACGCGCTGCGCGACACCGGCGCGCCGATCGCGGCCACGAGCTGGCGCAACGGCGCCGCGATGTCGCGCCAGCGCCTGTCCAAGCTGGCCGCGGACGCCGAGACCTATTCGATCTCCGGCCCCGACGTCGACCTGGGCAGCCAGGCCGGCTGGTACTTCGACCTCGACCAGAACGCCGGCGAGCGTGTCAACCTGGATCCGAAGGTGGTGGCGGGCACCCTGAACGTGGTGACCAATCTGCCGACCTCGTCGTCGGCCTGCTCGGTCGGCGGCACCAGCAATCTGTACCAGCTGGACGTCTGCACCGGCAAGCCGCTGCTGGTCGACGCCGCCACCGGCGCCAGGATCGCCGGCCGCTCGCTGTCGAACACCTCGGCGGCGGTCGGCTTCATCATCGTGCGCCTGCCGAGCGGCGCCCTGAAGCTGGTGGCCACCACCGCGGACGGCGGCAACAAGACCGTCGAGCTGCCGTCGGCGCAGTCGCAGGGCGCGCGCAAGTCGGGCTGGCGCCGCGTGCGCGATTGAATTTCATTCCGCGGGAGGCGCGCTGCCGGTTGCGATCGCGCGCAGGGTCTGGGTGGCCACGGCGCCGTCCGGGCCGGTGACGCGCAATTGCACCGGCAGCCAGCCGCGGCCGGGCGCCAGCCACACTTCCAGGCGCGCCTGGCCCGGCGCACCGCGCTGTGCCAGGCGCACAGCGTCGATGGCGCCCAGCGGCGTCGCCAGCGTCCCGGCCTCCATCACCTGGAAGCGCACCACGGCGGCATCCGTCGCGCCGGCCACCACCACCTCGATCACATCCTGCATCTGCCCGGGTTCACCCAGGCCGATGCCGGCCAGCTGCATCAGCAGCGAGGCGCGGTCCTGGTGGCCGATGTTGCCGGACGCGCCGGCGCCGCGGGCGCCGAACAGGATACGGCCGTCGGGCGTGAATTCCGTGGCCAGCCGGGCGCCGTCGCGTTCCTCTACGGCGCTGCGCGGCACGATGCCGGCGTCGCCGCTGGCGCCGCGGCTGCCCAGGCGTCCCAGCACGCCATCCATCTGCATGGCGTAGCGCGCGCCGTCGCTGCGCCAGTCGATGTGGGCATCGGGCACGCGCACCGGCTTGGCCGCCGTCCCGGGCGCCTGGCGCGTCTGGAGATAGGTCAGCTGCACGGCGTCGGGCATGCGCACGCGGTAGCGGCCCGGCATCTGCACCAGCGGCGCGGCCGACGGCTCGGCGCCGGATGCCGCTGCGGATTCGGGCGCTGGCGCCTGCACGACGTCCCAGCGCACGGCGGCCGGGATCCTGGCGCTGTTGGCCGGGGTGCCGGGTGCACGCGTGGGGGCGGAAGGCGGGGCTGGAGGTGTGGTGGAGGATGCGGCCGCCGGTGTGGCTGATCGTGCTGCAGCAGATGCGGCAGGCGGTGCAGGATCGGGGCGCGGATCCGTCCGGGGTGCAGGCTGGATAGCGTGCCGGGCCGGCGCTTCGGCCCGCGCTGCCGCCGCAGCGCTGGCCACTGCCGCATCCGGGACCGGCGCCGATGCGGGCGGCGCCAGGCGCACGACCAGCTTGTCGGCCGCGGCCGAGCGCGGCGCCTCCGGCATGCGCGCCGCGAACAGCTGGAGCAGGGCGAAGTGGACCAGCACCGACAGGCCGCACAGGGCCAGCAGGCGGCGGTGGCGGTGCAGGCCGAAGCCCGGCCTGGCCCGGCCGAACGGGGCTGCGGCTGCATCGGCGCGCTTCATGCCCGCCTCATGCTCCTCCTGATGCCGGACGCCGGCCGGACCCCGGCATCAAGGCGTGCCCGCATACAGCACGATCTTGCCGACCGCGCGTCCGCTCTCGCTCAGCGCGTGAGCCCTGGCGATGTCGCGCAGCGCGAATTCGGCGCCGACGACCGGGCGCAGCCTGCCGCCCTCGACCAGCGCGGCCAGGCGCTGCAGCACCGGTGGGTTCGGCCCGATGAACACGAAGGCGCCGCGCAGGCCCTGCCGCTCCGCCCTGGCCGCATCCGGCGGGCTGACGATCGACACCAGCATCCCGCCCGGGCGCAGCACCGACCACGAGTCGTCCTGCACCTGGCCGCCGAGGGTGTCGAACACCACGTCGACCGGCTCGAGCGCCTCGGTGAAGCGCGTGGTACCGTAGTCGATGACCTGGTCGGCGCCCAGCGATTCGACCAGCGCGCGGTTGCGCCCGGAGGTGGTGGCGATAACGACCGCGCCGTGCGCCCTGGCGATCTGGATCGCCAGCGAGCCGACGCCGCCCGAGCCGGCATGCACCAGCACGCGCTGGCCCGGCTGGATCTGCGCCGTGGTCACCAGCGCTTCCCAGGCGGTGATGCCGGCCAGCGGCAGCGACGCGGCTTCGGGATGCGAGATGGTGCGCGCCTTGTGCGCGATCTCGGATGCGCGGATCGCGACGTATTCGGCATAGGTGCCGTTGCGCTTCAGGTCGGGCCGCGAGAACACGGCGTCGCCGATCTGCCAGCCCGTAACAAAGCTGCCGACGGCGGCGATCACGCCCGACACGTCCCAGCCCAGCGTCAGCGGCAGCGCATGCGGGATATTCTCCGCGAGCCAGCCTTCGCGTACCTTCCAGTCGACCGGGTTGACCGATGCGGCCACCACTTTCACCAGCACCTCGTCGGGACCGAGGTCGGGGACGGGGACGTCGTCCAGCGCCAGCACGTCGCGGTTGCCGTACTGGTGGATGCGCACTGCAAGCATGTGTTCTCCTTCAACTTCATGACGATCGTTCAGGCCCGGATTCTACGCCATCGGCGCGCGCGGACGCGGCGCTCGTCCAGGCGTACGCCGTGCAACCCGGCTTTGGCGCGATAATGAACGCCTGGAGGGAGACAACATGACACCAAGCAAGCGCAAGCTGCCGGTGCCGGTCGATCAGGTCCGGCAATGGCTGGAGCCCGGTCCGCTGGTGCTGGTCTCGGCGGCCCATGCGGGGGAACGCGACGTCATGGTCATGGGGTGGCATACGGTGATCGAATTCACGCCGTCGCTGGTCGGCTGCGTGATCTCGTCGGCCAACCACAGCTTCAAGCTGATCCGCGCCAGCGGCGAATGCGTGCTCAACCTGCCGACCGCGAGCCAGCTGGAGCAGGTGCTGGGCGTGGGGTCGACCACTGGCGCGGAGGTCGACAAGTTCGTGGCCTTCGGCCTGACGCCGGAGCCGGCCGCACGGGTCGGCGCCCCCGCGATCCGCGAATGCCACGCCCGTTTCGAATGCCGGCTGCACGACGACAGCCTGGTCGACAAATACAACTTCTTCATCTGGGAGGTGGTGGCGGCTTTCGCGCTGACCTCACCAAAGCACCCGGAAACCCTGCACTACAAGGGCGACGGCGTGTTCATGGTGTCGGGCAACACGATCCGGCGCCGGCGGCCCGGCCTGAAATAGGTGCGGCAGGCTATCCGGCGGCTGATAGTCCGGCGGTTGGCGCCAATGCGGCTGGCGCTCAGGGCTGGCGCGTATGCCGCAGGCGGGTCGGCAAATGCTGGGCGCGCACCGCGGCGGCCCGGGCGCGCCGCTGCGGCGCGTCCGTGCGCAGCGCCAGCGCCAGGTCGGCGCTGAGGCGGTGCATGGACAGCACATCGAGCAGCGCCGTCACCACTTCGCGGCCCAGCGCCACGTTGCCATCCTCGACCTCGGGCAGCACCCGGTGCAGCGCGCTCAGCACCACGGCATTCTCTTCGCGCTGCTCGCGCAGGCGCGCATAGCCGAGCGACCCCATCAGCAACTCCTCGTGCCGGAAGCCGGCCTCGACTTCCGCGACCGCCGTGGCGAAGTCATGCGCGAAGCGCCCGTCCGGTTCCGCGCCGAGCTGGTGCAGGCGGCTGCACAGGACCTTGCGCGCATGGCGGATGGCGGCGCACAGCGTCGGGGCATGGGAGGGCTTGGTGCGCGGCAATGGCATGATGAGGATCCTGTTGGTCGAACTGCGCTTGCAGTTTCTGCGTGCCACGCGCTTTGGGTTTGATGTAGATCAAAGTGCGCTAACAACAATCTACACCTTTTTAACGCGTTTGCAAAAACCCTGCTACCACCCATGTATCAGGCAGCTTTGATTTCAGTCAAGCCTCCATTTGCGCTCAGCCTTACTCTTGACGACATGTTCCTAAAGAAAGGCAGTGCGATGGGCGGAACGCAGATCCTGATCGTGCAAGGGCACCCCGATGTCCGCCGCCAGCACCTGTGCCATGCGCTCGGCCGGGCCTATGCCGAAGGCGCCGCCGCCGCCGGGCACAGCATCGAAATCCTGGAGCCGGCACGGCTGGCCTTTCCCTTGCTCGGCAGCGTCGACGAGTGGCGCCACGGCAGCCCGCCGCCGCAACTGGTCGAAGCCCAGGAAGCGATCCGGCGCGCCCGCCACCTGGTGTTCCTGTATCCGCTCTGGCTGAGCGACATGCCGGCCGTGCTCAAGGGCTTCCTGGAACAGGTGGCGCGTCCCGGCTTCGGCGTCGCCGCGCACGCCGCGGATGCGGGTGGACCCCTGCAGGGCGCACGCGGCTGCGGCCTGCTGGCCGGCCGCAGCGCGCGGGTGATCGTCAGCACCGCCTTGCCGGCGCCGGTGTACCGCTGGCTGTACGGCGCCCATAGCGTCAAGCTGATGCGCCGCAATATCCTGGGACCGGCCGGCATCGCGCCGATGCGTTCCACCATCGTCGGCGGCGCCGGCGCCATGGACGAGGTGCAGGTCGAACGCTGGCGTGCGCGCCTGCGCCGGCTCGGCGCGCAGGCCGGCTGAAGCATCGCCGCTGCGCTCGCCCGTGCCTGCCCATATTTGCTCACGCTTGCCACAAATATATGCTTTCCGGGAATCGGCTACACTGTCGCCGCAGGATAGTCTGCCGCACTCTGGAAAGGATCATCAATGAGCAAGCTCACCGTCGTCGCCACCCTGCGCGCGCTGCCGGGCAAGGAAGAAGAACTCGAACGCCGCCTGAAGGCGCTAATCGGCCCGACCCGCGAGGAAGCCGGTTGCCTGGACTACGATCTGCATCGCCAGGTCGACGACGCCTCGGTCTTCGTGATGGTCGAACGCTGGGTCGACAAGGGTGAGCTCGACAAGCATCTGCAGATGCCGTATTTGCGCGAATTCGGTGCGGCGCTGCCGGACCTGCTGCGCAGCCCGCTCGAGATGCAATTGCTGGAACTGCGCGGCACGGCTGCCGGCGCCTAGCGCACCACCAGCACCGGAATCGCGCTGTGCGTCAGCACTTTCGCGGTTTCGCTCCCGATCAATCGCCTGGCGAGCCCGCCGCGCCCGTGCGAGGCCATCACGATCAGGTCGCAGGCCTGGTCGCGCGCCGTGTCGATGATGGCTTGCCAGGGCGCATCGTTGCGCACCAGGATGGTCTGGCACGCGACCCCCGCTTCGCCGGCGCAGCGGCGCACGTAGGACAGTCCGTCGTGCGCGAGCTGCTCGCGTTCGCGCACCCAGGCGTCCTGCAGGGGGGCGCCGAATCCGACTTCGGGCGCTAGCAGGAAGGGCGGGGCGCCGGCGTGCACGGCGATCAGGGTGCCGCGAGCGAGCGTCGCCAGGCCCAGCGCCAGGTCGATGGCGCGGGAGGCGAGTTCGGTGCCGTCGGTCGGGACCAGGATGCGCCGGTACATGATGGTCCTCAGGGGCGGGGCCGATGCCCGCTCTTGTCCGGCGGACGCATCACCATTACCGGTACCTGCGCGTAAGCCAGCACGTTCTGGGTTTCGCTGCCGGCCAGCAGCCGCGACAGCCCGCGGCGGCCGTGCGAACCCATGAAGATCAGGTCGCACTGCTGTTCGGTGACGGCGTCGAGGATGGCGTCGCTGGCCGAATGCGAGAACACGGTCAGCGTGGTGCAGGGCACGCCGGCCGCGGCGGCGGCGGCGGCCACGCGCCGCACGTTGCGTTCGGCCCAGTCGCGCAGCGCCTGGTCGTCGAGCCCGGGATCGACCGCCATCGAGGCTTCGGCCGCCGCATACGCGGGATAAGGCTTGGCGACCGACAGCGTCACGATTTCGCTGCCGTGCGCGCGGGCGAAGTCGACGGCCGCCTGTTCGGCGAAGGCCGAGACGTCGGAGCCGTCGGTGGGCACCAGGATGCGTTTATACGAATACATGGCCGTCCTTCAGCGGTGCACCAGCACCGGGAGCTTGCTGTGCACCAGCACTTTCTGGGTTTCGCTGCCGAGCAGCAGGCCGGCGATGCCGTGCCGGCCGTGCGACGCCATCAGGATCAGGTCGCAGTTGAAGCGCCCGGCGGCATCGATGATCGCTTCATGCGGGTTGTCCGACACCGCATGCTCGAGCCGGCAGGGCACGCCGGCGGCGCGCGCGGCCTGCCCGATGTCGGCCAGCAGGCGTTCGGCGCGTTCGCTGCTGCCGACGGCGTATTGCTCGGGCGTGTCGGCCAGCACGTCGGGATTCGCGCTCAGCACCCGGAATTCGGGCGTGGCGATGAAGCCGACGATTTCGGCGCCGAGCTCGCGTGCGAAATCGGCGCCGGCCAGGATGGCGCGTTGCGACGCTTCCGAACCGTCGGTCGGCACCAGGATGCGCTCGAAGATGTTGCGCCGCGACGTTTGAGACGCCTCGGAAGCTTGAGACGCTTGCGACGCGTTTGTGCCCTGCACCTCGTTCATGCCGGTTCCTCCATGCTGGGGACCCGTTCAGCATGACGGCAATGCCGCATGCATCATTTGAGGTAAATCAATCGTCCCCGGGCTGACGGCCCGCCAGTTCGAAGCTGCCTTCGGCCAGCACGCGTCCGGCGCTGCTCACCGCAAAGGCACCATGCTCGAGGTCGGCGCCCAGCACCAGGTCGCTGCCGAGCGGCGCCGGCGCCTTGAAGCGGCCGGCCAGCGCGGTCACGGGGCGCCCGGCAGCATCCTCGAGTCCGGCGCTGGCGCGCGCCAGCGTGTGCATGCCGTGGATGATCGGGCGCTTCATCCCCATCAGGCGCGCCGACCAGCCCCACAGGTGGATCGGGTTCCAGTCGCCGGATACGGCGGCGTAGGCGCGGCCGCTGGCGCGGGCCAGGCGCCATCCTTTCAATACCGGCAGGCTTGCGCCATGGGCGCCGGGACGGCTGCCCTTGCGCGCGCCCTGGCGGGCGCCGTCGCCACGCACCACCAGGTAGGTACTGCGGCAGCTGAACAGCGGCGCGCCATCCTGTTCGCCGACGGTGTCGAGGGTGGCGTACACGGCGCCGTTCTCGAGCGGCGGCCGGATCGAAACGCTGGTGGAGAGCAGCAACGGGATGCCGGGGCGCGGGCTGCCTTCCAGGCGCAGCGCGTTTTCGGTGTGCACCGCGCCGGGCAGGCGGAACGGGAAATCCTGGTCGAGCATGGTGGCGACCTGGGCGCGCTGGGCCAGCAGGTAGAAATACGTCAGCGGGATGCCGGCGTCGCGAAAGCCTAGCGCCTGGCGGTAGCGGCGCAGGTGGGCCGGGTCGATGGCGTCCAGGCGGAACACGGTGCGCGGGGTGCGCGCGCCGGGTTTCCTGCGCGGGCGCCGGAACAGGGCGCGCAGCAGCACGAAGGCGTTCAACGGCGGCAGCGGCGGAACAGCGAGCGCCGCGGTGGCTGCGCCGGCAGCGGCGGTGGAAGCGGAACCGGAACCGGAACCGCTGGCGGAGACGGCGGCGGCGTGCGCCGAAGCGCCGGAAGGATGGTCTGCGGACATGGGGTCGTGCTGAAGCAAAACCTGCATTGTGCACGAAATGGTATTGCCCCGTAACACTTGTGAGTTGTCGTCATCCAAGGTACCCTATCGCTTTGGCATAAAGAATTGCTTAATTAGATGAGGATGGAATGAAGAAGCAAGCGTTGTTGATGGCCGCATTGTCGGTGGCGGGCGCCGTGTCGGCCCAGGAAACGGTCAGGATCGGCCACGTGGCCGCGATGACCGGACCGGTCGCCCATTTCGGCAAGGACAGCGAAAACGGTGCGCGCATGGCGATCGACGCCCTTAACGCGCGCGGCGCCACGATCGGCGGACGCAAGGTCAAGTGGCAGCTGGTCGGCGAGGACGACGGCGGCGATCCGAAGCAGGCGACCGCCGCGGCGCAGAAGCTGGCCGACGCCAGGGTCAACGGCGTGATCGGCCACGAGACCTCAGGCACCACGATCCCGGCCTCGAAGATCTACTACGATGCGGGCATCCCGCAGATCTCGGCCTCGGCCACCAACCCGAAATACACGCAGCAGGGTTTCAACACAGCCTTCCGCGTGGTCGCCAACGACATCCAGCTGGGCCGTGCGCTCGGCCGCTACGCCGCCAAGGACATGGGCGCCAAGCGCGTGGCCGTGATCGACGACCGCACCGCCTACGGCCAGGGCCTGGCGATGGAATTCAGCAATGGCCTGCGCCAGCAGGGCGTGAACGTGGTGGCCAAGGAATTTACCAACGACAAGGCGACCGATTTCTCGGCGATCCTGACCCGCATCCGCGCCAGCCGTCCCGACCTGGTGTTCTTCGGCGGCATGAACGCGGTGGCCGGCCCGATGCTGCGCCAGATGAAGCAGCTGGGCCTGAACGTGCGCATGATGGGCGGCGACGGCATCTGCTCGGACGAGATGCACAAGCTGTCGGGCGGCACCATGGCCGACGGCCAGGTCGTGTGCGCCGAGGCCGGCGGCGTCGAGGCATCCGGCAAGGCCGGCATGGACAACTTCCGCGCCGCCTACCGCAAGCGCTTCGGCATCGACGTCCAGATCATCGCCCCGTATTCCTACGATGCGGTGCTTGCGATCGCCGCGGCGATGGACAAGGCGGGTTCGTCGGCGCCGGCCAAGTACCTGCCGCAGCTGGCCAAGATCGACTACAAGGGCGTCACCGGCACCATCGCTTTCGATGCCCGCGGCGACATCCGCGACGGCGTGATCACCCTGTATACCTTCAAGGGCGGCCACCGCACGCAGATTGCGGTGACCAAGTAACCGCTTAGTGCTTCGGCATGTGCGGCGCCATCTCTACCGGCGTGACGGCCGGCATCGCGTCCGCCGGCGCCGGCGGATGCGCCAGCATCAGTTCATCGACCAGCAGGCGCGCCGCCTTCAGCACCTGTTCCGACAGCGCCGGATTGGCCTTGGCGGCGCCGCGCGCGATCGCCATGCTGCCGACCATGGTCGACACCACCACCATCGCCCGCGCCAGCGCGTCGCCGCCGCCATCGTTGGCGGCGATCTGGCGCTCGAAGGCGCGCACCATCACCATGTAGCCTTCGGTGAAGCGCGCGCTGATCGGCTTGTCCTGGCGCCCGATCTCGCTGGCCGACGCCGCGATCGCGCAGCGCCCGCCGAAATCGTTGCGGGTCTCGACCGACAGGTAGCGGTCGAGGAAGCGCGCCAGGTCCGGCAAGCCTTCGACCGTGGCCGCGTACATCTGGGCGTTCACCTGGTCGAGGCCGAAGGACAGCGCCTCCAGCGCCAGCTCTTCCTTCGACTTGAAATGGGCGTACAGCGCGCCATGGGTCAGGCCGGCTTCCTTGCTGATCTCGGCCACGCCGACGCCGTCGATCCCGCGTTCACGGAATAGTTTGCTTGCAGCCCTGATCAATGCGGCCCGGTTCTCGGCCGCTCGTTCCTTGCTGATTCTCATGGATGTGGCAGTGGCTGTAGGTGTAGGGAAAATGGCGGAGAAAGCGGCTTGCGGCCGGGCGCTTCCGGTCCGCAATCATTGTGAATCCCAGTATAACCCCGGTCGTATGGACTTGGCGCGTCGGAAAATTAGCGACACGGCGGGACAAGCCCCGGCCGGCACGGCCTGCGTCGGCAGTGCTTTTGATTAAGACCGTAATCCATTGGGCTGCCGCTGCCGCCGGTGCCGGCGGCGCGCACTGTGGGTTAGCGAACCGTCGCGTCGTCTGAACGCTGCTATGCTGGATCCGGATGGCGCCATGGTCCCGCGCATCCACCCAACCATGGAGGTTTTGCCAGCATGCAGATGATCGAAGCGCGTCCCGATGCACCGTTCTACGTCGTGCTGAACGCCGGTTCCGGACGTGCAGAAACCGAGCTGCGCTGCTCGACGATCCGCGACGTGATCGGCGCCGCCGGGCGCCGCTGCGAACTCGAGATCGTCGAGGACGCCAGCCAGCTGGGCGAGGTCGCGCGGCGCATGGCGGCGCGCGCCGCGCAGGACAATGCGATCCTGGTCGCGGCCGGCGGCGACGGCACCCTGAACTCGGTGGCGCACGAGGCCGTGCAGGTCGGCTGCGTGTTCGGCGTGCTGCCGCAGGGCACCTTCAATTATTTCGGCCGCACCCACCGCATTCCCGAGGACCTGGCCGAGGCCGTGCACGCGCTGCTGCGCGCGCGCGCGCAGCCGGTGCAGATCGGCATGGTCAACGACCGCATCTTCCTGGTCAACGCCAGCGTCGGACTGTATCCGAAGCTGCTCGAGGAGCGCGAGCACGACAAGCGCCAATACGGCCGTTCGCGCGTGGTGGCGCTGCTGTCGGCGGTCAAGACCGCGCTCGGCCGGCACCGCAACCTGCGCATCACGCTGGAGCTGGACGGCCAGGTGCGCCACCTGCGCACCTCGACCCTGTTCGTCGGCAACAACCGGCTGCAGATGGAGCAGGTCGGCATGGCGCCGCTGGAACATGCGCTGGGCGAAGGGCGGCTGGCGGCGATCGCGCCCAAGCCGGTCGGCAAGCTGCGCATGCTGGGGCTGCTGCTGCGCGGCGCGCTCGGGCGCCTGGGCGAAGCCGAGGACGTGGTCGCCTTTGCTTTCAAGAGCATGACCGTGCGCGCGCCGGTGCTCTCGGGCCGGCGGCGCCTGAAGGTGGCGGCCGACGGCGAAGTCACCAAGATGGCGCTGCCGCTGCGCTTCCAGGCGGTCGAGGGCCGCCTGGCCCTGCTGGTGCCGGACGATGCCGCGGCGCTTCCGGACGCGGGCGCCGATGCAGGTGCCGACTCGGCTGCGGGTGGCGCGGGCGCCGCAGGAAGCACGGCCCGCACCGCTGGCGCGGCCTGACGCCGCGCCGGCGGTGCGGGCCGGCTCAGGCGCGCAGCAGCGCGCCCAACGCCTCGAGCGGCATCGGCCGCGCCAGCAGGTAGCCCTGCACTTCGTCGCAGGCGGCGGCGCGCAGGAATTCCAGCACCTCGGCGGTTTCCACGCCTTCGGCCACCACCGACAGGCGCAGCGCGTGCGCCATGTCGACGAAGGCCTTGACGAAATCGAAGGCGCTGATGCGGCCGTCTTCCTGCATCACGAACGAGCGGTCGAGCTTGAGCACGTCGATCGGGAAGCGGCGCAGGTAGGCCAGGCCCGAGTAGCCGGTACCGAAATCGTCGACCGCCAGCTTCACGCCCAGCAGCCGCAGTTCGTCCAGCATGGCGGCGGTGCGGTCCATGTCCTCGATCAGCGCGCTTTCGGTGAGTTCCACCTCCAGGCAGTGCGGCGCCAGGCCGCTGGCGGCCAGCGCGGCCCGCACCTCGCCCACGAAACCCGGCTGCGCCAGCTGGCGCGCCGAGACGTTCACCGACACCCGGATCGGACGCCCGTGGGCATCGATCAGGCGCCGCGTCTGGCGGCAGGCTTCCTCCATCACCCAGCGCCCGATCGACGTGATCAAGCCGGTTTCCTCGGCGATGCCGATGAATTCGCCCGGCGCCACGCGGCCCAGTTCCGGATGGTTCCAGCGCAGCAGCGCTTCCATGCCGACCACCTGCATGCTGCGCAGGTCCACGCGCGGCTGGTAGTGCAGCTCGAATTCGCGCCGCGCCAGCGCCGGGCGCAGCGCCATCTCGAGCGTCATGCGCGCCTGCGCCTGCTGCGTCATGCCCGGCTCGAAGAAGCGGTAGCGGTTGCGCCCGGCCGCCTTGGCGCGGTACATCGCGGTGTCGGCGGCCTGGAACAGCTGTTCACGGGTGGCGGCGTCCTGCGGATACAGGCTGATGCCGATCGAGGCGCCGACGATCACTTCCTGGGCACCGATCCGCACCGGCATGGTCAGCACGTCGAGCAGCTTGGCGGCGATGCTGGCGGCGGCCGGCGCGCCCTGGCCGCAATCGGCGGCCACCACGAACTCGTCGCCGCCCAGGCGCGCGATGGCGTCGTACGGGCGTAGCACCCGGCGCAGGCGCGCCGCCACTTCGCACAGCAGCAGGTCGCCGTGCTCGTGGCCGAAGGAATCGTTGACTTCCTTGAAGCGGTCGAGGTCGAGGAACAGTACCGCGACCGCGTGGCCCGGCGTGCAGGACTCGAGCATGCGCTGCACGCGTTCGTGCAGCAGCGCGCGGTTGGGCAGGCCGGTCAGGGTGTCGTGGGTGGCCAGTTCGTGCAGGCGGCGCTCGGCCTGCTTGCGCCCGGTGATGTCGGTCATCAGGCCGGTGACGGTTTCCAGCAGCCCGTCCGCGCCGCGCCGCGCGCTGCCGCTGAACAGCACGTGCAGCTCGTGGCCGCGGGCATGGCGGACCACCGCTTCCACGCCGTTCACCGGCGCCGGCTCGCCGTCCGCATGGCGCAGGCTGTCCCAGGGGAAGGCGGTGAACAGGTGGCCGAGGTCGCGCCCGACCAGTTCCTCGCGCGCGTAGCCGGACAGGCAGCACAGCGCCGGATTGACGTCCAGGATGCGGCCGGTGGCGCTGGCCAGCACGTAGCCGGACGGCGTCATCTCGATCACTTCGCGGAAGCGCTGTTCGCTGTCGCGCAGCTGGCGTTCGGCCCGTTCGCGCTCGGTGAGGTCGCGGATCATCGCCTGGAAGAATTCCTGGCCGTTTTCCTCGAAGCGCGACAACTGCACTTCGGCCGGGAAGGTGCTGCCGTCGCGCCGGCGCTTGGTGATGCGCAGCAGGTGTGTGTGGCCGTCGCGCAGGCGCGCCACCATTTCGGGCGTGTAGACGAAGCCGCTGTCGATGTCGCCCACGCGCAGCCCCAGGAACTCGTCCTCGGCGTAGCCGAAGTTGGCGCAGGCGCGGCCGTTGACGGCCACCACGCGCTGCTCGCTATCGACGATCACGATGCTGTCGCCGGCCTGCTGGAACAGGTTGCGGAACCGCTGTTCGCTCTTGCGCAGCGCTTCGGCGGCATTCCGCTCGTCGCTGATGTCGTGGAAATAGACCGACAGGCCATCCGGCGTCGGATAGCTGCGCACTTCGATCCAGGCGCCGGTCGGCGGCCACACGGTTTCGACGGAGAAGGGTTCGCCGGTCGCCATGGCCTTGCGGTAGCGGCCGAGCAGCGGCGTGCCCTCGAGCGCCGGCACCACCTCCAGCAGCGCGTGGCCGATGGCGTTCCCGGTCTCGACCCCGACGAAGGCGCCGGCCTTGCGGTTGGCGTAGATGATGCGCCAGTCGCGGTCGACGGCGAAGAAGGCGTCGCCGATGCTCTCGAGCATGTCGTTCATGCGGTCCTGGCTGAGGCGCAGGGCGGCCACGGTCCGGCGGTGCTCGGTGACGTCGCGCGCGCTGGTATACATCACCTGTTCCGGCGCCGACCAGCGTCCCGACATCGACAGGTAGACCACCCGGCCGTCCTTGTGCAGCCAGCGCAGTTCGCGCTCGCGGCAGGGCTGGCCGGCGCGCGCGGCCACGCCCAGCGCTTCCAGTTCGATGCTGTCTTCCGGGTGCAGCAGGTCATAGCAGCTGCGTCCGTGCAGTTCTTCCGGCCGGTAGCCGAGGATGTCGAACACGGCGGCGTTGATGCGCAATACCGTGCCCTGGCCGTCCAGCAGGGCCATCAGGTCGAAGGTGTTGTCGATGTGGGCGCTGGCGTCGCCACAGAAGGCCGCGGGGGCCGGCGCATTGGTCATGGATGGGTGAGTTTGCCGAAATCGTTGCCGCGGACGGGCCGGAAAGGGCGCGCGAGCCGCGCACGCGTAATTCTAGCATTCTTAAGTGCAACATCCAGTGTCGGGAGGAAAAATGCCGACGGCTTGATACATGTAGATTGATACATGCAGCATAAGACACGCGGCATGACACGCGTGCCGGCGGGCTGGGCAAGCAAGAGAACACCAAGGACCAAACCGGAAACCTGCCGTCCGGCCACGGTGGCCAACGGCGGACGGCGGACGGCGGACGGCACCGCTGCGGTGTCGGCGCCGTGAAAACTGTCGACCGGCATGGTGCGGCCGGTGGTGCGGCCGGCCTGAAGCGGCCGGCCACAAGACTCAACGCTGCAGATTGCCGTCCGAACCCAGGTCCTCCTGGTCCAGCGGCGCCGCGCCCTGCTGGCTAACGCCCTGCTGGCCGCCGCTCTGCTGGTTACCCTGGCTGCGGCGCGTATTGCCCAGCGCCGGGGTGCCGCCCGGCTGGCCGCTGGCGGACTGCAGGTTGCCGGAATCGGCCAGGTCCGGCGTACCGACGCCGCCGTCGTGGCCGCCGTCGTTCAAATTGCCGGTGGTGCCGGTGATGCCGGCGCTGCTGGTACCGACGCCGCTCAATTCGTCATAGTTGCGGCCTTTGATACCCTTGCCTTTGTATTCCTGGTTGCTTGGCATCGTGTTCTCCCATATGCAATGTCTGAGGGTTCACATCTTAGGCCCTTGAGCGGCGCGGACAATCGGAAAACCGGTCAAGCCTGCGTAGGACCTCTCGGACAGAAACTGTCTGCGAGCATTGACAAAAAGAACAAACCGTGGCGCAATCCAGCACCGGCCCGCAGAGGCCGGCCACCATAACGATAAAAGAGACGATAAACAGAAGATGAACAGACCTGGAACAGGGAAGGTGAGGGGAACCGGCCGCGCCACGCTGGAGGAAGTGGCCGGCCTGGCGGGGGTATCGACGATGACGGCGTCGCGCGCCTTGAGCCAGCCGCGGCTGGTATCGGAGGCGACGCGCCACAAGGTGGAACTGGCGGTGGCCGAGCTCGGCTACGTGCCGAACCGGGCCGCACGCGCACTGGCGTCCTGCCATTCGCGGGTGATCGTGGCGCTGGTGCCGTCGCTGTCGAATGCCGTGTTCAGCCCGGTGCTGGACGGCATCCACGACGCCATCGCGGGCAGCGACTATCAGCTCTTGATCGGCAATACCCGGTATTCGGATGCCGAGGAAGAAAAACTGCTGACCGCCTACCTGCAGTCGAACCCGGACGGCGTGCTGATCCCCAGCCTGGCGCACGCAGCCCACGTGCAGCGCGTGCTGGGTGGATCGCAGATCCCGACCGTGTCGATCATGGACCTGGCCGACGGTCCGCACGATCTATCGGTGGGCTTTTCCCACGGCGATGCCGGCGCCGCCATGACGCGCCACCTGATCGCGCGCGGCTACCGGCGCATCGCCTTCCTCGGCGCCCAGCTCGACGACCGCACCCTGCGCCGCGCCGACGGCTACCGCCAGGCGCTGCGCGCGGCCGGCCTGCTTGATCCGGCGCTGGAAATCATGGTGGGCGGCCCGTCCACCGTCGCGCTCGGCGCCGAGCTGATGCGCAAGGCGCTGGACGCCGCGCCCGGCTGCGACGCGGTGTTCTGCTGCAACGACGACCTGGCGCACGGCGCCATTTATTACTGCCAGCGCCACGGCATCCGGGTGCCGCAGGACGTCGCCGTGGCCGGCTTCAACGATTTGCCGGCCTCGGCCTGGATGATGCCGGCCCTGACCACGGTCGAGACGCCGCGCTACCGCATCGGCTTCGAGGCGGCGACGCTGCTGCTGGACGTGATCGCGGGCCGCTTGCCGGCGCAGCGCCGCATCGACCTCGGCTTCACGCTGCGCGCACGGGAGAGCGCCTGAGGCGGCCCGAGCCAGATGCGCCGTGTCGCGTTGCCATAAACGAACGCTGGAATATTGCGCTGGCTACCTGTCTGTATTGACAGGTTTTAATGCAAATTTCTTATTGAAACCTTCCGCTATACTCGGAGACGGACACACCCGAAGCCCGAAAGGAATGCCATGGCGGTCCAGTCCAGGAAAGCGGATCCGAACGCGCACCAGCTCGCATGGTGCCGCGCGCTGTTCGAAGCGAACATGCTGGCGATGCTGGTGTACGACCCGGCATCCCGGCGCGTGCTCGACGTCAACCCGGCGCTGGCCGCGCTGGCCGGCCGGGCGGCGCATGCGCTGCGGGCGCTGCGTGTGGATAAGTTGTTCGCGCCGTCCGGCGCCCGCGCCGACCCCGGTACGCCGCAGCTGCGCTGCATGGTGACTTCCGGCGGCACCCGGCGCCGCGTGCTGCAGCAATCCTGCCCGCTGCGCCACGGCGACCAGGATGCGGTGCTGGTGGTGCTGCAGGCGGTCGATGAGCCGATCGAGCGCCACATTCCGGCGCCGTCGCGCTCGCAGGCCGAGCGCGACGACATGCATCGGGCGCAGGCGCTGGCGCATATCGGCAACTGGAGCTGGGATGCCGGCGGCGGCGCGCGCCTGGCGGCTTCTCCCGAAGGCTTCCGTATCCTCGGCTTCCACCCGGACCATGCGCCGGGCGCCGCCGAGGTGCTGGCGCGCATCCACATCGACGACCATGGCGCTGTGCTGGAAGCGCGCAAGCGCGCACTGGCGCAGCCGGGCCACGACCTCGATGTGCAGTTCCGCGTGGTGCTGCCCGAGGGCGATTTGCGCTGGGTGCATGCGGTGGCCGAGGTGCGGCGCGACGCCGCCGGCCGGCCGCTGCGCATGGCGGGCCTGGTGCAGGACATCACGGTGCGCCGCAGCCGCGAGGACAAGATGCGCCGGCTGGCCTATTCCGACACGCTCACCGGCCTGCCCAACCGCAACATGTTCGAGCGCCACTGCGCCGCGCGCCTGTCGCAGCTGGCCGCCGACGAGCGCCTGGCCTGCCTGATCGTCGACCTGGCGCGCCTGCGCGACGTGAACTACGCGCTGACCCACCTGTACGGCGACATTCTGCTGGCGCTGGTGGCGGACCGGCTGGCGGCGCTGGTCGGCGACGCCGGCATGCTGGCGCGGGTCGACGCCCACTTCACGATCCTGTTCGACGACGCCGACGAGGCCCAGGCGCGGCGCTGGGCGCTGCGCATCCACGACGTGCTGGAAGCGCCGTTCTCGGTGGCCGGCGTGGCCTGCGCCATCGGGGCCCGCATCGGCATCGCGCTGGCGCCCAGCCAGGGCCGCGACTACCACACGTTGTTGCGCAAGGCCGACATCGCGCTGTACCAGGCGGCCCAGGCCGGGCGCGAGATGGCGGTGTACGACGCCGGCGGCGACCCGCACACGCCGAACCGCCTGTCGCTGGTGGGCGACTTCCGCGCCGCCATCGAGAGTGGCCAGCTGCGCCTGTTCTGCCAGCCCAAGGTCGACATCCGCTCGCGCGAGATCGTCGGCGCCGAGGCGCTGGTGCGCTGGTGGCACCCGGAAAAGGGCTGCATCGCGCCCGACTCCTTCGTGCCGCTGATCGAATCGACCGAACTGATCCACCTGCTGACACAGCACATGCTGGAAGGCGCGGTGGCCCAGTGCGAGGCGTGGCGCAGCCAGGGCGTGATGATGCCGATCGCGGTCAACCTGTCGGCGCGCGACGTCGGGGTGCTGGCGCTGTCCGAGCACCTGCGCGGCCTGCTCGACCAGCACGGATCGCGCGCCGGCATGATCGGGCTGGAAGTCACGGAAACCAGCTTGATGCGCAATCCGGCGGCCGGCATCGCCGAGCTGCAGCGCCTGAGCGCGATGGGATTCAAGCTCTACGTCGACGATTTCGGCACCGGCTATTCCTCGCTCAACTACCTGAGCCGGCTGCCGGTGGACGTGATCAAGATCGACCACGGCTTCACCATGAAGATGATCGAGGACCAGCGCGCGGCGGCGATCGTGAAATCCACGATCCACCTGGCGCACGACCTCGGGATGGCGGTGGTGGCCGAAGGCGTCAGCGAGCGCCGCATCTGGGACGCCCTGCAGGCGCTCGGCTGCGACGAGGCGCAGGGTTACTTCATCGCGCCGCCGCTGCCGGCCGACCAGTTGCTGGAGTGGGCGCGCGCCTCGCCGTACGCGCTGCGCAGTTCGTCGGGCGCCTGGCGCGGCGAGCGGGTGACGGCGTAGTCCCTACCCGGCTTTGGTCACCATTTGCGCCACGCGGCGCAGCTTCGGCGCCACCATCGGCACCGTCAGCATGGTGCTGCCGATCGCCATCAAGAGCAGGGCGGTGAAGGTGGCGCCGGTGATCACGCCCTTGTCGAGCAGGATGTTGGCGAAGATGATCATGATCAGGGCCTTGGTCTGCAGCAGCCAGCCGATGATGGCCGCTTCGCCTTCGCCCCATTTCAGGATGCGGCCGGCGATGCGCACCCCGGCCAGCTTGCCGGCCACCGAGGCAATCAGCAGCGCGCCGGCGGCCAGGAACACGGCCGAGCCGCCGCCTTCCCAGCTGGTGCGCAGGCCGGTGCTGAGGAAGTACACCGGCATCAGCGTCAGCAGCAGGTGGTGGCGCAGCAGGTCCATGTCGCGCTGGTCGAACCAGTGCGCGTCCATCACCACCCCCGCCAGGAAGGCGCCGACCATGTAGTGCAGCCCGGCCCAGTCGGCGGCGAAGGCGCAGGCGGCCAGCCAGATCAGCGCCACCGGCCAGCGGTCGCGTTCCTGCAGCGCGGCCATCAATGTGCGCAGCAGCCAGGCGGCGATGGCGAAGGCAAGCAGGAAGCCGAGCTGGCGCCCGACGCGGTTCCAGTCGAGCAGGATCAGGGCCAGCACGCCCCAGATCGCGATGTCGTCCAGGCTGGCGTAGCGCAGGATGCGCTGGCCGACCGGCGCGCGCAGGATCTCCAGTTTTTCCATCAGCAGGATCAGGATCGGCAGCGCGGTCACGGCGCAGGCCATGCCCACGCCCAGCACGAACTGCCAGTCGTGGGCGCCGGCGCCTTTCCAGTTGCCGTGGCCGAGCATGTTCGCCGTGCCCAGCATGCCGAGCGCTGCCACGCAGCCGGACAGCAGCGGCGTGCCCAGCGCCAGCGAGGCCGTGATCGCGCTTTCGCGCCGGTGTTGCCAGGCCTTTTTCAGATCCAGTTCGACGCCGGCGATCATCACGAACAGCATCACCGCCCACCAGGCGATGCCGGACAGTGCCGCGGTCACCTGCGGATTGAAGACGAAGGCGTAGTACTCCGGATAGGCGCGCCCGAGGATGCCGGGGCCGAGCAGCACGCCGGTGATGATCTGCACGATCACCAGCGGCGCATGGTAATCGGTGCCGCCGATGCGCCAGACCAGCCAGGGCAGGGTCAGGATGATCAACATGGCGAGCAGGAAGATTTCGGTGGTACCCATCGTGTCTCCGGTTGAGAGTTCGCCATTGTGCCGAGTTTTCCGGGAAAACTCAGCTAAAACTTGCCGTTTGACACGGTTATGCGGAACGCATGAGTCGATCACGCTGGGTTTTCTGTTTTCATTGGTGTAAGATGCGCGCATTCCATTGGGGAGTAGCCTGCTTCCGTGCATCCTGCCGCGGAAGTTCCCGTATCAACACACTCGGCGCCGCCGTCGCGCCGTGGTACGGGCAGCCGTCTCGGTTGGCAAGACCTTTGGTATGCCTGCGTGCTTTGTCCGGGCCGCGCCGGCATGCCTTCGTCCTGCCCGGCTGAGACCATCGAATGAATTTCCTCGCCACCGCCGCCATCGCCCTCGCCATGTCCACCGACGCCTTCGCCGTCGCCATCGGCAAGGGTGCGGCCCTCCAGCGTCCGCACCTGAAGGAAGCCTTGCGCACCGGCCTCATCTTCGGCGTGATCGAAGGCCTGACGCCGCTGGTCGGCTGGGGGCTGGGCCAGGTGGCGGCCCCGTACGTGGCGGCATGGGACCACTGGATCGCGTTTACCCTGCTCGGCGTGCTGGGCCTGCGCATGATGCGCGAAAGCCTGTCGGCGGACGAGGAAGAAGAGGAAAAGCCGAACAGCCATTCGTTCTGGCTGCTGGCGATCACCGGCTTCGCCACCAGCATCGACGCCATGGTGGTGGGCGCCAGCCTGGCGCTGATCGACGCCGACATCCTTACCACCGCCGGCGCGATCGGCCTGGCCACCTTCCTGATGGTGACCCTGGGGGTGATGCTCGGACGCGGCCTGGGGCGCATCGTCGGCAGGCGCGCGGAACTGATCGGCGGGCTGGTGCTGATCGCGATCGGCTGCATGATCCTGTACCAGCATACCCTGGGCGGCTGAGGCCCGGGCCGGGAGGGCGCTTGCCGCCGTCTCCGGCTTCAGGTACGTCGGAACGCGCGGTCGAAGGCGTGGGCGACCCGCGCGTGGGCATCGTGCTCGATGATGGCGTTGTGCGCCGTGATCACGCGCACGAACGGCCAGCGCAGCACGGCGCGCGCGCTGTCGGCCGCGGCGCCGCGGTCGCGCGTGGCCAGGCCCACCGTGCGCGGCACGTCCAGGCGCCGGCGCACGCCGGTCAGGCGCGCATACAGCGCGGCGCGCCAGGGCAGGTCGCCGCCCCAGCACTGCAGCAGGTCGGTGGCGATCAGCGTATTCGACGCCCTGTGCAACCACACCGCCTCGTTGATGAGCGGCATGCCGCGCACCAGCACCTGATCCAGTTCATGTTCCCATTCGGGTTCCACGTGGTCGCCAAGTATCCGCAGGCCGGCCAGGTCGGGACGCTTGCGCGCCAGGCCGGGCGGGCCGTACAGCGCGGCGCCGGGAAAACGGTCGCGGCACTCGCCGGCGAACATGTGGTGGGCGCGGTTCGGCGCCACGATCCAGGCGACGTCGCCCAGCGCCGCCAATTGGTCGCGCACGGTGTCGTCGAAGCGCACCGGCGAGTGGATCCACAGGCGGCCGTCGGCGAAACGCACCACCGTCATGCGCGAGGTGAGGGGCACGCCGGCGGTGGTGAAGCCGCGTTCCAGGTGCCAGAGGTCGGGGGCGATTTGGATGAGCATGGCGCGATTGTAGAACGGTCCGGCCGGGTACGGCGCCGGCTTCGCGCCGGGCGGCGGGTCAGGGCGGTGCGATCCGTGCGCTCGTCACCAGCAGGTCGCGCAGCAGTTGGGCGTGTTCCCTGGCCTGCTCGGCCTTGCGCCGGTATTCGTCGGCCGGCGCCGCATTGCGGTTGCGGCTTGCGGCCTGCTGCAGGCGCACGAACAGCTGTTCCTGGTCGTACAGCGCCCGGATCGCGGCCCAGACCGCCTCGTCGACGGCCTCGTGCTGCAGGCAGTCCAGCACCCGCCCGGTGAACGCGTGGCCGGTCAGGCAGCGGTAGCGCGGAGGATGGGTGCCGATTTCCCACAAGGGCCCGCGGCATTCCGGGCAGGTGCTCGGCACCTGGGCGCCCAGCCGCTCCATGTCGGCGATGTCGGTGTCCCCGGCGAACATGCGGTTCTCGATGGCGATCCATGCCGGCAGTCCGGCCTCCGCGTCGGCGCCGGGCGGGGGCGGGGGCGTGCGCGCCGCCAGTTGCTGCAGCGCCGCGCCGATCGCGTCCGCGCGCAGCACGGCGTCGACGTCGACGTGGGCCAGCGCGCTGGCCGGCATGTCCGGCGCGTCGGCATCGGCCGGGTCCTGGACCAGCGCGAAACCGCCGCGCGCCTTGATCGCCTGCAGGCCGACGGTCCCGTCGTCGAGGAAGCCGGACAGCAGCACCGCCACGGCGCCGGCGCCGCAGGCCGTTGCGGCCGTCCGGAACAGCGGATCGATGGCCGGCCGCGCATGGTTTTCCTTGGGCCCGCGCGACAGTTGCGCGTACATGCGCTCGCCGGCGGCGCTGATCGTCAGGTGCAGGTCCGGCGGCGCCACCAGCACCTGGCCGGGCGCGAGCAGCTCGCCCTGCACCGCATGGCGCACCGGCAGCGCCGCGTGGCGCCCGAGGACGCCAGGCAGCAGGCTTTCGCGCGCGCCGATATGCGTGACGATGAGCACCGGGGCCGGGAAATCGGGCGGCAAGGCGCCGAGGATGGCTTGCAGTGCGTGGGTGCTGCCGGCGGAGCCGCCGATGACGACGATATTGGGCATGTATGAATCGGAAATTTCTGGTGGCTCAAGCCTAGCCCAGAAAGCGACAGGCCGGCGCAACAATGCCGAGCGGCACGGGAACCAGCAGCGCGCGATTGACAAACGCATGCGATGGGGATACGGTGCAACAAGAATATGATTTTTTTCACAATCCGGCCAAAACACCTCACGAATCGTCTAGACTCCGGGTTTGTTCATTTGCAAACGTGAAGAATGACCCATTCCACAGTTGAGTCCAGCGCGCAGCCGGATGCCGGCCAGGCCGTCGCGGGCACCCTGCATTTTCCGGTCGTGGGAATAGGCGCCTCGGCCGGCGGCTTGCCGGCCCTGTTGCGCCTGTTCGAAAACATGCCTGCCAGCAGCGAGTTGGCCTTCGTGATCATTCTTCACCTCTCGCCCCGGCACCCCAGTTCTGCCGCGGCGGTCCTGCAGCGCGCCACGCGCATGCCCGTGACCCAGGTGCAGGAAAAGGCGAAGATCGAACCGGGCCACGTGTACGTCATCGCGCCCAACCAGCAGATGTCCTTGGCCGACGGGCAACTCATCGTCGGCGAGCTGCAGCGCCCGCGCGGCCAGCACATTGCGATCGACATGTTCTTCCGCACCCTGGCCGACGCCCATCGCGAACGCGCGATCGCGATCGTGTTGTCGGGTACCGGCGCCGACGGCGCGGTTGGCGTCACCCGGATCAAGGAAATGGGCGGCGTGACGCTGGTGCAGGCGCCGGCCGACGCCGAGCATGAAGGCATGCCGGCCGCCGCCATCCGTACAGGGGCGGTGGACTTCATCCTGCCCGCGGTCGACATGGCGCAAAAGCTGGTCGAGCTGTGGGACAACGCCAAGGCCATCCAGTTGCCGCCGGCCGGCGACGGCGAGATCCTGCCCGCGGCCCTGCCCGACGCGGCCGACAGCGCCAGCGCCGAGGATGCCCTGCTTGACATCATCACCTCGCTGCTGAACCACACCGGCCACGATTTCCGGCATTACAAGCGCGCCACCGTGCTGCGCCGCATCGAGCGCCGCCTGCAGGTGCGCCAGGTGCACACCTTGCCGGAGTACCGCGACCTGCTGGAAACCGACGCCGCCGAGCACAAGGCGCTGCTCGGCGACATGCTGATCGGCGTCACCAACTTCTTCCGCGACCGCGAAGCCTTCGAGTCGCTCGAGCGCGACGTGATCCCCGAGCTGTTCAAGGACAAGGGGCCGACCAACGAGGTGCGCGCCTGGGCCGCGGCCTGCGCCACCGGCGAGGAAGCGTATTCGCTGGCGATGCTGATGGCCGACCAGGCCGGGCTGATGGAACAGCCGCCGCTGTTCCAGGTGTTCGCCTCCGACATCGACGACCATGCGATCGACAGCGCGCGCGCCGGCAACTATCCGGCCTCGATCATCACCGACGTGGCGCCGGCGCGCCTGCGCCAGTACTTCAACAAGGAAGACGACCGCTACCGCATCCGCAAATCGCTGCGCGACCGCATCCTGTTCGCTTCGCACAACCTGCTGCGCGATCCGCCGTTCTCGCGCTTGGACCTGATTTCCTGCCGCAACCTGCTGATCTACCTGAACCGCGACGTGCAGATGCGCGTGCTGCAGACCTTCCACTTCGCGCTGAAACCCGGCGGCTACCTGTTCCTGGGCAGTTCCGAATCGGCCGAGTCGGTGTCCGAATACTTCGTCCCGGTCGACAAGAAGAACCGCATCTACCGCGCGCGCGGCGGCGGCCGCACGCTGCATTACCAGAACCCGTCGTCGGCGGTGTATGGCGCGCGCCTGCCGGAAATCAGCCGGCCCAAGCTGCCCGGCAAGCGCCAGTTCTCTTACGCCGAGCTGCACCAGCGCGCGCTGGCCCAGGCGGCCCCGCCGTCGGCCGTGATCGACCGCGAGGGCAACCTGATGCACATGTCGGAACAGGCCGGCCAGTTCCTGCGCATGGCCGGCGGCGAGCCGTCGCGCAGCATGCTGGCGCTGGTGCTGCCCGAGCTGCGCATGGAATTGCGCTCGGCCATGTACCAGGCCGTGCAGCACGATACCGCCATCGAGTGCCGCCCGATCGAGCTGAACGACAAGAAGGAGCCGGGCGCGATCGCCATGACCGTGCGCCCGTTCCGCGACGAGGAAGCGGAGAGCGACTTCCTGCTGGTCGTGTTCAAGCGCCAAGAGCAGGGCGTGGACAGCGCCGTGGCGCCGCGCGCCAACGGCAGCCACGACGTGGTGCTGGCCCAGCTCGAGTCGGAACTGCAGCGCAAGCGCGAGCAATTGCAGGAGACGATCGAGAATTCCGAGATCTCGACCGAGGAACTGCGCGCCTCGAACGAGGAGCTGCAGGCCATCAACGAAGAGCTGCGCTCGGCCACCGAGGAGCTCGAAACCAGCAAGGAAGAGCTGCAGTCGGTCAACGAGGAACTGGTCACGGTCAACTACGAGCTCAAGGTCAAGGTCGAGGAAACCGGCAAGGCCAACGACGATTTGAACAACCTGATCGCGTCCACCGACATCGCCACCATCTTCGTGGACAGCGGCCTGCGCATCAAGCGCTTCACCCCGCGCGCGGCCGACCTGTTCTCGATCATCGCCTCCGACGTCGGGCGTTCGCTGCTCGACCTGACCCACAAGCTCGACTACGACCAGCTGGCCGAGGACGTCAACGCCAGTTTCGACACGCTGCGCCTGGTCGAGCGCGAGGTGCGCAGCAACGACGGCCGCTACTACATCGTGCGCCTGCTGCCGTACCGCACCAACGAGGACCGCATCGAAGGCGCGGTGATGACCTTCTTCGACATCACCGCGCGGCGCCAGGCCGAGGAACAGGCGCGCGCCAGCGAGGCCCGGATGCGCATGGTGGCCGACAGCGCCAACGACTACGCCATCATTACCCAGGACGAGGAAGGCTGCGTCACCAGCTGGAACAAGGGCGCGGAGCGGCTGTTCGGCTATACCGAGGCGGAAATGCTGGGCCACCCCCTGGACCGCCTGTTCGTGGCGGAAGACCAGGCGCGCGGGGCGCCGGCCGACGAGCTGCGCCGCGCGCGCGAGGACGGCCGCGCCGAGGACGAGCGCTGGCACGTGCGCAAGGACGGCACGCGCTTCTTCTGCAGCGGCGTGACCACGCCGCTGCGCAACGGCGACTTCTACGGCTACGCCAAGATCGCGCGCGACGTCACCGCGCGCGAACGCCAGGGCCAGGAGCGCGAACAGGCGTTCAGTCGCGAACAGGCCGAGCGCTGCGACGCCGAGAACGCGGCGGCGCTGAAGGACGAATTCCTGGCCGTGATGTCGCACGAGCTGCGCCATCCGCTCAACATGATCCACATTAACGCCGAGCTGCTGTCGCGCATGCCCGAATTGCGCCAGTCCGCCACCTTCATGCGCGCCGCATCGGCGATCCGCAATTCGGTGATGAGCCAGGCCAAGATCATCGACGACCTGATGGACATGTCGCGCGTGCGCACCGGGAAGCTGTCGCTGACCATGGCGCCGGTGGCGCTGGACACGGTGGCGCACGGCATCGTCGACGTCGCTCGCGGCGATCCGGGCGCGCGCGACATCGTCATCGAGCTGACCGGCGGCGTCGGCGTGCCGGTGCTGGCCGACGTGGTGCGGGTCGAGCAGGTGATCATGAATTTGCTGAGCAATGCGATCAAGTTCACGCCGGCGCAGGGCCACGTCGAGGTGCGCCTCGGGCAGGAGGACGGCTTTGCGCGCCTGGACGTGATCGACAGCGGCCAGGGCATCGCCCCGAGCTTCCTGCCGCACGTGTTCGACATGTATGGCCAGAGCGTGTCCGTCACCACCCGTTCCAAGGGCGGCCTGGGCATCGGGCTGGCGCTGGTGCGCGAGATCGTCAACCTGCACGGCGGTCGGGTCGAGGCGGCGTCGGAAGGCGTCGGGAAGGGCGCCCGCTTCACGCTGTGGCTGCCGCTGCTGGACGGCAAGGCGGCACCGCTGCCGGGCGGGCACACGGCGGTCGACGAGGGGATGGTCGGCCTGCGCATCCTGGTGGTGGACGATGCCGAGGACATGGTGCAGGTGTTCAAGTCGCTGCTGGAGATGAGCGGGGCGACCGTGTTCGAAGCCACCAGTGCCCGGCAGGGGCTCGAGATCCTGGAACGGGAACAGGTGGACCTCCTGATCTCGGACATTTCCATGCCCGAGATCGACGGCTACGAATTCCTGCGCCGTGTGCGCGCGATGCCGGAGTACGCGGCGCTGCCGGCGATCGCCGTCAGCGGCATGCGGCGCGACAGCGACGTCGCGCAGGCGCGCGCCGCCAGCTTTTCGGCCCACATGGGCAAGCCAGTGTCGGTGGACCGCTTGAGTGCGGTCGTGCTCGAATTGCTGCCGCCGCGCAAGCGGGAGGCGGAAGGAAGCTGAGCGGGGAGACGCGCCTAGCGCGCGGTCTTCAGCATCGACGGGTAGCCGACGTCCTCGGTCGCCTTCTTGAGGTCGGTCACGCTGGCCTGGGCGTCGTCGTACACGATCACGGCTTCGCGCTTCTCGTAGCTGACCTTCACCCTGGATACGCCCGGCACCTTGTTCAGGGCAGCCTTGATCGTGATCGGGCAAGTGGCGCAATCCATGGTCGGCACGTTCAGCGCCACGGTCGTGGTCTTGGCCAGGGCCAGTTGGGGCGCGGCGATGGCGCCGGCGAAGGCCAGCAGCGCAATGGCTTTGATCGGGGCTTGGGTCGGGGTCATGATGTCCAGAGGGTTGATAGAACAGGGCGCTTAATAAAACAGGGGCGCAAACAGCGGAAAACCCAGCAGCAGCGCAATGAACAGCGCGCAGCCGATGAACAGGCGCCGCATCGCCGGGCGCGTGGTGGCGCAGGCGCCATCCTCGAGCGAGCACGCTTGCGCCGGGCGGAACAGCAGCCATCCGGCCCAGGCCAGCGCGCCGACGGTCAGCGCGATCGCGTAGGGCGTGAACGGCTTGAGCGCCACCAGATTCGACATCCAGGCGCCGGTGATCCCGACCAGCACCAGCGCCAGCGGCAGCACGCAGCAGGTGGAGGCCAACAACGAAGCCAGCACGGCGAGAGCCAGCACCTTGCCGGCCTTGCGTTCGGCCGGGTTGGAGGAGACGGGGGTGCTGGTCATGCCGGTGCTGTTCATGGTCGTCAAATGGGGTCCGGGTGAGCGGTTTCAAGGCGCCAGGATAGCAGATGCCGCCTGGCGCCGCTGGCGCGGGTTCACTCCCCGCCGGGACAATTCTCAGATGGCGCGGGCCGTGATGACGTACTTGAACGCGTCCGGATTGAGCGAATCGTAGGCTTCGCCGCGGTTCTCGGCCTGCGGGTACATCAGGAAGCCGACCTTGCCGATCGCCCTGGAATCCTGCAGCGCCACGTCGTGCGCGAAGTTGTAGCCCATCCAGTTGCCTTCCCAGCCGCCGAACAGGGCCTGGCGCACCGGCGCCACGATCGGGTGGTCCGGGTCCTTGATCCAGTCCGGGGTTTCCTGGCGCATCACCTTGGTGACGTCGGCCGGGTCCATCGCGACCCAGCCGTGGCGCTTCAGGTAGACCTCGGCGCGGCAGTGCTGGGCGCCCTGCAGCGCGGCCGGCTTGCCGCCCAGTTCGCGGTAGCCGAAGGTGCTGGGGGCGATGCGGATGCCATACACGTCGCGCGCCGGGATGCCGACCGCGCGGCACAGGCCGACGAACAGGCCGTTCAGGTCGGCGCACTTGCCGCTCAGGTTGGAAGTCTCGAGCATGGTCTTGATGTCGCCGATGCCGCAACCCTTCACCTTCGGCTCGCGGAAGGTGTTCAGGATGATCCAGTCGTAGATGCGCTGGGCCTTGTCTTCATCGGTGCGGGCCCCTTGCACGATCTGGTTGGCGGTCTTGAGCACGATGCCGTCCAGCGGCATCAGGTCGGTCGGACGCAGCCACAGCTTCAGGTCCTGCGCCGATTCAAGGCCGGCTCGCGCCTGCTTCCAGTTCTCGGCGCGGTCGCGGGTCTGGATGCGCGACACCACTTCCAGCACCGGCGTCGCGCTGCCGTCGAACTGGGCCACCAGGTACTTGGCGCCGTAGCGGCTGTCGGTGGCCACGCGCATCGACTTGGCATTGCCGGTCCAGTTGTTGGACAGCGTGCGCTGCCAGTCGGTGTCGACCGATGGCAGGGGCACCCACACCGTCGACGGGCCCTCGGCGCGCTGCAGATCGACGCGCGTCACCACTTCGAAGCCTTTCCATTCGCCCGGTTGCGGGTTGAACTGGCGTTCCTGCTGCGCCTGGGTTTGCGCCGGCGTCTGGGCCAGCAGCGTGCGCGGCAGGGCGCCGGCGAGCACGGCGCCGCCGGCGGCTTTGAGCAGGGTGCGGCGATTGAGGATGGTCTTGGTCTCTTGCATGGGATAGTCCCTGATTGTGGTTGTTGAATTCTGGAGGGTGCGCCGGTGGCCGGTCCGGGCGGCGCCGGCCGGCGGCTTATTCGGCCAGCAGCGCTTCGATGCTGCGCTGCAGCCGGGTGTCGCCGGGCACGATCTCGCCGACGCTGCGCCAGCGCGCCCGGCCCTGGCGGTCGATCACGACCGTGGTCGGCATCACGCCGGCGGTCCAGGCCTTGAACATGTCGCCGGAACGGTCGCGCAGCACCGGATACGGGATCGGGTGGCTGGCGCCGAAGGCGCGGATGGCGTCCAGCGATTCCTTGTAATTGACCCCGACCACGGCCACCCGGTTCCGGAAGGCCTCGCGTTGCGCCAGCGCGCCCAGTACCGGCAGCTCCTGCACGCAGGGGCCGCACCAGCTGGCCCAGAAGTTCACCACCACGACCTTGCCGCGCAGCTGCGCCAGGTCCCAGGCGCGGCCGTCGAGGTCGACCAGGCGCAGCGCCGGTGTCGGCTGCTTGTCCGGCCAGGCGCGCAATTGCGCCTCGGGCGCGGCCGCAAGCGCAGTCCCAAACGCCGCGGCGGACAGCAGCACGGCGCCGCCCAGGGCGAGCGCGGCGGCGGTAAGGTGGCGGCGGATACGGTCGGGCATGGTCGGCAGGGAAGCGGTCCGGAACGAAAACGACCGTCATGATAGCAGAGCGCGGCGGCGCGCGCCCCGCGCCGGCCCGTTCGCACGGCCTGACGGCGTGCGTGGCGCTGGCGCGGCGGCGATCCGTTGTTCATAATCCACGGTTTCGATGACAAAGGGGAAAGCATGTCCAACTGGCTCATTCTGGCGATCGCCATCGTCGCCGAAACCATCGCCACGTCGGCCCTGAAGGCGAGCGAAGGCTTTTCGCGCCTGTGGCCCTCGGTGCTGGTGGTGGCCGGCTACGGCGTGGCCTTCTATTGCCTGGCGCTGACGCTGCGCACGATTCCGCTCGGGGTGACGTATGCGGTGTGGTCGGGCGCCGGCATCGTCCTGATCACGCTGGCCGGCTGGCTGCTGTTCGGCCAGAAGCTGGATGCCGGGGCGCTGGCCGGGATCGCGCTGATCGTCGCCGGGGTGATCGTGATGAATCTGTTTTCGGAGACCGCGGGGCATTGAGCGAAGTCCTGGCGCATACGAAAGCCGGGCCCAAGCGTGCAGCGCGGACGCGGCTGCTGGGGTAAGCTCGGCAAAAACACGCAGGAGACACCATGCGAGACACTCGCTTGACGCAGACCGGCCGCCGGCTGGCGGCGCTTGGCTGCGCGCTGGCGCTTGCGGCGCCGCTGGAATTGCAGGCCGCGCGCACCTACCGCAATCCCTTGCCGGTGCGCTTGGCCGGCGGCGAGCTGGCCCAGAACTGCGCCGACCCGGCCGTGCTGCGCGACCCGCGCGCCGCGACGCCGACCTGGTATTTGTTCTGCACCAGCGACCCGGTCAGCAAGCGCGAGCTCGATACCCAGGGCGAAAAGAGCGGCTGGCGCTTCCGCATGATGCCGATCTACCGTTCCACCGACCTGGTGCGCTGGAACTTCGTGGCCGACGCCTTTACCGAGCGGCCGGCCGGGCTGGCCGACCCGACCTCCGGGCTGTGGGCGCCGGAACCCACCTACCTGAACGGGCGCTACTACCTGTATTTCACCGTCACCGACGTGGCCGACGCCCACAGCCCGGAGCCGGGCTGCGCGGCCGACAGCGCCATCGGCGTGGCCGTCGCCGACGGTCCGGCCGGTCCCTGGCGCGCCAGCCGCACGCCGGTGGTGGCGCCGCGCCGCGCCGGACCGGGCTGCAGCTTCCACTGGACCTACGATCCCAAGGTCGTGGCCGATGGCGAGCACAAGTACCTGTACTACGGCAGCTACGGTGGCGGCCTCTGGGTACAGAAGCTGCGCGACGACGGCATGGCGGTGCAGGGCCAGCCGGTGCGAATCGGGTTCGACGGCCGCTACGAAGGCCCGGAAGTGGTGCGCCACGGCGGCTGGTGGTACCTGTTCGCCTCCGCCACCAACTGCTGCAACGGGCCGCTGACCGGCTACGCCGTCTATGCCGGCCGTGCCCGCACGCCGCTCGGCCCCTTCCTCGACCGCCTCGGCAACGACATGGCGGCGGGCCGCGCCGGCGGCACCCCGGTGCTGCTCCAGAATGGCAACCGCTGGGTCGGGCCGGGTCACAATACGGTATTCCAGGACGCCGCCGGCCAGTGGTGGACCATCTACCACGCGATCGACCGGGCCGAACCCTTCTTCAGCGCGAAGGACCAATTGACGCGGCGCCTGGCGCTGCTGGACCGGATCGACTGGGTCGACGGCTGGCCGGTGGCCGCAAACGGCGCCGCGCCCAGCGACCGGGCCATGGCGGCGCCGGCGGTCGTGGCCCCGGCCGGCGCATCCGGTGCGCCAGGCGTGCGGGCCGATCAAGCGCCCCAGCGCGCCCGGCGCCTGTGGAGCGACACCCTGCGCGGCCCGCGCCTGGCGCAGCGCTGGCGCTGGCTGCGTCCGCGTCCCCCCGGGGCCTGGTCGTTCGGCACAGGCGGCCTGGTGCTGACCACCCAGGCCGCCGACCTGCACGCGGACACCAACAGCGCCAGCGTGCTGCAGGCGCCGCTGCCGGACGGCGACTACAGGATCGAGCTGCGGCTGCGGCTGGACGCGCCGGACGACTGCTGCGCGCAGCCGGTGCAGGCCGGGCTGGTGGTGATGCGCGACGACGACAACTACGTCAAGCTGGTCGAACTGGCGCGCGGCGGCCTGCGGCAGGTCGAGTTCGCCAAGGAGGAAGCGCCGGTGGCGCCGCACTACCCGCGCTACGGGAACACGCTGGCGGGCACGCCCGGCCGTAACACATGGTTACGACTGGATGTCCACCGGGAGCCGGGGGGCGAGCGTTATACCGCGTATTCGAGCCAGGATGGACACGTCTGGGTCGGCGGCGGCGCCTGGACCCACCGCCTCGGGAAGGCCCGCCTCGGACTGGTCGCGATGGGCGGCGCCGGACAGCGCGCCACGTTTTCGCGGGTGGCCGTGTCGTCCCTGTCGCCAGAATCGAACGCCGTGCGCAACATGAAGGAAAAGCCCTTGCCACCCGGGGAGGCGGGTCGTTAAAGTATGTGCAGCGCCGCCCCCGGCGCGCAGCGAAGCAGCGAAGGAGCAAACGTGGAATACCCCCGCCCGCAATTGCGGCGCGCCGCATGGCGCAGCCTGGACGGCCCCTGGCAGGCCATGCTCGACGACGAGGCCGGCCACGTCGACCCGGCTGACGTGCATTTCGACCGCACCATCACCGTGCCGTTTCCGCCGGAAGCGCGCGCCAGCGGCGTGCACGACACCGGCTTCCGGCGCCGCATCTGGTACCGCCGCGAGATCCAGCTCGATCCGTCGATGACGCCGGGGCCGGAGGAACGCCTGATGCTGCACTTCGGCGCGGTCAACCACCGCGCGCGGGTCTGGGTCAACGGCCGCTATGCGCTCGAACACCGCGGCGGGCACAGCCCGTTCTCGATCGACGTCACGCGCCACCTCGACGGCTCGCGCCTGGAAATCGCGGTCCAGGCCGACGACGATCCGACCGACATGCACAAGGCGCGCGGCAAGATGGACTGGGAAGCCGAGCCGCACAAGATCTGGTACCCGCGCACCAGCGGTATCTGGCGCACGGTCTGGATCGAGAAGGTGGCGCGCGCCCACGTGACCCAGCTGCGCTGGACCGCCGACGTCGCCGCCTGGCAGATCCGGCTAGACGCCGACATCGCCCACGTGCCCGAGGGCGGCATGGCCAACGTCACGCTGCGCCTGGGTTCGAAACTGCTGGTGGCCGACCGCTGCCTGCTGACCGGACCGCGCCTGTCGCGCATCTTCCAGCTGCCCGATCCCGGCATCGACGACGCCCGCGCCCACTGGATGTGGAGCCCCGAGAGCCCGCAACTGATCGAGGCCGAGGTCGAGGTGCGCAGCGCCGACGGCGATTTGTTCGATGCCGTGCAGAGCTATACCGCGCTGCGCACGGTCGGGGTCGAGGGCGACCGCTTCGTGCTCAACAGCCGCCCGTACTACCTGCGCATGGTGCTCGACCAGGGCTACTGGCCGGAGAGCCTGATGGTGGCCTCCAGCGACCAGCTGCGCCACGACGTCCTCCTGATCAAGCGCCTCGGCTTCAACGGCGTGCGCAAGCACCAGAAGTCCGAGGACCCGCGCTGGCTGTACTGGTGCGACGTGCTCGGGCTGTGCGTGTGGGGCGAGATGCCGTCCGCCTACGGCTTCTCGAGCGCCACCGTGCACGGCGTGATGGAAGAGTGGAAGGAACTGGTCGAACGCGACGTCTCGCATCCCTGCATCGTGGCCTGGGTGCCGACCAACGAATCCTGGGGCGTGCCGGAACTGATGAACGACCGGCGCCAGGTCGATTTCGTGCGCGCCCTGTACCACATGACGCGCGCGCTCGACGGCAGCCGGCCGGTGGTCGGCAACGACGGCTGGGAAGCGCCCTGCGGCGACTTCGTCTGCGTGCACGACTACGCCCAGGACCCGGCGGTGCTGGTGGAGCGCTACGGCACCCGCGACCAGGTCGCCTACACGCTGGCACACGTGCAGCCGGACCGCCGCCGCATCGTCATCGACGGCTTCACCGGCCAGGGCAAGCCGCTGTTCCTGTCCGAATTCGGCGGCATCGCCTGCTTCCAGAACGGGACCGAGCCGGGCTGGGGCTATTCGGTGGCAAGGGACGGCAAGGAACTGCTGGCGCGCTACCAGGAGCAGATGGCGGCGATCCATCGCTGCCGCCCGCTGTCCGGCTTCTGCTACACCCAGCTGACCGATACCTTCCTCGAAAAGAACGGCCTGCTGACCGAGGACCGCGTGCCCAAGGCGCCCATCGAGGCGCTGGCGGTGGCCACCCGCGGCCCCGATGCGAAACTCTACAACTGGCACCTGGACCCGCTCGGCCACGACGAGAAATGGCGCACCCGCCGCGGGCCGGACTTCCCGCCCGAGTGGACGCGCGTCGGCGAAACCGCGGAAGTGCTGGCCTATCCTGGCGAGCGCATCGCGCCGCACGATCCGGAACCGACCGACCCGCCCGACAGCGATGACCGCGGCGAGGGCGCGCGCGGGCGCAGGACGGTGGCGTAATCCATGCTCAGTACGGTGCATCGCCCGATTTCCCGTTCGGCTATACTGCCCCCATAACAAGTCAGGAGACGACATGGCGCGACGAGACCTGCTCGCCGCCGCCGCGCTGCTGGTCACGCTGGGAGCGAATCCCGTGCCGGCATGGGCGCAGGTTGAAGTCAGGATGTGGACGCTGCTCAGCGGCGGCGACGGTGCGCGCATGCGCGCGCTGATCGAGGACTTCAACGCCAGCCAGCGCGACGTGCGCGTGACAAGCACGACGCTCAAATGGGGCGAGCCTTTCTACACCAAGCTGATCACGGCGTCGGTGGTGGGCGCGGGGCCGGACCTGGCCACCGTCCACCTGTCGCGCATCGTCAACCTGGCCGGCGGCGGCGTGCTGCGTCCGATCGCACCGGGCGAGATGGCGGCGGCCGGGCTGAAGGGCTTTGATTACCTGCCGCGCCAGTGGGCCAAGGCGCAGTACGAGGGCGCCACCTATGCGGTGCCGATCGACGTGCACCCGCTGGTGCTCTACTACAACAAGACGCTGGCCGGGCAGGCCGGCCTGCTCGACGGCGCCGGCAGGCTCAAGCCGCTGGAAGGCGTCGACGCGCTGGGCGACGCCTTCCGCATCGCCACCGAGCGCACCGGACGGCGCGGGCTGACCATGGAAAGCAGCCAGAGCTCGTACGCGATCTGGCGCCTGTGGCTGTCGATGCTGGCGCAGCAGGATGTCACCATCATCCGCGACGGCCGCTTCACCTACGGCGCCGCCGGCGTGACCACGCTGGAGCGCATCAGTCAGTGGTTCCAGCGCGGCTATGCGCAAGCCGGCCTCGATTACCCGGCCTCGACCAGCCAGTTCATGGGCGGCGGCGCCGCCTTCATGCTCAACGGCGTGTGGGAAGTGCCGGAGCTGGTGCGCGCCAGCAAGGCCGGCACCCTCGGCTTCGACTACGGCATCGCGCCGCTGCCGCGCATGTACCGCAACGCCAGCACCTGGGCCGACTCGCATGCCTTCACCATGCCGGCCAACCCGGGCAACCCGCCGTCGCCGGCCAAGGTGAAGGCGGTGATGCAGTTCATCGCCTACGTCAGCCGCCATTCGATGGGCTGGGCCGAGGGCGGCCACATCCCGGCCTACCGCCCGGTGGCGGAATCAAGCGCCGCGCGCACCCTCATGCCGAACGCGACGTACGCGGCGGCGGCGGGCAACGTGGTGTACGACCCGGACGGCTGGTACATGGGCGCGGCGGGGCCACTGGAAGCGATCGCCTCGAAGTTCCTGCCGGCCGCGCTGTACGGCTACATGACGCCGGCGCAGGCGGTGCGCCGTTTCGAAAGCGAGGCGGCGCGCCTGGTACGCAAGCGCCCGCCGCGCTACTGACGGGGGCGCCGATGAAACGTGATCCGATCCCCACCGCTGGCGCCGGCGCGCACCACGAGGCGCGCGCGCTGCGCCGCGAAGGCTTGCCGGCCATGCTGCTGCTGGCGCCGTTCCTGCTCGCCTTTTTGCTGTTCTTCCTGGTACCGGCGCTGGAAACCTTCTGGCTCAGCCTGACCGAGAGCAGCCTGACCCGCACCAACGCCTTCGTCGGCATCGACAATTACGTGACGCTGGTGCAGGATCCCTCGTTCTGGGATTCGCTCGGCAATACCTTCTACTTCGCGCTGCTTACCGTGATCCCGCTCAGCGCGCTGGGCCTGTTGATGGCGATGCTGGTGCACCACTTCACGCGCGCCCGGGGCTGGCTGCAGGGCGTGTTCTTCCTGCCTTTCGTGCTGCCGATCTCGGTAATGACCCTGATCGCCGACTGGATGCTGCAACCCTCGTCCGGGGTGATCAACCACGTCCTCGGCGGCGAGCGGCCGTGGCTGGCCGATCCGTCCTGGGCGCTGCCGGCGGTGGCGATCGGCACCATCTGGTGGACGGTCGGCTTCAACATGCTGCTGTTCCTGGCCGGCCTGCGCAACATCCCGGCCGATTTGTACGAGGCGGCGGCGCTGGACGGCGCGCGCGGCTGGACGCTGTTCCGCAACATCACCTGGCCGGCGCTGCGCCCGGTCGCGACCACGGCCCTGATCCTGCAGGTGATCGCTTCGCTCAAGGTGTTCGGCCAGACCTACATCCTGACCAGCGGCGGCCCGTTCAACACCACCCGCGTCACCCTGCATTACATGTACGAGACCGCCTTCACCCAGAGCGACGCCGGCTACGCGGCGGCGATCGCGATGGCCTTCGTCGCCGTCGTGATCCTGCTGTCGCTGCTGCAGGTGTGGCTGATGCGCTTCCTGGCCAGGAGGGATGCATGATTGCAGAATCGACGAAAGCCGCCAGGGCCGGCATCGGCTGGAGCGCGGCCGGGGTGGCCTGCGCGCTGGTGCTGGCCGCGCTGTGGGCGGCGCCGCTGCTGTGGGCGCTGAGCACGGCGCTGCGGCCGGAACTGGAAACCGTGTCCGCCGACTTCCACTGGCTGCCCCGGACCTGGACCCTGGACGCCTTCGCCACGACCCTGGGCGCCGGCAACCTGCTGCGCTGGCTGTTCAACAGCGCGCTGGTGGCGCTGGCGGTGACCGTGGTCACGATGGCGATCAGCCTGATGGCGGCCTACGCGTTTTCCCAGCTGCGCTTCCGCGGGCGTACGCTGCTGTTCACGATGGCCATGCTGGCGTTCCTGTTACCCTTTGAAGCGCTGCTGGTGCCGCTGTTCCGTACCATGAACCAGCTCGGCATGATCAATACCTATGCCGGCATCGTGCTGCCGCAGGTGGTGTCGCCGGTGGTGATCTACGTGTTCAAGGGTTTCTTCGACGAGATCCCGCCCGACTTCCGCGAGGCCGCGCTGATGGACGGCGCCGGCCCGCTGCGCGTGCTGTGGAACGTCTACCTGCCGCTGTCGGGCAACATCGTGTGGGCGATGGCGATCGTCACCTTCATCGCGGCCTGGAACAATTTTCTCTGGCCGTTCATCATCGTCACCTCGAACGAGATGATGACGATCCCGCTCGGCCTGACCCAGACCTACGACGCCTTTGGCGTGCGCTATGCCCAATTGATGGCGGCGGCGCTGCTGGGGGCGCTGCCGGTGGCGCTGGCCTACGTGCTGTTCCAGAGACGGGTCACGCAGGGCTTCCTCGCCGCCAACGGCCTAAAATAAAACAGGGAGAGAACATGGCATCGGTCCGGCTGCGCGGCATCAAGAAACGCTACGGGGACAACCTGGTCATCAAGGGTATCGACCTGGACATCGAGGACGGTCAGTTCGTGGTCTTCGTCGGCCCCTCGGGCTGCGGCAAGTCGACCCTGCTGCGCATGATCGCCGGCCTGGAGGACATCAGCGAAGGCAGCCTGGAACTGGGCGGCAAGCCCTGCAACGACGTCGAACCGGCGCGGCGCGGCATTGCGATGGTGTTCCAGAGTTACGCACTGTATCCGCACATGACGGTGTACGACAACATGGGTTTCGCGCTCAAGCTGGCCAAGGTGCCCAAGCCCGAGATCGACGAACGGGTGCGGCGCGCCGCCGCCATCCTGCAGATCGAGCACCTGCTCGAGCGCAAGCCGAAGGCCCTGTCCGGCGGCCAGCGCCAGCGCGTGGCGATCGGCCGCGCCATCGTGCGCAAACCCGAGGTGTTCCTGTTCGACGAGCCGCTCTCGAACCTGGACGCCGCGCTGCGCGCCCAGACCCGGGTCGAACTGGCCCACCTGCACCGCGACCTGGGCAGCACCATGATCTACGTCACCCACGACCAGGTCGAAGCCATGACGCTGGGCCAGAAGATCGTGGTGTTCAACGGCGGGCGCATCGAGCAGGTCGGCACGCCGCTCGAGCTATACGGGCATCCGGCCAACCTGTTCGTGGCCGGCTTCCTCGGTGCGCCGCGCATGAACTTCCTGCCGGCGACGCTCGATGGCGCCGGCGGGCCTCACGCCAGCGTGCGCCTTGCCGGCGGCGCCCGGGTCGAGGTGGCGGCAAATGCCGGGCGCGTGCAGGGCGGGGCGCGGGTGACGCTGGGCGTGCGGCCCGAGCATTTGCGGTGGGCCGAGGCGCGCACGGACGGCATGGCGGCCGGGGCGGGCGCCGGCGCTGCCAATGGCGCGATCGCCGGCACCGTCGCGCTGGTCGAATACCTGGGCGACGTGACCCTGGTGTACGTGCGCGTCGAAGGTGTCGACGAGATGGTCGCGGTCAAGTGCCATGCCGGCGCGCTGCCGCCCAGCGGCGCGCGCGTCGCGCTCGCCTTCGATCCGGCGCACGCCTACCTATTCGACGACACCGGCGCGGCCCTGCCAGCCGGCCAGCTGGCGGCCCAGCCCCAGCCCGCATAAGCGCCGTCGGCGGCGGCGCCGTCCTGTCATTGCTTGAGCGGTGCCGGGCCGTGCGGCCTGGTGTATCGCCTTGTTGCGTCCGCTTTATCCACACAGCAGCGACGACGCAGCGACGACGCAGCCACGATGCGGCCACGACTGTGGCGCGGACGCGTCGAAATTCCGGTAACGCGCGCCGTCGGGTTCGGTTTTGCCTTATTTTTTTAGCAAAACACAAAGGAGACCCGCATGACCACGTTCCAGTTCCAGCCGGGAGGCCGGCTCACACCCGTTTGCGCCGCCGTCCTGGCCCTGATCGCCCACAGCGCCGCGGCGCAGGACCTGCAGTCGCCGTCGACCAGCGTCGCCCAGGATGTCACGCAAGCGGCGGCGCAATCGGCCCCGCCCGGTTCGCCGGGCCCGGCCGCACCCACCCAGCCGGCCCAGCAGTCGCAACAGGTGCAGCAGGTGCAGGTGACGGGCCTGCGCAGCAGCATCCGCAGCGCCGAGGCGATCAAGCGCAACGCCGCCCAGGTGGTCGATTCGATCAACGCCGAAGACATCGGCAAGTTCCCCGACCGCGCCACCGGCGACGCCCTGCAGCGCATCGCCGGCGTGCAGGTGGGACGCGATAACGGCGAGACCAGCAGTGTACTGATCCGCGGCCTGCCGGACGTGGTCACCACGCTGGACGGCAACGAGATCTTCACCGGCACCGGGCGCCGGCTGGCCTACCAGGACCTGCCGGTGCAGTCGATCGGCGGGCTGGACGTGTACAAGAGCGCCACCGCCAACCAGCTCGAAGGCGGCATGGCCGGCGCCGTCGACGTGCGCCTGCGCGCGCCGTTCGACATCAAGGGCTTCAACGCCACCGCCTTCGTCGAGAACCGGCGCCAGAAGGTCCAGGGATCGAGCGCCGCCAAGGACAAGGACAACCCGGGCGGCAATTTCTCGGTCAGCAACCGCTGGAACACCGGCATGGGCGAGATGGGCGCGCTGGTCGACGTCGCCTTCAACCGCGAGAACTGGGGCACGCCGGTACAGTGGGTCGACCGGCCCGACCGCATCTTCTCGGTCAGCCCGGACGGCACCGCAACGCGCCTGAACGACGACCAGCCGATCGCGCCGCTGCGCGCCGGCGACCGCCTCGGCGAACTGCCCAACCTCGGCGGCATCTACAACGGCGGCCGGCGCGACCGCGGCAGCGTCCACGGCGCCTTCCAGTGGAAGGCCAGCCCGCAGCTGGAAGTCAGCGCCCAGTACCTCGGCACCGGCTACCGCGCGCGCAACGAGACCGACTACATCCTGGCGATCACGACCTGGGCGCCGCGCCTGTCGAACGTGGTGCTGGCGCCCGAGGGCGACTGGTGCAGCACCCCGGTGGGCACGATCTGCCCGATCCAGTCGGCGTTTGCGCCGGCGGCGCGCTTCGGCGCCGGCCTGTACGACTTCGACCCCTACGTCGCCACCAGCACCTGGGGCATCAAGGAGCGTACGGCCACCCATTTCATGAACCTCGGCCTGCAGTACCGCGAGGGGCCGTGGAAGATCCTGTCGAACGTCGCCTACACCAAGTCGAACTTCACCCGCGACCGCATGATCGTCGACCAGCAGGTGCCCGGCGCCAGCGCCAGCGTGTTCACCTACGGCGCGGACGGCCATGGCGGCTACAACGCCATCACCACGCCGACCAGCGCCAACCCGCTGCGCGACGCCAATCAGTTCGTGCTGCGCGGGATGGTGCAGAACTGGGAAGTCAACAAGGGCGAGCAGGTGCAGTTCCGCACCGATGCGACCTACCGCCTGGGCGATGGTTTCTTCGAGGGCATCGACGCCGGCGTGCGCCTGTCCAACCGCCGCATCGGCTTCCACGCCGCCGAAGGGCACAGCGATTTCACCAGCGCCGTGCGGCCGTCGCCGACCGCCGCCTTCGGCCCCGGCTTCGAGCAGCTGTCGCCGGGCCTGGACCGCCTGGGCGGACCCTGGCTTACCCCGTCCGCGAATTTCCTGATCGACCAGGCCGACACCGTGCGCAGCGTCTATGGCGCCGCGCCGGGCCGGGTGGCGGACGACCCGTACCGCTCGTTCGACCAGCGCGAAGGCAGCACCACCCTGTACCTGATGGGGCGCTGGAAGACGCGCGTGGCCGACATCGACGTCAACGGCAACATTGGCGCTCGCCTGGTGCACGTCACTCGCGAACTGCGCGGCAACGTCCAGAACGGCGACGTGATCACCCCGATCGACCAGACCTCGCGCGAGAACAACTTCCTGCCCAGCGCCTCGGCGGTGGTCGGCTGGCGCGAGAACCTGCAGTCGCACCTGTCGGTCGGCAAGACCATCAATCGCCCGGCCTTCGCCGACCTGAACCCGGCGCTGTCCCTGATCCCGCCGACCGTCAATGCGCCCGGCACCGGCGCGGCCGGCAACCCGAACCTGCGCCCGACCAAGTCGGTCAGCCTCGACGGCACGCTCGAATACTACTTCCCGAAAAACGGCTACGCCCAGATCGCGCTGTTCCACCGCGACATCGACGGGTACCTGCAAAGCCTGACCACGGACGAGGTCATCGGCGGCCAGACCTACCGCGTGTCGCGCCCGCAGAATTCGGCCAAGGGCACGCTGCGCGGCGCTGAGTTCGGCATCCAGAAATTCTTCGACTTCCTGCCGGGCTTCTGGAGCGGCTTCGGCGCCCAGTTCAACTATACCTGGACCGACGGCGAGAACGAAACCCTGGTGCTGATGCCGGCCGGCAGCGAATACCGCAAGACCGCGCTGGTCAACGTGGCGAAGAAGAGCTACAACTTCGCACTGCTGTACGAAGCCCACGGCGTGACCGGCCGCTTGAGCGCGACCCACCGCGGCGACTACGTCGAGCAGATCGCCGAACCGCGCTTCGACCAGGACCGGATCGTCAAGGCCGCCACCTACGTCGACCTCAGCATCTCGTACGCGCTGAACAAGAACCTGTCGCTGCAGTTCGACGCGATCAATCTGACCGGCGAGCGCTACGAGAGCTACCTGGGCAGCCCGATGCGGCCGCGCGACATCCGCTACAACCCGAAAACCTTCGGCCTCGGCCTGCGCTATACCTTATGACGATGCTGATGACGATGGCTGATACCTACCGCAACCCGGTGTACCCGGACGTCTTCGCCGATCCCTTCGTGCTGCGCCACGAGGGGATGTACTACGCCTACGGCACCGCGCCCGGCGGCGCCGACGGCCGCGAGATCCCGGTGCTGCGCTCGAACGACCTGGTGCACTGGGAATCGCTCGGCCACGCGCTGGCGCCCACCGGCGCCACCCAGTTCTGGGCGCCCGAAGTGGCCAGCCATGCCGGCCGCTTCTATATGTACTACTCGTCCGGCGGCGGCGTGCACGAAGGCGTCGACCACCGGCTGCGGGTGGCGGTGGCCGAACACCCGGCCGGTCCCTTCGTCGATTACGGCAAGCTCCTGGTGCCGGACCAGCCGTTCTCGATCGACGCCCATCCTTTCCGCGACCTTGATGGCCAATGGTACCTGTACTACTGTGTCGATTTCCTGGAAGAGGAAGGCGACCACCGGGTCGGCACCGGCATCGTGGTCGACCGCCTGCTCGACATGACCACGCTGGCCGGCGCGGCGCGCGTGGTGGTGCGCCCGCACCACGACTGGCACGTGTTCCTGAAGGACCGCACCATGTACGGCGCGACCTATGACTGGCACACGGTGGAGGGCGCGTCGGTGCTGGTGCACGAGGGGAAGTACTACTGTTTCTACAGCGGTGGCGCCTGGGAGCGCGAGAACTATGGCGTGAGCTGGGTGGTGGCGGATCACCCGCTCGGCCCCTGGCGCCGGCCGGACGGCGGACCGGAAGCGGTGTTGATGCGCACCCCGGCAAGCGGTGAACTGCTCGGGCCGGGGCACAATTCCTTTACCATGGGGCCGGATGGCCAGACATGGATCGTGTACCACGCCTGGGACCCGGGCCAGACCGCGCGCCGCATGTGCATCGACCGCCTGGCGTGGGAGGGCGAGCGGCCGGTCACGAAGGGGCCGACCTGGACCGAGCAACCGGCGCCCGCAAGGTGAGTGCCCACCATTCAGGGCGGCGTGATCAATCCCAGTCGTGCGTCGACTCCTCATCGACCGCCCGCCGGTCGCGCGCAATCATGGTTTCCAGTTCCTCGCGCGCGCGCTTGGCCATCGAGGCATAGGTGTCGCGGTCCTTGTAGTACGGATAGACCGCGTGGATGTTCGCCGTGTTATAGCGCCGGAACTTGCTCGCGGCCTGGCGCGTCCGGTACGCGCTCTGGCCCAGGCCGGCGGTCAGCACGCTGCGCCCCAGCCTGAGCGCGGCCTCGAAGGTCTCGCGCTCGATCACTTCCACGCCGCGGTCCATCAACTGGTAGTAGTGGGTGACGTTGCGCGCGCGGGCGAAGATCGGCAGGTCCGGATAGTCGCGGCGCACGGTCTCGACCAGCGCCAGGCTGTCCTCGATGTCGTCGATCGCCACCACCAGCGCGCGCGCCTTGGCGGCGCCGGCGGCGCGCAGCAGGTCGGCGCGGGTGGCGTCGCCGTAGAACACCTTGAAGCCGAAGCGGCGCAGCACGTCGACCTGGTCCGGGTCGTGGTCGAGCACGGTGAGGCGCACGTCGCTGGTGTTCAGGAAACGGCCGACGATCTGGCCGAAGCGCCCGAAGCCGGCGATGATAACGTGGTCTTCGTTCGGCTCGATCGCATCGGCGTCGGGCTTCCTGCGCGCGCCCTGGCGCCGCGCCGACAAGCGGTCGTAGGCCATCAGCGCCAGCGGCGTCACCACCATCGACAGCGCCACCACCACCACCAGGATCGACGCTACCTCGGCCGAGAACACGCGCGCGGTGGCGGCGGCGCCGAACACGACAAAGGCGAATTCCCCGCCCTGGGCCAGCACCAGCGCGAACTGCAGGTGTTGGCCGCGCGCGATGCCGAGCACCCGGCTCAGGGCGTACAGAACCGCCACCTTGATCAGCAGGAAGCTAGCTACCAGCCCCAGGATCAGCCCCGGCTGGGCCAGGAACACCGCGAAGTCGACCGACATGCCGACCGCGATGAAGAACAGCCCGAGCAGCAAGCCCTTGAACGGTTCCAGGTCGGTCTCGAGCGCATGGCGGTACTCGGAGTCGGCCAGCAGCACGCCTGCCATGAAGGCGCCCAGCGCCATCGACACGCCGACCCACTGCATCAGCAGCGAAATCGCGATCACCAGCAGCAGCGCAAACGCCGTGAAGATCTCGCGCGCATCGGTCTTGGCGATGAAGCGCAGCAGCGGCCCGATCAGGAAGCGCCCGGCCACGATCAGTCCGGCCAGCACGATGACCACCTTGATCGCCGCGATCCAGGCGTTGCCGCCGCCGCCGGCTTCCTCGGGAATGCCCAGCAGCGGCACGATGGCGATCATCGGGATCGCCGCGATGTCCTGGAACAGCAGGATCGAGAAGCCGGCCTGGCCGGCCGGGGTCGGCATCAGGTTGCGTTCTTCCAGCGAAGCGAGCGCGATGGCGGTGGACGACAGCGACAGCCCGAGGCCGGCGATCAGCGCCACCTTCCAGTCGATGCCGGCCAGCAGCGCGGCGCCGAACAGGCAGGCGGCCACGCCCACCACCTGCGCGCCACCCCAGCCGAAGATCGGCCGCCGCAGCGCCCACAGGCGGCTCGGCTCGAGTTCGAGACCGATCAGGAACAGCAGCAGCACCACGCCGAATTCGGCGAAGTGCAACGCATCCTCGACTTCGCTGATCAGGCCGAAGCCGTAGGGGCCGATCAGGATGCCGGCCAGCAGGTAGCCGAGCACGGCGCCCATGCCGAAGCGTTTCGCCAGCGGCACCACGATCACGGCCGCGCCCAGGTAGACGCAGGCGTTCAGCAACAGGCTATGCTCCATGGCGCACCTCCGGGGCAGTCGCCGGCGCGCCGGCATAGGCTTCCAGGCGCTGGCGGAACTCGGCCACGTGGGCCTCGACCGCGGCGGCATCGGCTTGCGCCGCATCGTGCATTACCAGCGGCGGGATCCAGCGCATGCCGCACAGCGCGGCGGTCTGTTCGAACGGCGGCAGGAAGTCCGCGAACGGGCGGCCGTGCTTGCCGTCCACGCCCCAGGCGCCCTCCGGGCTGCCGGTGCTGGTCACCAGCCAGTGACCCTTGCCGCGCAGCGCATGGCCGCCATCGCCATAGGCCCAGCCGGGCCGCAGCACGACTTCCATCCATTCCTTCAGGATCGACGGCATGCCGTACCAGCGGATCGGATGCAGGAATACCACGAGCGAGGCGTCGTCCAGCAGGGCGCGCTCGTATTTGCCGTCGATGTCGAAGTCGGGATAGGTTTCGTACAGGTCGCGCAGCACCACGCCGGGCAGGCTGCGCGCGGTGTCGGCCAGCCGGCGGCTGACGGGCGAGCGCTGCGGCGCCGGGTGGGCGTACAGGACGAGGATGTTGGAAGCAGTCATTCTTGGTCTCGATGTATTACGAAAGCTATATTGCGAAAGCACGATTGCGAAGCCCGGATTGTTCATCCGGCAAGCGTTTTATAGCATATCGCATGCCCTTGGGCGCAAGCCTCGCCCGATATGTCCTACAAGGGCGGCAGGCGCGTGCCGATTGTCGCCTACCGGTGGACGGGTAATATCGGCACGACAGGAACCCAGCAAGGAGAACGCGATGTCGATGCAAAGCGAAGGCAAGGATGCCAAAGGGCGCAACTACGACCAGGTGACCAAGGGCGGCAGCACGTCCGCCGGCACCATGGGGGCGGACAGCACGGCCGACGTCGGCCGCATGGCCGAAGCCGGCAACAACCAGCTGGCGGGCGGCGGCGGCGCGCAGTCGGACACCCGCACCGACGATTTGCTGACCGACGGCTCGGACAGCGACCAGCAGGGTGGTTTCATCGGCGAGGAAGCCGGCGAACTGCAGACCGGCATGGGCGGCATCGGCAGCCTGAGCACGGGGAATGCCGGCAGCCGGCAGTCGGCCGGCGAGGCCCAGCCGGGCGGCGACAAGGGGGCGATGCACAGCGGCGACAAGGATGGCGCGCGGCTGCCGGAATCCGGCGGCCAGCGCACCAGGGAGTAATCAAATGTGAAGCGCGTGCCCCAGCGCGCGCAACGCCGCTTCCTGCACCGCCTCGCCCAGCGTCGGATGCGCATGGATGGTCCCGCCCACATCTTCCAGCTGGGCGCCCATCTCGATCGATTGCACGAAGGCCGTGCTCAGCTCCGACACCGCACCTCCCACCGCCTGCCAGCCGATGATGACGTGGTTGTCGCGCCGCGCCACCACGCGCACGAAACCGTCGGTGCTTTCCAGGCTCATGGCACGCCCGTTGGCGGCGAACGGGAAGCTGGCGCTGATGCAATCGATACCCAGTTGCGCGGCATCCTGCGGCGTGGCGCCGACCACCACCACTTCCGGATCGGTGAAGCAGACCGCGGGGATCGCCGCCGGCGTGAAATGGCGGCGCTTGCCGGCGATGATCTCGGCCACCATCTCGCCCTGCGCCATGGCGCGGTGCGCCAGCATCGGTTCGCCGGCCACGTCGCCGATGGCCCAGACGTTGCGCATCGAGGTGCGGCACTGGTTGTCGATTTTGACGGCGCGCCCGTTCATGTCCAGCATCAGGCGCTCCAGGCCGAAGCCATCGGTACGCGGGCGCCGTCCCACCGCCACCAGCACCCGGTCCGCCGCCAGCGCCACTTCCTCGCCGCCGCCGTTGCGCATGCGCACGCCACGGCCATCGCCAAGCAGGCCGAGCACGCTCGACTCGAGGTGCAGCTCGACGCCCAGGCGCTTCAGGCTGGCCGCCACCGGCTTGGCCAGTTCGTCGTCGTAAGCGGGCAGCACGCGGCCCGCGGCTTCGACGATGCTCACGCGCGCGCCCAGCTTGCGGTAGGCGGTGCCGAGTTCCAGGCCGATGTAGCCGGCGCCGACCACCACCAGGTGTTCCGGCACGCTGCCTGGCGCCAGCGCCCCGGTGCTGGACACCACAGGTCCGCCGAACGGCAGGAAGGGCAGTTCCACCGCCTGCGAGCCGGTGGCCAGCAGCAGGTGCTCGCAGCGGATGCGCAGCGGAGGATCGGCAGCATCAGCGGCAGCATCGGCGCCAGTAGTCCTGACCTCGACCGTCTTGCCGTCCAGGATGGTGGCCCAGCCGTGCATCACCTTCACCTTGTTCTTCTTCAGCAGCGCGCCGACGCCGCCTGTCAGGCGCCGCACGATGCCGTCCTTCCAGCCGACGGTGCGCGCGACGTCGATCGTGGGCGCGGCGGCGCGGATGCCGAGCGGATGGCCTTCGTCTTCCTCGCCGGCATTCGCATACTGGCGCACCTTGTAGAATTCCTCGGCCGCGTGGATCAGCGCCTTGGACGGGATGCAGCCGATGTTCAGGCAGGTGCCGCCCAGTTCCGCGCCCTCGACCAGGATGGTCGGGATGCCGAGCTGGCCGGCGCGGATCGCCGCCACGTAGCCGCCCGGGCCGCCGCCGATCACCAGCAGCGTGGTCTGTTCCATGTTCGTCGTCATCGGCTTACTCCACGAACAGGGTTGCCGGGCATTCGAGATAGCCGCGGATGGTCTGGATGAATTCGGCGGCCACCATGCCGTCGATCACGCGGTGGTCGAACGAGGACGACAGGTTCATCATCTTGCGCGCCACCATGCCGCCATTGCGTACCACCGGGCGCTCGACGATGCGGTTGACGCCCACGATCGCCACTTCCGGATGGTTGATCACCGGCGTGCTGACGATGCCGCCCAGCGGCCCCAGGCTGGTGATGGTGATGGTCGAACCGGACAGTTCGTCGCGCGCGGCCTTGCCGCTGCGCGCCGCCTCGGCCAGGCGCGCGATTTCCGCGGCGCTGGACCACGGGTCGCGCGCTTCGGCGTTGCGTACCACCGGCACCATCAGGCCGGCCTCGGTCTGGGTCGCGACGCCCAGGTGGACCGGCTGGTAGCGCGTCACCACGCCAGCCCCGTCGTCGTAGCGGGCGTTGACCTCGGGGAAACGGCGCGCGGCGAGGACCACGGCGCGCATCAGCAGCGGCAGCAGGGTCAGCTTGCCGCGTTCCGCGCCGTAGCGTGCGTTCAGCTGCGTGCGCAGCTGTTCGAGTTCGGTGACGTCGACTTCTTCCACGTAGGTGAAATGCGGGATCTGGCGCTTGGCCTGCTGCATCTTCTCGGCGATCTTGCGGCGCAGGCCGATCACCGGCACCGCTTCCTCGCCGTGCAGTTCGGCATAGCGGTCGCCGCCGCCGCTGCCCGCTTGCATGCGCCCGTGCCCCGCAATGTGGGCATCCAGGTCCGCGTGGCCGATGCGCCCGGCCGGGCCGCTGCCGGCCACGTACTGCAGTTCGATGCCGAGATCCCAGGCGCGCTTGCGCACCGCCGGCGCGGCCAGCGGTTTTTCGCCTTCGGTGCGCAAGGGGCGGCGCTGCGGCGCCACGCCGCGCGTCGGCACAGCGGCGGCGTGCGCGGGCTTCTCCGTTGCCGGCGTCGCTGCAGGCTTGCCCGAGGTGCTGCCGGCGCCGGTCGCCGGTGGCGCCGACGCGACAGCCTTGGCGCCCATGTCGGGTCCGACACGATCCGGCGCCAGGTCCGCCGGGGATGCCGCCTCCGCCGCCGCCGTCGCGTGCTGCTTGCTTGCTTGCTGCGCGCCCACGTTGCCGCTGCCCTCGACTTCCAGCCGGATCAGTTCCGCCCCCACGGCCAGCGATTCGCCCACCTTGCCACCCAGCGCACCCACGGTGCCGTGCACCGGCGACGGAATCTCGACCGTCGCCTTGTCGGTCATGACGTCCGCCAGCACCTGGTCCTCGACCACGGCGTCGCCCGGCTGCACGCGCCAGGCCACCACTTCCACTTCCGCGATGCCTTCGCCCAGGTCCGGCATCTTGATGACATGAATCCCCATCGGTTCAGGCCTCCATTGCTCGTTTGAACGCCGCGCCGACGCGGTCCGGCCCCGGGAAATACGCCCATTCCTGGGCGTGCGGGTAGGGCGTGTCCCAGCCGGTCACGCGCTCGATCGGCGCTTCCAGGTGGTAGAAGCAGTGTTCCTGCACCAGCGCCGCCAGCTCGGCGCCGAAGCCGCTGGTGCGGGTCGCCTCGTGCACCACCACGCAGCGTCCGGTCTTTTTCACCGACTCGACCACGGTGTCCAGGTCGAGCGGCCACAGCGTGCGCAAATCGATGATCTCGGCGTCGATGCCGGTTTCGTTCGCGGCGGCTTCCGACACCCACACCATGGTGCCGTAGGTCAGTACGGTGAGATCGGCGCCGGGGCGGAACACGGCGGCCTTGTCGAGCGGCACCGTGTAGTGGCCTTCGGGCACTTCACCCAGGCGGTGCTTGGCCCAAGACGTGACCGGGCGGTCGTGGTGGCCGTCGAAGGGGCCGTTGTACAGGCGCTTGGGTTCCAGGAAGATCACCGGGTCGTCGTTCTCGATGGCGGCGATCAACAAACCTTTGGCGTCATAGGGATTCGAGGGCATCACGGTGCGGATGCCGCACACGTGGGTGAAAAAGGCTTCCGGGCTCTGGCTGTGGGTCTGGCCGCCGTAGATGCCGCCGCCGCAGGGCATGCGAATGGTCAGCGGGGCGGTAAAGTCGCCGGCCGAGCGGTAGCGCAGGCGCGCCGCCTCGGACACGATCTGGTCGGTCGCCGGGTAGAAATAGTCGGCGAACTGGATCTCGACCACCGGCCGCAAGCCGTAGGCCGCCATGCCCACCGCGGTGCCGACGATGCCGCCTTCGGAGATCGGCGCGTCGAACACGCGCTGCTTGCCGTATTTCGCCTGCAGGCCATCGGTGACGCGGAACACGCCGCCGAAATAGCCGACGTCCTGGCCGTAGATGACGACGTTGTCGTCGTGCCCGAGCATCACGTCCATGGCCGAACGCAGGGCCTGGATCATGGTCATCGGGGTGGTCTTGTTCTGCACAACCGGCGCGCTGTCTGCCGCCGTGTCTTTATCCAGATCTCGCTTCACTTCATACCCCCAGTTGTTGGCGTTGGCGGCGCAGGTGTTCGGGCATGTCCTTGAAGACGTCCTCGAACATCGATGCCGCGCTCGGCATCCGCCCGTCGATCAGCGTGCCGTAGCGTTCGGCTTCCTTTTGCGCGGCCAGCACTTCGGCTTCGAGTTCCGCCTGCAGTGTCTCGTGCTCGGCGTCGGACCAGTGGCCGAGCCTGGTCAGGTGGCGCCGCAGGCGGCCGACCGGGTCGCCCAGCGGGAACTGGGTCCATTCGTCGGCCGGGCGGTAGCGCGAGGGGTCGTCGGACGTGGAGTGCGGACCGGCGCGGTAGGTCACCCACTCGATCAGGGTCGGACCGAGGTTGTTGCGGGCGCGCTCGGCGGCCCAGCACGAGGCGGCGTACACCGCCAGGAAATCGTTGCCGTCCACGCGCAGCGAGGCGATGCCGGCGCCGACCCCGCGCGCGGCGAAGGTGACGCTCTCGCCGCCGGCGATCGCCTGGAAGCTCGAGATCGCCCACTGGTTGTTGACCACGTTCAGGATCACCGGCGCCCGGTACACGTGGGCGAAGGTGAGGCCGGTGTGGAAATCGCTTTCGGCGGTGGCGCCGTCGCCGATCCAGCCGGAGGCGATGCGGGTGTCGCCCTTGATGGCCGAGGCCATGGCCCAGCCGACCGCCTGCGGGATCTGGGTGGCGAGGTTGCCGGAAATGGTGAAGAAACCGTCTTTCTTGACCGAATACATCACCGGCAGCTGGCGCCCCTTCATCGGGTCGCGCTCGTTCGACAGGAGCTGGCACACCATGTCGACCATCGGATACTCGCGCGCCATCAAGAGGCTTTGCTGGCGGTAGGTCGGGAAGCACATGTCGCCGCTCTTCAGGGCCAGCGCGTGCGCGGTGCCGATCGCTTCCTCGCCGAGGCAGGTCATGTAGAAGGACAGCTTCTTCTGGCGCTGGGCGATGACCATGCGCGCGTCGAAGATGCGGGTCTTCATCATCGTGCGCAGGCCGAAGCGCAGGATGTCGGGATCGAGTTGCGGGTCCCACGGGCCGACGGCGTTGCCGTCGTCGTCGAGCACGCGGATCAGGCTGGCGGCGATGCCGGCGGTGTCCTGGTAACGGACGTCGACCGGCGGCCGCGGTACCGAACCGGCCGGGCTGACGTCGAGGTACGAAAAATCGGTCTTGCAACCCGGGCGGCCGGTAGGCTCCGGGACGTGCAGGGACAGAGGTTGTCTCTGGCTCATATTCGCTTCCCCTTTGTAAGGTATGTGCGGCAGAGCACATATTAATTCCGGAAGACGCGCGCACGGCAGGTCCCGGAAAGTATTTCTCTGCTGCTGTGCAACACGCTGGCGCGTGATCGACGCGGGTTCGCCCGCCGCCACAAGCCAGGACGGTAGCACGCAGCGCAGCGACGCCGCTTAGGCTGGAGCAAGCGAAGCGGCGTCGTTCCAGCCCGGCCGCACGCTTCCTGGCATGGAATGGTTCTGCCGTGCAAAACGTGTTCCGTAGAAAGACCAATCCCTATTACAATTGCCCTCTTTGTAAGTCCATAGGCATATTGACAACATGTTGACGAAGGTAGCAGCGCCTGTCACCGGCTTCGGCGCCCAAGGTGGCGCCCTGGGGAAACTCATCGATGCACACGACTGGTCCGCCACCGGCCTGGGCCCGGTCCGGGACTGGCCCGCCGCCATGCGCAGCACGGTCCGCCTGATCCTGCGTTCGCCGCTGCCGGCGGTGACGCTGTGGGGCGAACATGGCGTGATGATCTACAACCAGGGCTACGCCGACATCGCCGGTGCACGCCATCCGGCGCTGCTGGGCATGCCGGTGCGCGCCGGCTGGCCGGAAGCGGCCGCCTTCAACGACCACGTGATGCGCACCGTGCTGGCAGGCGAAACGCTGAGTTACCGCGAGCAGCCGTTCACGCTCGACCGTGGCGGCAGCCCGGAGCAGTTGTGGATCGACCTCGACTACTCCCCGATCGTCGACGAGGACGATGCCGTGGTCGGCGTGATCGCCCACGTGATCGACGCCAGCGCCAAGGTGCGCGCCGAGCGCTGGCTGAACGGCGAGCGCGGGCGCCTGCAGGCGATGTTCGAGCAGGCCCCGGGCTTCATCGCGCAACTGCAGGGGCCGGAGCACGTCTACCAGCTGGCCAATCCCGCCTACGTCGCGCTGGTCGGGCGCGAGGTGCTGGGCCGGCCGCTGCGCGAGGCGCTGCCGGAAACGGTGCCGCAGGGCCTGGTGGCGGTCCTGGACGGCGTCTACCGCAGCGGCGAGGCGTATTCGGCGCAGGCCAGTCCGATGTGGCTGGCGCAGCCCGACGGCCAGCGGCGCCTGCACTACCTCGACTTCATGTGCCAGCCGCTGCGCGGCGAGGACGGCGCCGTGACCGGCATCTTCGTCCAGGGCGGCGACGTTACCGAACGGGTGCTGGCCGAGACCGCGCTGCGCGAGAGCGAAGCCAAGTTCCGCACCTTCGCCCACGCCATGCCGCACCAGGTCTGGACCGCGACCCCGGACGGCCGCGCCGACTGGTTCAACGACGCCGCCTTCGCCTACACCGGCGCCGCCCCGGCCGAGCTGGCCGGCATCGGCTGGACCGCCTTCATCCATCCCGACGATTTGCCTGGCGTGACCACGTGCTGGGCCAGGGCGGTGGCCGGCGGCGCCACCTTCGAGGCCGAGTTCCGCATGCGCGCCGGCGACGGCCGCTACCGCTGGCATTTGTCGCGCGCGGTGCCGGTGCACGGCAACGGCAGCGGAAGCGGAAGCGGCGCTGGCGCCGATACTGGTACCGATACGGCGCTGCTGTACTGGATCGGCGCCAACACCGAAATCGAGCAGCAGAAAGTCACGGCCGAGCGCCTGGCCGCCCTCAACGCCGGCCTGGAGCAGGCCGTGGCCCGGCGCACGGCAGAGCGCGACCGCATGTGGCGCCTGTCCAAGGACATCATGCTGGTGGCCGGCTTCGACGGCACCGTGCACGCGGTCAGCCCGGCCTTCGGCGCGCTGCTCGGCTGGTCCGAGACCGACATCATCGGCACCGGGCTGCTGCAGCACATCCACCCGGACGACCAGGCCGCGACCATCGCCCAGATGGCGGCACTGAAAGAAGGCGGCTACGTCTACAAGTTCGAGAACCGCTACCGGCGCAAGGATGGCAGCTGGTGCCTGCTGTCCTGGAGCGCCGCCCCGGACGCCGACTTCATCCACGCGATCGGGCGCGACATCACGCTTGATCGCGAACAGGCCGAGCAGATCCGCCGCACCGAGCTGGCGCTGCAGCAGTCGCAGAAGATGGAAACCATCGGCAAGCTGACCGGCGGCGTGGCGCATGACTTCAACAACCTGCTGCAGATCATCTCCGGCAACCTGCAGCTGCTGGAAATGGACAGCGGCGGGCCCGGGGCGCCGCGCTGGATCGGCAACGCGCGCTCGGCGGTGGAAAAGGGCGCCAAGCTGGCCAGCTACCTGCTGGCCTTCGGCCGGCGCCAGCCGCTCGAGCCGAAGGTGGTCAGGATCAGCCGCATCGCGATCGGCATGGAAGACATGCTGCGCCGCGCGCTGGGCGAGGAAATCGAGGTCGAGCTGGTGCTGTCGGGCGGCCTGTGGAACACCGCGGTCGACGTCGCCCAGATGGAAAACGCGGTGCTGAATTTGGCGATCAACGCGCGCGACGCCATGAAGGGCGCGGGCCGGCTGACCATCGAAGCGACCAATGCGGTGCTCGACGACATGTACTGCCGCGCCCACGCCGAAGTCGCACCCGGCCAGTACGTGATGCTGGCCGTGAGCGACACCGGCGCCGGCATGGCGCCCGAGGTGCTGGCCAGGGCCTTCGAACCCTTCTTCTCGACCAAGGAGGAAGGCAAGGGCAGCGGCCTGGGCCTGTCGATGGTGTACGGCTTCGTCAAGCAGTCCGGCGGCCACGTCAAGATCTACAGCGAGCCGGGGCAGGGCACCACCGTGAAACTGTACCTGCCGCGCAGCAGCGCCGCCGAGGACGCGCTGGCGCCGCTGGAAGCGCAGCAGCCGGCGGTGGGCGGCAGCGAGACCATCCTGGTGGCCGAGGACGACGAGGCGGTGCGCACCACCGTGGTCGAGATGCTGAGCGATCTCGGCTACCGCGTGCTGAAGGCGGCCGATGCCGCCAGCGCGCTCGCCATCGTCGAATCCGGCCTGCCGATCGACGTCCTGTTCACCGACGTGGTCATGCCCGGCACCTTGCGCAGCCCGGAGCTGGCGCGCATGGCGCGCGAGCGCATGCCCAACCTGGCCGTGCTGTTCACTTCGGGCTATACCGAGAATTCGATCGTGCACGGCGGGCGCCTCGACCCCGGCGTCGAGCTGCTCGGCAAGCCGTACACGCGCGAAAGCCTGGCGCGCCGCATCCGCCAGGTGATCGCGGCCCAGCGCGGGCGCGCACAGGCGCCGGCGCCGGTGGAGCCTGCGCCGGCATCGACCCCATCCGCCGGCGCCGCCGGCCAGGGCTTGCGCATCGTCCTGGTCGAGGACGAGCACGACATCCGCGACAGCACCGCGGCACTGCTGCGCCACCTGGGCCACCAGGTGTGCGAGGCGGCCGACGCCGAACAGGCCTTGACGCTGATCTCGGGCGCGTCGGACCTCCTGATCACGGACGTCAATTTGCCCGGCATGTCCGGCGACATGCTGGCGGCCCGAGCGCGCACGATGGCGCCCGGCATCCGCATCGTGTTCGCCACCGGCACCGGGGAAGTGAGCAACTGGCCGGACGCGGTGGTGCTGCGCAAGCCCTACAATCTGGACTCGTTGATGGCGGTGGTCGGCGCGCCCGCATAGCGGTAGTTGTGGTCCAGTCCAGCTGTTCGACGTACCCGGCTGGCGGGTAGCGGCCACGGTCGTGGACGGCGAGGGGCAGCGGCGCTGGGCGGCGCTTTGCTGGGATGTCGCCGGAGGCGCGTCCGCGCGCCGGCGCCGGTTTGCCTGCGCTAGGCCGCCAGCGCCGCCCAGGCCAGGCAGGCCCAGCCGGCCAGCAGCGCCAGGCCGCCGAGCGGGGTGACGGCGCCCAGCCATTTGCGTCCGCTCAGCGCCAGCACGTACAGCGAGCCGGAAAACACCAGTGTGCCGAGCACGAACAGCACGCCGGCCGTCGCGACCGGACCGGTCGGCAGACCCGCGGCGGCCACCGCGGCGCCGGCGCCGAGCAGGGCCAGCGCATGGTACAGCTGGTAGCGCACGCCGATCTCGAACACCACCAGCATGTCGGCGGACAGGCGCTTGCGCAGGCCATGCGCGCCGAAGGCGCCGAGGGCGACGCCGATGAAGGCGGACATGGCGCCGGCGGCGGCCAGGAGGCGGGCGAGGTCGGAAGGATGCATGTGGGCGTCGCTGGGTTCGCGTGTTGTTCGTGTGGGGGGCGGGCAGCGCCACTTTACCGCGCCGCGCCGCCGGACGGAAGACGCACGCGCTCAGCGTGCGGTGCCGGCGGCCGCGCGGCCGGCTGCCGTGCCGGTGTCGCGCGCCGCCGCGGCGATGCAAGCCGCGCAGGCATCCGGCCTGGTCACCGGCAGCATGTGCCCGCCCTCGACCAGCTCCAGCTGCGTGGCGGGCAGCCGGTCGGCCAGCGCCTGGCCGTGCACGCGCCAGTCGAGGATGCGGTCGTCCTTCCCGTACAGCACGCGCAGCGGCAGGCGCAGTTCGCGCCAGCGTGCCTGCAGGGCCGGCAATTCGGCCTGCACCGCCCGTACGTCGCTCGAGGCGGCCAGGAAGGCGCCAGGGCGCAGGCCGAGCAGGGCGCCGCCGCGGGTGGCGAAATCCGCGGGCGCCGTCTCCGGACCGAACACCTGCGCCAGGGCGGCGCGGCCGTTCCTGATCGAGGCCGGCACCGCCAGCGTGCGCGCCACCAGGCGCCGCAACCATGGCGAGGCGATGGTCAAACCCTTGAACACCGGCGGCACCTGCTCGAGCATGTGCGTCAGCGGCGCGATCAGGGCCAGGCCGCCGACGCACTGCGGATGTTCCAGCGCCAGCGTCAGCGCGACGGCGCCGCCCAGCGAGTGGCCGACCACCAGCGGCCGTTGCAGCCCGAGGCGCTCGATCAGCGCCGCCAGCGCGGCCGCCTGGGCCGACAGGCCGGCGCCGGCCGCGTCGTTGTCCGCGTTCCAGCGCGAATAACCGGCGCCCGGCCGGTCCACCGCGACCACGCGGAAATCCCGCTCCAGACGTCCGGCTACGCCATGGGTGAAGTGCGACAGCTGGCCGCCCAGCCCGTGGATCATCAGGATCGCCGCGCCGGCGCCGGCCTCGTTTCCCGTGTCGACGACGTGCAGGCGCGCACCCGCCACCTCCACGAAGCGCCCTTTGGGCGGCAACAGCGCCTCGACCCTGCACGCGATCATCCAGGTGAACGCCGCCGCGAGGCCGAGGCCGAGCAGCGCCAGACCCGCCAGCGCACCCAGGAAAGTCAGGAAGGTGGTCATCGCTTGATCGCCCGCTTGAGCAGGTGCCAGTAACCGACCGGCGCCAGCCGTTCCAGCAAAGCGGCGGCCCTGGCGTCGCTGCCGACCAGGATGCGCGCCATGCGCTTCTCGATGCCGCGCACGATGATGTCGCCGGCCTGTTCCGGCGCCATGCGCAGCAGCTTCTGCATCGACGTGCGTCCGCGCGCGACTTCATCCGGCGACGCGCCGGCCGGCACGCGCGCGTTCCGCGCGATCGCGGTGGCGACGCCGCCCGGATGCACCACCGACACGCCGACGCTGCTGCCGTCGAGTTCGTGGCGCAGCACGTTGGAAAAGCCGCGCACCGCGAACTTGCTGGCGGCATACGCGGCCTGGCCCGGCGGCGTGATGATGCCGTAGATGCTGGAGACGTTGACGATGCGGGCGTCGTCGCTGGCGCGCAGCAGCGGCAGGAAGGCGCGCGTCATGCGCACCACGGCGCCGAAATTGATCTCCATCAGCCAGTCGAAATCGTCTTCGTGGACTTGCTCGAAGGTGCCGCCCAATGCGACCCCGGCATTGTTCATCAGCAGGTCGGCGCGGCCGTGCGCCGCCTGCACCGCCTGCGGAAAGGCGCGCACTGCCGCGCGCTCGGCCACGTCCAGGCGGTGCGCGCTGGCGCGCACGCCCAGGGCCCGGGCGGCAGCTGCGGTGGCACCGACCGATGCTTCGTCGATGTCGGCCAGCGCCAGGTGGCAGCCGCGGCGCGCCATGGCCAGCGCGGTGGCGCGGCCGATGCCGCTGCCGGCGCCGGTGACGACGGCGACCCGGCCGGCCAGGTGCATGGAAGCCTTGCCTTTCTTGCTCATTGCGGTTTTTCCTTCGCTGTGAAGTGCAGGACGCCGTCGGCGATGCGGCCGAAGCGGATGGTGAGCATGTCGCGCAGGTAGTTCTGGTGCACCTGCCAGGGGGGGCGCGATCCCTGTTTCGGCAGCTCGCCCTCGGCGCGCCGCACGTAGCCGGAGGTGAAGCCGAGGAAGGGACGCGGCTCGACCCCAGGTTCGCGCAGCGGCACGGCGCTGGCCAGGCCATGCCGGTCCATGTAGCGCAGCAGGCGCGGCACCCAGGCCGCGGTGAGGTCGGCCTTCAGGGTCCAGGACGCGTTGGTGTAGCCGAAGGTCATCACGCAATTCGGCAGGCCGCTCAGCATCATGCCCTTGTACGACATCGCCTCGCTGGCATGCCAGGCTTGGCCGTCGATCGTGATGGCGATCCCGCCCAACACCTTGATCTTCAGGCCGGTGGCCAGCACGACGATGTCGGCGCGGATCGCCTGGCCCGATGTCAGCAGCATGCCGTCCGGCGTAAAACGCCCGATGTGGTCGGTGACCACCGCGGCGCGCCCGTCGCGGATGGCCTTGAACAGGTCGCCGTCCGGCGCCACGCAGATGCGCTGGTCCCACGGGTCGTACTCGGGCGTGAAGTGCGGGGCGACCTCGGCGCCGGGGCCGAGCTGGCGCCGCGCCATGGCGACGATCTTCTTGCGCGCCAGTGCCGGCTTGTTGCGCGCCACCCGGTACAGCAGCATGCTTTCGGTGATCACGCGCCAGCGCGTCAGCGCATACGCCAGGTTGGGCGGCAGCCAGCGCCGCAGCCGGCGCGCGAAGCGGTAGTCGGACGGGCGGCTGACGATGTAGGTCGGGGAACGCTGCAGCATGGTGACGTGGGCGGCTTCCTGCGCCATGGTCGGCACCAGGGTCACGGCGGTGGCGCCGCTGCCGACCACCACCACGCGCTTGCCGCGCCAGTCGAGGTCCTGCGGCCAGAACTGCGGCTGCACGATGCGCCCGAGGAAGGCCTCTTCGCCGTCGAAGCGCGGACGGTGCGCTTCGTCGTAGCTGTAGTAGCCGCTGCACATGTGCAGGAAGCGGGTACGCAGCGTGCGACGCACGGCCGGTGGGTGCGGCACGGGTTCGGATGCAGATTCGGCTGCAGATTCGGCATCGACCGGGGCGCTGACCTCGACTTCCACGCGCCAGCACGCCTCGCGGCTGGACCAGGCGGCCAACACCAGCTTGTGGTTGAAGCGGATGTGGTGGTCGATCCCGCCCTTGCGCGCGGTCTGGGCGATGTAGCGGCGGATCGACGGGCCGTCGGCGATCGCCTTGCCTTCGATCCAGGGCTGGAAGGTGTAGCCGAGGGTGTACATGTCCGAATCCGAGCGCACGCCCGGATAGCGGAACAGGTCCCAGGTACCGCCGATCGCGGCGCGTGCCTCGAGGATGGCATAGCGTTTGCCGGGACAGCCGCGCTGCAGGTGCCAGGCGGCGCCGATGCCGGACAGGCCGGCGCCGACGATCAATACGTCGAGGATGGGTTCGTCCGCGCCGATCCCGGAAACCAGGGCCGGAGCGATGGCGGAAGCCGCCTCGGCTGCACCACCCGGCGCGGATGACGGAACGGACAGGGGAGTGGATGCATTCTGTGTCATGAGTGACACTCTACATTGTCACAATTGCCGAGGCAACTTTCTGTGCCAAAATAGTGGCATGGCTTCATCATCTTCCCCATCCGCCCCGGCGCGGACTTATCGCGGCGTACCGCCGGACGAGCGCCGCGCCCAGCGCCGCGCGCAATTGATCACGGCCGGTATCGTGGTCTACGGCGAACGCGGCTACCGCCAGGCCACCGTCAAGGCGGTGTGCGAAGCGGCCGGCCTGACCGAGCGCTACTTTTACGAATCCTTCGGCAACAGCGAGGAATTGCTGATCGCCTGCTTCCATGCGGTAACGCACGCCGTCATGGAACAGATCATGGAGGCCGCGCGCCATGCCGGCGACAGCCGCACCGCCCGTGCGCGCGCCATGCTGCACGCGTACTTCGCGGCGCTGCAGCGCGAACCGCAGTCGGCGCGCGTGTTCCTGGTCGAGATCCGCGGCGTCAGCCGTGCCGTCGACAAGGCCTTCGACGCCGCCTTGCGCACGATCGGCGAGGAAGTCGCGCGCATGGTGGCGCCGCCCGGCGCCGCCTCCGATCCGCTGCTGCAGGCCGGCATCGTGGGCGGTGTGATCCACATCGCGCTGCGCTGGATCGGGGATGGCTACCAGCCCGCGATCGACGCCGTGACCGACAGCGCGCTGCGCCTGGGCATCGTGCTGGCGCGTCCGGTGCGCATCGCCCAGGACGCCGGCGCGGCGCCTGACAACCAATGGTTGAAATAATATTTCGCAAGGGCGCTTCCGGTGAAATATTATTTCACCGGCCAGTCGAATTCGACCCAGGTCGGCGCGTGGTCGCTCGGCTTTTCCCGGCCGCGCACCTCGTGGTCGACGCCGGCCGCCTTCAGGTGCGGCGCGAGTGAGGGGCTGAGCAGCAGGTGGTCGATGCGCAGGCCGGCGTTGCGCTTGTAGGCGTCGCGCATGTAGTCGAAGAAGGTGTAGATCACCTGGTCCGGGTGGGTGGCGCGCAGCGAGTCGCACCAGCCCTGCGCCAGCAGGCGCTCCCAGGCGGCGCGCGTCTCGGGGCGGAACAGGGCGTCGTCGACCCAGCGCTCGGCCTTGTAGGCGTCGAGTGCGGTCGGGATCACGTTGAAGTCGCCGCACACGACCGCCGGCACGCCGCTGTCTATCATCGCCTGGGTGCGCGCATGCAGGCGCTCCATCCAGGCCAGCTTGTAGTCGAACTTGGGACCGGGCGCCGGATTCCCGTTCGGCAGGTACAGGCCGGCGACCAGGACGCCGTTGACGATCGCCTCGATGTAGCGGCTCTGCTCGTCGGTCGGATCGCCGGCCAGGCCGCGTTTCACCTCCTGCGGCTCGCCGTGCTCTTCGCGCACCAGCATCGCGACCCCGTTCCAGCTCTTTTGGCCGTGCCAGACCGCGTGGTAGCCGGCTTCGCGCACGGCGGCTTCGGGAAATTTTTCCTGCGGCGCCTTCAATTCCTGCAGGCAGGCGACGTCGGGGCGGGTTTCGTCGAGCCATTGCAGCAGGGCGCCGGTGCGGCTGTTGATGCTGTTGACGTTGAAAGTGGCGACGCGCATGCGGGTTTGCTCCATGAGATTTTGTTGACGCTATTTTGACCGCAGAACGGCCGGGCCGCCACACGCTGGCATTGCGGTGCCTGGCCTGGCAACGCCGAGTAGTCAAACTACGCCGGTCATTATGCTGAGCTGCTACCGCTATCATGGGCAGCATTGCTATCGATGTAAACTTACTACCTCGACAGCACATTTTATGGCATCCTTGCGTCCAGCATGTTTGCCTGACACGATTCCAACGACAACGAGACCATGAATTCCACTCCATTCGCCCGCCGCGGCGCCGGCCATGTGACTTATGCAGCCACCTGTGCGCTCGCCTACGCCGCGGCCGCGCTGGCCGCCAGCCAGAGCGCCTTCGCCCAGAATCTTGAGCGCCAGTTCACCAGCTACAAGCTCGACCAGGGCGTCCTCGACATCGCCACCAGCGACGGCCGCTACCTGATCAAGCCCTACGCGCCGAACATCGTCGAGACCAGCTTCGTGCCGCGCGGCCAGCAGGCGGAGACCGGTTCGCACGCGGTGGTGCTGGCCCCGGATGCCGGCGTCAAGGCCGACCTCAGCGATGATGCGCGGCGCCTGGTGCTGGCCACGGGCGGCATCACGGTCACGGTCGACAAGACGCCATTCCGCATCAGCTACGCCTACAAGGGCCGGCCGCTGGTGGCCGAAAAGGGCGGCTACGGCCACGCCGGCGAACTGGAATCGATCGAGTTCGCGCTCGACGAGGGCGAGGCGCTGTACGGCGCCGGTTCGCGCGCGGTCGGCATGAACCGGCGCGGCAACCGCTTCCGCCTGTACAACAAGGCATCCTACGGCTTCGGCGCGCGCGCCGAGCAGATGGGCTACGGGATCCCGATGGCGCTGTCCTCGCGCAAGTACGCGATCCACTTCGACAATCCGCAAACCGGCTGGCTCGATTTCGACAGCAAGAAGGATGGCACGCTGCGCTTCGAGACCAGCGGCGGGAAGAAGACCTATCAGGTGGTGGCCGGCGACGACTGGGCCGGCGTCATGGACGGCATCACGCGCCTGACCGGACGCCAGCCGCTGCCGCCGCGCTGGGCCTTCGGCAATTTCGCCAGCCGCTTCGGCTACCACACCGAAGCCGAGACCCGCGCCGTCGTCGACAAATTCAAGGCCGACGACATTCCGCTCGACGCCGTCGTGCTCGACCTGTACTGGTTCGGCAAGACCGTCAAGGGCACCATGGGCAACCTGGACTGGGACCGCGACAACTTCCCGCACGCGGAAAAGATGATGGCCGACTTCGCCAAGGACGGCGTCAAGACCGTGGTCGTCACCGAGCCTTTCATCCTCACCACCTCGAAGCGCTGGCAGGAAGCGGTCGACCAGGGCGTGCTCGCCACCGGCGCTGACGGCAAGCCGCTGGCCTTCGATTTCTATTTCGGGAACACCGGCCTGGTCGACATCTTCAAGCCGTCCGCGCGCAGCTGGTTCTGGGACATCTACAAGAAGCTGAAGGCCGACGGCGTGACCGGCTGGTGGGGCGACCTGGGCGAACCGGAAGTGCATCCGGCGGAAATGCGCCACGTCGCCGGCAGCGCCGACCAGGTGCACAACATCTACGGCCACGAGTGGGCGCGCCTGATCCATGACGGCTACGCGCGCGACTATCCTCGGGAGCGGCCGTTCATCCTGATGCGCTCGGGCTATTCGGGCTCGCAGCGCTTCGGCATGATCCCGTGGTCCGGCGACGTCAGCCGCGGCTGGGGCGGGCTGCAGTCGCAGATGGAGATCTCGCTGCAGATGGGCATGCAGGGGCAAGCCTGGATGCACTCGGACCTGGGCGGGTTTGCCGGTCCGGTGCTGGACGACGAACTGTACGTGCGCTGGCTGCAGTACGGCGTGTTCCAGCCGGTGTTCCGCCCGCACGCGCAGGAAGAAGTGGCGGCCGAGCCGGTGTTCCGCGAGCCGAGGACCAAGGCGCTGGCGCGCGACGCCATCCGCCTGCGCTACGCGATGCTGCCGTATAACTACACGATCGCCTTCGACAACAGCCGCACCGGCATGCCGCTGATGCGCCCGATCCTGTTCGAGGAACCGGAAAGCGACCCGGTGCCGACCACGGCCATGTCGAGCACCTACCTGTGGGGCCCGGACTTCCTGGTGGCGCCGGTGGTCGAGGCCGGCCAGCTGCGCAAGGAAGTCTACTTCCCGAAAAAAGGCGGCGTCTGGTTCGATTTCTACACCGGCCAGCCGCACCGCGGCGGCATCCTGGAAACCGTGGCGACCGTGCCCGAACACATCCCGACCTACGTGCGCGCCGGCGCCTTCGTGCCGCTGGCCAAGGTGGTGCACAGCACGCGCGACTACAGCGGCCGCGAACTGGAACTGCACTACTACCACGACGCCAGCGTGAGCGCCTCGAGCGGCAAGCTGTACGACGACGACGGCCAGACCGCGCACGCGTTCGAATCCGGGCGCTACCAGCTGGTGAATTTCGCCAGCAGGTTCGACGCCGGCCGCCTCGAGTTCACGCTGCGGCCGGAATCCGGCGCCCAGGCGAACGTTGCCGAGGGACGCACGTTTGCGCTGAAGGTGCACAACGTCGCCGTGAAGCCGCGCACGGTGCGGGCCGGCGGCCAGGCATTGAAGTTCAGCTGGGACGCCAGGCGGCGCCTGCTGGAAGTGAACCTGCCGCCGCTGCGCCAGGCGCCGATGCAGGTGGCGGTCACGCTGTAACGATCCGTTCCCGTAGCGTGGGCGGGGCCGCGGGGGCGCCCCGTGCCCACGCGAACGCCGCTGATGCACGAACTTCGTGTGCGAACACGGCGCGCCGCGGCCGGCCCGGCAGGCGTTTTGCCGGGCCGGCTTGCCATGGCCGGGCTCGATGACGTTTTGTCGCCACATCGGCGGCGAGCGGGCGCCATGCGCGCTCCCATGCAGGGCGGGTTTCGGTAAACTGGCTGCTTGCGAAGCAGAGGCCAGGCGCACCATGAAGACCCAGCTGCTGCAGGACATCGACGAGAACGGTTCGGCGGCACGGCGGCTCACGCCGGCGCCGCCTGTCGGCGCAAAGGGCGCCGCACACCCGAAGCCGGCGCCGGCGGTCTGGCGCCGTCCGCAGGCGCCGGGAACGCCGTCTTCAAGGTATCCATTCACTGGGCCATTCACGGCGCCATTCAACGCGCCGCAGCGGGCAACCGCGTCGTCCATGCGGCGCGCATCCGAGCCCGGCCGCCCGCCGGGCGAACGCCGGGTGCCGTTCGCTTCGCCATTTCCGCCTGCGCCCGCCGGCGATGCCGGTGCGGCATCCGGCGCCACGGCAGCCGGGCCCGACGCCGCGGCTGCGCCCCGCGCGTCCGATGCGTCGTTCACGGCCGAGATGCCGCCGTGGCTGGCCGAGCGCCTGCGCGAAGACGCCGCCGCGCGCAGCGAGTGGCGGTGGCGCGGCGCCTGGACGCGCCGCCTGCTGACATCCGGCGTGGCTGCGGTGCTGCTGGCGCTGGTGGGCGCCGGTGCGCTGTGGCTGTACCGCGAAACCCGCGACGAGGGCGCGTTGACGGTGGTGGCGAACGTCGCGCCGGTCGATGCGGCGCCGGCCGCCGGCGCCGGCGCCGTGCCCAGTCCGTCACCGGCGCTTGTGCCGGTTCTGCCTCGAGCGGCAGTAACCGCGCCGCGGGAGGCCGGTATGCAGGGCCGCTCATCTGCGACCAGCGCGGCGATCAGCACGGCGCCCGGCATTACCGACTTGTCTGCCTTCGCGCCTGCGCCAGCCACGCGTGCTGCGCCCGTATCTGCCGTGCCGACCGCGTCCGCTGCATCGGATTCGCCCGCTTCATCCGCCACCCGTACCGAACGCCGCGCCGACGCAGCCACTGGACGCCCGTCCGGACGCACCGCCGAACGCACGTCATCGCGCCCGGCCCGCATCGTGGCCAAAGCCGAACCAGGAACGGCCGCGGTAACGCAGGACGACGACCGCCCGGCCACCCGCCGCCGCCGCGAGGAAACCCTGATGCAATGCCGCGTCCTCGGCTACGACGAACGCACCTGCATCCGCCGCGGCTGCGACATGACGCGCTTCGGCCTGGCCTGCAAGGGATAAAAAAGGAATGGAAGAGACCAACCGTCCGGACCATTGCAGCCCGGACCAAAGCGCTGCGCGCGACCCGGAGGTCAAGCGCGCAGCCGCATCAATGCTTAGTGCCCGTGCTGCTTCTCGTACTCGTCCGCCTCGGCCTTGGTGGCGTGGACGATGCCATCCGGATGCTCGGGCGGGGTGTACAGCGTGTACAGGCGCATCGGCTCGCTGTCCGAGGTATTGATCACGTTGTGCTCGGTGCCGGCCGGGATCACGACCGCGACGCCGTCTTCCAGCGCATGCTTCTCGCCATCCAGGATCGCCACGCCGGTGCCGGCTTCGACGCGGATGAACTGGTCATGGCCTTCGTGCTTTTCCTGGCCAATCTCTTCGCCCGGCTGCAGGGTCATGATGACCAGCTGGCTGCGCGGCGTCGTGTAGAGGACCTCGCGGAAATTGTTTCCGGCAAGCGTTTTTTCTTCGATGTTGATGCTGTAACCCGACATTTTTGTTTCTCCATTCGGTTTGGGTGGCAAAGATTGTATACCAGCTCGCCCGGCACGTTCCCGGGAATCCACCGATAATGCGCGCATCGACATGAAAGGAATCCCGATGCAGCAAGAACAGAAGCACCTGCAACAGCCGTCACGAGAACCGCAGCGCCGCGTGGCGGTCGACCTCGCCAAATCCCATCGCCTGCTGAACCACGGCCCGACCGTGCTGGTCAGCGCCATCCATGACGGCCGCGCCAACGTGATGTCGGCCGCCTGGTCGATGCCGCTCGACTTCGCGCCGCCCAAGGTGGCCGTGGTGCTCGACAAGAGCACGTTTACGCGCGCGCTGGTCGAGAAGTCCGGGACCTTCGTGCTGGCCGTGCCCTCGCGCGAACTGGCGCGCCTGACGCTCGACGTCGGCGCGTCCTCGGGCCGCGACACCGACAAGTTCGCGGCCTTCGGCATCAAGAGCACGCCGGGTGAATACACCGGCGCGCCGCTGGTCGACGGCTGCCTGGCCTGGCTCGAATGCCGCCTGATCCCGGAACCGCACATCCAGCAGGCCTATGACCTGTTCCTGGGGGAGGTCGTCAAAGCCTGGGCCGATCCGGCCGTGTTCACCGACGGCCACTGGCACATGGAAGAGGGCGCCAAGCGCAGCATCCACTACGTGGCCGGCGGCCACTTCTTCGAGATCGGCGAGGCGTTCGAGGCCGGCGTGCGCTAAGCCAGGCGCCGGCCGTCAGCGCACGCCAGGTAGGCGACAGCCGCTGCGATCCGGTTCCGGGCCGGTGTCGTCGCTACCGGCCCGCCCCGGTCAGCGCATCTGCACGCCCGCACCCGCCGCCGCACGCCGGCCCTCGGCCAGCCGGTAGCCGATCGCCAGCAGCGCCAGCCAGGCCGGGATCATGTACACCGACGGCCGCAGGTCCGGCGTGGCGAACATCACGGCGACGATGCCGGCCAGGAAAGCCAGGCACAGCCAGTTGGTCAGCGGCGCGGCCGGGCTCGGGAAGGCGGTGGCCTGGCCCGCGGCGCGCTTGGCGGCGCGGAAGCGCAGGTGGCTCCAGCTGATCATCGCCCAGTTGATCAGCATGCCGGCCACGGCCAGGCCCATCAGCAGGCCGAGCGCCTTGCCCGGCAGCGCGTAGTTGACGCCGACGCACAGCAGGGTGGCGACTGCCGACACGCCCAGCGACGCCAGCGGCACGCCGCGCTCGTTCACCTTCAGCAGTGCCTTCGGCGCGTGGCCCTGGCGCGCCAGGCCGTACAGCATGCGGCTGTTCGAGTACACGCAGCTGTTGTACACCGACAGCGCCGCGGTCAGCACCACCAGGTTCAGCACGTGCGCCACGACGCCGGCGTCGAGCGCCTTGAAGATCAGGACGAAGGGGCTGGCGCCGGGCACGATCTGGTTCCACGGGTACAGCGACAGCAGCACGGCCAGCGCGCCGACGTAGAACACCAGGATGCGCCACAGCGCCTGGTTGGTGGCGCGCGGGATCGAGCGCGCCGGGTCGGCCGCTTCGGCCGCGGTGATGCCGATCACTTCCAGTCCGCCGAACGAGAACATGATGATCGCCATCGACATCACCAGGCCCTTGACGCCGTACGGGAAGAAGCCGCCGTGCTGCCACAGGTTGGCCACCCCGGCCTGCGGACCGGCGCCGCCCGACATCAAGAGGAACACGCCGAACACGATCATGGCGACGATCGCCGCCACCTTGATCACCGAGAACCAGAACTCGCTCTCGCCGAAGGCGCGCACGTTGATCAGGCTGATGCCGTTGGCGAGCACGAAGCAGCCCAGCGCCGAGACCCAGGTCGGCACCCCCGGCCACCAGTACTGGACATAGATGCCGACCGCCGACAGTTCGGCCATGCTGACCAGCACGTACAGCACCCAGTAGTTCCAGCCCGAGACGAAGCCGGCGAAGCGGCCGCAATACTTGTCGGCGAAATGGCCGAAGGAGCCGGCCACCGGTTCGTCGACCATCATCTCGCTCAGCTGGCGCATGATCAAGAAGGCGACCAGGCCGGCGATCGCATAGCCGAGCAGCACGGCGGGGCCGGCGATGCGCACGGTTTCCGCCACCCCGAGGAACAGGCCGGTGCCGATGGCGCCGCCGAGGGCGATCAGCTGGATGTGCCGGCTTTTCAGGCCGCGGTGGAGTTGGTTCTGGTCAGGCTTCATCGGGAGGTGGTTCTGCTGGGTTATTGCAAGAAAAGAATGCCGATTTTAATCGAAACGCCCGGGGAAATGAGTTATTGCCTTGATTTACTTTTCTGCTTCCAACATTTGGCGCATCCGGCCTGGACGAGATATCGTGCGCGCATGCACCATGCGTTATGATGCTTAGTAGAAAATTTGGCACGACCGGGAAGATGGCTTCGCGGGAGCTTATCGAATTCTGGAACCCAGGACCTCCATGGCAAATGACCGACCGTTTCTCACGTATTGGCAGTCAGGCTACGAAGGCGCCGACCATATCAACCATGGCGGCGTGCGCCAGGACATGAACCAGGCCAATGGCCACCAGCAGCGCGCCATGGAAGATTATCGTCTGCTCAAGCAATTCGGCATCCGCACCGTGCGCGAATCGATCGGGTGGCGCCTGGTCGAGAAAGATGGCCGCTTCGATTTTTCCATCATCGAGGCCCGGGTCCACGCGGCCAAGGAACTCGGTCTGCAGATCTGCTGGACCCTGCTGCATTATGGCTGGCCCGACGAACTGGATGTCTACGGCGACCAGTTCGTGCCCCGGTTCGTACGCTACTGCCGCGCGGTGGCGGAATTCCTGAAGCCGTTTGGCGGTCCGGCGCCGGTGTTCTCGCCGGTCAACGAGATTTCCTTCACCAGCTGGGGCCTGTCGGTACGCATGTTCCGCTGCTTGAACATGGATTACGAGCATGCGTCACGCGAAGCGAAACGGCAGCTGGTGCGCGCCGCCATCGCCGGCTGCGATGCGATCTGGGACATCATTCCCGGCGCCAGGATGCTGCATTGCGATCCCCTGGTGCACCTGGTCGCCCATGACGACGATCCCGCCTCGCATGCGCATGCCGAGGCCATGCGCCAGGCGCAATTCGAAGCCTTCGACATGCTGGCCGGCCGCCGCGATCCGGAACTCGGCGGCGCGCCACGCTATCTGGATCTGATGGGCGTCAATTATTACGACACGAATCAGTGGGAAGCAGCCACCGGCAATCGCCTGTGGTGGCATCTCGACGACGCCCGGCGCCGGCCGCTGCATCACATGCTGGCGGAAGTCCATGACCGGTATGGCCGGCCGCTGCTGCTGGCCGAGACCGGCCACGTCGGCAGCGGCCGCGGCATCTGGATACGCGAAGTTGCCGAGCAGGCGGTGATGGCGCGCCAGCGTGGCGTGGATATCGCCGGGATCTGCCTGTATCCGGGCATCGACCGGCCCGATTGGGAAAACCCGGATTACTGGCATCACAGCGGCATGTGGGATGTGGTGCCGCAGCCGGATGACCCGCAGGCGCGCGTACTGGCGCCGGCCTATGCGCAAGGCTTGCGGCAGGCGCAGGCGCTGACCGAGCATTTTTGCCGGACGCCCGGCGCAGCGCCGAACGCTGCCGCTGCCGCCGCCCCTCAAGCAGACGAGAATGCAGCCGTGCCGGCGATCATCGTATTCTCCAATATCCGCTGGCACTGCGCGAATTCGCGTCCCAAGCATGTACTCGGCAATCTTGCGCGGCATTACAAGGTCATCTACCTGGAACAGCCAATTGCCGGCGCCGCGGCCGATCACATGGAGGTCAGCCATCCGTCGCCGCATGTCACGGTCTACCGGCTGCACACGTCCACGCCGCTGTCCGCCGCCGATGGCGATCGATGGCTGCCGGTCCGGCCGTTTCTCGCTGAACTGGCCGAGCAATACGACAAGCCGGTCGCGTGGTTTTATACGCCCTTGGCGCAGCCCCTGCTGGCATCGATGGCCCCGGGCCTGGTCGTCTACGATTGCATGGCCGACCCGGGTGCGTCCTCGGCATCCTCGCGCCGGTTGCTGGATCGCGAAGCGGCATTGCTCCACGCCGCCGACCTGGTATTCACCAGCAGCCCGAGCCTGCGCGATGCGCTCCGCAACGGCCACGACCGGGTGCATTATGTCGCCAGCAGTGTCGATACCATCCATTTCGAACCGGCGCTGGACCGCAGCAATGGCCATCCCCTGCAAGCCGCCATCGAAGGACCGCGCCTCGGTTTCTATGGCGTGATCGATGAACATCTCGACGACGGTCTCATCGCCGCGATTGCGGATGCGCATCCGGAATGGAATCTCGTGCTGGTCGGACCGGTCATCGGCCGGACGGCGGACACCCTGCCGCAACGCGCCAACATCCATTATCTCGGGCCGCACACTTACCAGGCCTGGCCGCAATTCCTGGTCGGGTGGGATGTCTGCCTGATGCCGTATCTGGCGGATGGATCGGATTCGCACATGAATACCACCAATGCGCTGGAATACATGGCGGGAGCGCGGCCCATCGTCTGTACCGATATCCGCGACGTGCAGCAGCTGTATGGCGACGTCATCCAGACCTGCCGCAGTCACCGGGAATTCATCGCCGCCTGCGAATATGCGCTGCAGGCGTCGCAAGCGTACCGGGACGATCTGGCGCAGCGCATGCGCGAGATCGTCGCCGCGACGTCATGGATGACGACGACGGACGAGATGCATGCACTGATCTCGGCCAGGCAGGGCCACGGCCGGACGACAGCGCATGCGGATGTGCGTTTGCCCTGAACGCGCCGCCGGACCTGGCAGGCTGTCGCATTCCCTGTCAAGTCCGCATTGGCCGGGCAGGGCATGATCGAAGCGCCTGCCGCTTGGCCATAATCCGGTACTGTTCGCTCGACGACTTGCTCACGCAAGCGCAAGCTGCTGCCGGGTTTTACTTTTATTTACATAATAAGATCGCGCCGGGCATGGTAGCAGGCTGTACCATTCTGCCCATTCCTGCCGCCGGCGTGCCCACCCTTGAAACGATGGGCCGCCGCTGCAGGCGCCCCGCAGCACACCCATCACGATCGATAACGAGATAGCAACATAGCCACGATGGTCCAACGAACCCCGATTTTGAACCGCATGCGCCCCGCCCCGGCAGCAATCCGGCGCCGCCGCGCGCATTACCTGGCGCTCGGCCTGGCGCTGGCCGACGTCGCCGCACTGGCGCTGGCGCCTGCTACTGCGCAGGCCCAGACGGCGCCCGCCGCCGCCACGTCCGCCACCGCAGCCACTGCGGCGACCACCGCGTCCGGCACCGGCAGCGGCCAGATCAGCTCCGTCACCGTCACCGGCGAACGCCAGGGCAACCGCATCGACCGCCAGGTCTACGACGTCAAGCAGGACGTCAGCAGCAGCAACGGCACCGCCGCCGACGCGCTCGGCAACGTGCCCTCGGTGTCGGTCGACCCGGACGGCACCGTGTCGCTGCGCGGCAGCAGCAACGTGCAGATCCTGGTCGACGGCAAGCCCTCGGCCATGCTGCAGGGCGACAACCGCGGCGCGGCGCTGCAGGCGATGCCGTCCGAGGACATCGATTCGGTCGAGGTCATCAACAACCCGGGCGCCGAGTTCGGCAACGAGGGTGGCGGCGGACCGATCCTGAACCTGGTCATGAAGCGCACCCGCCGTCCGGGCGGCTTCGGCGTGGTCAATGCCAACTACGGCACGGCCGGGCGCTACAACTCGGCCGTGAACGGTTCGTACAACAGCGGGCGCTGGGGCTTCCAGGGCGGCGTCAACGTGCGCCACGACGGCCGCGATTCGACCAGCGAGACCGAGCGCGACCGCATCGACCCGGCCAGCGGCGCCACCCAGCACACCAGCCAGACTTCGACCAGCACCGGCCTGAACGACAGCGCCGGCGTGCGCGGCCAGGTCAGCTACAACCTGAGCGACGACGACACGCTGGAAGCGAACCTGTTCTACATGAAGCGCTCCAATGACCAGACTGGCCAGGAGCACTATCAATTGTCGGACGATGGCGTCACCACCAGCGACTATTTCCGCTCCACCCGCCGCAGCGGCGACGGCAGCAACGGCATGGGCGGCCTGCGCTGGGACCACAAGGGCGAGAAGCTGGGCGAGCTGTTCAAGATGGACCTGCGCGTGTCCGGCAGCGACAACGACAGCGACACCGTCTACGGCAACCGCTACATCGTCGCCCCGCGCAACGCCGAAGCCGGCGAAAGCCGCCAGCAGGCGGCCAGCAAGACCCGCGTGGTCGACTACACCGGCGACTACGAGCGCCCGCTCGACAGCGGCGCCATCGTCAAGCTCGGCTACAAGGTCGCCAATACCAAGAGCGAGTTCGACAACCGCTACTACGACGTCGACGACATTACCGCCGCCGCCGTCGTCAACGGCCGCCGCACCAACGCCTTCGAGGTCGACGAGAAGAACTACGCGCTGTACGGTTCCTACCAGTGGAAGCTCAACGAGCGCTGGGGCGCGCTGCTCGGCCTGCGCGCCGAGTACACCGACCTCGACCTGGACCAGGTCACGACCAACATCCACGCCACCAACAGCTACCTGAACTGGATCCCGAGCGCCTTCGCGACCTACAAGCTGGACGACAAGAGCAATTTGCGCTTCGCCTATTCGCACCGCCTGCGCCGCGCCGGCGCCAGCCAGCTGAACCCCTTCGTGGTCTACGTCGACGAACTCAACGAGACCAGCGGCAACCCGCGCCTGAAACCGGTCCAGACCGATTCCTTCGAGATCGGCTACGAAACCAAGGCCTTCGGCCTGGACGCGAACTTGCGCGGCTACCTGCGCAACGACCGCGACATGATCCGCGCGCGCCAGACCGTGGTGGACGACACGACCCTCTTGACCACCTATGAAAACGGCGGCAGCAACCGTTCCGGCGGCCTCGAGTTCACGCTCAGCGGCAAGATCACGCCCCAGCTGTCGATCAATACCAGCGGCAACCTGGCGGTCACCGAGCAGGAGCAGGTCGACCTGAACGGCGCCGAGGTCAAGCAGCGCGCTTCGTCGCTGAGCGTGCGCGGGCGCGTCAACTATCAATTGACCCCGATCGACGCGCTGCAGCTGATGGTCAACGTGCAGGGCAAGACCCTGGCCGGCGGCGGTGATGCCCGCATGCCGGGCTCGTCGCTGGCCACCGGCTACCGCCAGCCGATCTCGACGCTGAACCTGAGCTACCGGCGCAACCTGACGCCGAATCTGTCGCTGGTGATGAACGTCACCGACGTGTTCAGTTCGCAGAAGATGGAAACCATCATCGATACCGCGACCCTGCAGGAGCGCAATATCCGCCGCTTCGATGGCCGCATCGCCTATATCGGCCTGTCCTACCGCTTCGGCGGCGTGCAGCAGAACCGCAACACCCGGCGCGACGGTCCGCCGGACGGCGAATTCCGCGGCCCGCCGCCGGGCGGGATGCCGCCCGGCGGCTTCGGCGGCCCGGGCATGTAGTTTTGGTGACATCGTTTCGTTGATGTCAGGATGGCCGGCTCCCGTAAGCCAGCCATTTTTATCAAAATATCGATCTCGCTGTAATTTAGTTACAAAACGTTCACGATCTCGTGTACGATTGTTTAACTTTAAAACAACAACGAAGGAGATCGAAATGGTTCGTCGTTCACACCTGCTGTGCCTGCTGCTTGCCGCAGCGTTTGCGCCGCTGGCCGCGCAGGCCGGCCCGGCCTACACCGTCTCCACGATCGCCGGCCTGGGCGGCCCCGCCGGGCTGGTTACCGGCCTGAACAATGCCGGCCAGGCGGTCGGCAATGGCTTCAACGCCGACTACGCCCAGAATGCGTACGTGAGCGGCAGCGGCACCACCACCAGCCTGCATCCCGCCGGCGCCAACATCGTCGGCAGCGCCGCCAACGGCATCAACAACGCCGGCGCGGTGACGGGCGAGCTGCAGTATGCGGACGGCGGCACGCGCGCGGCGGTCTTTGCCGGCGGCGGCGTGCAGACCCTGGGCACCTTCGGCGGCAGCTACAGCACCGGCTACGCCATCAACGCCTCGGGCCAGGTTGCCGGCGCCGCGTTCCTGGCCGGCGACGCGGCAATGCACGCCTTCGTGACCCAGGGCGGCGCCATGGTCGACCTGGGCACGCTGGGCGGCGCCAGCAGCCTGGCGCGCAGCGTCAACGATGCCGGCGCCGTCACCGGCTATGCCGAGATCAACGCCGACGGCTTGTATACCGCCTTCCTGTACACCAACGGCGTGATGCAGAGCCTGGGTTCGCTCGGCGGCGACTACAGCCAGGGCTATGCGCTCAACAACGCGGGCATGGTGGTCGGCTATTCCTCCCTGGCCGGCAACCTGGGATCGAGCGCCTTCCTGTACGCGAACGGCGTCATGATCGACCTCGGCGGTTTCGGCGGCAGCGAAAGCTACGCCACCGACATCAACGAGGCCGGCGACGTGGTCGGCGCAGCCAACGATGCCAACGGCATCCAGAGCGCATTCCTGTACAGTAATGGCAAGCTGCAGAACCTGAACGAACTGATCGACGCCAGCCTGGGCTGGACCGTGACCTACGCTGCCGCGATCAACGACCGCGGCCAGATCGCGGCCCACGGCTGCCGCGCGGACGGCGTCTGCAGCGATTTGCTGCTGAGCGCGGTCAACGCCGGCGATCCGGCCGACGTGCCGGAACCGGAAACCTTCACGGCCGGCCTGCTGGGCCTGGCCCTGTTCGGGCTGCTGCGCCGCCGCAGCCGCAAGTAAGCTTGTGCAACGTCGTTTCCGGCATTGCCGGAAACGACTTCCCGCCTGCGCCGGGACGACGGTTCGCTCACACCCCGTGCGGCAACCCCAGGTTCCGGTTCGCCGGCACCGCCACATCGATCATCTTCGGCCGCGGCAAATCCAGCGCCGCCATCAGCGCAACGAAATCCTCGCGCGAACGCCCGGCCAGGCGCGCATTGCGGCGCTTTTCCCATCCAATGGTGGACACCGACTGCCCCTTGTAGTCGTGCCCCGGCCACACGCGCGTCGCGTCGTCCAGCACGAACAATTTACCCATCACGCTGTCGTACAGCGCCGCCGCGCTGCCGCCCTGGAAGTCGGTGCGTCCGCAGCCGTCGATCAGCAGCGTGTCGCCGGTGAACACATTGCCGCGCCACGCGTAGCACATGCTGCCCGCCGTGTGGCCGGGCGTGTGCAGCACGGCGATGGTCTCGCCGGCGCCGAAGCGGATCGTGTCGCCGTCGTTCAGCTGCAATTCCGCCGGCGGGATGCCGCAGCCGCTCGGCACCGCCGCCCGGGCGCCGGTCAGCTGGCGCAGGCGGCCGGCCGAGGTCACGTGGTCGGCGTGGGCGTGGGTTTCCAGCACGTAGGCCAGGCGCAGGCCGAGGCGTTCGATATGGGCCAGGTCGCGCTGCCAGTGCTGCTCGACCGGGTCGATGATGACGGCGTCGCCGTTTTCCGGTCCGGCCAGGATGTAGGTGTACGTCGACGATACCGGATCGAACAGCTGGACCGGGTTGATGAGGAACTTATTCTGCAATCAGGATTCTCCCGCGGGTGTGACGTGGCGCCGTAGCCGCTCCGAACGGGACGAGGACAGGCGCTCGACGACTTCGAACAAGGTCATGCCGGCGATCATGGCGCCGACGAACATCAGGGTGGAACGGCCGCCGACGGCGAGCGCCGCCAGCGCCGGACCGGGGCAATAGCCGACCAGGCCCCAGCCCACGCCGAAGGTCAGGCTGCCGAGCACCAGACGGCGGTCGATCAGGCTGGCGCCGGGCAACTGGAGCGTGGTGCCGAACAGCGTACGGCCGCGCGCGCCGGCAAAACGGAAGGCAAGGGCGGCGACCAGGATCGCACCCACCATCACGAACAGCAGCGACGGATCCCACTGGCCGGCCAGGTCGAGGAAGGCCAGCACCTTGGCCGGATTGGTCATGCCGGACAGGATCAGGCCGCAGCCGAACAGCAAACCGGCGATGAAGGCAGTGACGAGCGGCATGGCCTCATCCTCCCAGGTGGCGCACCGCGTACACGGTGACGAAGCCGGCCAGCATGAAGCCGAGCGTGGCCACCAGCGAACGCGGCGAGAAGCGCGCGATGCCGCACACGCCATGGCCGCTGGTGCAGCCGTTGCCGAAGCGGGTGCCGATCCCGACCAGCAGGCCGGACACCGTCAGCAGCGCCGGCGAATGGTCGATCTGGGCCGGTGGCATGGCCTGGAAGGCGAGCCAGGCCAGCGGCGCCGCTACCAGGCCGAGCAGGAAGGCGAGGCGCCAGCCGATGTCGCCGCGCGCCGGGCGCAGCAGGCCGCCGGCGATGCCGCTGATGCCGGCGACGCGGCCATTGGCCAGCAGCAGCAGGGCCGCCGCCAGGCCGATCAGTATGCCGCCGCCGAGCGAGGCGAGCGGGGTGAAGTGGATCCAGTCGATGTGCATGATGAGAGCTCCTTGCCAAGCCGGTACGGGGCAACTTGCGTGTGCCTATGCCTTGGACAATGTTTCGAGTGGCTAGTCCGCATGCATAGAGGACCACGGCGCAGCCATGGCCATCATACCAGCTGCCACTTCCCATTACGGTGGTTTATGGAAGTATTATGCAACTAACCGACAATGAATTAAAACAATCAACACCAGCCACCAACGCCAATGGCCAGTGCAATTGCCATGCCAACAATAAGAACAAAGCCGGCCGAGGCCGGCCGGGCGAGCAACCAAACCGCGTCAGGGCGCCTTGCCGCCAGCCCGGCTGTCGACCACGCCCGGGATATCCTGGGTCGGCCGCGCAAACTTGCCCTTCAGGTCATCGACGCCGGACTGCGGCTTGGCCAATGGCCGCAGGTCGGCGCGGTTCTTGCGCTTGTCCGGGGTCACGACCTTCAGGCGGGTGTCGCGCTCTTCCTGCATCAACGGCAGGATTTCGCCATCGCGGCTGAACGACCACGCCAGTTGCGCCGGACCCAGGGGCAGGCGGTCGCCCGGCTTGCCGTTGGCGCCGGTGTTCCAGACGTGCCAGGTCTTGCCGTAGCTGTTCATCTTCTTCTTCATCAGCGCGTGCTCCGCGGCGTCCGGCAGGCCCGGCGCCACCAGCTGGCCGCTGAGGATCTCGCCGTTGTGCGGGTGCCAGTACTGGCGCTCGCCGGCGGGCAGGGTGTTGAACAGCTTTTCCGAGATGATGTACTCGATGCCGTTCAGGTTCGCCGTCTTGGTGTTGCCGTCGAACAGGGCGCACTGGGCCAGGTCTTCGTTGACCTGGCGGCAGAAGTGGTGGGCTTCCATCTGCTGTTCGGGTGCGTTCTTCATCGGGTGGAAGCCGCTCAGGTAGATGTCGAAGCCGGCCAGCGGGGCGTTACCTTGCAGGATCCTGGCGCCGGCTTCGAGGGCGCGGGTGTCGGTGGCCTTGGCGTCGCCGGCGGGCGGGGTGCGCGGCTTGGAGTCCTGGGCGTGGGCGGCGGGGAGGAGGGCGCAGATAGCTGCCGCGATAATGGATTTATTCAGGAGCATGCGGATTCCTTGAGTGAGCTTGGGGCCCCGCCTGCGCGGGGTCGACGTTGGTGATATTTTTGCAACCGTGGCGTCGAATGGGTGCGGCAATATGCGGGTGCCGTGTTTACGCAGATGGACCACCGGATTGCGCGCCGGTTCGTCGTGTTTCCTTGCGTCGCGACAGATCGACCGTCGCAGGCGGCGGTAGTTGCACGACCAGCAGCCGGTCGATGCGGTTGCCGTCCATGTCGACCACCTCGAACCGCCAGCCATCCCATTCCAGCGTTTCGCCCACCTTCGGGATGTAGCCGAGCTGGTAGAGCATGAAGCCGGCCAGCGTATGGTAGGCGTCATGCTCTTCATCGGGGAAGCGGAACTCGATCGCCGTCAGGTAGCGGAAGCGGTCCAGGATCATGCCGCCGTCCATCAGCCAGCTGCCGTCCTCGCGCTGTACGCCGTCGCCCGGCTCGTGGTCTTCCCCGGTCGGCACTTCGCCGACCAGCGCGCCCATCACGTCGGTGAGGGTGATCATGCCCTGGATGTCGCCGTATTCGTCGACGATCATCGCCAGTTCGGCGCGGTGGATCTTCATCTGCTCGAGCAGGTCGATCGCGCTCACCGATTCCGGCACGTACAGCAGCGGCTCGATAGCGGCGCCGATGTCGATCGCTTGCAACGCCTGGGCGCGGATCGCCTGCTCGAACAGGTTGCGCGCGCGGACCACGCCCACCACCTGGGAACGGTCGCCGCGGTACACCGGAAAGCGGCTGAACGGCGATTCGGCAATGCGCGCCAGGTTCTGCTCGAGCGGCAAGTCGAGGTCGAGGAATTCGAGGTCGATGCGCGGCGTCATCAGCGCGCGCAGGTGCCAGTCGTCCAGGCGCAGGGCGCGCGCGGCGATGTCGTACTCGGCGCGCTCGAACACGCCGGCGTCGGTGCTTTCGCGGATCATGCCGGTAACTTCTTCCTCGGTCGGCACCTCGTCCTTGTGCTCGCGCGTGCCGAGCAGGCGCATGATGAAGTCGGTGGTCATCGCCAGCAGGCGCACGAAGGGGTGCATCAGGCGCGACAGGGCCTGCAGTGGGCGCGCGATGGTGGCCGCCAGGAATTCCGGATACAGGATGGCGATCCGCTTGGGCACCAGTTCGCCCAGCACGATCGAGGCGAAGGTGATGCCGATGACGACGATGCCGAGCGCGACCGGCCGCGCCCATTCCTGCGGCACGCCGATGTCCGTTATCGTCGGCAACAGGCGCGCCACCAGCGAGGCTTCGCCGAAGGCGCCGTTGAAGATGCCGATCAGGGTGATGCCGACCTGGACCGTGGAGAGGAAACGGCCGGGGTCGTCCGCCAGGGCGATCGCGGTGCGGGCGCCGGGCCTGCCGTCGTTCGCCATCTTTTCCAGGCGCATGCGCTTGGCGGAAACAACCGCCAGTTCCGAGGCGGCAAACACGCCGTTGAGCAGAATGAGGACGAGAATGATGATGATGTCGGTCATGCGGATCCTGGTGGGGCGGGACGGCACAGGCCATCTCTTCTGGTTCCGATGATCGCATGCTCTGATTCGTGCGCCAACGGGCGCACGAATCAGAGCGCTGTGAAACGCGGGCATGCGCCGAAAGCATGTTTTACGAGATGAATATAAAAATGTAGACTATTTATAAGACAAATAACACTATCTCCGGCATGATCGAACCCACTAGCATCGACCTGAACTTGCTGTCCGTATTCCAGGAGGTGTATCGCGAGCGCCAGATCTCGGCCGCCGCGCGCCGCCTCGGCCTGACCCAGTCCGCCGTCAGCAATGCGCTGGCGCGGCTGCGCCGCACTTTCGGCGATGAACTGTTCGTCCGCACCGCGCACGGCATGCAGCCGACGCCGCTGGCGCAGCAGATGGCCGAGCCGATCGGCGCCGCGATGGCCCAGGTGGCGCTGGCCTTGAGCCAGCGCAGCCGCTTCGACCCGGCCACCAGCACGCGCCGCTTCACGCTGGCCATGACCGACGTCGGCGAGGTGTATTTCATGCCGGTGCTGATCGAGCGCTGCCGCGCGCTGGCGCCATGCGTGGAAGTGGCGTCGATCCGCGCGCACGAGCCGGGCCTGAAGGAAGAGATGGAGACGGGCAGGGTGGACCTGGCGATCGGCGCCTTCGAGGAGGTGTCGGAAGCGCTTTTCCAGCGCCAGCTGTTCCGCCAGGCCTTCGTCAGCATGTTCCGCAAGGGGCATCCGCTGGGGCGGGGGACGGTGGACCTGGCGCGCTTCGTGGCGGCGACGCACCTGATCGTGGACGCGGCCCAGAGCCCGTACGACCGGATCAACGCGCTGCTGGAAAAGGCCGGGGTGACGGCGCAGGCCCGGTTCCGGGTGCCGCATTTCACGGCGGTGCCGTATATCGTCGGGTCCAGCGACCTGGTGGTGACCGTGCCGCAGAAGCTGGCCGAGAGCGCAGCAAGCCCGTTTGGACTGAAGTGGATCGAACCGCCGCTGCAGTTGCCGACGTTGCAGACCAACGTCTTCTGGCACCGGCGCTTCAACCACGATCCCGGCATCCAGTGGCTGCGGGGATTGATCGCCGACGTGTTCGCCGAATGAGGCGGACCGCATGATAACTATGACTAGGAGGAAGACAATGGCTGACCTGTTCGAGAACCCGATGGGCCTGATGGGCTTTGAATTCGTCGAGTTCGCCTCGCCCACGCCGGGCGTGCTCGAGCCGGTGTTCGAAGCGCTCGGTTTCACCCGCGTGGCCGTGCACCGCTCGAAGGACGTGACCCTGTACCGCCAGGGCGAGATCAACTTCATCATCAACAACGAGCCGAAGAGCTATGCCGCCTATTTCGCGGCCGAGCACGGCCCGTCGGCCTGCGGCATGGCGTTCCGGGTGCGCGATTCGCACCAGGCGTACGCGCGTGCGCTGGAGCTGGGCGCCCAGGCGATGGAGATCCCGACCGGGCCGATGGAATTGCGCCTGCCGGCCATCAAGGGCATCGGCGGCGCGCCGCTGTACCTGATCGACCGTTTTGAAGATGGAAAATCCATCTATGACATCGATTTCGAATTCATCGACGGCGCCGAGCGCCGCCCGAACGGCTACGGCCTGAAGCTGATCGACCACCTGACCCACAACGTCTACCGCGGCCGCATGGCCTACTGGGCCGGATTCTACGAGAAGCTGTTCAACTTCCGCGAGATCCGCTATTTCGACATCCAGGGCGAATACACGGGCCTGACCTCGAAGGCGATGACGGCGCCGGACGGCCGCATCCGCATCCCGCTGAACGAGGAGGGCCAGGCCGGCGGCGGCCAGATCGAGGAATTCCTGCTGAAGTTCAATGGCGAGGGCATCCAGCATATCGCGCTGCTGACCGACGACATCTTCGCCACGGTCGATGGCCTGCGCGCCGCCGGCGTGCCGTTGATGAGCGCGCCGCCGGCGACCTATTACGAAATGCTCGAAGGCCGCCTGCCGGCCCACGGCGAAGACGTCGGCGCGCTGCAGGCGCGCGGGCTGCTGGTCGACGGCAAAGTCGAGGGCGACAGCAAGCGCCTGCTGCTGCAGATTTTTTCGGAAACCCAGCTCGGTCCGGTGTTCTTCGAATTCATCCAGCGCAAGGGCGATGACGGTTTCGGCGAAGGCAACTTCAAGGCGCTGTTCGAATCGATCGAACGCGACCAGCTCAAGCGCGGCGCGCTGAAGACGGCGGCCTGAGCTCTGCGAGACCTGGTCGCGCCAGGGTGGGCGATGTAGTCTCACCATCAGTTACCGGCCGGGCGCATTTTCCTTTCTCTCAACGGGCGCATCTTGCGCCCGTTTTCACTCCATAAACGCTTGTTGCCGTTTTCGTTCCATATTGTTGTATGCATGCCGAATTCCCGCCTCGGCTGACAAATTTTATGAAGTAAAAGTGACTGGAAGTCGGCGTCAGCACCTAGAATTGCCGTACGGAACTTAGTTCCACCGACATTCATCGCCGGTTGCGCCTCTGCACGGAGCGCGGGCCCGCTCGACAGACCAACGATCTTCCAGAGAACATGACACCCGTACAACGGTTGATTCCGCTCGCACTCGCGCTGCTCTCCACTTTCGCTGCCGATGCCCACGCCGGCGGCTCGCTCGGCGGCCCAGTTGGCGGCCCCTTGTCGGGCGAGCCGGCCTTCAGCGCCACCGCCACGCTGGCATCGCAATACGTCTGGCGCGGCATCCGCCGTTCGGACGGCCGTCCCGCCGCGCAACTGGGCGTGAATGCCGCCAACCCGGATGGCTGGTCGGCCGGCGCCTGGCTGTCCAGCCTGGGCAACCGCAATGCCGACGGCTGGCTCGAATGGGACGTCTACGGCGGCTACAGCGGCAAACGCGGGGACCTGGGCTACAAGCTGATGGCGTATTACTATGGTTATCCAGGCGCGCTGGCCGCCGCCGGCGCACGCCGCGGGTACGGCGAACTGGTCGCCGGGTTGAACTACAAGACGGCGTACGCCACCTCCATCAACGCCACCTATTACCGCACCGTCACCCGCGACTTCAGCGGCATCGCCAATGCGCGCGGTACGGGCTACGTCGACGTCGGCGTGCGCCATGCGATCGACAAGGCCACCACGCTCAACCTGCATGCCGGCGATGGGCGCGTCGCCGGCGGCAACGGCAACGATGCCTACAACTGGCGCGACGTCAAGGCGGGCCTGAACCACAAGCTGGACAGCGGCTGGGCGCTGGCCGCCAGCTATAGCCGCGCCTACGGTGGCGACGGCATGGTCAACCTGGAGCGCGGGACGATCGCCATGCCGCGCGGCGAACTGCGCACGATCCCGGATGCCAAGAACAGCAAGGGCAGCCGCGGCGCCGTGGTCCTGAGCCTGGCGCGCACTTTCTGAGCCGGCGGCCTTCCTGTTATCCTTCCTTCCATGCGCTCTCATGAGGAGGAATCTTGCTGCACGCTTTTGCTGTTCTCTTGGTGTTCCAGTGCCTGGGTGAAGGACTGGTGTTCGTGTTCAAGCTGCCGGTGCCGGGGCCGGTGGCCGGGATGCTGCTGCTGCTGGGCGCGCTGATCGCCTGGCCGCGCCTGTTCCAGGTGGTGGAGGCCGGCGCCAACGAATTGCTGCGCCATCTGTCGCTGTTGTTCCTGCCGGCCGGCGTCGGCATCATCGCCGCGGCCTCGAGCGGCAGCGGCCACTGGCTGGCGATCGTTTGCGCGGTGGTGGCCAGCACGCTCTTAACGCTGGCCGTCACGGCGCTGGTGCTGCGGGCCTTGACGCCGGCCGCCGCTCCGGCATCGGCGCAGGAGTCGGCTTCGGGGGCAGCCGCGGGATCGGCCGCAGGCGCGGGCGGGGGCGCCGATGCTTGAACTCGGCCGCTTCGGATTCGCTGAACTCAGCCACTTCTGGGTCTACCTGTCGGCCTCGCCGCTGCTGGGGCTGACACTGACCCTGTGCGCCTACCTGTTCGCCCAATGGGTGTATGCGCGCTGCGGCTTTTCGCCGCTGGCCAATCCGGTGGCGATCGCGATCGCCATCATCAGCCTGGTGCTGGTCCTCAGCGGCATGTCCTACCAGCGCTATTTCGCCGGCGCCCAGTTCGTCCATTTCCTGCTCGGCCCGGCGACGGTGGCGCTGGCCGTGCCCCTGGCGCGCCAGGTGCCGCGCCTGCGGCGCAGCCTGTTCCCGCTGGCCTGCGCGCTGCTGTCGGGGTGCGTGACGGCGATCGTCAGCGCGGTCGGCGTCGCGGTCCTGCTCGGCGCCTCGCCGGCGCTGGCATCCTCGATCGCGCCGAAGTCGGCCACCACGCCGATCGCGATGGCGATTTCCGAACACCTGGGCGGCGTGCCCGCGCTGACCGCGGTGCTGGTGATCGGCACTGGCATCTTCGGCGCCGTGACGGCGCGCTTCCTGATGAATGCACTGCGCATCGAGTCGCATGCGGCGCGCGGCCTGGCGCTGGGCGTGGCCTCGCACGGCATCGGCACTGCGCGCGCCTTCCAGGTCAGTCCCGAGATGGGCGCCTATGCCGGCCTGGGCATGGGGGTGAATGGGGTATTGACTGCCTTGCTGGCGCCCTGGCTGGTGCCGCATCTGCTGGCATGGATGGGGGCATAAAAATCGATCCCGGCAGGTGGGCACAGGGCGCTCACGCTACAGGATTCAGGGCAGGGTGAGTTGCCCGCCACCGCGCGCGGACGCGGTGACGGGCGGGTGGCAGCGCCGCAGCGCGTGCCGGGGGAGCGCAGACGGCACGCGCCGCTGCAAAACAGGATGCTCCCGTGCTTCTGTACTTCCGTGCGCGGACCACCTGCCGGCGGCCCACTGCGGTTACGCCGCTGCGCTTACACCGTCTTGCGGCTGAAGGCGCGCGCCGCGAACAGGGCGCTGGCCACGCCGACCACCACGGCGGCGGTGCTGCCCGAGAAGCCGACAGCGGTGTTCTTGGCGATCTTGCCGGCCTTCGGCGTCACCAGTTCCAGGCGGCGCTTGGTCATCTGCGTGCCCAGCTCGGCCAATCGGTCCTTGCTCATGGTCTGCTCGGCTTCCGGCAGCAGCACGGTTTCCTCGTCGGCCACGTGGTGCACCACGTCGCGCATCAGCTCGAACACCAGCTGGTCGTGGCGCGGCGATGCCGGGTCGGTGCGGCGCAGCTCCGAGATCACGCGGCGCATTTCGTCATGCTCCGGTTCGCTCTTTTCCATGACCTTCTGGTCGTGTGCCTTCGGGCGCATCACCGGGTAGAACACTTCTTCTTCCAGCGTGGCGTGGATTTCCAATGCATCGCAGATCGTTTCCGCCAGCGCCTTCTTGACGCTCGGGCGCTTGTCCACGGTGTACTGGTGGAAGGTGACCATCACGTGGGAGTGGTCGAAGCGGATCATGTCGGTGATGGACGGGCTGAGTTTTTTCAGGGAAAACATCTTTTTCCTCCTGTGGGTCTTATTTGAATGACCATGGTATGCCGCCCGCCAGAGCACGCACGTAGGAGCACGACGCAAGCCCGTGTCAGCGATGACCCCACGCAGGGAGTGGCTTATTTCGCATGATTTATTCATCGAGCATGCGCTGCCAGTAGCCGACGTCGATGCGTTGCCCGAACTTGTGCCCGACCTCCTCGAAATGCGCGACCTTGCGAAAGCCCAGGCGCTCATGCAGGGCCACGCTGGCCGGATTGGGCAGGGCGATGCCGCCGATGACGGTATGGAAGCGCCCGCGCAACCGTTCGATCAGCACGCGGTACAACCTGGCGCCACGGCCGCCGCCGCGCAGGGCCGGCGCCAGGTAGACGCTGGCTTCCACCGCGTCGCGGTAGCCGGGCCGCGCGCGCCACTTGCTGGCGTAGGCATAGCCAGCGACCTGTCCATCCTCCACCAACACGATCCACGGCAGGCCCGCCGCCTGCACCTCGGCGATGCGCCCGGCCATTTCCGCGGCATCGACCGGCTCGAATTCCATCGAAACGGTGGTGGCCAGCACATAGTGGCCGTAGATATTTGCGATGGCGGCGGCATCGCCGGGAACGGCATCGCGCATGGCGCTGTCGAAGTCATTCATGTGTTTCATTATCGCATCGTAAAGCTTGCCATTTCAACAGGTTGTCGTCCTGGGTCCTACACAAACACGGCAGACTTGCTGATTACGACCAGTTATCAGGCTGCGATGATTGTCACATGGTCGCTAACACCAGAAACGCCATCCACCGTGGCGGCAGGGCATGATGCCTTCCGCTGCGGCAACTAAAATCGGAGGAAATCGAATGTTTGCACATAACAAGCGCTTGCAGTACACGGTCCGCGTCAGCGCGCCGAATCCGGGCCTGGCCAACCTGATGCTCGAACAGTTCGGCGGTCCGCAGGGTGAACTCGCCGCGGCAATGCGTTATTTTACCCAGGCTGTCAGCGAAGACGATGCGGGTCGCAAGGACATGCTGTACGACATCGCGACCGAGGAACTGAGCCACCTGGAAATCATCGGCCACATCATCGCGATGCTGAACAAGGGCGCCAAGGGCCAGCTGGCCGAGGCGGTCGATTCGGAAGCCGAGCTGTACCGCAAGCTCAACGGCGCAGGTAACGACAGCCACGTGACCCAGGTGCTGTACGGCGCCGGCACCCCGCTGATCAACTCGGCCGGCGTGCCCTGGACCGCGGCCTACATCGACACCATCGGCGAGCCGACCGCCGACCTGCGTTCGAACATCGCCGCCGAAGCGCGCGCCAAGATCGTCTACGAACGCCTGATCGCGCTGACCGACGACCCGGGCGTGAAAGAGGCGCTGACCTTCCTGATGACGCGCGAAGTGGCGCACCAGAAGTCCTTCGAGAAGGCGCTGTATTCGATCAGCCCGAATTTCCCGGCAGGCAAAATGCCGGTTGATCCGCGCTTCGCCAGCACCTACTTCAACATGTCGCAGGGCCCGGGCGAAGTGCGCGGTTCCTGGAACCAGGGCCAGGACTGGGAATTCGTCTCCGATCGCGAGAAGCAGATGGCGGTGGACGGCGGCACCGGCGAAGCCGAGGTGAAACTGCCGGCCAAGGACATCGAGGTGCTCAAGGCCATGGCCGAGCGCACCAAGTCCGACCCGACCGTCAATCCGCCGACCGGCGCCGAGATCGGCATGGGTAACCAGACCACCGCCGACGGCCTGACCGTCAAGCCGGGCGCGCTGCCGGGCACGATGCCGAAGACGAGCTGAGTGCTCGACTGAATGCTCAGCCGGATGCCCGGCCTGACGCTGCGCCGGGTACGTTCCCGGAACGCGCCGGCGCAGGGCGCACGAGCACCGCGCGGATCACCGCGCGGTGCTTTTTGTATATAAGTTAGGATATCGATATGGAATCGCATGCACACAAGGCCCGGCCTCCGGTCGGCATCCCACGCATCTCGGCAACACGCCGCGCCGTCGGCTGGTCGATCTGCGTGATCGGTTGTGTGCTGCTGCTGGTGGGCCTGATCAACCAGATCTCCCACGCCACCCCGAATTTGCGGGCGGCGCTGCTGGGCGGGGGCACCGCCGCCGCCGCGACCGCACTCGGCACCCTGCCGGTGCTGCTGTCCCAGAATTTCTCGAAGCGCACCTACGACTGCTTCCTCGGCTTCGGCGCCGGCGTGATGCTCGGCGCGACCGCGTTTTCCCTCGTGATCCCGGCGCTGGCCGCCTCGCGCGCCGCCGGCGCCGGTAACTGGGGCGCGAGCCTGACGGTGGGCGCCGGCATCATGGCGGGCGCCGCCTTGCTGCTCCTGCTCGGCCGCATCGTGCAGACCGACGGCATCCTCGAGCAGGAAGATTCGCGCATGGCGCACTCGATGCGGCGCGCCTGGCTGTTCGTCTGGGCCGTGGCCCTGCACAATCTGCCGGAAGGGATGGCGATCGGCGTCGCCTACGCCGGCATCGACGTCGAAAAGGCGAATTCGCTGGCCACCGGGATCTCGATCCAGGACGTGCCGGAAGGCCTGGTGGTGGCGCTGGCGCTGCGCACCGTCGGCTACAGCCGGCTGGTGTCGGTCGGCCTGGGCGTGCTGTCCGGCGTGATCGAGCCGATCGCGGCGGCCGCGGGCGTGATGCTGATCGGCGTGGAATCCGGCCTGCTGCCGTTCGCGCTGGCGGCAGCGGCGGGCGCGATGCTGTTCGTGATCATCAACGAGGTGATACCGGAATCGCGCCAGCACGGCAACGGCACCTGGGCCAGCGTGGCAATGGTGTTCGGCTTCGTGCTGATGACGGTGCTCGATACCGCGCTTGGCTGACCCTACACGTAGGCCAGCATCCGCCCGCAGGCGATCACCCCGAACCACAGCAGCAGGGACAGCGCCGCGTGCACCCGCGCACGCGGCGGCACCCGTTCCAGCAGTGCCGGCGCGGTGCGCCACCACGGCGACAGGTGGAACGCCAGCGCATTCAGGCCGGCCGCCGCGATCAGGGCCAGCTTGAGCAGGAACACCCGGTTGCCCAGCATGTCCGCCGGCTGCGACGCGAACAGCAGCAGCCCGGCCGGCACCACCAGCAGCAGGCTCGCCATCGACCACGGCAGCAAGTGGCGCGCCAGTTCGCGCACCGCCAGCAGGCGGCCGAAGCCGAGCAGGCGCACATCGAACATGGCGGCCGCGCCCACCAGCAGCACGAACCCGATGATATGCACGGTCTCGGCCACCGGATACAGCCAGGCATTGCCGCGCATGAGCTGGGACAGCGGCGTGGCGCCGACCCAGTCCGCCAGTGCCGCCACCTGCGCCGGCAATGCCGCGCTGAATCCGGCGCCCAGTGCGGCGCTCAGCGCAGCTCCACCGTCTTGCCGCCCACGGTGATCCGTTCGGCGCGCAGTTCCTCGCCCTTGGTACGGTGCGGATAGCCGTACACGGTGGCGCTGGCGCCGGTGGCCAGCATCTCCTTCGACAGGCCGCGGTTGTCCATGCGGCCCGGCGGCGCCAGGACCACGTGCCAGGTCTTGTCCCCGGCCTTCAGGTTCACGAAACCGTGCGGTTGCTGGTAGCCGGAGGCCTGGATGGTGCCGGTCAGCTGCTGCGGCTTGTCGGCGTCGTATTCGCTCCAGCCATGGTGGGCGGCGGCGCTGGTGGCCACCAGTGCGGTCAACAGGAACAGGCGTTTCATGGGGCACCTCTCTCTATATAGTTAGTCATGCGCACGCAGCGTGCCAAGCACCTCCAGCGCCGCATCGTTGTTTTTCGCCGGACCGGTGTGCGCCACGACCATCTCACCCTGGGCCACTGCGCGGCCGGTGAGGGCGCGGATGTTGACGTCGTGCGTCACCATCACCAGGTTGGCGCCGTCCGGTCCCGCCGCGCGGCCGGCCAGCGCGGTGCGCACCGCACGCAGCTTGGCCTGGACCCGGGCGTCGTCGTCCTGGAACATCGAATCGAGCATGTCGGCGGGTTCCACGCGGCCGAAGGCCAGGCGCGCGGTGTCCAGGCAGCGGCACCACCGGCTCGACCAGACCGGACCGATCGGGACGGCATGTTCGCGCATGGCGGCGCCGATGGCGCGCGCATCGTCACGGCCGCGCGCCGACAGATTGCGTTGGGTGGAGCACCGGGCGAGGACGAAGCCGGGCGGATCGCCGATGCCGGGGTCGGTGGCGGCGTGCCGGATCAGCAGGACAAGGCCGCCGGTGCGCAGGCGCGGCCACAGTGCCGCCTCCTGGGCGAACGCGCCGGATCCGGCACCGGTAGAGGCCATCAACAGGAGAAAGCGGCGTCGCAGCATGGAATGCCCCGGCCGTGGATAGGTTGAGCGCATTATCGCCGCGCTGGCGGAAGAGGAGCGCACAGGAGATCGCACAGCACGGCAGGCAAGCGCGCCGGCATGTATTCCGTGACGCATCACATTTAATTGGCCTACATCAGCATGGCGCGCATAAAAAAAGCCCCGGCGGACCGGGGCTCAAGCTCTGCTGATTCATGTTACGCCAATCAGTTCCGAATCTCCAGCGCGCGATTCAGGCTCAGCGCCGCCAGCGAACCGACCGCGCCGGACAGCAGGTACAGGCTGACGTAGCCGAGGCCGAAGTTCGCCGCCAGGCCGAGCGCGACCAGCGGTGCGAAGGCGGCGCCGACCAGCCAGGCCACATCCGAGGTGAGGGCGGCGCCGGTGTAGCGGTACTGGGGCAGGAAGTTAGAGGTCACTGCGCCGGCGGCCTGGCCGTACGACAGGCCCAGCAGCACGAAACCGACCAGGATGAAGGTGTTCTGGCCCGCGGTGCCGCCGTCCATCAGGGTCGGCACGAAACCGGCGAACAGGGCGATCAGGATGGCCAGCGTGCCGAGGGTGTTGCGGCGTCCGAATTTATCGGCGATCCAGCCGGAGACCAGCACGGCGCCGATCGCCAGGCCTGCGCCCATGATCTGGACGTGCAGGAAGTCGGCCATCGAACGGGTGTCGTACAGTTGGATCCAAGACAGCGGGAACACCGTCACCAGGTGGAACAGCGCGTAGCTGGCCAGGGCGGCGAGGGCGCCCAGCACGATGGTCATGCCCTGCTTGCCGACCACTTCGCGCGCCGGCACCGGGTCGAGCTGGTGGGCGTCGAGCAGTTCGGTGTAGTCGCGGGTGGAGACCAGGCGCAGGCGCGCGAACAGGGCCACCACGTTGATCGCGAAGGCGACATAGAACGGGAAACGCCAGCCCCAGACCAGGAAGTCATCCTGCGACAGTTCGGACAACAGGTAGGCGAAGATGCCGGCGGCGATCATGAATCCGACCGGTGCGCCAAGCTGTCCGAGCATGGCGTACCATCCGCGCTTGCCTTCGGGAGCGTTCAGGGCCAGCAGCGACGGCAGGCCGTCCCAGGATCCACCGAGGGCGGCGCCCTGGCCGAGGCGCAGGACCGCCAGCGCGATGATGGCCCACTCGCCCCAGCGCGAATAGGTCGGCAGGGCGGAGATGGCGACGGTGGCCGTGCCCAGCATGAACAGGGCGATGGTCAACTTGATCTCGCGGCTGAAGTGGCGCTGGATGGACATGAAGACCAGTGTGCCGATCGGACGCGCCACATACGCGAGGGAGAAGATGGCGAACGAGTACAGGGTGCCTTCGAGGCGGTCGGCGAACGGGAAGAACACCGCCGGGAACACCAGCACCGAAGCGATGGCGTACACGAAGAAGTCGAAGTATTCCGAAGCGCGGCCGATGACCACGCCGACGGCGATGTCGCCCGGGGCCACGTGGGCGTCCCGGGCATTGATGTTGCGAGCCCCGCTGTGCGGGGAAGTTACTGGAGCGGCGCCTGCGTCGCCGTACGTAGTCGTGCTCTGCATAGTGGGTTCTCCTATCGGTCAGCCGGCGAGCCCGAGCGGATATTTCGCTTCCGCAACCCCTTGTAAAAATACCAAAGAGAAAGGGGTGGGACAAAACGTCCAATCGCCAAACGCGCGCCGTTAGCGTTAAAGTACCATGTTATCTTTCCCATGTAACGTACAACACAAGCATGATTCCTAAAACCCTCCGTCGAGGACTGTTCCTCGCCCCGTTGGCAGCGCTGGCCGGCTGCAATACGGTGGTGCTGAATCCGTCCGGTGACATCGCCCAACAGCAGGCGCATCTGATCATCGTTTCGGTGTTACTGATGCTGCTGATTATCGTTCCGGTATTGTTCCTGGTTGTCTATTTTGCCCGCAAGTACCGCGCGAGCAATACCGACGCTGCCTACGAACCCGACTGGGATCACTCGACCAAGCTCGAACTGGTCATCTGGGGCGCGCCGCTCCTGATCATCATCGTGCTCGGCCTGATCACCTGGATCACCACGCACAAGCTGGATCCCTACCGTCCGCTGGAACGCCTGGACGCCAACCGTCCGATCCCGGCATCGACCAAGCCGCTGGTGGTGCAGGTCGTCGCGCTCGACTGGAAATGGCTGTTCATCTATCCGGAGCAGGGCATCGCGACCGTGAACGAGCTGGTGGTGCCGGTCGACGTGCCGGTGCGCTTCAAGATCAGCGCCTCGTCGGTGATGAATGCATTCTACATTCCTGAACTGGCCGGCATGATCTATGCCATGCCGGGCATGGAAACCACCCTGAACGCAGTCCAGAACAGGCCCGTCACTTCGTTCGGCATCTCGTCGAACTACAGCGGCGCCGGCTACTCGGACATGAAGTTCTCCTACCGCGGCGTCGCCCAGGGCGATTTCGACGGCTGGGTGCAGTCGGTCAAGGCCGGTGGCGGCGCCACCCTGGACCGCGCGAACTACCTGACGCTCGAAAAGCCGAGCATCAAGGATCCGGTGCGCCACTACGCCGGCGTCGACAGCGACATGTTCTATCGCGTCCTGAACCGCTGCGTCGCCGATGGCGCCGTCTGCATGGACAAGATGATGAACGACGATGCCAGCAAGGCACGCGAGATGGCACTGAACCGGATGCCACAACAAGCGGCAGCGACCCGTCTGGCCCAGGCCAACGGCGAGGTCTGCACCACGCCCGATGAAAACGTGAAGAAGAAGTAATCACCATGCACGAGCAATTTGACTTAGCGAAGTTAATCTTCGGTCGGCTCAGCTGGGAAGCGATTCCCTACCATGAGCCGATCCTGATCGGTACCTTTATCGCGGTTATCCTGGGCGGCATCGTCGTCCTCGGCGCGATCACCAAGTTCGGCCTGTGGGGCTACCTCTGGAAAGAGTGGTTCACCAGCATCGACCACAAGAAGATCGGCATCATGTACATGATCCTCGGTCTGATCATGTTCCTGCGCGGCTTTGCCGACGCGCTGATGATGCGCGCCCAGCAGGCGTTCTCGTTCGGGGATTCCCACGGCTTCCTGCCGCCGCACCACTACGACCAGGTCTTCACCGCCCACGGCGTGATCATGATCTTCTTCGTGGCGATGCCGCTGGTGACGGGCTTCATGAACTACGTGGTGCCGCTGCAGATCGGCGCGCGCGACGTGGCCTTCCCGTTCCTGAACAACTTCTC